>Ga0247732_10000317_pt1 | contig 26067 bp, 28 predicted proteins | sample UWRJL163409C2_FD_180940 | JGI IMG/M metagenome (GOLD analysis project Ga0247732, IMG submission 180940) | Plant litter microbial communities from Arlington Agricultural Research Station in Wisconsin, United States - UWRJ-L163-409C-2 | ecosystem: Environmental > Terrestrial > Plant litter >...
GCCTGACCGGCACGTCGCCCGGCCCTCGGGCATCCGCATGCCGAAGGCCGGGCGACGCCGTAGGCTTATGCCGTGACAGCAGCGACAGGCACCCAGTTCTCCGTGGAGTTCGGCGATTCCCGGGCCGCGATCACCGAGCTGGCCGCCGGTCTCCGGGGCCTCGTGCTCGACGGAGTCGAGGTCGTGCGGGAGTACCCCGAGTCGTCACTGCCGCCGATGGGCCAGGGAATCGTCCTCGTCCCGTGGCCGAATCGCATCGCGAAGGCCGCCTGGGTGCTCGACGGAAAGACGCAGCAGCTCGACATCACAGAGCCGTCGACGGGCAACGCCACGCACGGCCTGCTGCGCAACACGGCCTACACCGTGGCCGAGCAGGGCGACGGTTTCCTCACCCTGCACGCCCGCGTCTTCCCCCAGCACGGCTACCCCTTCCTGCTCGACACGTCGGTGAGCTACGAGTTGAGCGAAGCCGGCCTGACGGTCACCCACGCCATCACGAACGAGTCGGATGCCCCTGCCCCGGTCGCGGTCGGCGCGCACCCCTACTTCGTCGTGGGCTCGGTGCCCGCGGAGGATCTGACTCTCACCATCGCCGCGGAGACCGTCTTCGAGTTCGACGACGCATTCATCCCCACGGCCGAGGTCGGCGTCGAGGAGGCTGGGCTCGACCTGCGCGCCGGACGCCGGCTCTCCGACGTCGACCTGAACCACGCGTTCGGAACCCTGACCGGCACGGGCGGGCAGAACGTGCACTCCCTCGTTGCTCCCGACGGCCGTCGTGTCGAACTGTGGACAGACGCGAACTTCGCCTTCGTGCAGGCCTACAACCCGCGCGCGTTCCCCTTCGAGACCGGCACGGGCATGGCCATCGCCCTCGAGCCGATGACCGCCCCGGCGAACGCGTTCAACACGGGCCAGGGCGTGCGCTGGCTCGAACCGGGCACGTCGTGGATGCTCAGCTGGGGCGTGCGGTACCGCCCGGCCTCCTGACGGCGGCAATCACACCGGCCTGTAGCGTGCCCGGCGTGAGGCGTAAACCCCTTGTTCGGGGGAGAGGCGTTGCATAGCCTGACGACATAAACAACTCTGGAATGGAGTGGATTCATGTCTCTGTTATTCGACAGCGTGCCCTCGACGACGACCGCACCCGAATCGATCTCGCCCGACCGTGCGACGCCGCACCTCCGCTGGGAACTCGTCTTCGACGGCGTCTGGCTGGCGCGTCACGACGGGCGATTCGCCGGGATGGTGCAGGGCACCACGGGCGACTCGATGAAACTCACCGACGCCCGCGGCAATCTCTGCGGACTCTACGCGTCGCTCGACGATGCGAAAGACGCTCTGATCGCTCGCTCGCACTGATGCGGGGTCGGTGCTGCATCGCACACCGGCCTCACTTTTGACAACCCCGAACCCAAAAGCTCATATTTAGGGGTAGGTTCACTGAGGAGCTCACGTGGAATTGGACCGCGTGGGCCCTTTGTCAGGAATGGACGATTTTCATATGGGCAGACTGATCTACGGCACCGGTGACACCGACGTCGAATTCGAGGATCGGCTGCTCGCTCACCTCAAGGTCGTGATCTCGACCAAGCTGCGGCGCAATGAGGCGTTCATGCTGTCGTGGGAGCACGGAACCGAAGAGGGCAGCGGACGCAGCACCATCTGGATCCACCCCTCGATCCCCCTCCACTTCCGTTTCTACGGCAACAAGTCGCCGGCGCTCAATCGAGTGTGGATCGAGGATCTGATGCTCGCGGCCAACAGCACGGGCGGCCTCAGGCCGGTTCCGGAACCCGACGAGCACTCCGAGCCCGGCAACTCATAGCACCGGCGCCGACCCGTCTCGCTGCGGGTCGGTGAGCGCCTCGCGCGACAGCAACGTCGCGCCGGCCACGGCTGCCGGCATCACGAAGACGGCGCCGAGCGGGATCAGGAAGACGAGGTAGCTCGCCACTCCGAATCCGAGCGCCGTGGGCCGGATGGCGGCGAGCGCACGCCGACGATCCTTCAGAGAGCGCCCTCGGGCGTCGAACGCCTTGCCGGTCAGTTCGAGCGCGAGGAACCAGCCGGCGACCGCGGCCCCCGCGACGGGCACGAGTGTCTGGCCGACGATCGGGATGAAGCCCAGAACGAACAGGCCGAGTCCGATCGCCGCGGTGGCGACGAGGATTCGCACGGCGTCGAGGATGCCCCGGCGCAGGGCCGGCCAGAACGGCACCTCGACCTCGTTCTGGATGCCGCCGAGCCGGTTCTCGACGCTCCGCCAGATCTTCTCGTAGAAGGGGTCCCCGACGGCCAGGGTGATGGCCGTATAGGTGTAGACCACCAGGAGAGCGCCCAGCCCCACGAACGCCATGACGGCTGCGATCCTCACGGCCGTGCGCCAGCCCTCCGGCCACCCGTCGGCGAAGGGGGTCGCCCATTCAGCCAGGGCGGGCGCGTTCACGAAGAGCACGATGAGCGCGGCGAGATACACCGCGGCGACGATGAGGGCCGGGAGTGCGCCGACGAGCATCAGGCGGGGGTCGGTTCCCCACATCTTCAGGCCGCGCCCGAGATAGGCCGTTCCATCGAAGAATCGGCGGACGACGCTTCGGGCGGGTGCGGGCGGCATGGGTCCTCATCGTACGGGTGGGGCGCCCCAGAACGAAAGTCCATCGGGCTGCTACCTCAGTAATGCCGTCATCACAATGCCCGGGTCTACGAGGGGTCGATGCGGGAATCTAGAGAGATGAAAAGGATGAGCTACGCAGGCGGAACCTTTGTCACGAGCGACGAAGTGGCCGATGCGCTCGTGCACTTCGTCGCCACTGTTCCCCGTAATCGTCGCAACCAGGTGGTCGTCGTGCCCGGGTTCAGCGCGGAAGGGGAGTCGACGCCGGTGTCCCTCGTGCTCGGGCCGACAAGCCAGATTCTGAGTCAACACGAGGCCGTCTCCTACGCCGAGCCCGAGACGCACGGCGTGGCCGACGAGGTGCGACGGCAGGCGAGTTCGCACGAGAACACCGCCCGCATCGAGAGTGCGAACGGCAAGGCGATCCTCGACTACGACGTCTTCTGACCGACGGTCCGACCGGATCAGCCGGCGCAGTCCCCGGTGCTCACCGAGGCAGAGAGCGCGGGTGCCTGGGCGGCCACGGGCGAGAGCTCCTGCATGGTGAGGGCGTAGCCCACGTTGTCCACGGTGCTCGCCTTGGCGAACACGACACCGGCGACCTCGCCGTCGACGGTCAGGAGCGGCCCGCCCGAGTTGCCGGGCTCGATGTCGGCGGCCAGCGTGTAGGCATCCCTGGTCGTGCCGGCGGCGCCGTCGGTGATGAGCTGCAGCGGGCCGGCCGCAAGGACCTCGGCGCCCGCGATCGAGAACGGCCCTCCGAACGGATAGCCTGCGACGACGGCGGTGCTCGAGGGCGCGAGGGTGTCGGTCAGCTCGATCGCGTCGGCGGGCAGCCCGTCGACCGCGATCACGGCGAGGTCCGCCGCCGGGTCGAAGTAGACGATCCGGCCCGAGCGCGGAGACTGCCCGGGAACCTCGACCACGGGCTCCGAGATGCCGGCGACGACGTGCGCGTTCGTGACCACCCTGTCGGCGGCCACGGCGAAGCCGCTTCCTGACATCGTGACCCCGCATTCGTACGCGGTCCCCGTGATGCGCACCACGGACTGCGCCGCCTCGGTGAGTGCCGGGTTGTCCGTGCTGATCGTCGGGATGGAGGGTGCCGTGCTCGGCGCGCCGAGCGCATCGATGACCCAGGGCGCGCCGTCGGTCACGGCGGCGGTGCGCAGCTGGGCCAGGAGACTGGTCACCTGCGCGGGCACGAGGCCGTCGAGGGTCTTCAGGATCGACGACGACGCGACGGCCTGGGTGAGCGGCGCGACACCGAGGGTCGAGACGCCGGATGCGACGGTCACCACGACGAGGACGGCTGCGATGCCGCTGCCCACGAGCCCGAGCAGACGGTCGACGAATCCGAGCTTCGCCTTTGCGACGCCGCGGCCGAGCGCCCGACCGATCGTGGCTCCCAGCAGGTAGCCGATGGTCACGAGCACGAATGCGGTGCCGATGACACCGGCGATCCTCCACTCCGGCTCGGGAATCCAGGCGACGACCCGCGGGATCGCGAAGTAGGCTGCGATGCCTCCGGCGACGACGCCGACGAGGCCGAGCAGCGATCGCACGAATCCCATGCGGTATCCGGCGACGGCGCCCGCGAGCAGCACGACGATGACGATCACGTCGATCATCGAAGTGCCCTCTTCACTCGGGCGAGCCAGCCGGTCGCCCGCGGCGCCGGTACGGTGTCGGGCGGGGAGCCGACCACCTGCAGGTCGATGTGCACGCCGGTGAGCCGGCCCTCGGCATCCAGGGTCTGGAGAAGGGGATAGACGCCGTCGCCCCAGCCCGAGTGGGCGAGGATCACATTCTCGCCCGACAGGGCCAGCGGCATCTCGATGTTCGCGGTGCCCGCCCGCAGCGGCGTCTCGGAGTCCATGATGTCGAACCACGAGCCGGGCTCGCCGGTGTCGAATACGTCGTCATACCAGCTGTCGCCGTCGTTCGGCATCGACGCCTCCACCGCGTCGGCGTCGAAGAAGGCGACGGTTCCGGCGTCGACGGCTACACCGAAGAAGGAGCCGTCTTCGGGAGGGCCGTCGGGGCCGGGCACCGGCTCGACCGATGCGGCCTGCGCATCCGAGATGACCAGCGAGAGGTAGGCCTCGCGCAGGTGCGACCCGTCGCGCTGGGTCGACACGTCGGCGATCGTCACCGCGACCCGGTGGTCGCCCGACGGGATGCGCACGGTGATCGGCCGATCGAGGGCGACGAACGGGTCGGCGGCCCCGAGGGTTCCCGAGGGAACGCGGAGCACGCCGAGCTCGTGCACGGTGAGCTCTCCCACAGCACCCGTGACGAGGGGAGCGTCGCCGGGAACGAGGGCGAAACAGTCGGAGAGGCGCACGAAGTAATGATGCCAGCACGCGCCGGTGCGCTAGCTGGAGATGAGCAGATCGCTGAAGCGGAACCCGCCGCGGGGCGGCAGGGCCGCGCGGATCTGTTCGGCCGAGAAGTCGAGCCGAGGGCGCAGGTCGGCCGGCAGGTCGGGGGTGGGCGGAGCGGCGACGGAGACACCCTCGGCCAGCATCGTGGCCTGGGCCTTCGCGATCAGCGGAACCTTCATGGTCCACTCCGTGAGCTGGGCGATCACACGGATCGCCCAGACCGGGGCGGGAAGGATCACGACCCGTCGGCCCAGCAGCTTCGAGACGCGCCGAACGGCCGTGCTCAGCAGCAGCTCCTCGTGCCCGGTCACCGCGTGGGTCGCGTTCGGCAGGCGCCCCTCGAGGGATGCGACGAGCACGTCGACCATCTCGCTCACGGGGATCGGCCGGATGCTCTTCTCACGCAGGCCGACGGTCGCGAAGAGCGGGAGGGTCTGCACCGAGTGGCTGAGGTGGTCGACGAGGTGATCGCCGTGGCCGTAGATCATGCCGGCCTTGAGAATCGTGAACTCGAGTCCCGAGGCGCGGACCATCTCCTCCGCGGCCCACTTCGACTCGTGATACGCAGACCCGCAGTTCGGCCGTGCGCGGAGAAAGCTGAGCATCACGATGCGGGGGACATTCGCACGCTTCGCGGCCTCGACGACCGCGCGGGTGCCCTCGATGTGCACCTTGTCGTACGTCTGGTCGCCGATCTCGCGGTTGATGCCCGCGCAGTGGGCAACGGCGTCGCAGCCGACGAACGCGGCGGCCAGGGCGTCGACGTCGGCGATGTCGATGCCCGTTCGTCGCGAGATCACCACGACCTCGTCGGCGGCGTATCGCTCGGCCAGATGGCGGCCGACGAAACCGGCGCCGCCGGTGATGGCGATCTTCACGTCATGAACTCTAGTGAGAGCTCACATCGTGTTTTTGTTGGCTTCTTCGCATGGTCGACAGTCGGAAGATAATCCACACTGCCACTGCAACGAAGGCGGCTAAGCCGAGTGCCGGTGGCACCGTTTGCATCGCCGTGAGTGGAATCAAAACAAGAGCCACCAAGCCGATGACGATGAGACCCCTTTTATAAACGCGATCAGACATTCGATTTCTCCCTACGGGCAGTGACTCGAGCCTCGATTTTCGACGAATGGATTCCATCCGCCAAGCGTTCCCACACCATATCCGACGACACCGACACAGTTGCCATTGGCGTCCGCGCCCAGGGCTACAGCAACAACTGCGCCGCTAATGAGGGCATAAGCCGCGCCAGCCGCAGGATGGAGAAGCGCACAGCCCGTGGTGAGGGCAGTTCCTCCACATGCGCGGATGAACTACCAGTCTCCTCCGAGCAGCTACGAGGGGTTCCGGAGTGCTTTTGATTCGCGTCAGCGGAAATCGATAGCCGTGATCCCAGTAAATGCGGTGGGCCCCGCGGGGCTCGAACCCGCGACCCGCGGATTAAAAGTCCGATGCTCTACCAACTGAGCTAGAGGCCCGCAGCGTCTAATCTAGCGCGTCTTTGACCTCGGATCGAACAGGGGCAGGATGGACGCATGACAAGCGAGCATCGCAAACCGGCACTCTTCGGCGGATCGGAGTTCGAGGCCTTCAAGGGCGGCGAGGATCCGGCGCAGATCTCCCGGCTCGCGCACGACACGGCCAGCGCCCTCCTGGGCCGCGTGCGCGCCGATCCCGACCCGGGCGTGATCGACAGGCTCATCGAATACACCGACCTTCACGGCATCGATGCGATCGCCGAGCTGTGGTCGCGAGCATCGTCGCACAGCCTGCCGGGCGCGCTCTGGCGCATCTATCTGCTGCGTGCGCTGATCCGCCAGAATCCCGAGCAGTCGAGCTACCTCTTTCAGAAGGGCAGCGAGCTCAGCGTCACCATCGACCCCGTTGTCGCCGGGGCGACCTCTCCGACCGGTCCCAGGGAGATCACCGCGCTCGCCGACCAGATCCTGCGTGGAATCTTCGACGGCGATTTCGCCGTCGCGCTCGAGAGGGCGGCAGCGTTCTGCCGCATCATGTCGCTGGGAACGGCCGCCGAGGCCGACGACACCGAATCGGATTCGGGGGAGCGGGCATCCGAGTTGACCGTGCGTGCCAACCGCTTCGCAGAGACCGCATCGGAGTTCGCTATCTGCGCAAAGTTGTGGAGAACGGACAGCCTCGACTGAAGTCGGGTAATGTCGTATCTCGCCGGGCCGTGGTAACCCCGGGCTCCAATTTCCGCCGTTACGAACGGCCTTCCGCCGAGAGGCGTTCCGCGGCCTGGCACTCTCTTCTCCTTCGAGCAGGTCGAGTCTCTCCCTCGTAGGTCAGCTTGCCGTTTTTGGCAAGGGGCAAATCGAATCCCGCGCACGAGTGGCATGCTGATTTTCAGACGCCGCACAACAATCCCGGCGCATCGGAATCCACACGAGTCGTAGGGGGGAGACGTTCATGACGCGCCTTCTTCCGCATCCTCCGCAGGATCGATCCTCGTCACCGGCAGGAGTCGTCTCGCCTATCCGTCCTGGCACCCAGCCGCAGCTCGTGCGTGTCGCAACAGTTCCCGCATCCCATGTCTATGTGAGGCACATCGCGCCGATCGACGGCGATGTCGCCGCGCCCGGCGGACCGGCGGCAGCAGCCCGCGATGGCGGGGTGCGCGTCGTACGGCTGGCCGATCCCCATCCCGACGACCCCAGTCGCTCTGCCGAGCAACGCTGGTGGCCCCCGGTCATGCTCGACGCCGCCTGGGTGCGCGAGCACGCCGACGAGTTCGACATCTTCCATCTGCAGTTCGGCTTCGACGCGCGAACACCCGATGATCTCCGCGACCTCGTGGCAGAACTGCGACGACAGGGCAAGCCGTTCGTCTACACGGTGCACGACCTCCGCAACCCGCACCACCTCGACAGGGCGCAGCACGACGCGCAACTGGATGTTCTCATTCCTGCCGCCGATGCCGTGATCACGCTGACCGACGGTGCCGCCTACGAGATCAAACGCCGATGGGCCCGCCGCGCCATCGTGCTGTCCCACCCGCACGTGGTCGACTTCGAGACCATGCGCAGCATCCAGCACGCCAGACTCGACGGTCAGCGCGACAGGGCAAGGCACGACGACTCGGGCTACCGCATCGGTCTTCATCTCAAGAGCCTGCGGGCCAACATGAACCCCGTTCCCGTCATCGGTGCATTGCTCGATGCGATCGACGGCCTGCCGGGAGCCGTGCTCCAGATCGACGGGCACCGCGACATCCTGGAGCCCACCGGAGCGCGCTACGACGACGAACTCGCCCAGCTCCTGCGCGTGAGCGCGGATGCGGGCCGCATCGACCTGCGCATCCACGACTACTTCGACGACACGCAGCTCTGGCAGTACCTCGCCTCGCTCGATCTCTCGGTGCTGCCGTACCGTTTCGGCACGCACTCGGGCTGGCTGGAGGCCTGTCGCGACCTCGGAACCGCCGTGCTGGCACCCAATTGCGGCTACTACCGCGATCAGGCTCCCGTGCTGCTCTACCTGCAAGACGACGACGGCCTCGACGCGGATTCGCTCGGCTCGGCCGTCGCTCGCGCATACTACGAGCGACCACTCTTCTCCATCACGGTCGACGAGCGCAGACGCCAGCGCGACGCGGTGTCCGACGCGCACGCCGCCCTCTACCGCGATCTCCTTCGATGACGCGGGCACTCCGCATCTGCCTCATCGCCTCCAGCCGCTTTCCGGTGGCCGAACCGTTCGCCGGGGGGCTCGAGGCGCACACGCACAGCCTGGCGACCGAGCTGATCCGGCGCGGGCACGAAGTCACGCTGTTCGCGGCACCGGGGTCTGACGCCAGGCTCGGTGCCCTGCAGCTCGACGTCGAGACATTCACCAGCAGCCCGGCGGCCCGCGCCGACGTGGGTGCCCGGCCCGAGCAGTGGATGCGAGAGCACCACGCCTATCTCAAGCTCATGCTCGACCTCAGCCGCAATCCCGGCAGCTACGACATCGTGCACAACAACAGCCTCCACCACCTGCCCGTCGCCATGGCCGAGGCCACCGGACTGCCGTTCGTGACGACGCTGCACACGCCGCCGGTGCCCTGGCTCGAGTCCGCCGCCAAGCTGGCCTCCGCAGACCTCGCGTACGCGTCGGTGAGTCGACACACGGCGAGTGCCTGGCGCCACGTCGTCGAAAGCACGGTCATTCACAACGGCGTGGACACGAGCGCGTGGATGCCCGGGCCGGGCGGACCGGCCGCCATCTGGTTCGGGCGTCTCGTTCCCGAGAAGGCGCCCCACCTGGCGATCCGCGCAGCTCGGGCGGCGGGCATGGAACTAGACCTCGCCGGACCGAGTCTCGACCGCGGCTACTTCGACGCCGAGATCGCGCCACTTCTCGACGACAGGACCCGGTATCTCGGCCATCTGCGTCACGAGCAGCTCGTGCGGGCCGTCGGGTGGGCGGCCGTCTCCGTGGTCACTCCCATCTGGGACGAGCCCTACGGCCTCGTCGCCGCCGAGTCGCTGGCCTGCGGCACGCCCGTGGCGGCATTCGCCCGCGGCGGTGTGCCCGAGATCCTCGACGATCTGTCGGGCAGGCTCGCCCCGCCCGGCGATGTCGAGGCGCTGGGGGCGGCGATGACGGCCGCATCCGGTCTCTCGCGCGACGATGCTCGGCGCCGTGCCGTCGTGGCATGCTCGCTCGATCGAATGGTCGACGACTACGAGGAGCTCTACCGCTCGCTGGTGCCCGCGGAGCTCGCGGCGTGATCGGCTATTACATCCATCACCAGGGTCGCGGGCATCTCAACAGGGCAATGGCGATCGCGGCCGAACTGGAGCAGCCGGTCACCGGGCTGTCGTCGCAGCCCCGCCCCGCGGACTGGGTCGGCGACTGGATCGAACTCGCGCGCGACGACGAGGCCACCGCTCCGCGCGACGTGAACGCGCAGGGCCGGCTGCACTGGGTGCCGCTGCACGATCAGGGCTTGAGCGATCGGATGGCCCGGGTCTCGCGGTGGATCGCCGAATCGAGGCCCCGCGTGATCGTCGTCGACGTGTCGGTCGAGATCGCGCTGCTCGCCCGACTCTTCGGCATTCCGGTCGTCTCCGTCGCCCTGCCGGGCGTGCGCGACGACGAGGCGCACCGCCTCGGCTACGACATCTCGACGTCGATCATCGCGGCCTGGCCGCAGGAGGCCGAGGGCATGATCTCCGGCCTCAGTGCGCCGGCCCGGCGTCGACTGCACTGCGTCGGCGCGATCTCGCGCTTCGGCGCCCGGCCGAACGAGGGGCGCTCTTCGTCGACGCCCGACGCACCGCGGCGCCTGCTGCTGCTCGGCGGCGCCGGGGGCAGCTCCCTCGACGCGGCCATGATCGCAACGGCGAGGGAGTCGACTCCCGGCTGGCACTGGATCGTGCTCGGCAGTCGCGGAGGCCGGTGGGTCGACGATCCCTGGCCGGAGATCTGCTCGGCCGACGTCGTCGTGACGCACGCGGGCCAGAACGCCCTCGCCGACGTGGCGGCTGCGCGGCGCCCCGCCATCGTGATCCCCGAGTCGAGGCCGCACGAGGAACAGACGACGACCGCCTCCGTGCTCGCCGGAAGCAGTCGCTGGCCTGCCCTCGTGCGCTGGAACTTCCCCGTCACCGGGTGGCCGACCCTTCTCGACGAGGCCCTCGGCCTCGACGGCGAGCTGTGGGACGGGTGGAACGACGGACTGGGAGCCCGCGTCGCCGCGGCCGTCATCCAGCGGGAGCTGGCGCATGCGCCCGTGGAGGAGCCCGCGTGACCCGGGTCGCCGTGGTCACGGTGGTTCACGGAAGGCACGCGCATCTCGACCTGCAGAGGCAGGCCGTGGCCCGCAGCGATCGACGTCCCGACGACTACGTGGTCGTGGCCGTCGACGACCCGGTGCAGCTCGACCAGGGCGGGGTGCCCGACCGCGCACCCGTGCGCGTGCTGCGCCACCCGGCGCATCCGCTCGGCCTGCCGATCGCGGCGGCGCGGAATGCGGGCGCCGACGCGGCGCTCGCGGCCGGTGCCGACGTGCTCGTCTTCCTCGATGTCGACTGCGTTCCGAGCCCCGCCCTGATCGGGGCCTACGAGGCCGCCGCCGCCTCGCTCGAGCTGCGCGGCGACATCCTGTGCGGGCCCGTCGCCTACCTGCCCCCGGCGCCCTCGCGCGGTTACGACCTCGACACGATCGCGACGCTCGCGGAGCCGCACCCGGCCCGCCCTGCGCCCGAGTCGGGCGAGGTCATTCGAGGGGGAGACCACGACCTGTTCTGGTCGCTCTCGTTCGCGGTCACAGCGTCGACCTGGCGGCGAATCGGCGGCTTCGAGGAGCGATACGTGGGCTACGGCGGCGAGGACACGGATTTCGCCGCCACGGCCGGGCACCGTGGCATCGAGCTCGCCTGGGTGGGCGCGGCTCGGGCGTACCACCAGCACCACCCGGTGGAGTCGCCACCGGTGTCGCATCTCGACGACATTCTGCGCAACGCAGCCCTGTTCCACGCGCGGTGGGGACGGTGGCCGATGGGCGGCTGGCTGGCAGCGTTCGAAGACGCCGGGCTCATCGCGCACAGTCCGATTCACGACGCCTACGAAAAGCTCTGACGCGCGACCAATCCGACATGGTACCCGCACCGAATCATTGGTGTGAACGGACCACGAACAACAGGCCTCAGGTGGGAAACCTGTCATGCTTAAGCTCGTGACCTCTGATAGCGACCACGACGGTACCCCGATAGAGGCGCTCGACACAGTCGAGAGCCTGCTGCTGCGGGTCGCCGACGGCGATCAGAGATCATTCGCCGAACTGTATGACCGCATCGCACCGCGGGTTCTCGGCCTCATCAAAAGACTGCTGATCGACCACGCGCAGTCCGAAGAAGTGGCTCAAGAGGTGTTTCTCGAGATCTGGCGCACGGCAACACGGTTCGATCCACAGCGCGGCGCCGCCCTCTCCTGGGTTCTCACGATGGCGCATCGCAGGGCAGTCGACCGCGTCCGTGCGTCGCAGTCCTCGCACGATCGCGATATCAAGATCGGTATCCGCGATGTCGACCGTGACTACGATCAGGTGGCCGAATCGGTCGAGATCAGAATCGAACATGAAAGGGTGAAGAGAGCAATGACTCAGCTGACTGAATTGCAGCGCGAAGCCATCTCTCTGGCGTACTACGGGGGATACAGCCATAGCGAGGTCGCCAAGATCCTGGCCATTCCGATCGGCACCGTGAAGACGCGCCTGCGCGACGGCATGATCCGCCTTCGGGACGAAATGGGAGTTGCCTGATGTCCGCACACGACGACCCCCGATTGAACACCGGAGCCTTCGCTCTCGGCGCCCTGACCCCCGAAGAACTCGACCGCTTCATCGCGGCGTCGGAGTCGGATCCCGACCTCGCCGCAGAGGCCGACGGCCTCAGTGCCACGGCCGTGCTCCTGGGCCTCGCATCGACTCCCGTCGAGCCGTCGGCGAAGCTGAAGGTCGACATCATGGCCGCCATCGCGTCGACCCCGCAGCTTCCCCGTGAGACGGTCAGCCCGGTGTCCGACGCGTCGGACAAGAGCGGGTCGGTCTCTGACGAGACCGTCTCCGACGGCTCGGCGGATGCTCCGCGCCCGGTCGTCAAGACCGGTGCGGCCCAGCAGAAGGCTCAGGCCCGATGGTTCGCTCGCCCCGCCACTCTCCTCGTGTCTGCGGCCGCCGCGATCGCCCTGTTCGTCGGAGGCGGTTTCGTCGGCTCAGCCCTGACGGGCGGCACCCCGGTCGTGGTCGACCAGCAGGCGGCGGGTCTCGCCGAGATCTACGCGGCGTCCGACACGCAGTCGCAGCGCAGCGAGGTCGACGGCGGCGGTGTCGCCACGCTGGTGTGGTCGAACGAGCTCGGACGTTCCGCGGTCGTCGTCGACGGTCTCGAGCCCCTGCCTGCGGGCAGTGTCTACGAGGCCTGGTACATCAACGACGCCGGAGCGGCCCCCGCGGGCACCTTCGACGCCACGGGCGCCCACAAGACATCGTGGCACCTGCTCGACGGAACGATGTCTGCAGGTGACACCGTGGGCGTCACGATCGAACCCGCAGGCGGATCGAAGACGCCGACCACGACGCCGATCGTCGCGATCGCCAGCGCTTAGCCCCGTTCCCTGAGCCTGTCGAAGGGCACAACGACGAAGGCCCCCTCGATATCGAGGGGGCCTTCGTCGTCGACGCGTCGAGGCTCGTTAGCCGAAGCGACCCGAGACGTAGTCCTCGGTGTCCTTGACGGTCGGGTTCGAGAAGATGGTGGTGGTGTCGTCGTACTCGATGAGCTTGCCGGGCTTGCCGGTGCCCGCGATGTTGAAGAACGCGGTGCGGTCGGAGACGCGGCTGGCCTGCTGCATGTTGTGCGTCACGATCACGACCGTGTAGTCGTTCTTCAGCTCGCCGATGAGGTCCTCGATGGCGAGCGTCGAGATCGGGTCGAGAGCCGAGCAGGGCTCGTCCATCAGAATGACCTCGGGCTCGACCGCGATGGCACGGGCGATGCAGAGGCGCTGCTGCTGGCCGCCCGAGAGGCCGGAGCCGGGCAGGTGCAGGCGGTCCTTGACCTCGTTCCAGAGGTTGGCGCCGCGCAGCGACTTCTCGATCAGGTCGTCGGCGTCGGACTTCGACATGCGACGGTTGTTGAGCTTCGAGCCGGCGAGCACGTTGTCGCCGATCGACATCGTCGGGAACGGGTTCGGCCGCTGGAAGACCATGCCGACCTGGCGGCGCACGAGAACGGGGTCGACGCCCGGGCCGTAGAGGTTGTTTCCGTCGATCAGGACCTCTCCCTCGACGCGTGCGCCGGGGATGACCTCGTGCATGCGGTTGAGCGTGCGGAGGAAGGTGGACTTGCCGCAGCCCGACGGGCCGATGAACGCGGTGACGGTTCGGGGCTCGATCGTGAGGCTCACGCCTTCGACAGCGAGGAAGTTGCTGTAGTAGACGTTGAGGTCGTTTACTTCAATGCGCTTGGACAACGTGGGTTCCTTTAGGGTTAGCGGCCGAGCTTGGGGGAGAAGATGCGGGCGATGACTCGGGCCGCGAGGTTGAGCAGCATCACGATCAGGATCAGGGTCAGGGCCCCGGTCCACGCTCGGTCGAGGTACGCCTGGGCATCCGAACCCGGGTTGGCGTACTGGGTGTAGACGAAGACCGGCAGCGTCATGACGCGCTCGTTGAACATGTTGTAGTTCATGCTCTGCGTGAAGCCGGCGATGATCAGCAGCGGGGCCGTCTCACCGATGACGCGGGCGATGGCCAGCATGACGCCGGTCGTGATTCCGGCGATGGAGGTGGGCAGCACGACCTTGACGATCGTGAGCCACTTGGGCACACCGAGGGCGAAGGATGCCTCGCGCAGCTCGTTCGGAACGAGCTTCAGCATCTCTTCCGTCGAGCGCACCACGACCGGGATCATGAGGATCGAGAGCGCCACGGCGCCACCGAAGCCGAACCGGATGCCGGCCACCCCGGTCAGCAGCGCGAAGAACGCGAAAGCGAACAGACCGGCGACGATCGACGGGATGCCTGTCATCACATCGACGAGGAACGTGATCGCCCGGGCGAAGGTGCCGCGGCCGTACTCGACCAGGTAGATGGCGGTGAGCAGTCCGATCGGCACGGAGATGAGCGTGGCCCATCCGGTGATCTGCAGCGTTCCCATGATGGCGTGCAGCCCGCCGCCGCCCTCGCCCACGATGTTGCGCATCGTGTAGGTGAAGAAGGTGAGGTCGAAGCGGTGTGCGCCGTTGACGATCGTGGTGAAGAGCAGCGAGATGAGGGGCAGCAGCGCGATGATGAAGGCCAGCGACACCAGCGAGGTGACCATGCGGTCCTTCGAGCGGCGAACTCCCTCGTAGAGGCGCGACACCACGGTGAGCACGATGACGAAGAGCACCGTTCCGAAGAAGATCGTGCCGACGATGTTGAAGTCAGCGGTCACGCCGGCCATCATCAGCAGGCCGAAGATCACGCCCATGACGATCCAGCTGCCGACGAGCAGCAGCCACGGCGTGGCCTTGGGCAGCTTGCCCGCGGTGAGCGTGTTGGTCATGGGAGGGGCGGCGACGGTTGTCGTGGTCATGATTAGTTGGCCCCCGAGAATGCCTTGCGGCGGTTGATGATGTAGCGGGCGATCGAGTTCACGATGAGCGTGATCACGAAGAGGATCAGACCGGATGCGATCAGCACGTTCACGCCGACGCCGTGCGCCTCGGGGAAGTTGAGGGCGATGTTCGCCGCGATCGTCGACGGGTTGGTCGATTTGAGCAGGTCGAACGAGAAGCCGCCCGATACGGAGAGCACCATGGCGACGGCCATGGTCTCGCCGAGCGCCCGGCCGAGGCCGAGCATGGAGGCCGAGATGATTCCGGGGCGGCCGAAGGGCAGCACGGCCATCTGGATCATCTCCCAGCGGGTGGCTCCGAGCGCCAGCGCTGCCTCCTCGTGGAGGCGCGGCGTCTGCAGGAAGACCTCGCGGGAGAGGGCGGTGATGATCGGGAGGATCATGACCGCGAGAACGATGGCGACCGTGAGGATGGTGCGACCCGTGCCGGAGACGGGGCCGGCGAGGATCGGGATCCAGCCGAAGATGTCGACGACGGTGGAGTAGAACGGCTGCACGAACGGGGCGAGGACGGTGATGCCCCAGAGGCCGAAGACGACGGAGGGCACGGCGGCGAGGAGATCGACCACGTAGCCCAGGCCCGCGGCGAGGCGTCGGGGGGCGTAGTGCGAGATGAAGAGGGCGATGCCGATGGCCACGGGAACGGCCATGAGCAGGGCGAGGAAGGCGGCCCAGATGGTGCCGCCGACGAGGGGGGCGACGTAGGCCCAGAAGCTCGAGGGGGAGCCCTTGATCTCGGCAGGATCGGCCACGAAGGCGGGGATCGACTGCACGATCAGGAAGAGGGCGACCAGGGCGAGGATCGCGAGGATCAGGCCACCGGCGACGATCGTGGAGGTCGAGAAGATCACATCGCCGGGGCGCTGCTTCGCCTTGATCCGTTCCGGAGCGGCCGCGGGAACCGGCGGCTTCGCGTCAACGGGCTTGGGGGGTGCTGTCGTCATGAGAGCTGGGGTCCTGTCAACCGGTGTTCAGGGAGGAGGGGGTGGGACTGTTTCGGGCCTAAACCCGCGATCTGTCCGGCCCCGACGCGAGCCGGGACCGGACAGAGTGTGAAGCGGTGTTACTTGATGGTCTCGATCGCGTCGGCGACCTTCGAGGCGAGGTCGCTCGAGAGCGGCGCGGCGCCGGCGGAGGTAGCGGCCTCCTGCTGGCCCTCATCGCTGGCGAGGTAGCCGACGTATGCCTTCACGAGCTCGGCCTGGGCCGGGTCCGCGTACTCCTGGCAGGCGATGATGTAGCTCACCAGAACCAGCGGGTAGTGCGACGGGTCGGTCGTCTCGCGGTCGAGCGCGATGGCGATGTCGTTTGCCTCGCGGCCCTCGACCAGCGGGGACTCCTCGACGACGGCGGCTGCAGCCTCGGCGGAGTACTCGACGAACTCTTCGCCGACCTTGATCTTGGCGACACCGAGGTCACCGGCCTTCGAAGCGTCGGCGTAGCCGATGGTGTTGCTGCCGTTGGTGACGGCCTGGATGACACCCGAGGTGCCCTGAGCGCCCTCACCGGTCTGGAAGGGGAACGCGTCAGCGGCCTTCTCGGCCCAGTCTGCGGGAGCGACCTTGCCGAGGTAGTCGGTGAAGTTCTTCGTGGTGCCCGAGTCGTCGGAGCGGTGAACGGCGGTGATCGCTGCGCTGGGGAGCGTGGCGTCGGGGTTCAGCGCCTTGATGGCCGCGTCGTCCCAGGTGGTGATGGCGCCGGAGAAGATCTTCGCGAGGGTCGACGCGTCGAGGTTCAGCTCGTCGACACCCTCGACGTTGTACACGACGGCGATGGGCGAGATGTAGACGGGGAGGTCGATCGCCTTGGTGTCGGCGGCGCAGCTGGCGAAGGAGCCCGCGAGCTCGTCGTCGCTCAGGGCGGAGTCGGAACCGGCGAAGGCGGCGGCACCCGAGATGAAGCTCTCGCGGCCGGCACCCGAACCCTGGGGGTCGTAGTTGATGGTGACGTCGGGGTTGGCGGTCTGGAACGCGGCGATCCACGCTTCCTGGGCGCTGCCCTGGCTCGAGGCGCCGATACCGGTCAGCGTGCCGGTCAGGGCCGAGGCGGACTCGGTCGAGCCACCCTCTGCGGGCGCCTCATTGGCGGCGCAGGCGGAGAGCGCCAGCGCGGCGGTGAGGAAGAGTGCCGCGGGGGCGGCGATACGCGAAAGCTTCACTGAAAAATCCCTTTCAGGGTTTCTATTGCTGGGATGAGGCCGGTGCATGGCCCTCAGCGAACCTAACGAGCGCGCGTAACCAATCTCTCCCGATCAGGTAAACGGGAGGTGAACAGCGCCCTCAGTGGGGGACGTGCGTCTCGATCGCGATGATGCCCGCCCCAGGGCGGTCCCGCGAAAGGTGGATGACCGTGTACCCGGCCACGGGCAGGTCTCCGGCCCGGGAGATCGAGGCGAGCTTGGTGCTGCCGGTGGCGAGGGCGACCTCGCGCATGATCTCCGGGAGAACGGGGCCGTGACTGCACAAGATGCTCGTCACTCGTCGGCGCACGCGCTTGCCCACCTGGCCGCGGATGTCGCCGGTGCCGTTCTCGAACGCGTCCTGGCTGATCGAGTCGGTCTTCTTCACGGTGATGCCGAGCGCCTCGGCCGTCGGCGCGATCGTCTGCTGGCAGCGCAGCGCGGTCGACGATCGGATGACCGAGGGGCCGAAGGCGCTCAGGCCGGCGACGATGGACTGCGCTTCGAGCTCACCACGATGCGTGAGCGGGCGGGCGGAGTCGCGTCCGTCGAAGTCGAAGGCGGGAATCGCCTTCGCGTGGCGCAGGGCGATGATGGCGAAGGTGCTCGTGAGCCCGTCGTCGACGAGCGCCTGGAATCGTTTGAGGATCTCGGCGTCGCGCTTGTAGCTGATCGATGCGAGTGCCCGGCTCACGGGCATCCACTCGAGCGCGGCGACCTCGTTGTTCGGCACGAACGTCGAGTTGAGCACGGCCTCCTCGGTGACCTCGGCCGCCCAGTAGTGCACGACCTTCTCGCGATGATTGGGCATCACGTAGTTCGTCACCCCGAGCGGCACGCCGAGCGCGACCTTGAGACCCGTCTCCTCGGCGATCTCGCGGACGGCGGTCTGGGGCAGCACCTCGCCGGGATCGAGCTTGCCCTTGGGCAGGGAGATGTCTTTGTGGCGCGTGCGATGGATCAGGAGCACCTTGATCTTGCCGTCGACGACGCGCCAGCAGACCGCTCCTGCGGCGAAGACAGTCACTGGCCCGCTTCCCCCGCTCGGATCACCGACTGATTCCGCTTCGCTTGCGCCGCTTCGAGATCTGCTTCATGACCACGTCCTGCAGATCGACGAGCGGGTTGCCGTCGGCGTCCATGCTGCGACGGACCCAGTCGCCCTCCGGGCCGAGTGTCCACGACATGGTGTTCTCGTCCATGGCCAGGTCGAAGAGTTCGCTGATCTCGCGCAGGTGATCGGTGCTCGTGAGCCGCACGAGGGCCTCGACGCGACGGTCGAGGTTGCGGTGCATCATGTCGGCGCTGCCGATCCAGGTCTCCGGCTCGCCCGCGTTGACGAAGGAGAAGATGCGCGAGTGCTCGAGGTACCGCCCGACGATCGACCGAACCGTGATGTTCTCGCTCAGACCCGGCACGCCCGGCTTGATGGCGCAGATGCCGCGCACCCAGATCTCGACGGGCACGCCGGCCTGGCTCGCGCGGTAGAGCGCGTCGATGATCGCCTCGTCGACGATCGAGTTGACCTTGATGCGGATGCCGGCGGGCAGGCCCTGCTCGACATTCGTCGCCTCCTGGGCGATGCGTTTGAGCAGACCCTTTCGCAGGTGCAGCGGGGCGACGAGGAGTCGCTTGAACTTCTTCTCGATCGCGTAGCCCGAGAGCTCGTTGAAGAGTCGGGTGAGGTCTTTTCCGACCTGGTCGTCGGCCGTCAGAAGGCCGAAGTCCTCGTAGATGCGGCTGGTCTTCGGGTTGTAGTTGCCGGTTCCGATGTGGCTGTAGTGGCGCAGCACGCCCTTCTCGCGGCGGATCACCAGCGCGAGCTTGCAGTGGGTCTTGAGGCCGACGAGGCCGTAGACCACGTGCACTCCGGCCTTCTCGAGCTTGCGGGCCCACGAGATGTTGGCCTGCTCGTCGAATCTCGCCTTGATCTCGACGAGGGCGAGAACCTGCTTGCCGGCCTCGGCGGCGTCGATGAGGGCCTCCACGATGGGGCTGTCGCCCGAGGTGCGGTAGAGGGTCTGCTTGATGGCCAGCACGTGCGGGTCTGCCGCGGCCTGCTCGAGGAACGCCTGCACACTCGTGGCGAACGACTCGTAGGGGTGGTGCAGCAGCACGTCCTGGCGCGCGATCGCCTTGAAGATGTCGGGCTTCGCGTTGGGCTCCGACGGCTGGAGCGCGACCGAGGTCGTGGGAACGCGCTTCGGGTAGTGCAGCTCGGGGCGATCGATCTTGGCGAGGTCGAACAGACCGGACAGGTCGAGGGGAGCGGGAAGGCGGTAGACCTCCTGCTCGGTGACGTCGAGCTCGCGAACGATGAGCTCGAGCGTGCGGTCGTCCATGTCCTCGGTGACCTCGAGCCGGATGGGCGGGCCGAAGCGTCGGCGCAGCAGCTCCTTCTCCAGGGCCTGGATGAGGTTCTCGGTCTCGTCCTCGTCGACCTCGACGTCTTCGTTGCGGGTCACGCGGAACACGTGGTGGTCGAGCACCTCCATGCCGGGGAACAGGTGGCTGAGGTGGTTGGCGATCAGATCCTCGAGCGCGATGAGGCGCACGTTGGTCTCGTCTTCGGTCTCGTCGACGCGGATGAAGCGCGGGATGACCTGGGGCACCTTGAGGCGGGCGAACTCCTCCTTGTCGATCTTGGTGTTGCGCACCCGGATCGACAGGTTGAGCGAGAGGCCGGAGATGTAGGGGAACGGGTGCGCCGGGTCGACGGCGAGGGGCATGAGAACGGGGAAGATCTGCGCCGAGAAGTAGTCGCTGAGGCGCGACCGGTCGTCTTCGTCGAGGCTGTCCCAGGTGACGATGTGCACCCCGGCCTCGTCGAGCGCCGGCTTGACCAGCTCCTGGTAGGCGCGGGCATGCCGCAGCTGGAGTTCGTGGGCGGCGCGCGAGATGTCTCCGAGCACATCGACCGGCTTGCGGCCGATGTTCGTGGGCACGGCGAGGCCGGTGGCGATACGGCGCTTCAGGCCGGCGACGCGCACCATGAAGAACTCGTCGAGGTTCGACGAGAAGATCGCGAGGAAGTTGGTGCGTTCCAGCACCGGAAGCGTGGGATCTTCTGCGAGCTCGAGCACACGCGTGTTGAACGCCAGCCAGCTGAGCTCGCGGTCGAGGTAGCGGCCTTCGGGAAGCGACGGATCGTCGAGGATCTCGATGATCTCGTCGTCGTCGTCGAAGTCCGAACCGAAGTTCGAGTCAAGGAGGATGTTGTCGCCGCTCATGCAATCATCATGTCATCCGGCGAGCGGACGCCGGTACTGAACATCGACGGTGTGGTCGGCGAATCCGAGCGAGCGGTAGAGATGCACGGCACCGACGTTGTCGGCGTCGACATAGAGCGCCGCCGTCGAGATTCCACGCTCGCGCAGGCGATGGAAGGCGCGCCCCATGAGCGTGCGCCCGAGTCCCCGTCCGGCGTACGCGGAATCGACGCCCACCACGTAGATCTCTCCCGGCTCGTCGGCCCCTTCGATCTTGAGCCAGTTGTAGGCGATCAGCCGGTCGTCGTGCCTGGCGACGAGAAAGTCGCCGGCATCGAACCAGGGCTCGGCCATGCGGGCGTGAAGGTCGTCGAGCGTGATCGAGCCCTGCTCGGGATGATCGGCGAAGACCCTGGCATTGAGAGCGACCCACGCCTCGTCGTCGACACCGGGCCTGAACGCGTCGACGACGATCCCGTCGCCGCTCCCCGAGTCGTCGTTCCGTGAGCCTGTCGAAGGGCCGCTTGTCGACGGCCCCGGCACCGGCATCCGCAACTGGTACAGCGTGCGCACCGCCTCGAACCCCGTGCGGGCGGCCAGGATGCGACTGGCCGGGTGATCGCCGTGCGCCCAGCCGGCGATCGCGGGATCCGCGCCGTCGAGGATGCGCTCGAGCAGGATGGAGCCGAGCCCGTTGCGCCGGAACTCGGGGTCGACGACGAATTCGAACTCGCCCTCGCCCACGATGACGGCCCCGGCGATCACGTCGCCGTGCTCGGCCACGATCAAGGTCCTGGCCCCGGATGCCGCGTCGACGAGCGCCTGGTCGTTGAACGGCGGCTGGCCGTCGACGAGCGATGATCGCGAGATCAGCCGGGTGAAGGCCGCCCCGAGCTGGGAGGGGCTACTTGCCCTGAGTTGCAGCGATGCGCTCATTGTCGTCTTCGAAGAAGTTGAAGCGGTAGCCGACGTTGCGCACGGTGCCGATGAGCGATTCGAGGTCGCCGAGCTTCGCCCGCAGTCGCCTCACGTGCACGTCGACCGTGCGCGTTCCGCCGAAGTAGTCGTAGCCCCAGACCTCCGAGAGCAGCTGCTCCCGGGTGAAGACGCGCGACGGGTGCATGGCGAAGAAGCGCAGGAGCTCGAATTCCTTGAACGTGAGGTCGAGGGGGCGGCCGTGCACTCGGGCCGAATAGCTCGCCTCGTCGATGACGACGCCGGAGGCCTGGATCTTCGAGGTCGACTGGTCTTGCACCTGTCGGCCGATGGCGAGGCGGATGCGTGTGTCGACCTCGGCGGGACCTGCCGTCTCGAGAACGACGTCGGCCGCACCCCAGTCGGCGCTCACCGCGGTGAGCCCGCCCTCGGTGATGATGAGGAGGATCGGCACCCCGACGCCCGTGGTGGTGAGGATCTTGCACAGCGATCGTGCCGACGCGAGATCGTTGCGGGCGTCGACGAAGATGAGGTCGCAGTTGGGCGTGTTCACCAGCTGCGCGGGCTCGGCGGGGATCTGCCTGGCACGGTGGCTCAGCAGAGAGAGTGCCGGCAGAACCTCGCGGTCGACCGCAGAGGTCAGTATCAACAGCTGCGCCACGTATGGTCCTCCAAGAAAGCCTGCCGTCATACTATCGGGCAGAATAGGAGGGTGAGCCTCCTGATGAAGAGCGTAGTGCCGGTCTGGCTGGTGGCCGTGATCGGTGCCGTCGCCGTCGCCGCGCTCGCCGACCCGCGCAACTACCTCGTCTTCCTGCCCGTTGTGCTGGGGGTGTGCACCCTCCTGACCTTCGGCATCCAGCTGGGCATCAGGCGGAAGGAGGGCTACGTCAATCGGGTGACGGCCAGCGCCACCGGCGCCGTAGTCGTGCTCGCGGTGGCCACGGTCATCCTCGCCCCCATCGCTTTCGCCGCCTAGCGTCACCGCCCCCGCGGGCGGCAGTCGGGTTAGGATCGAAGCATGGAATCGTACGTCGCGCTCGAACTCTTCTTCGTGGGACTGCTCGGTCTCGCGAGCCTGGCCATCGCCTGGATCTCGGGCATGGTCATCGTCAAGCTCTTCCGCGGCCAGCGCTGACCGTGATCGAACTGCCCATCGGGCTCAACGCCGAACTGGTTCCCCTCTCGTGGCTGATCGGCGTCTGGGAGGGTACCGGAGTCATCGACTACTCGATCGGTGACGAGAAGGTCACGCGCGAGTTCGGGCAGCGCGTGAGCTTCAGCCAAGACGGCCTGCCCCACCTCAACTACAACTCCTACGCCTGGCTCATCGGCGAAGGAGATGACGAACCCACGCCGCTCGCGACGGAGACCGGTTACTGGCGTCTCAGCCGTCCGCTCGTCGAGGCCGATCCGGGCCCGGGAATGCTGCCTCCGGCCGAGCAGAGGCCCTTCACCACGGCCGACGAGGTCGAGACCCTGCGCAACGCGACGAACGGCTTCGACGTCGAGGTCGCCCTGGTGCACCCCGGCGGAGTGATGGAGCTCTACATCGGCCAGGTCGCCGGAGCACGCATCGACCTCTCGACAGACGCGGTCATCCGCTCGCACGGCGCCAAGGAGTACACGGCGGCCACGCGCATCTACGGCCTCGTCGACTCCCACCTGCTGTGGGCGTGGGACATCGCCGCCCTCGGCCAGAGCCTCCGCACCCACGCCTCCGCTCGTCTCGCCAAGACAGATTGACTGCAATGACCTCAGCTCCCTCTCCGTTCCTCGGCCTTCCCGGCGCAGTCGATTCGGGGGGAGCCGACAAGGGAGTGCCCGCCCACTACGGCAATCCCGTCGCCGAACAGCGCACGCTGCTCGCCGGCGCCATCGTCGACCTCTCGCACCGCGGGGTCATCTCGGTCAGCGGGGCCGACCGCCTCACGTGGCTCAACTCGCTGACGAGCCAGAGCCTCACTCGGCTGGCTCCGGGACAGTCAACGGAGTCCCTGCTGCTCGGTGTCTCCGGGCGAGTCGAGTTCGATATGCGCGTCGTCGACGACGGAGAGACGGCATGGCTGCTCGTCGACGCCGATGAGCTCCCTGATCTCCTCGCGTGGCTGCTCAAGATGCGCTTCACCCTGCGGGTCGTCGTCACCGACCGCACGGCCGATTTCGCCACGCTCGGCTCGATCGGCGAGTCGAACCCGGTTCTCGATTCCGTGGCCGCGTCGCCGAACGGCGTCGCCCTGGTCTGGCGCGACCCCTGGAGCGCCGTCTCCGAGGGCGGTCACCAGTACGCGCAGATCGAGGAGCACCCGGGCGCGGAGTGGCTGTGGCGCGAGACGCTCGTGGATCGAGATGAGCTCGCCGCGCTCGCCGACCGTGCCCGCGCCGGCGAGGTCGCCGTGGCCGGCCTGCTGGCGGCCGAGGCCCTGCGCATCGCGGCCTGGCGTCCCCGCCGCGCAACCGAGGGCGACGAGAAGACCATTCCCCACGAACTCGACTGGATGCGCTCCGCCGTGCACCTCTCGAAGGGCTGCTACCGGGGCCAGGAGACGGTGGCGAAGGTGCACAACCTCGGCCACCCGCCGCGGCGCCTCGTCTTCCTGCACCTCGACGGAACAGACAACGTGCTGCCGGCGCCCGGCGACGACGTGGTGCTTCCCGCCCTGCCCGACGCCGCCCAGGGCGGCGAGCCCGATGTCGTCGGACAGGTGACCTCCAGCGGCATCCACTACGAACTCGGCCCTGTGGCGCTCGCCGTCGTGCGACGCTCCACGCCGGTCGATCGCGATCTCGGGGTTCTGAGCGACGGCATCGTCGTGGCGGCGGGCCAGGAGGTCATCGTGCCGCCCGAGGCAGGGAGCGTCGTCGGCCGCATCCGGCGCATGCCGCGGCTCGGCGTGATGCGGCGCTAACGCTCCGTGCGCCACCTCTCCATACCGGGTGCGGCCGCACGCCGACTGCGACGAGCCGTCGCATCGAGCGGTCTTCCCGGCGCCGTGTACGCCCCGGGGGCCTCGATCGACCGGCTGGTGTCGAGTGCGCCCGCGATCGTGCAGATCGTGGTCGCGGTGGTCATCTCGTTCTCCATCTCCCGCTACCTGCTCGGGCATCCGGCGCCCGTGACGGCCGTGACCGTCACGATCTCGAGCCTCGGTTTCATGCGGGATGCCCGACCGCTGCGGGTCGTCGAGACGGCGCTGGGCGTCACCCTGGGCATCGCCCTGAGCGAGGCGATCGTGCTCGGATTCGGCCAAGGCGTCTGGCAGCTCGCCGTGGCCCTGGGCGTGACCCTCACGGTCGCGCGGCTGCTCTCACCGGCCGCCTCTTTCGCGATCGTCGCGGGCGTGCAGTCCGTGTTGGTCGCAGTGCTGCCCGTGCAGGCCGGCGGCCCGTTCACCCGAACGATCGACGGCGTCATCGGCGGCACGATCGCCCTGCTGTGCACGGCGCTCATTCCTCGGGACCCGCGGCGCGGGGCCCTCCGCGACGCGAAGAGATTCCTCTCGGCCTACATCGATGTGGTCGCCTCGCTCGCGGCGATCCTGCGGGTCGGCAGCGAGACCGAGACGGATCGCGTTCTCGAGCAGGCGCGTCGCACGCAGCCGCTCGTCGACTCGTGGCGCACATCGCTCGACTCCGCGCTCGCGATCGCCCGGATCTCCCCGTTCCTGCGAAAGCACCTCCCCGAGCTGCAGCGTCAGCACGTGATGCAGCAGAACATGGACCTCGCGATGCGCAACCTGCGCGTCGTCACCCGCAGGCTGTCCGTGCTCGATCGCGACGGACGCCCGCGGCCCGAGATCGCAGAGCTGCTCTCGGGTGTCGTGGGCAGCGTGAACCTGCTCTCGCAGAGTCTCGCCGAGCCGCAGCTCGAGCCGCTCGTCAGGCAGAACCTCATTCTGATCGCGGTCAGGCTTCATCCCTCACGGCTGCTGCCGGGCCAGCCCCTGGCCGAGACCTCCGTCGTCTTCGCGATGCGACCCCTGGTGATGGATCTGCTGATGGCCTCCGGTCTCAGCGCCGAGGAGGCGCGGGCGTCGATGCCCGACATGTCGGTCTGAGCGGGTACGACCGAGAGGTTCAGACCGGCGCGACCTGCGACCACGGCACCGTGAGCTCGCCCAGCCGCCTGCGCGACCGGGCGCCGAGAATCGACCAACCTGCGGCATCCAGAGCCTCGACGGCGGCGAGCCATCGCTGGGTCGCGCCGTACACGCCCACGCCGGCGTTGTGCTGCCATGCCCTGTCGAGCTCGCTGAGCAGGGCGTGCACCGGCTGGCCGGGCACGTTGTGGTGGATGAGCGACTTCGGCAGCCGTTCGGCGACGATCGAGGGCTTCTCGAGGTCTGCGAGGCGCAGCGAGATCGTGAAGGTCTGCGCACCGGCCGAGGTCACGGTGATCCAGCTGGAGACCCGGCCGATCTCGTTGCAGGTGCCCTCGACGAGCACGCCCCCGGGCTGCAGGCGCGAGACCATGCGTCGCCAGGCGTCCGGCACCTCGGACTCGTCGTACTGGCGCAGCACGTTGAACGCGCGGATGACGGCGGCGAGGCGGCCATCGGGGAGCGGCGTCTCGAACCCGCCGAGGGCGAACGAGACGCGGGCGTCGGGGGAG
>Ga0247732_10000319_pt1 | contig 25861 bp, 20 predicted proteins | sample UWRJL163409C2_FD_180940 | JGI IMG/M metagenome (GOLD analysis project Ga0247732, IMG submission 180940) | Plant litter microbial communities from Arlington Agricultural Research Station in Wisconsin, United States - UWRJ-L163-409C-2 | ecosystem: Environmental > Terrestrial > Plant litter >...
GTGAGCCCCGACATCGAGGTTCGTGAGGCGGCCATCAATGCCTCGCGTTTCGACGGCGCAGCCGCATCCGACCATGAGCCCGTGCAGGTTCTCGTGCGCCCTCGCAAGGCCCTGCCCGCGGGCGGCACCGCCGGGTAATCTTCCAGGGTGATCACCGAGACCTTCCTGCGGCGACCGCGCGGCGGTGCCGAGCTGACCGCCGACGTTCTGCGCGGGCTCGGCGTCGTCAGCATCGTGATCGGCGGCATCCACTGGGGATTCGTGGAGGTGGCGGTCTTCGCGCTCACGCTTCTCGGCATGCTCGTGCCGCGCTTTCTCGGGCTGCGTCCGGGTTTCGACATCGCGCTGGGCGGCACGCTGCTCGTGGCCGCGTGGAGCGGGGTGTTCGAGCTGTACACGTCGATCGACTGGCTCGACATCGTGATCCACTTCGCCGCCAACGGACTGCTCGCCGCGCTCTTCTTCGTCGTGGCGTCCCGCACGGGCGTGGTGCCTGCCGTCGCAGCCGGAACGCCATCGCTTCTCCGCTCCGCGCTGTTGACGACGGTGTTCGGGCTCGCCGCCGGAGTTCTGTGGGAGATGGGCGAGTGGGCCGGTCACACCTTCATCGACGCGGCCATCTTCGTGGGCTACACCGACACCATCGGCGACCTCGCCGTGGGCGGCCTCGGCTCGCTGCTGGCCGGCCTGTGCATTCGCTGGCTCACGGCCGAGAGCCGATGGATCGGGCCGCAGGAGCAGCCGGCTGCGTCGGCGCAGCCCCTCGGCGCGCGACGGTAACACTCTTACTCCGAATAGTCGGCTCCCCATACGGGGGGTGCCCCGCCTGAGTACCGTGAACCGCATCCGGCCCCAGGGGAGCGCCGGGTTTGCAAAGGAGCAAACACACATGCAACGACGCATCGCACGAAGCCTGCTTGCGACGGGGGTGACCGCCGCACTCGTGGCGGGTACGACCCTCGTGGTGGCGGGCCCAGCACTCGCAGCACCAGGAGACGCATCGGCCTACGGAGCACAGGCGGAGCTGGCCGTCGACATCGCCGGCATCGAGATCACCCTCGATCAGACGACGGTCGGGCAGACGTCTGTGACCGCACCCGGCACGCAGACGTCGCCCAGCAACGACTACTCGCTCATCGACGTTCTGCTCGCGGGCATCGACGTGAACGGCGTGACCTCCACCTCGACGACAGGCCCTGCGGGGTCGTCGTCGAGTGCGGCGATCGCCACCGCCGATGTCGATCTGCTCGGCCTCGACCTCCTGACCCTGAGCGGGGTGACCGCCGACACGAGCTGCGTCGTGGGCCAGGACGCCACCGCCGTTGCGCAGATCGCGAACCTCGACGTTCTCGACCAGGTCGGCGTCGACATCTCGTCGGGCGAGATCGTGACCGCCGACGCCACCCTCGAGGGCGATGCCGTCGGCGCCCTCGCCGGCGTGAATCTCCGCGTCGAAGTGCAGGAGATCGAGGATGCGACGGCCACCGCCGCCACCGCGAGCGCACTCGTCGCCCGCGTGTTCCTCACCGGCACGGTCGGAGGGATCGAGCTGGTGAACGAGCTCGCCGCCACGATCACCCTGGCCAACGCCGCATGCGAGACGCCCGCGGTCGTTCCGGTGACGCTGTCGAGCATCACTCCCCCGTCGGGGCCGACGTTCGGCGGGCAGACCGTGACGATCAGCGGAACCGGCTTCGGGGCATCCACGACCGTGACGTTCGACGGCATCGCCGCGACCGACATCGTGCCCAACGAGGCCGGAACGTCGCTCACCGCGGTGACCCCCGCGAACACAGCGGGAGACGCGGTGGTCTCGGTCGCGAACCCGGGAAGCAGCGCCACTCTTTCCTACCTCTACGTCGCGCCGTCGATCTCGGGCATCTCGCCGAACGAAGGCCCTGACACGGGCGGCACGGAGGTCACGATCTCCGGTGCCGGCCTGGGCGAGGCGACGGGAGTGACCGTAGGCGGTGACGATGCCGACATCGTCTCCATCTCCGACGACGGCACCTCCATCGTCATCGAGACTCCCCCGGGAACGGGCCTCGCCGATGTCGTCGTGAACTTCGGTGGCGAGAACGAGGTCACGTCTCCGGAGCAGTTCCTCTACGTGTCCGACGACTCACCGCAGGTCACGGGAATCACCCCCGCATCCGGTCCGACCGCGGGCGGCACCACGGTGACCATCACGGGCACCGACCTCGCCGACGTGACCCAGGTGTTCTTCGGCGACGCCGAGGCCACGATCGTGGGCGAGCCGACCGACACACGCATCGTCGTCGTGACTCCCGCGAACCCGGCCGGATTCACCGACGTTGTTCTGCTCACGTCAGGGGATGACGCCGAGCGCGTCGACGACGCGTTCCTCTACGTGGCCCCGCCCACGTCGACCACGATCACACCGGGTTCCGGGCCCACCACCGGGGGCACGACCGTGACGATCGGCGGCTCGGGCTTCGTTCCCGGGGCCACGACCGTGACGATCTGCGGGGTCACCATCGCCGCTGAGAACGTCTCGGTGAACGCCGACGGCACGGTACTCACCTTCCGCACCCCGCCGTGCGCGGCCGGCAACGCGGTCGTCACCGTCACCACGGCCGGAGGAGCAACGAGCACGACGAGCTTCCGGTACATCTCGACGGCGGCCGCGGGAACCGGCGGCTCCGGCACGCTCGCATCCACGGGAGCGACGCCCGCGCCGCTCGTCTGGACCGCCGGCATCCTGCTGCTGCTCGGGGCCGCGCTCGCGGCCGCTGCCGTGTGGCGTCGACAGCGCCGGGCAGACTGATCACGTCGGCCTGAGGCATGAGGAAGCGCCGGCCCATTTGGGGGTTGGGCCGGCGCTTCACGATCAAAGGTAAGGAATGCTCGACAACAGCCGGGAGGAAACGGGGGTCTTTCACCTCCTGTTTCACCCTCGACGCGGTCACCCGTGCTGATCGAGCTTCTCCTGGGCCTGCTTCGCCCGCCGGACCGCGCGTACGTGATCGCGCTCCGCAGACTTCTTCTCACGATTCGCCAGCTGGGTGTCGTGGTACACCTCGGCCAGGTCGGCTTCGACACCCCGAAGCTGCTCCTCGATCTCCGCCCGCTCCGCCTCGAGCTCCGTTCGACGCTCCGCTAGTCCGTCGAGCGTCTCGTCGACCTCTGCGACCCGGGCCCGCGCGACCGCGACGTCGTCGACGGCCTGCCAGGCCAGATCCTCGGCCTGCTTGCGCTCCCGGGCCGCCGCCTCGGTGGCGGCCTCGGATGCGTCGGCCCGCTTCGACCGTGCACGGCCCGTCGTTCGGCCGACCGCCTCGAGCACGCCATCCGCCGGCAGGGCCTCGGCACCCGCGAGCGCCACCGGCTCCCACCCCGAGACGGTGAGACCGCGCACCAGAAGCCCGCCGCGCACCGCGGCCGCGGCATCCTCGTCGGTCATCGCGGCCTGCAGCGTCTGACCGACCTCGATGAGCGCGGAGCCGCTCAGCACGACCCCTTCTCGCACGGCCAATTCGCGCGCCCGCGACGACGCGTCGGCGACGAGCCGCTGGCGGTCGGCGCCGAGCGAGCGCATCTCGACAGGATCGAGGGCGGACTGCGCCTCGCGCTGGCGCCGACCGAGGTCGAGCAGGCGGTCGAAGAACTCTGCATCGTCGCGGGCCAGGGCCGTCACGGCCCACGCGGTCGGGGATGCCTTGGGCAGTCGTTTCAAGACGGGTGCGAGCGCGCGCAGGGCGGGGTTCTTCGACGCCTCGGACGCCGCCTCGTTACGAGCCGCCGTGAACCGCGACGGGGGCACTTCGTACAGTGATCGAGCGATCGCCCGCAGCTCGTTCTGGCCATCGGTCATGATCCATCATCGCAACCGAGCGGCGTCGAGGCGAGTGCCCTGTGCGGGAGAATCACCCACATGTGAGGGTCATGAGAGACTTGTTGTCAGCCGGATCATCCGGTGAGATGTTTCGCCCTAGACCCCGGTGCTGCTATCGATGACAAGCTGAGTGATCCCCCTTCCACCCGGAGCGGCCAGTCGCCTCACGAAGGAGAGTTCCTCTCACCCGAGGCTCTGCCTGCGGCCGTGGCAGACGCGGCGCGAACGAACGGATGGCGTGCCGGCCTCGCCGTGCAGTCCGCCCACTGGGATCACTTCGTCACCAGTCACCCCGAGGCTCTCCTCGCCTCGATCAGAAGCCTGCCGGGCGAGGCCTTCGTCGAGATTCCCAGCCTCCTCGTCGCCGTCAACTACCTCCAGCACGTCATCAGCAGCGACGATCCCCGCCGGTTCCACGACATCGCGCTCGCCGAGGGCGGCCGCGCCGACGACGAATCCGAGCCGCTCGACGTCATGATCAACTCGGCGGGGCGCACCGCCGGATACCGGACGAGCGGGCGGCTGGCCGACGCCGTGCGCTCAGCCCGGCAGGGCCGTCGCATCCTGAACGAGGTCACGGCCGCCGAGCGAGCCGAACGGCAGATGGAGCTGCCTCATCTGCTGCTGCAGTGGGGGCGCTCGTTCGAGGTGGCCGACGTCGGCGGTGTGCTCGAATACGAAGAGGCGTGGGAACTCTCGAATCTGACGGGCCAGCCCTTGATCGCGCGACGGGCCGCGGCATCGCTGGCCTGGCTGCACGCCGCCCACGGTCGGCTGAACGAGGCCGAGACCTGGATCGCCCGTGGTCGGCAGATCACCACGATCGGATCGAGATACGACGCCCCGCTCCACCTGGCCGCGGCCCTGGTCGCGATCGATCGACACGACATCGATTCGATCCCGGGGCACCTGGCCGATCTGTCGACCGTTCCGATCGGCGAATACTGGGCGGCCGAAACGTGGGTCAGGGCCTGGGCGGCCCGCACCGAGCCCGACATCGTTCAGGTCGAGACCCTTCTCGAAGCACAGCGGCTGAGTCAGCCGGAGACCTTGCGACGCAGCGGCGCCTTCGCGCGATATCTGGCTGCGGCCTACGACAGGCTGGCCACGATTCGAGGCAGGAACACGACGCCCGTCGAGCGCGATTCGGACCCCTCGGCCTTCGCCCACCTCATGTCGGCCCTGTCCGCCTACCGCGCAGGCTCGATGCACGCCGCCCTCGACGAGGCGGCCCGCGCACTTCAGGAGGATCGCGGCCCTCGGCTGCAGTCTGCTGCCAAACTTCTCGCCGCCGCGGCCCGACTCAGCCTCGGACGATCCGAGGCGGCGGCGACGTCGTTCACCACGGCTCATGCGATCATCGAGATCGAGCGGCTCTACAGCAGTTATTCGATCATCGCTCCGGCCCACCTGCGCGAACTCTCCGAGTCGACGGGGCTCCCCGTTCACGAGTCGGCAGACCCGGCCGGCCTGTCGGCGACCACCGGACCGACCCTCGCGTCGCTCTCCCGACGGGAACGCCAGGTTCTGGTCCATCTGGCATCCGATCTCTCACTGCAGGCGATCGCCGACACCCTTTTCGTGAGTAAGAACACCGTGAAGACGACGACCAGCAGCCTCTATCGGAAGCTGGGCGTCAATTCGAGGCAGGCCGCCGCCGACATCGCGCAGCGGGCGGGCATCGCCTAGATCGCGGTCGGAGATCCGCGCAGAATGGGGTCTCCTCCACCGCCTCGATAGGCTTGACCGGTGACAGATTCCGCCGGCACATCCGACTTCGACGCCCGCCTCGCGGCCGACCCCGTGCACAACGAGCTCGAGCAGTCACTGCTCGACGGCATCCGGGGCGAGGTGCGGCAGACGGTCTTCATCTCGGCCTTCCTCACCACCCCGGTCTACGCCCTGAGCCGCACCGAGGCATCCGACGACGCGTCGCAGGGATTCAGTCCCCTGGTTCTCAGTACGACCGACGGGGCGCCCATGCTGCCGCTGTTCACCGACCTCGGTCGGGTGCCGGCCGAGTATCTCGAGGTCGCGCCGCATGCGGTCACGCTCACCGGCGGGCGCTTCGTGGCGAGCGTCGCCGACGAGGTGGGCATCGTCGTGAACCCCGGCCACCCGATCGGCTTCGAACTGTCGCCCGGGGCGCTGGCGGCGATCCGTCGCGACTTCGCTGAGTCGCAGCAGGGGTAGGCGTTCGGCGGGTTCCCTTCGACAGGCTCAGGGAACGGATACAGGCTCAGGGAACGGGCGACAGCTGGCCCAGGTGTCCGGCCAGGATGCCGGGCAGTTGCGCGAGCACCTCGTTCGCCTGCCGCGTCGCACCCTCGAGGTTCGCGTGCTTGCCGTCGTCCGAGGTGCCCGCCTGCCACCGGCCACCGGCGTCGGCGACCGGCGTGTAGACATCCAGAATCGCGATGCCGTCGGCACGAGCCGCCCCGGCGAGCAGCAGATTGAGCTCGATCACCTCGGCGCCGACCTCGCTCGACGGCGGCACGAGAACCGCGATCGGCGTCGATCCGCGGTCGCGCACGCCCTCCCACAGGCTCTGGATGTCTGACGCGGCTCGGGCGGGCGAGCTGCCGGCGAGCAGGTCGTTGGTTCCGGCCTGCACGAGCACGTAGCCGTTCTGCGCGGCGGAGGCCTCATCGAGACCGGATGCGATGGTGTCGGCCACCGCGCCGGGTTGCGACGCGAACGCGCCCTCCGATGCGCCCTCGACAGCGTTCGCCACCACCGTCTGCCGCCACCACGATTCGGCGAAGTACGCGTGGGAATCGCTGAGCACCGAGACGGGAACAGTCGGACTCGCCGTTTCGGGCACGGCGGTCTGCTCCGGGGCCGGCAGGTGGCGTACGGCACCCTCGACCAGTACGCGTTGAGGCGCCCCGCCCGTCATCAGCACGAACGACACGACAGCCGCGACGACGAGGATCGCTGCAGCCACAGCGGAGAAGCGACGGGCCGGTCTCTTCGCCGGGCGGAAGGTGGCTCGGCGCACAGACGACGTATCCCGTCCACGAGCGCCGGAACGTGTGCCCACGGGGTCGACGACGAGGGGCGGGCCGGCTACTCCCCCGCCACCGACGCCAGGTCGTATTCGGCCGTGACCAGAATGGGCAGGTGATCGGAGTCGCCCTGCGGAAGCGTCTTGACCTCGTCGATGCGGAACCCATTCGAGGTGACGAAGTCGAAGTGGCCGCGCACCCACTTGTAGCGCAGGTAGGTCACGCTGTCGCTCAGCGAGAGCTCGTAGCCCGAGTCCTTGATGCCGGCGCGCAGCTTGTTCTGGAACAGCGGGTAGTTGAAGTCGCCCACCATGAGAATGGGAATGTCGACGCCGATGCGCTGCAGCTCTTCGTGGGCCGCGGTGATCTGGGTTCGACGCAGAGAATTGGATGCCGTGAGCGGCGCCGCGTGGAACGACGCGGCGACGAACGAGCGGTCGGTCTCACTATCGTGCAGCCGGGCACCGAGCAGGCGCTGGGTGCCGGGAGACATGACCCTGTCGTGCATGGACTTCTTGAGGGTGAAGGTGGTGCTGTCTTCGACGGAGAAGCGCTCGGCGCGGTAGTACAGTGCGAGACCGAGCCGGTTCTCCGTGGTGGCATGCGACATGGTCAGGTGCCCCATGGTCGCCGGAAGCGAGGCGGTGTCGGCCTCTTGCACACAGAAGATATCGGCATCGAAGTCGTCGGTGAGGGCTGCGAGTTCGCCGCTGGCACTGTTGTTCCGCAGGTTGTAACTCAAAACGCGCATTCCGGGTGGTCCTCTCGCAGGTCTGCTAGACGACAGACTATTCGTGACCGGCTGGGATTTGGATCGGTTGCGGCTGTGCCTTTCATTGTTTACGTCCTCTTAATGCGCCCGTTCGAATGGAATATCTTTAATGCGCCCGTTCGAATGGAATATCTGGCGGTTTCATGCGTTCACATGAACATGAAGAAAATCGGGTTCCTCTCCTTCGGTCACTGGCAGCCGATCCCCGGATCGCTGACGCGAACGGCAGCCGACGCGCACCTGCAGATGATCGAGCTGGCAGTGGCCGCGGAGGAGATCGGCGTCGACGGCGCGTACATGCGTGTGCACCACTTCGCCCGGCAGTTCGCGTCGCCGTTTCCGCTGCTCTCCGCCATGGCCGCTCGCACCTCGAAGATCGAACTCGGCACCGGCGTGATCGACATGCGTTATGAGAACCCCCTCTACATGGCTGAAGAGGCCGCGACCGCCGACCTCATCTCGGGCGGCAGACTGCAGCTCGGCGTGAGCCGGGGATCACCCGAGACCGCACTCCGCGGCTCCGAGTCGTTCGGCTTCGTTCCGCAGGACGGCACAACGGATGCCGATCTCGCCCGGGCGCACACCGAACTGTTCCGGGCGGCCATCACCGATGCCGGCGTGGCCATGAGCAACCCGCAGATGACGGGTGTGAGCCAGCCCCTCGGCATCCTGCCCCAGTCGCCGGGTCTGGCCGACCGCATCTGGTGGGGATCGGGCACACGGGCGACCGCCGTGTCGACGGCCGAGCAGGGCATGAACCTGATGAGCTCGACCCTTCTGTCGGAGGACACGGGCGTGCCTTTCGGCGACCTGCAGGCCGAGCAGATCGCGTTGTACCGCGCCGCCTGGAAGGACGCCGGCTGGGAACGCGAGCCGCGCGTGTCGGTGAGCCGCAGCATCCTGCCGATCACCACGGATCAAGACCGCGCCTACTTCGGCGACATGACCCGCGACCGCGAAGACCAGGTGGGCTACCTCGACAACGGGATCGCCCGCTTCGGAAAGAGCTACGTGGGTGAGCCCGATGCAATCGTGCAGGAACTGCTCGACGACGCAGCCGTTCGCGACGCCGACACCGTGCTGGTCACGATTCCGAACCAGCTGGGGGTCGACTACAACGCCCACCTGCTCGAGACGATCGTGAAGCACATCCTGCCCGAACTGAAGTAGCCGAACAGTTTCCGGATGCGCGTCAGTGGCGCACCGCGTAGCGCAGGTAGACGACTCCCGAGTCGAAGGCCCGGGTCTCGAGCAGTTCGAGCTCGCGCCGCTGCTCGTCGCGGGCGAAGAAGGGCAGCCCGCCCCCGACGAGCACGGGGAACACCCTCACGTAATACTCGTCGATGATTCCGAGCGTCGCGGCTTCGGCGGCGAGGGTGGCACCGCCGATCGCGATGTCACCCCCATCCGGCGCGGATCGCAGGCGCTCGATCTCGTCTGCCAGCCCACCGGATGCGATGCGGGCGTTGCCCTGCACGCTCGACAGGGTCGAAGAGAAGACGACCTTCGGCAGGGCGTTCCAGCGCGTGACCCACTCGCGCCGCGGCGCGGGGAGCGTGTCGATGTCGACGGTGTCCCAGTAGAGCATCGTCTCGTAGAGGCGTCGGCCCAGGATATGCACTCCGACATCCCGGATCTCGCGGAGCGCGATGTCGAAGACCTCGTCGCTCAGGCCGGGCCAGGAGAAGTCTCCGTCGGGCCCCTCGACGAAGCCGTCGACAGACACGCTCATGGAATAGGTCACTCGGCGCACGATGCCTCCCGCTGATCAATGTCGCTGGGTCGTGCGCCCGATGCTACGCCGCCGGCCGCAGACACAGAAGTGCCCACTGCGGACTGGAGGTACCGGTGCGCCGGTACCTTCTGTCCGCAGTGGGGACTACTGGCGGCTGACTACTTCTCAGTCGAGCGGCGACGCAGCATGAAGACTGCGGCACCGGCGAGCAGCAGACCGCCCGCGATCGAGATGGGCAGCACGGGTGCGAGGCCCGTCGAGGCCAGAGTCTTGCCACCCGCGACGCCGGTTCCGGCGGGAACAGCCGGGTTCACCGGAACGACCGGGGCCGCTGCGACCGAGAAGCGCACGACGTTGCTCTGCCCGGAGACCGACGCGTCGGACTCGTCGGTGGCGTCCCGGGCGGCGATGGCGAAGGTGACGTACTCACCGATCGCCAGCGGGGTCTGAACGGCGAACTCGCCGTTCTCGTCGACCGTCGCTTCGAAGATCAGAACCCCCTCCTCATCGACAGTGGGCACCGTCACCGGTACCGCACGGGCAGCAGGTCCGGCCTCCTCGAAGGCCGCATCGTAGACGGCCGCCTCGATGACGAACACGGCGACCTGGTCACCGGCGGTGCCGGTTCCCGTGATCGTCGACGGTGATCCGATGAGCACCTGTCCGTCGGTGGGCGAGGTGATCACGGGGGTGTCGGCGATGCAGTTCAGCGTGATGTCGGCCTCGGCGAGAACGCGGTAGTCGCCCTCTTCATCGATGGAGCCGACCTCGACATGGGTCGGGGTGTCCTCCTCGAGCGACGTCGATCGCAGGCGGTCGCCGCCCGCGGCGATGGTTCCGCTCTCGAGGTCGACATCGCCCACGGTGAAGAAGTAGTCGGCGGGGCCGTCTCCGTCGGAGTTGTCTGCCGTCAGCAGCACGCCGGCAGACGGGGGAATGATTCCGCCCGAGTCGAGCAGGCACGAAGACACGATGCTGCCCGTGACGTCGGGGCTGTAGTTGCCGACGCAGTTCGTGGTGATCGTGTCGCCGCCCTGGAGGACGTCGCCGAAGTAGATCTGCACCGCCGTCGAGTCGTCTTCGGGGAGGGCGAGCACGAAGGTCTCCGAGTCTCCCGCGGCGACGGTTCCGACGCGAGCCGATGGGGCCGTGTAGTCGACGAGCACGGAGTAGTCGAGCGATCCGACCTCGTCGTCGCTGTTGTCGATCGTGATGGATACGCCGTCGACAGTGGACCCGCCGGAGGGGATGTCACACCCCTCGGTGATGGTGAACGAGCCGGGAAGGGCTTGGGCGGGAGCAGCGGTGATGGCGACACCGGCGGCGGTGAGGGCTGCGACACCCAGCACCGCGAAGGTGCGCTTGAGAAAGGACGTCATTGTGTGTGGTTCTCCTGATGGTCGGGCGCGTCATCGCGCTCTGCAGTGAGTCCGAACACCGGCAGAGGTCACCAGTGACTTCTGCCCGCAGTCGGGTTCGCGATGCATCGACGCCCCCATCGATACAGGACGAAGCTAACAGGAAATACTCATAAACGGGGATTTTTTATTTCCGCGAGGCGTCGACCCATCCACTCGTGGCTCGGGCTCCGAAGACCATCCGTGTGCCGCGCCTGCACATGCCCCCGTGGGCCGGCGCGGCACATGCCACGGAAAGCGACGCAGGCCTGAGAACCGCCCAATAGGGGTTTCGGCTTTCACCTCATCCCAATAAATGAGTGATTACCCCCCTATTGTTTCTCCCCCATTGGGGTGATACTGACTCTCGCAGGGGATCAACGAAGATTGCTCACGTTTGGGGATAGGCATGTTTTACGCGATAGGCATCGACATCGGCACGAGCTTCACGGCCGCTGCCGTTGTTCACATCGATGCAGAAGTCGAGGTCCGCGCGGAAACCCTGCCGCTCGGAACCCGCGGTCCGACTGTTCCATCCGTCATCTTCCTCGGCGACGACGGCCGCGTGCTCGTCGGCGAAGCCGCTGAACGACGCGCCGCCTCACACCCCCTCAGGCTCGTGCGCGAGTTCAAGCGCCGCATCGGCGATGCCATCCCGCTCGTCGTCGAGGAGCTCTCCGTCTCGGCCGAGGACATCTTCGCCACCGTCGCCCGCTGGGTCGTCGACCGTGCCGAGGAACGCGAGGGCACGCATCCGGCGATCGTGTGCATCTCGCACCCGGCCAACTGGGGGTCGTACAAGACCGAGCTCGTTCGCGAGGCGCTGGCCGGGGTCGGCCTGGCCGACGTCGTGCTCGTGAGCGAGCCCGAGGCGGCCGCACTGCACTACGCCGCCCGAGAGCGGGTGGATGCCGGCAGCTCGATCGCCGTCTACGACCTCGGCGGGGGCACGTTCGACATCGCCGTGCTGCGCAAGGCCGCCGCCGACGTGTTCGAGGTGGTCGGCGCTCCCGCAGGCATCGACAGGCTGGGCGGCGCCGACTTCGACGAGGCCGTCTTCCGGCACGTCACGGCCGGTCTCGGAGAGGAGTACGCGGCGCTCGACACCACAGATCCCGCGGTGCTCGTGGCCCTGGGACGACTGCGCCGCGAGTGCATCGAGGCGAAAGAGAACCTGTCGTTCGACTCGCAGACGAGCATTCCCGTGCTCCTTCCCGGACTCAGCACGCAGGTGCGTCTCGTGCGCGACGAGTTCGAGGAACTCATCGAGCGCCCGGTGCGGCACACCGTCGCCTTTCTGAGCCGTACCCTCGCCGATGCGCACATCGAGACGTCGAGCCTCTCGAGCATCGTGCTCATCGGCGGCTCCTCGCGAATCCCCCTGATCAGCGAGCTCCTCTCTGCCGAGTTCGACCTGCCGATCGCCGTCGATGCCGACCCCAAGGCAGCGATCTCGCTCGGCGCCGCAGCGGCGGCCGCGTCGGCGTTCGCCGCCCGCGGGGCCACTGCCGTCGACGACGCGGCACCGGCCGAGGTCGCTTCTGTGGTCGCCCGCGCGGCCGTCGCCGCTCCGATCGCGGTCGGTTCCGTCAGTCTGGCCGAGCGATCGGATGCCGTCGCCGGCTCCTCGGGGCGCGGCCCGTCGCATCCGCATTTCGCCTCGAAACGCCCGGCCGTCGAAGCTGTGCCGACACTCGAGCCGGTCGCCGTGATCGGCCGACGCTCGCCCCTGTCGCGCACGAGCGTGCGCATCACCATCGCCGCCGCAGCGGCGGGCGTGGTCGTCGTGCTCGCCGGCACCGCACCCAACACGTCGTTCGAAACGCTGGCCTCGGCCGCCGACGCGCTCTCACCCATGAGCGCCATCGAGCGAACGGTGGATGCCGTCACCGGCTCCCCGAAGACGGCCACCGGCGAGGCGGCCGCGGGCGAGACCGAGAGCGACGTGCCCGGGTCAGGGGCAGGGGCGTCCGACGACGACACCCCGTGGTTCGCCCCCAAGAGCACCGACGCCAAGAAGCCGGCCTCGTCGAAGTCGGGATCGTCGGACGCTCCGTCCGGCGGCTCGCAGCCCGGCGGCTCCCAGCCCGGAACATCCGGTTCGCCCGCAGGCACGCCCAGCACGGCCGCCCCGGCCGGCACCACCCCCGCGACCACGGCGCCAGCGGTCAACTCTGAGACTCCTGTCACTCCCGTCGACCCGACACCGGTCGACCCCACGCCCGTGGACCCCACACCCGTGGATCCGACTCCCGTCGACCCCACCCCGGTGGATCCCACGCCCGTCGACCCGACACCCGTGGATCCCACACCCGTCGACCCGACGCCCGTCGACCCCACCCCGGTCGACCCCACTCCCGACCCCGAGCCCGTCGCCGATCCCCCGGCAGATCCCGAGCCGGAGCCGGCGCCCGCACCCGAATCGACCGGCGACACCGGAACACCCGACGCGACGCTGCTCGCGGAGCCGGCCGTACCCGCACCTGATCCCTCAGAACAGGGCGGGGAGTGATCGATGTACTCGCGCACCCCGGGTGCGCTTCCTACACTCGCCGACACGGGCACGACAGCGCCGTCCCTGCTCGCTGAGATCCAGGCGGACCCGCAGAGCCCCGTCGTCGTCGGCATCGCCGGTGTCGGCGGATCGGGAAAACGGGTGCTGCTCGACGAGATCGAAGCGCTCTACCGAGCGGCCGGCGTGCCGGTGGCGAGAGGAACGATCCCCTCGGCCGGTCTGCCGCGACCGGGTTTTCGCGCCGTGCTCGTCGACGACGCTCAGACGCACCCCGACGCCGAGCTCGCCGTGCTCCTCGACCTCGTGCTGCGCGGCGACGTCACGGTGATCGCGAGCTTCCGCCCGTGGCCCCGCTCCACCATGATGCTGCGCCTGATCCGGGCCCTGGAAAGCGACCGTCCCTCCATCGCACTCGGCACGCTCACCCACGGCGAGATAGCGGAGCGGCTCCGGGATGCCGCCGCGCGTCCCGTGCCGCTCGAGTTCGTCGAGCGGGTCTCACAGCTCACCGGGTCGCGTCCCTGGCTCGTGCAGCACGTCATCGAGACGATTCGCGACAGCGCCCCCAGCGTGTTCCGCGAACCGACGATGCCCATCGATGTCGCCGAGCGCATCGGCTCGGAGATAGCCCTCCTCGATCAGCCTCTCCGGGAGCTCCTGCTGGCCCTGGCCGTGGGATTCGATGCGACGGGAGATCTCGTCGAGGCGCTGCAGCTCGATGCCGACACGGTGCGGCAGCTCTTGAACCGTGCGACGGCCGACGGGCTGCTGCTGTCGTCGGGCGAGCCCGTTCCTCTGATTCGTCACGCCGTGATGAGCACGAGCCCGACGCCCCGGGTACGCGACTTCCAGCGCATCCTGGTCGACTCGATCACCCGCGCGGGCCTTCCCCTCGACACCGTCGCCGGCAAGCTCGTGCACGACGGCATGCACGATTCGCGGGTCAACAGCGCGCTCGAAGACGCCGCCGACAAGGCCCTCCGCACCGACCCCTCCATCGCCGCGAAACTCTACGAGCAGTCGAAGGAGGGCGGCGCCGACGACCGCGCCACCGGTGCTCGGCGGGCCCAGGCCGCGGTCGCCCTCGGCGATCTAGACGAGGGCGGTCGAATCGTCGACGAGCTTCTCGCCCTCGACGACCCGCCCGATCTGCCGCGTGCCGCCGACGTCGCTGCGAGCATCTGGGCCCAGCGGGGCATGATGGAGCGCAGCGCCGAGATCTACCGCTGGATCGGTCCGGACACTCCTGGCATCTCCGCCTCGCTCGGGGCGATCACGATGATCGCATCCGGAGACCGGCCGGGCGCGGACGCGATGTTCGCGGCCGTCGAGTCGCCCGCGTCGCCCACCCTTCTGCGCGTGTCGACGAACCTGCTCGGTTCGGGCATTCGGCGCACCCTCGACGACCACGACCGCACGGCCCTCGCCACGCTCGTTCGCGCCTCCGACATGATGACCGCGTCGCGTTCCGCGGTGCCGCTTCCGGATGTTCCGGCGGCGTTGGCCGCGCTCGTCGCGTTACACGGCGGCGACCTCGACATCGCCGCCTCCGTTCTCGACGACGCCCTCGTGGGTGAACAGTGCGGGCACGCCGCCCAGCCGCGCCTGATCCTCCTGCGGGCCTGGGTCTCGATGCAGGCCGACCAGCTGCAGGAGAGTCGTGATCTGCTGGCGGTCGCCTTGGGCTGGGAGGGCGAACTGTCTCCTCGCGAAGAGCTCCTCGCCCGCGCACTCGAGATCGGGCTCGCCCGCCGTTCCGACGACCCGCTCGCGCTCACCCAGGCGTGGCGCGCCTCGCGAACCGTGCTGCTGCACACCCAGGTCGACCTCTTCAGCCTGCTGCCGCTCGGCGAGATGCTGATCGCGGGTGCGCGGCTGCACGATTCGCAGCGGCTCGAGAACCAACTGTCCGAGGCCTGGGCGCTGCTCGAGCGGCTCGGCCGCCCGGCGCTCTGGTCTGTTCCGCTGCACTGGGCCGCGGTGCAGGCGGCGATCCTGATGGAGAAGCCCGCAGATCTGGCCCCGCACGGTGCCGCGCTCGTGCGCCTCGCGCCGCACAGCCACCTCGCCGCGACGATGGCGTCGGCCGGCAAGGTCTGGATCTCCGTGCTCGCCGGCGACGTGAACACCGCCCAGGTCGAGGCCAACGCCCGCGCGCTCGCCTCGATCGGGTTCACCTGGGACGGATCGCGTCTGGCCGGCCACGCGGCGCCCCGCGCCGCCGAGCGCAAGGACATGGCCAGACTGCTCGCCACGGCGCGGGACCTGCGGGCGAGCGGAAGCGCCGTGGCGAGTCCCGTGATCGCCGAACCGAAGCCCGACACCGCCGGTGCGACCGCCCCGCCCGACCCGGGCACGCCCGCGACGGGCGGCCGTCCGACCCGTGCCGACCCACGCATCCGGTCGCACAGCGACAGGCACGCGTCGGGACTCAGCGCCCGCGAGCGCGAAGTGGGCAGACTCGTTCTCGAAGGCAAGACCTATCGCGAGATCGGCGAGACGATCTTCATCTCCGCGCGCACCGCAGAGCACCACATCGCCCGCATCCGCCGCCAGCTCGGGGCGACCAACCGGGCCGACCTCCTGATGCAGCTGCGCATCGCCTTAGGTGACGACGAGGCCGGGCGATGAGAACCCCCTCCCCCCTCGGCGCCCCGACCGCGATTCCCCCATACGGATCGCTCGGAGCAGGGGGAATCGCCCCGATGATGCCGGCACCGGCCCGAATCTACGGTTGACCCATCGCACCGGTTCGGGGCGGTGACCTCAATCCACATCCCATGAAGAACTCCAATGGAGGAGCCTGAAATGCCTACAATCACCACGACACTGCTCGACTTCCTGATGAGCCTGTTCCAGAACCCCGAAGCGGCCGCCGACTTCGACGCAGACCCCGAGGGCGCACTCTCGGCAGCCGGCCTCTCCGGCGTCTGCACCGACGACGTCGCCGCCGTCCTCCCCTCCGTTCTCGACCACGCCGGAGTGACCGCGGTCGCCGGCGCCGGTGGAGGCGTCGCCTGGGCCAAGGCCGCGGCGGGTGCCGGCGGACACGGCGGTGGCGGCGGCAACGGCGGCGGCGGCAACGGCGGCGGCGGCAACGGTGGCGGCGGCTGGGCCGACGACCACGCGCACGCCGTTCAGCAGATCACCACGATCGCCAACAGCTACTCGTACACGTCGATCGACGACAGCGACACGCTGACCGACACGTCGGTCCACTCCAACGTCTGGGCCCTCGGAGACGTCGACCAGGTGTTCGACAACGACGCCATCGTGGCCTCGGGCGACTACGCGGTCGCCGCCGGAGACGACGCCGACGTCGACAACTCCGACGACCACTCGACGAACATCCTCGCCGGCGACGACGTGAACATCGGCAACACCGACACGGACATCGACATCGAGGACTCGTTCAACGACGACCACTCGACCGACATCGACATCGAGGACGCGTTCAACGACGACCACTCCGACAACAGCGACAACTCGGACAACAGCGACAACAGCGACAACTCGCTCAACGTCGGAGACATCGATGTCGATCTCGACGACCACTCGATCAACGACTCGATCGTCGTCGACGACGTCGAGGTCGACGTCGACAACTCGGTCGACGCATCGGTCGACAACTCGATCAACGTCGAAGACGTCGAGGTCGACGTCGACAACTCGGTCGACGCGTCCGTCGACAACTCGATCAACGTCGACGACGTCGATGTCGACGTCGAGGTCGACAACTCGGTCGACGCGTCTGTCGACAACTCGATCGAGGACTCGTTCACGGTCGACGACTCGTTCACCGTCGACGACTCGCTCAACGGCAACGGCTCCGGCAACGGAAACGTGATCGCCGATGACATCACGGTCGAGGTCGTCGACGACGTCCTGCTCCCGTAGCAGGGCACGCACCATCCACAACTGAACACACTGCAATCGCTGCACAGCGGCCCGGCAGGAGACTCAGACCCCCGTCTCCTGCCGGGCCAGCGGCGTGATCATCGACCGGGGGCGGCAGTTTATGGGAGCAGAACACATGCCCGGACTCATCGAACTGGTGGCGCAGGCCGCGAAACTGGCGGGAGAGGCCTCGAGGCCTGATCTCGAGAAGCGGCTCGAGCAGACTCGCAGCCGACTGCTCGACCCGACCATCCGCGTGATCGTCGTCGGCGAGTTCAAACAGGGCAAGAGTCAGTTCGTGAACGCGCTGGTGAACGCTCCCGTGTGTCCCGTCGACGACGACATCGCCACCTCCGTTCCCACGGCCATCCGGCACGGCGACGTTCCGTCGGCCAGCATCCTTCTCACACCGGATGCGAAGGACGCCCCTTCGACTGGAGCGGCGCTCGATGAGAACACGGGTCTCGAGCGTCGCCCCATCGAGATCGACCAGCTCGCGAGCTACGTCTCCGAGCGAGGCAACCCGGGCAATCGGCATCGGCTCGTCAGCGCAGACGTGCAGCTGCCCCGCGCGGTTCTGACCCGAGGCCTCGTCGTCGTCGACTCCCCCGGCGTCGGCGGTCTCGACTCCGCCCATTCGCTCACCACGATGACCGCGCTGCCCACCGCCGACGCGATGCTGCTCGTCACCGATGCCTCGCAGGAGCTGACCGAGCCCGAGGTGCAGTTCTTGCGCCAGGCACTCCGGATCTCGCCGAATGTGGCCTGTCTCGTGACCAAGACCGACCTGTACCCCGACTGGCGCCGCGTCGTGGAACTCGACCGGGCCCACCTCGACCAGGTGCGCGCAGACATCCCGGTCTTCCCCCTCTCCTCCGAGCTGCGGCTGCATGCCGCGCGTCTGGGCGACGCCGAGCTCAACGCCGAATCGGGCTTCCCTCCCCTCGTCGCCTACCTCCGGCAGCAGATCGTCGGGCAGGCGGAGCGCATCCAGGCCCGCTCGGTGGCACACGACGTGCTGTCGACGGCCGAACACCTGCGGCTCACGCTGCAATCCGAGCTGAGCGCCCTGCTCGACCCCGAGGGAACACCGCAGCTCCTGGCCGAACTCGAGGTCGCCAAGGAGGCGGCCACCGAGCTGCGCCGCAAGTCGTCGCGCTGGCAGATCACGCTGAACGACGGCATAACCGACCTCATCTCCGACATGGAGCACGACCTGCGCGACCGGATGCGCACGATCATGCGCGAGGCCGAGGAGTCGATCGACGAGGGCGACCCCGCCCCGATCTGGGAGCAGATGATCGACTGGCTGGAGCAGCGCGTCGCAGCCGCCATCTCCGACACCTTCGTGTGGACGAACGAGCGCTCCGTCTGGCTCGCAGCCCTGGTGGCCGAGCACTTCTCGCGCGACGAGGTGCCTCTGCCGGTGCTCCACGTCGACAACACCGACGACGTGCTCGAGTCCGTCGAGCTCGTGCCGATGCTCGATCCGGGCCATGTCACCGCCATCCAGAAAGTGCTCATCGGCATGCGCGGCTCGTACGGCGGAGTGCTGATGTTCGGACTGCTCACCGGCATCATCGGCCTGTCGCTCATCAACCCGTTCTCGATCGCCGCCGGAGTGCTCATCGGTGGAAAGGCCTACAGGGACGACAAGACCACCCGGTTGAAGAAGCGCCAGGCCGAGGCGAAGGCACTCGTGCGACGCCAGGTCGACGACGTCGTCTTCCAGGTCGGCAAACAGCTCAAAGACCGGATGCGGCTGGTGCAGCGGGCGACCCGCGACCACTTCACCGACATCGCCGAGGAGAACCTCAAGTCGATCGCCGACTCCGTGCTCGCCGCGCAGAAGGCCGCAGCGAGTTTCACCTCGGAACGCGAGGCGCGCATCGCGCAGCTGCGGAGAGAACTCAAGCGGGTCGAGGATCTCACGGCCCGCGCGGTATCGGTGCAGGATGCCGCGGCGGCGCCGGTCGCATCGGCTCCCGTCCGGCCCGCGGCCCGGCAGACGGCATCCGCTCCGGCGCCGGTAACGCCGGCACCGGTCACGTCGCCGCGTGAGACGACGCCGGTCATCTGAGCATGCTCACCGCATCGGTCGACCAGCCCGCCCGTGCCGAGCTCGTCGACGAGGTCGCTCGACTCCTCCGCGACGCCATGACCCTGTACGAGTCCGACGCCGAGACGCACGCCCTGCTGGCGGCGCACTCACGAAGACTCGTCGAGCCTCTGCGGGTTGCGCTCGCAGGCATGGTCAAGGCCGGCAAGTCCACTCTGCTGAATGCCATCATCGGCGAGGAGATCGCCCCGACCGACACGGGCGAATGCACCCGCGTGGTCACCTGGTACCGCTACGCCGTCTCTCCGCGCGTGATGCTGTTCACCCTCGACGGCGAGAAGCGGCGGCTGCCCATCATGCGCGTCGACAAGAGGCTGCAGTTCGACATGGGCGAACTGAGCGCCGACCAGGTCGACCGCATCGAGGTCTTCTGGCCCGCGCCGGCGCTTCGCACGCTCACGCTCATCGACACTCCGGGAATCGCCTCCCTCTCGACCGATGTGTCGGAGCGATCGACCCGCTTCCTCACCCCCGGCGATGAGCCGTCCGAGGCGGACGCGGTCGTATACCTGATGCGGCATATGCACGCGTCCGACCTTCGCTTTCTCGAGGCTTTCCATGATTCGAGCGCGGGCGGATCGGCCACGATCAATGCCCTCGCCGTGCTCTCCCGAGCCGACGAGGTCGGGGCCGGACGCATCGATTCGCTGCTCTCGGCCCGGGAGATCGCCGACAGGTACCGTCACGACGACACCATCCGCTCACTGAGCCTCGGGGTCGTTCCCATGGCCGGCCTGCTCGCCCAGACCGCGCGCACGCTCCGGCAGTCGGAGTTCAGGGCGCTCGTGAGCCTTGCCGAACTCGACAGGGCCGACCGGGAGCTCCTGCTGATCTCGGCCGACAGGTTCTGCCGCCCGAACGACTCCATCGGCGTCGACGCGCAGACCCGGGTGACCCTCATGCGTCGCTTCGGCCTCTTCGGAGTGCGCCTCGCCCTCGTGATGCTGCGCTCCGGCGTCTCCGATGCCGACGAACTGGCGCAGGCCCTTGCACGCCGCAGCGGACTCGACGAGCTCATGCACTTGGTCTCGGTGCAGTTCGAGGCCCGGTCCGCACTGCTGAGGGCCCGCTCCGCGATCGCCGTCCTCGACGAGGTATTGCACGATCGCGACCGTCCGGGTACCGACGAGCTGAAGGCATCCGTCGAACGGGTGATGGCCAACGCCCACGATTTTCAGGAACTCCGCCTGCTCGCCACCCTGCGTACCGAGCCGGTCGCCCTCACCCCGCAGCAGGTCGAGGAGGCCGAGCGCCTTCTCGGCGCCGAGGGCGTCGACGACCGCTCCCGACTCGGCCTGCACGACGACTTTCCCGAGGCCGACTCCCGCAGCGCCGCGCTGGAGCACTTGCAGCGCTGGCGTGCCCTCCAGCACAATCCCGCGAGCGATCGTGCGCTCACGACAGTCTGCTCGACGGTGGTGCGCACCTGCGAGGCCCTCGTCGCGCACGCGCCCGGTGCGGCTCGGCCCCAGCGGGCCCGGCTAGTCCTTGCTGCGGAACCACGCACGGGTTCCGGGTAGGAAGCTCGCGAGCAATCCCGCCAGGGCGAGGAACAGCTGACTCACCAGGATCACGCGCAGCACGATGCCGTCGACGTCGTCTCCCACGATCAGCGCGTCGGCCACGACCGTCACGCCGGCGTGCGCGGCGAGCACGAGCAGCTGGATCCAGCGCACGTACCCTCGCCTCTTCAGCATCGAGAACAGGAGCGCGAGCTCGATGAGCACAACGACGACCAGGGCGCCGAGGCTGGTCCAGAGAACGATGTTCGCCGCCGTCTCGAGCGTCTCGGCATCGCGGTCGGGGTCGACCTCGAGAATCAGGTCCTGGATGCGATCGGTCTGGTTGTTGCGCGCGAGGAATCCGAAGAAGACCGCCATCAGGCCCGCGATGAAGCTCGCCGTCCAGAGGAACCGCGAGGCCTTCACCGCGGTCGACGGCTCCACGGGTCTGCGAATCGGCGGTGGTGTGCGGTCGGACATCTCGGGGCGTGGAGGCGGCGTACGCGAGGGCCGCGGACGAGGATCGGGCGGGGTCAGCGGCGTCAGGCGTCCCGCGTCAACGCCATCCGATCGCGCTCCCCGATCTCCCGGTTCCTGAGGCATGGTCACAAGCTAATCCTCACCGCACCGCGGGCACCAGCCCGAAAACCCCTATTTGCCGTCGGCCTTGCCCTCGGCGATGTACGCGAGGCGGCGGAGCGTCTCGATGTTCCGCACGTACAGTCCGATGTCGAGCAGCGCCGGGGGGACGTACTTTCCCGGCCCCGCCACGGCCTTCTCGATGATGCGCACCACGCATCCGGAGCCCCGCGGCTTGACGTCGATCTGCACGGAGGCCTCGCCGATGGGCCAGCCCTTGGCGACGATCAGCATGTGTCTCGGCGGGTCCCACTCGTGCATCGTGGTCTCGTCGTCGATGACCGCGGGCCACGAGCCGAACGAGTGGTGCAGGTGCGACCCCTCGGCGGGCCAGGCCTTCTCCACGTCGCGCATGCGCGACGACCCCACCACCCAGGTCGGAAACAGCCACCCGTCGGCGAGCACGGCGAAGACATCCTCGGGCGAACAGGCCATTTCTCTGACGTTTGTCGACATGACACACCAGCATCCGGCATCCACGAACGGGGGTCTAGGGCTTGCGGTTCGTGCCCAGTAGTCTCGGCCCTATGTGCACCCGTGTCTTCTGGAACGACAACCCGATCGCGAAGGTCACCTCGCGCTGCATGGACTGGGAGGTGAGCGACGAGCCGGAGCTGTGGTTCCACCCCCGCGGCCTCGAACGCTCGGGAGGCGCCCAGCCGGATGCCGCAACGTGGCGATCGACGTACTCGAGCGTCGCTCTCAGCATGTGGAACATCGGCACCTCCGACGGCATGAACGAGAAGGGGCTCGCGGCGCACGCGCTGTTCCTCGACGACATCGAACCGCCCACGGGCACGGGCGCGCCCACGATCACCGTGGAGATGTGGGTGCAGTACGTGCTCGACCACTTCGCGACCGTCGCCGAGGTTCTCGACCACATCGACGACGTGCAGCTCATCGCACCGCCCATCAGGGGACAGTACATGGGCGCGCACCTCGCCCTCGAAGACCCGACGGGCGATTCGGCGATCATCGAGCCCATCGACGGCAGGCTGGTCGTGCACCACGGCAGGGAGTTCACCGTCATGGCGAACTCTCCCGACTTCGACGAGCAGCTGGCCAACCTCGCCCGCTACGCCCCGTTCGGCGGAGAGCTCACGCCTCCCGGAGACATCACCTCGCTCGATCGCTTCGTGCGCGCGAGCTACTTCAGGCACTATCTGCCCGAGCCCGCGAACATCGCCGAGACGGTGGCCGGAGTGTTCCGCGTCACGCAGAACGCGGCCGTTCCTCCGGGAGCGCCGTACAGCGACGGCGGCGTCTACCCCACGTGGTGGCACGCGGCCAGCGACGTGACCAATCGCGTGTACTACTTCTGGTCGACGCTCAGCCCGTCTGTCATCTGGGTCGATCTGGCCGGGCTCGCCGACGGCACGGAGCTGCTGGCCCTGAATCCGCGCCTCGACGACCTGATCGGCGATGTGACGGGGCGTCTCGCGAGTGCAGAGCTCGCCTACTGACGCGCCCCATACGCCATGCATCGGATCCTGTCGACGGGGCCGCGCAGCGCACCGCGGGGGCACAGACTCGATACCTCGGGACAGTTGGCGCCGCATCCGGCACCGCCCGACGAATCGAAGGATTGTCATGACTCGTGGAGTAGCCGTCGTCACCGGAGGAACCGCCGGGCTCGGCAGAGCCATCGTGCGAGAGCTCGCCGATCGTGGCTGGGACGTCGCTGTCCTCGCCCGCGGGGAGGACGGGCTGGCCGGGGCCGTGTCGGACGTGCGGATCCGCGGGGGCCGTGCGCTCGGAATCAGCACCGATGTCGCCGACCGCGAGGCCGTCGAGTCCGCCGCCGACCAGGTCGAAGACGAGCTCGGACCCATCGAGCTGTGGGTCAACGACGCCATGGTCGGAGTGTTCGGCGAATTCCTCACGACCGCTCCCGAAGACTTCGAGCGGGCCACCCAGGTGAACTACTTCGGCTTCGTCAACGGAACGCGGGCTGCGCTCTCCCGCATGGTTCCGCGGCACCGTGGCCACGTCATCCAGATCGGATCCGCCCTCGCGCACCGCGGCATCCCCCTGCAGGCCGCCTACTGCGGCGCGAAGCACGCCGTGCAGGGCTTCACGGAGTCGGTGACCACCGAGCTCATCCACGCCAAGAGCCCCGTTCGCATCTCGACGGTCGACATGCCGGCGCTCAACACGATCCAGTTCAACTGGGTCAAGTCGCAGCTGCCGAATCACCCGCAGCCGGTCAAGCCGATCTACCAGCCCGAGGTCGGAGCCAAGGCGGTGGCCGACGTCGCCGACCACCCCCGGCGGCGCACCTGGGTGGGTGAGCCCACCATCAAGACCGTACTGGGCAACCGTTTCGTGGCCGGCTGGCTCGACAACTATCTGGCGAACGTCGCCTACGACGGCCAGCAGGCCCCCGAGAAGGTCGAGGCGATGCTGCCGAACAACCTCTACGAGCCTGCCACCGGCGACAAGGGCGCGCGCGGCATCTTCGGCAGCGAGGCGCGCAATGGCAGCCCGGCGACCTGGGCGATCGGCCACCGCAAGACGATGGCCGCAGCCGCGATCGGGCTCGGTACCGCCGCCGTCGGAGGCGCCGCGGTGGCGGCCACCGCACTCGTCTCGCGCCTGCGCCGGTCGTAGGCTGGGGCGCATGAGCGAAGTCGATGCGGTCGTCGTCGGAGCGGGTCCGAACGGTCTCGCGGCAGCGGTGACGCTGGCGCGTGCCGGGCTGTCGGTGCGCGTGTTCGAGAAGAACTCCACCATCGGCGGCGGGGCGCGCTCGAAGGAGCTCACCCTGCCGGGCTTCCTCCACGATGTCTGCTCCGCCGTGCACCCCATGGCCCTGGCATCCGGGTTCTTCCAGCGCTTCCGGCTCGAAGAACGCATCGATCTGGTGCTCCCCGAGGTGTCGTACGGGCATCCGCTCGATGGAGGTCGGGCAGGCATCGCCTATCACGACCTCGATCGCACCGTCGGTGCACTCGGTCGCGATGGGGCCGCGTTCCACTCGCTCATGGCGCCTCTCGTCGAGCGTGCCGACCAGGTCGCCCGACTCGCCGGGTCGAACCTGCTGATGGCCCCGCGCCAGCCGATCACCGCAGCGCTGTTCGGCCTGCGCGTGCTCGAACAGGGACTGCCCACCTGGAACCTCCGCTTCGAGGGCGACGTGGCGCCCGCGATGCTCGCCGGGGTGGCGGCCCACGCGATTCGGCCGATGCCCAGCCCCGTCACCGCTGCGGCCGCCCTGAGCCTCGGAAGCTACGCACACGGTCGCGGCTGGCCCGTTCCCGTCGGCGGAAGCCAGGCGATAGTGGATGCGATGGCCGCAGATCTCGTGGCGCACGGCGGGCGGATCGAGACGGATGCCGGCATCCGATCGCTCGACCAGCTGCCGTCGTCGACGGCCGTGCTGTTCGACACCACCCCGCGGGCCGTCGCCGACATCGCGGGCCGACGGCTTCCCACCGCCTACACGAACGCGCTGCGGAAGTTCCGCTACGGCAACGGCGTCGCCAAGGTCGACTTCGCTCTGTCCGGGCCCGTGCCCTGGTCGAATGCCGAGCTGCACAAGGCCGGAACCGTGCACGTGGGCGGAACCCGAGCCGAGATCGCAGCGTCGGAGGCCGAGGTCGCGTCGGGCCGACACACGTCGAACCCCTACGTGCTCGTCGCCCAGCCGTCGAGTTTCGATCCGTCTCGCGCGCCCGAGGGCAAGCACGTGCTGTGGGCCTATACGCACGTGCCGAAGGACTCGACGATCGACCAGACCGAGGCCATCATCACGCAGCTCGAGCGGTTCGCGCCCGGCTTCCGCGACCTGATTCTCGCCTCGTCGAGCATGACCGCGCGCGACATGGAGAACTACAACCCCAACTACATCGGCGGCGACATCGCGGCGGGCGCGGCGACGCTGTCACAGTTGGTGCGTCGGCCCGTGCTCTCGCTCGACCCGTGGCGCACACCGGCATCCGGCGTCTATCTCTGCTCGTCGTCGACCCCGCCCGGGCCCGGCGTGCACGGTCTCGCGGGCTGGTACGCGGCGAAGAGCGCGCTGAAGCACAGCTTCGGGATCAGGCAGACGCCGTCTCTGGCTCCCTGACCGCATCCTGATCGGCGTCGACGACATCCTGCCGGCGCAGCGCGCGGTTGATCTTGCGGATCTCGTGGCGGGCCTGGCGTTCGAGGACGGTATCGGGATGCGCCCGCCGCACTCCTTCGAGGGCGTCGACGGTCAGCTGCGGACCGACGACCCGACGCAGCGCGTACATGGCCTGCAGGGCCACCTCCGGGTCGTGGATGAGCTCGCGCAGCGCGCGCTCCGTGTCGAGGGCGCGCCGGAAGCGGGGAAGACCGAGCACGACCTGCTGTCGGTTCACGCCGTAGCGGAGGTCGGTGACGATGTCGATCAGCAGAGGCGCCTCGCGCAGGGGCGCCGCGTTCACGAGCGCCTC
>Ga0247732_10000320_pt1 | contig 25859 bp, 22 predicted proteins | sample UWRJL163409C2_FD_180940 | JGI IMG/M metagenome (GOLD analysis project Ga0247732, IMG submission 180940) | Plant litter microbial communities from Arlington Agricultural Research Station in Wisconsin, United States - UWRJ-L163-409C-2 | ecosystem: Environmental > Terrestrial > Plant litter >...
CCTCGAGCACGGTGTTGGGGCAAGGAAGGCGAAGGGGCCGACCGAGGCCCACGCGCCGATGACCGCGAGGGTCGCATCCGTTCTCTTGACCACCGCACCCTGCTTGACCTCGGTGTCGGTGAGGGTCGTGTCGGGGCCGATGATGGCGTCGCGTTCGATGGTGGTCGCGCCAAGCAGCTGGGTGCCGGGCAGCAGCTCGACGTCTTCGCCGATGCTGACGTCGAGGTCGATCCAGGTGCTCGCGGGGTCGTGCACCGTCACGCCGTTCATCTGGTGGCCGCGAACGATGAGCGCGTTCATGCGCAGCGCCGCCTCGCTCAGCTGCACCCGGTCGTTGATGCCGGCCACAATCCAGGGCGCGGATGCCGGAACAGCGGCAACAGCAACACCGGTGCCGCGAATGAGCGCCACAACATCGGTGAGGTACTTCTCGTTCTGCGAGTTCGCGGTTCCGACAAGCGCGAGCTGCTCGCGCAGCGGCGCAACCGAGAAGACGTAGGTGCCCGAGTTGACCTCGGTGATCAGCTTTTGGTCGTCGTTGGCATCCTTGTGCTCGACGATTCCCTCGAGCAGTCCGTCGGCGCCGCGCACCACCCGGCCGTAGCCGGTCGCGTCGTCGAGAATCGCGCTGAGCACTGTGGCCCCCGCGCTTGCAGCGCGGTGCTCGGCGATGAGCCCGGCCAGGGTGTCGGCGTCGAGCATGGGCACGTCCCCGCTCACGATCACCACTTCGCCGGCGAAGTCGGCGGGCAGCGCCGCGAGTGCGACCTCAACGGCACGGCCGGTGCCGGGAACGTCGTCCTGGTCGACGATGGTGATCTCAGGCATGAGCTCGCTGATGACGCCGACGACCCGCTCACGCTCGTGCCGCACGACGGCGATGACCTGTGCCGGTTCGAGGGCGCGCGCGGTGGCGAGCACGTGGCCCACCAGCGGGATGCCCGCGAGGCTGTGCAGAATCTTCGGCTTCGCCGACTTCATGCGGGTGCCCGCACCGGCGGCGAGAACGATTACGACGAGGTTGGAGTCGGTCATGGTCACTATTCTCTCGTGAGGAATCGCAGCACGGAGTCCGTGAAGGGCTCGGGCTGCTGAATGGGCGCGAAGTGGCTCACCCCGGGCAGCAGCTCGAAGCGCGCGCCGGGGATGCTGCGGGCGAGGTACTCGGCGTGGCTTCGCTTGATGAACTCGTCGTGCTCGCCGAGCGCGACGGTCACTGGCACCCCCACCGTGGCGAGCTGCTGCTGCGACAGGTTGGGTTGCGCCGACTGCATCACCTGCAGGTCGTCGGCCAGCTGGTCGAAGTCGCCGACGGGTGAGAGGCGCTCGTAGTCCTCGGTGTGCCGGCCGATGCAGCGGCCGAGCATCGGGGTGAACTCCAGCTCTCTCGTGCCACTCGGGTCGACGTTGCACGCGAAGAAGTAGAGACCAGCCACGCGCGCGGGGTCGCTCATCGCCAGCAGCAGCCCCGTGCACGCGCCGTCGCTCCAGCCGACGATGCTGGCCTGCTCGATCTGCAGCGCATCCATGATCGATTTCAGATCGGATGCGAGCAGCGCATACGAGAACGGGCGTCTATCGCGCGTACTGCGTCCATGCCCGCGAGTGTCGGCCACGACAACCCGGTAGCCCGCGGAGGCGATCGCGCCCACCTGCTTGCCGAAGTTGCCGCTGTGCCCCATGCCGCCGTGCAGCAGGATGACGGCGGGGCCTTCGCCGTAGCTCGCTACCCACAGCAGCGCGCCATCGTTCTCGACGACGTGCTCCGCGCCGCCGAGCGGCAGGTCGACCCCGTCTGCAGCGAACAGGGTCAGATCGTCGTCGTTCATTTGCTCCGCCTCCAGGATTCGAACCTAGACCTAACAGCTCCAAAGGCTGTCGTGCTGCCATTACACCAAGGCGGACCGCGCACTACGACGCAGCAACCAGTCTGCCAGCGATAATGGACGGATGCCTCCCGCCCATGACGAAGTCGACCGCATCGTCGACGCGTGGGCGCGCGAACGGCCCGACCTCGACTTCTCTCCGCTGCAGGTGCTGTCGCGGGTGGGGCGGCTGTCTCGCCATCTGGAGCGGGCGCGGCGGGCGGCCTTCGCCGCATCCGATCTTGAGTCGTGGGAGTTCGATGTGCTCAGTGCCCTGCGGCGCGCCGGCACGCCCTACCAACTGAGTCCGAAGGCGCTGCTGCAGCAGACCCTCGTCTCGAGCGGCACCATGACCAACCGCATTGACCGGCTCGTCGAGCGCGAGCTGGTCGAGCGCCGCACCGACCCGAATGACGGCCGCGGCATTCTCGTGGTCATGACGCCCAAGGGGCGGGACCGCGTTGATCGCGCGATCCGCGAGCTTCTCGACGCCGAGCAGGCGCTGCTCGACGCGCTCTCACCGATCGATCAGGAGCGGCTCGCGTCGCTGCTACGCAAGCTCTCGCTCGACTTCGACGAGAACTAGGCGAGCAACTCCTCGAGCTCAAGCCAGCGGGTCTCGACCTCGTCGAGCTGCTTCTGCACGTCGCTGAGCTGGGTCGAGATCGCCCCAAGGCCCGCGTAGTCCGCCTGGTCGTGCGCGGCCATCGAGAGGTGCAGCTCGGCGATCTGGCCATTCAGCTTCTCGATCTTGCGGCCGGCCGCGGCGAACTCCTTCTGCGCGTTGCGCAGCTCTGCGCCGCCCAGCCCCTTCGGCTTGGCCGCTGCCGCGGCAGGCTTCGATGAGGTCTGAGCACCGCGAAGCTCGAGGTACTGGTCGACACCGCGCGGCAGGTGCCGCAGGCTGCCGTCGAGCACGGCGTACTGGTTGTCGGTCACGCGCTCGAGCAGGTACCGGTCGTGGCTCACCACGAGCAGGGTGCCCGGGAAGGTGTCGAGGAGGTCCTCGATTGCCGCGAGCATATCGGTGTCCAGGTCGTTGGTCGGCTCGTCGAGAATGAGCACGTTCGGCTCGCTGAGCAGAATGAGCAGCAACTGCAGGCGGCGCTTCTGGCCACCCGACAGGTCTTTGACGGGGGTGCTCAGCTGCGCGCTCTGAAAGCCGACCCGCTCGAGCATCTGCGTCGGCGTCATCTCTTTGCCGCCGGCGACGTAGCTGCTCTTGTGGCGCGCGATGACATCGCTGACCCGGTCGTTCCAGACATCCTCGAGCTCGGCGAGCTGCTGAGTGAGCGTCGAGACCTTGATCGTCTTGCCCCGCTTCACACGACCGGATGTCGGCTGCAGACTGCCAGCAACAAGACTGAGCAGCGTGGACTTTCCAGCCCCGTTGACCCCGAGGATTCCCGTGCGCTCCCCCGGCGCGATGCGCCAGGTGACGTTCTTGAGCACGTGCTTGTCGCCGAACGAGACGCTCACGTCCTCAAGGTCGACGACATCCTTGCCGAGGCGCTGCATGGCCATGCTCGCGAGGCTCACGCTGTCGCGCACGGGCGGCTCGTTGGCGATGAGGGCGTTGGCCGCGTCGATGCGGAACTTGGGCTTCGCGGTGCGCGCGGGGGCGCCGCGGCGCAACCACGCGAGCTCCTTCTTCATGAGGTTCTGGCGCTTGGACTCCATGGTCGCCGCCATCTGGTCGCGCTCGACGCGCTGCAGAATGTACGCCGCGTACCCACCCTCGAAGGGCTCGATGAGGCGGTCGTGCACCTCCCACGTCGCCGTGCAGATCTCGTCGAGGAACCACCGGTCGTGGGTCACGACCACGAGTGCGCCCGAGTTGGTCGACCAGCGACGTTTGAGGTGCCCGGCAAGCCAGGTGATGCCTTCGACGTCGAGGTGGTTGGTTGGCTCGTCGAGAAAGACGATGTCGTGGTCGCCGATGAGCAGGGCGGCGAGCGCAACCCGGCGGCGCTGGCCTCCGGAAAGGTCACCGACAGTGGCCTCCCACGGGATGTCGCTGGCCAGACCCGCGATGACGTCGCGCACCTTCGGGTCACCGGCCCACACGTGCTCGTCGATGTCGCCGATGATGGTCTGGTGCACCGTCTTGGTGTCGTCCAGGTCATCCGACTGGTCCAGAACGGCCAGGGTCACGCCGTTGCGACGCGTCACGCGGCCGCTGTTGGGCTCGAGGCGTCCGCTGAGCATCTTCAGCAGGGTCGACTTGCCGTCGCCGTTGCGGCCGACGATGCCGATGCGGTCCCCCTCGTCGAGGCCGATGGTCAGGGAGTCGAAGATGACCCGCGTCGGGTACTCGAGGTGCAGCGCCTCAGCGCCAAGAAGGTGTGCCATATCCCCTCAACGGTACCCGGCTCGGGCTCGCCCCACTCACGGAGAGGACCGTAGGGTGGCAGCATGCCCGAGATCGTGCTGCTGCTGGCGTCGCCACTGCACCGCTACGAGGGGCGGCCGAGCGAGCCGCCGGTGCCCTTCGACGGCGACGAGCTGCCGTCGCAGATCAGCATTCGGGCGGGACTCGGGGTGGTCGGCGACCGCTTCTTCGGGCACGCCGCCCACCGACACGAGTCGGTTACCATCATGGCGATCGAGAGCCTGGACGGGCTGGGCGACGTCGACCCGGCGAGAACGCGCCGCAACATCCTCACCCGCGGTATCGACATCGACAGCATGCGGGGGCAGCAGTTCAGCCTCGACTCCGGCGACGGGCCCGTATGGTTTCAGGCCCACCGGCCAGCAAATCCCTGCGCATGGATGGACACCCAGCTCGTCCCCGGCGCCTTCGCGCACTTACGAAAGCACGGCGGGATGCGGTGCGAGCCCCTCAGCGACGGCACGCTCAAACTGGGTGAGGTTACGCTCGCGCTTCGATCGTGATCGCGTGCCAGCCCTCGGAGCCGTTGGGGGCCGGCTGCACCCGTTCGCTGCTCTGCACGGTGCCCTTGGCGTCGGTCGCCCGCACCTCGATGAGGTAGACCTTGTCTTCCGGCGGGGTCCAGGCGATCGACCACTGCACCCAGGTGTCGTCGCTGATTGCCGTGGCCAGCGTGGTCGGCATCCACGCGCCTTTGTCGACGCGGATCTCGACCTTCTTGACCCCCACGTGCTGCGCCCAGGCAACGCCGGCGACGGCAATCGGCTCCCCAACCTTCACGATCGAGGTGTACTTGGGGGTGTCGATGCGCGACGAGAGCTTAATCGGCCCCTTCTCTGACCACCCACGGTCGGTCCAGTAGGCGGTCTCTTTCGAGAAGCGGGTGAGCTTGAGCTCGGTGACCCACTTGGTCGCCGACACGTAGCCGTAGAGGCCGGGCACGACCATGCGCACCGGAAAGCCGTGCTCGAGAGGCAGCGCCTCGCCATTCATCGACACGGCGAGGATGCTGTCGCGGTCTTCCTCCATCAGTACGCTGAGCGGCGTTCCGGCCGTGAAGCCGTCGACGCTGCGTGACAGCACCATGTCGGCCCCGGCCTTCGGCTTCGCCCGCGCCAGCAGCTCGCGAATCGGGTAGCCCATCCATTTGGCGTTGCCGATGAGTCCGCCGCCGACCTCGTTCGAGACGCAGGTAAGGGTGACGTAGGTCTCGATCAGGGGAAGCGCCAGCAGCTCTTCGAAGGTGATCTCGATCTCGTTCTCGACTTCGCCAACGATGCGCAGCCGCCAGTCGGCCGCCCGCACCACGGGCACGACAATCGCTGTGTCGATGCGATAGAAGTCAAGGTTGGGGGTCACGAGTGGGTAGAGACCCTCGATGTCGAGCTCGGCACCCGCCGGTATCGGCGCGGCGGCGACCGCGGGCGCGGGCAGGCTCAACGCCTCGCGCACGGCGTTGACGGCCGTCGAGGTCGAGTTAACGACACGGGCGGCGAGGCCGGCGACCACCGCGGCACCCGCGCTGGCGCTGAGGAACCCGATGAATCCGCGACGGCTGAGGGCGGCGTTCGTCGAGCCGGTCGTGGGCACCGCGATCCACCGGCTAAGGCGACGGATGCCAACGCGCAGCACGATAACGCCGGCGATCGTTCCGATAACCGTCGGCAGCGCCCACAGGGTTGTCGCCTCGGCGCGGGTGACTGCCGTGATGGTCGCAACAAGGCTCACGACCGCGAGCCCGACGACACCGAAGGGCGGGCGGCGCAGCTCGAGCACGCCAATCGCCGCAGCGAGAATGGCGACCAGCAGGCCAAGCCCCACAAGCAGCGCGGCTTTGTCGCCGGTGCCGAAGAGCGCGATAGCGGTGTCTTTGACCCACGGCGGCACGATGTCGATCACGAAGGAGCCGACGGCAGCGAGCGGGCTGGCCCCGCTCGCCACGAAGAGGGCAACGACCTCGGCGACGGCCAAGGTGACCAGCGCAGCCGTCAGCCCAACAAGGGCGGCAAGAAGGGTGCGGCGGCGCGAACTCATGAACGAACTCTAGACCGGGGACTCATGAAAGTGCTTCGGAGCGGATACCCGAATCAGTCGTTGACAATCCGCGCGCCGTGCACCGGGCCGGTGGCCCGCACGACCGTGCCGTGCACCGCGCTCAGCGCGAGTTGCAGCTCGAGCGCGCTGTCGGGGTCGGCCGCCAGAAAGGCGACCGTCGGCCCGGATCCCGAGACGACGCCCGCGAGGGCGCCGTTCTTCTCGCCGAGCTCCAGGGTGGCCGCGAGTGAGGGCTCGAGGTGCAGCGCGGGCGCCTGCAGGTCGTTGTAGAGCGTCTCGGCGAGCATGTGCGGGTCACCCGCGCGCAGGGCCTGCAGCACGTCGGCATCCACCGACGGCGCGATGTCGGCCGGGAAGATGTCTTGTGCGTGGCGGTCGCGGTGGCGGTCAAGCTCCGCATAGACACCGGGGGTCGAGAGGCCGAAGTCGGCGAGGGCGAGCACCCAATGGAAGGTGCCTTTGGCGAGGGCGGGGCTGAGCTGGTCGCCACGGCCGGTGCCGATGGCCGTGCCGCCGGTGAGCGCGAAGGGAACGTCTGCTCCGAGTTGCGCCGCGAGCCCCAGCATCTCGTCGCGTGGGAGGGCGGTTCCCCACAGGGCGTCACAGGCGAGTAGGGTCGCCGCGGCATCCGCTGATCCCCCACCCATTCCGCCGGTGACGGGCACGTGCTTCTCGATCGCGAGGCGCACCCCACCGCGGTAGCCGGTGTGGTGGGCGAGCAGCTGGGCAGCCTTGATGGCGATGTTGGAGGCGTCCGTCGGCACGCGGCTGAGCTCGACCGTGCCGCTCACGCTGACGCTGAAGTCGTCGGCCTCCCACGCGCGGATCTCTTCGTAGAGCGAGACGGCCTGATAGGCGATGGCGACGTCGTGGTAGCCGTCGTCTTCGAGGCGACCGACTTTCAGAAAGACGTTGATCTTGCCCGGCGCTTTCGTATGCACCATACGAGGCGTGGCCGAGGAGGTCATTCCAATAACCTACCCGCTTGTCTACCGGCTGCCGACGCCGTCTGGTTCGCGCGAATCACATCCCCCGTGCGGATCAATTGACGCGCGAGTGGGATACGGAAATCGCGAGCCAACTAGCTGCGGGCTATGGCCAAGAAGTCGAGCACGGTCAGCTCTTCGCCCCGAGCGGTCGGGGCAAGGCCCGCTGCTTCAATGCGAGCGGATGCCGTGGCCGAGTCGCCGAAAACCTCAGACAGTGCCTGCCGCAGCATCTTGCGCCGCTGCTGAAAGGCCGCGTCGATGAGCTTGAACGTGGCGACGCGCTCCTCCTCGGTGCCGGGCTGCTCGCGGCGCTCGAAGCCGACGAGTATCGAGTCGACGTTGGGCACCGGCCAGAACACCTGGCGGCTCACCTTGCCCGCGGTGCGCCACTCGCCGTACCAGGAGGCCTTCGCGCTCGGGCTGCCGTAGACCTTCGAGCCGGGGCCGGCGGCGACGCGCTCCCCCACCTCGGCCTGCACCATGACGAGGCCGCGCTCGATGAACGGGAAGTGCTCGAGAAAGTGCAGCAGCACAGGAACCGAGATGTTGTACGGCAGGTTGGCAACCAGAGCGGTTGGATGCCCGGGAAGCTCGGTGACGGACATCGCATCGGCGGTCACAACCGTCAGCTTCGCATCGGGAGCCAGCTCCCCCACCGTGATGGGCAGCTGCGCGGCGAGCCGCTTGTCGATCTCGACGGCGATGACCTCTGCGCCCGTCTCGAGCAGCCCGAGAGTGAGAGAGCCAAGCCCGGGGCCGACCTCGACGACGGTGCCGCCGGTCACGCCCGCGGCCTTGACGATGCGCCGAACGGTGTTGGCGTCAATAACGAAGTTCTGCCCGAGCTTCTTGGTCGGCTGAATGCCGAGCAGCTCGGCAAGGTCCCGGATCTCTGCCGGGCCGAGCAGCGTCACAGCTGCTCACTCGGCAGCATGCGCGGCGCGACGACGGGCTCATCGTCCCAGTGGCCGTAGACCAGCTCGGTGTTGCTAGCGATCTGCGCGGCGAGCATGGCGACATCTGTCTCGAGGGTCTCGGCGAGGGCGCGCAGCGTGTACGGAATCATGTACGGCGAGTTCGGGCGACCGCGAAACGGGGTGGGCGTCAGGTAGGGGGCGTCGGTCTCGATGAGCAGCAGGCTGCGCGGTACGACGGCGAGGGCCTCACGCAGGGCGCCGGCGTTCTTGAAGGTGCTGGTGCCCGCGACGGAGACGTACCAGCCCTCATCCGCGCAGATGCGGGCCAGCTCGGTCTCTCCGCTGAAGCAGTGGAAGACGGTCTTCTCTGGTGCGCCGACGCGGCGCAGCGTCTCGACGACAGCCCCGTGCGCGTCGCGGTCGTGAATCTGCATGGCGAGGCCGTGCTTCTTGGCGATGGCGATGTGCGCCTCGAAGGAGCGCTGCTGGGCCTTCAGCCCCTCGCCCTCGGTGCGAAAGAAGTCGAGTCCGGTCTCGCCGATGGCACGCACGCGCGGGCGCCCGGCGAGCTCGTCGATCTCGGCGAGGGCGGCATCCAGCTCGCCCGCCTCCTCGTAGCGCGGGGCCTCGTTGGGGTGAATGGCGACGGCAGCGAGAACGCGCGGCTCGATAGCGGCGACCGCGGCACTCCACCGCGAGGTCTCGAGGTCGCCGCCCACCTGCACGACGCCGCGGATGCCCACCGACGACGCCCGGTCGAGCGCCTCGCGATAGCCCATCGGGCCGTCGCCGTCACTGATCTCGAGGTGCGTGTGGTTGTCGTAGACGCCGACGACGAGCGCCTCGGGCAGCGGTGCGTAGCTGAGGTCTCTGCTGGCGCCCGCCTCGGTCGAGACGCTGCGCTGGCGGATGAACTCGGCAGAGCTCACGCAGTGACCTCTGTCTCGATGCGCGGGAAGAGCGGCTCGAGCGGGGTGAACTGCGAGCCCGGGGCGAGTTGACCCCAGGTGCCCGCGTCACGCACCGGCTGGTCGTCGAGCGAGCCGGCTGCGCCGAGGGCGGACCACAGCTTGCCGGTCGCCTCGGGAATGACCGGGCTGAGCAGCACGGCAAGGGCACGAAGACCCTCGGATGCCGTGTACAGCACAGTGCCGAGACGCTCCCGCGTCTCATCCTGCTTGGCCAGCACCCACGGCTCCTGAATGGTGATGTAGCCGTTGAGCTCTTCGACGATCTTCCAGATGGAGCTGATCGCCTCGTGAATCGCCAGCGAGTTGATCGCCGTGTCAGCATCCGCGGTGGCCTTCGCCACCGTCGCCTGAATGGCGACGTCGGCATCAGAGTAGGCCGCGGGAGTGGGCAGCACGCCGCCGTAGTAGCGCGTCACCATCGCCACCACGCGGCTCGCGAGGTTGCCGAAACCGTTGGCGAGCTCTGCCTGGTAGCGCGCACTGAGGTCTTCCCAGCTGAACGAGCCGTCCTGGCCAAAGCTAATGGCGCTCATGAAGTAGTAGCGAAAAGCATCGACGCCGAAGGTCTCGGTGATCTGCGAGGGCGCGATTCCGGTGAGCTTCGACTTCGACATCTTCTCGCCGCCGACAAGCAGCCAGCCGTGACCGAAGACCTGCTTGGGCACCTCCAGGCCTGCGGCCATGAGCATGGCCGGCCAGATGACGGCGTGGAAGCGCGCGATGTCTTTGCCGACGAGGTGGGTGGCGGGCCAGCGTCGGTCGAACTGCTCCTGGTCGACGCCGTAGCCGATGGCGGTCGCGTAGTTGAGCAGCGCGTCGAACCAGACGTAGAGCACGTGGCTCTCGTCCCACGGAATCTTGATGCCCCAGTCGAAGCTCGAGCGGCTCACAGAGAGATCTGAGAGGCCCTGCTTGACGAACTGGATGATCTCGTTGCGAACGCTCTCGGGCTGGATGAAGGTCGGGTTCGTCTCGTAGAGGTCGAGCAGGCGGTCCTGAAAGTCGCTCATCCGGAAGAAGTAGTTGCGCTCCTTGAGCACCTCGACCGGACGGGAGTGGATCTTGCAGAGCTTCTGACCGGCGAAGTCGCCGTCGGGGGTCTCCATCAGGTCATCCAGCTGCTTGTATTCCTCGCAGCCGACGCAGTAGTAGCCCTCGTACTCGCCCGAGTAGATGTAGCCGTCGTCGTAGAGCTTCTGCAGGAAGATGAGCACGCCCTTCTCGTGGCGCTCGTCTGTCGTGCGAATGAAGTCGTCGTTGCGAATGTTGATCGTCTCGAGCAGCGGCAGCCAGGCGTCGTGCACAAGCTTGTCGGCCCACTCCTTAGGAGTGGTGTCGTTGGCGACGGCGGTGCGCAGGATCTTCTGGCCGTGCTCGTCGGTGCCGGTGAGCAGCCAGGTGTCGTCACCCGACTGTCGGTGCCATCGGGTGAGAACGTCCGCCGCAACCTCCGTGTACGCGTGGCCGATGTGGGGCACGTCGTTGACGTAGAAGATGGGGGTCGTCAGGTAGAAGGAGTCGCTGGCGGCCATCCCTCAAGTCTACGACTCAGGGTCGTCGCGTTACGCTGGCGGTATGCAGAGCCGCACCATAGGAACCCACACTGTCAGCGCCATCGGACTGGGCGGCATGCCGCTCTCGATCGACGGGCGCCCAGGCCGCGAGCAGGCGCTCGCCACGATCCTCGCCGCGATCGACTCGGGCGTCACCCTCATCGACACCGCCGACTCGTACACGATGGAGGCCGACGGCCAGGGTCACAACGAGTCGCTCATCGCCGAGGCGCTGCGACTGCGGCCCACGGAGGCGAAGAACATCCTCGTCGCCACCAAAGGCGGTCTCATCTACCGCAGTGGACGCGACTGGGACCGCAATGGCCGCCCCGAATACCTCCGCCAGGCTGCGATTGAGTCCGCCCGCCGTCTCGGTGTCGAGCAGATCGGCCTCTACCAGTACCACCGCGAGGACTACACGACCGCCTACACCGACTCGCTCGGCGCCATGAAGGACCTTCTCGACGAGGGCCTCATCGGCATGGCCGGCATCTCGAACGCCATCACCGAGCAGATCGTGCTCTTCAACCAGATTCTCGACGGGCGACTGGTCAGCGTACAGAACCGCTTCTCGCCGATCTTCCGCTCGAGCCGCCCCGAGCTCGACTACACCGTGCAGAACGGCATGGCTTTCCTGCCGTGGAGCCCGCTCGGCGGCATCGGAAACGGTTCGGATGTCTTCGACTCGAGCGCGTTCGCCGAGGTCGGCGCTGAGGTGGGTGCGAGCCCGCAGCAGGTCGCCCTCGCGTGGGAGCTGTCGCTCGGCGAGACGGTGATCCCGATCCCCGGCGCCTCGCGGCCCGCCTCCATCACCGACTCCGCGCTCGCCGCCGACCTGGAGCTCACGCCGGAGCAGCTGAGCCGTCTGGGCTAATGGACGCTGTCGAGGCCCTCAACGAGATCGCCTACTGGCTTGAGCGCGAGCTTGCCTCGTCGTACAAGACGAAGGCCTTTCGCGGGGCAGCCGCGGCAATCGCGGGCAAGCCGATCGACAAGATCGCCGACGGCTCGCTCAAGGTCAAAGGCGTCGGCGAGACCACGCTCGAGGTGATCCGGGAGGCAGCCGCCGGCGGCGTGCCGGCCTACCTTGCCGACGTGCGCGCTCGGGCGGTCGAGCCGCCTGCTACCTCGCTGACACTGCGCGGCGACCTGCACAGCCACAGCGAGTGGTCTGACGGCACCACCCCGATCGAGCTGATGGCATCGACCGCCCAGTGGCTGGGGCATTCCTATCTGGCCTTGACTGATCACTCGCCGCGGCTGAAGATCGCCAACGGGCTGAGTGCGGAGCGGCTGCGCGCCCAGCTGAAAGTCGTCTCGCGGCTCAATGCCGCATCCAGTGACTTTCGAATTCTGAGCGGGATCGAAGTCGACATTCTCGATGACGGATCGCTCGACCAGTCCGACGCAATGCTGTCGAAGCTCGACGTGGTCGTCGCCAGTGCCCACTCCAAGCTGAAGATGCCGAAGGCAGATATGACGAGACGGATGCTGGGGGCGGTTCGCGATCCGCACACGCGAGTTCTCGGGCACGTCACCGGCCGTCTCGTCAAAGGATCGCGCGGCACCCGCCCTCAGTCGCAGTTCGATGCCGCGGCCGTCTTCGCCGAGTGCGCGGAGCGCGGCGTCGCCGTCGAGATCAACTCGCGCCCCGAGCGGCAAGACCCGCCCGACAACCTCATCGAGATTGCCGCGGATGCGGGATGCCTCTTCTCGATTGACAGCGACGCCCACGCACCGGGCCACCTCGGCTTCGTCCTCGACGGTGCAGCCCGCGCCGAGGCGGCGGGCATCCCAGCCGACCGCATCGTGACGACGTGGAAGCTGCCGAAGCTGCTCGACTGGCTAGCGCGCGGCTAGAGCGCCTTCGTAGAGCTCGCGACGCGACAGCCCGGTCTGATCTGCTACCTCGGCTGACGCCTCTTTAATGCGAACACCCGCGGCGATGAGAGCCTGCACCTGCGCCACCCCTGAGGCAAGGTCGACGGTCGCCGGCGCGGCTCCCTCGACGAGCAGCACGATCTCGCCGCGCACCCCCTCGGCGAAGTGCTCAGCGAGAGTGGCAGCGGTTCCGCGCGCGACCTCCTCGTGCAGTTTGGTGAGCTCGCGGCAGACCACCACCCGGCGGTCCCCCACGACGGTCGACAGGTCGCGCAGCGAGTCGAGCAGCCGGTGTGGGCTCTCAAAGAAGATCATCGTGCGCGGCTCGCGGGCCAGCGCGGTGAAGTAGGCGACGCGGCCCTTGCGCGGCAGAAAGCCCTCAAAGCTGAAGCGATCGGTCGGCAGGCCGCTGACGGCGAGGGCGGTGAGTACCGCACTGGGCCCCGGGATGGCGGTGACCGTCACTCCCGCCGCGATTGCGGCCTGCACCAGCACGAAGCCGGGGTCGCTGACCGCGGGCATGCCGGCATCCGAGAGAACGAGAACGTCGGACGCCACGGCGAGGGCAACGATCTCGGCTGCCTTCTCGAGCTCGTTGTGCTCGTGCAGCGGAATCAGCCGCGGCCGGTTCTCGACCCCGAGCGCCCGCATGAGATGAATAGCCGTGCGCGTGTCTTCGGCCGCGATCACCTCGGCATTGCCGAGCGCCTCGATCAGCCGTCGCGACGCGTCACCGAGGTTGCCGATCGGCGTCGCCGCGAGAATAATCACACCCTCATTGTCGCGGATACCATTGCCTGATGGCCGACCGCGACTTCGAGCAGCTGCTCGATGCAGGCGTGACCCCACCCTATGAGCAGCCCGAGCGCGGCTCCCGCCTCGACCGCTGGTGGGCAGAGACCCGAACGGATGTCCGGGCACGCCGCGCCTACACCTGGGGCGTCCCCGGTGTGGTCACCCTCACCGCCGCTGCCACCCGCCTCTGGGATCTCGGTCACCCCCGCGAGCTCGTCTTCGATGAGACCTTCTATGTGAAGGACGGCTGGTCGCTGTGGAACCTCGGCTACTCGGCCCAGTGGCCAGAGAATGCCAACGACGGGTTCAAAGAAGGCATCGTCAACACCTTCACCGATGTCGGGTCGTACGTGGTGCACCCGCCCCTCGGCAAGTGGCTCATCGGGGCCGGGATGGCGCTGTTCGGGCCCGAGAACTCGGCGAGTTGGCGGGTCGCGACCGCGGTTGCGGGCATCCTCGCTGTCGTTCTGATCTTTGTCGTGGCGAAGAAGCTGTTTCACTCGACGCTGCTCGCGGGCATCGCCGGCGGTCTGATGGCGATCGACGGCAACGCGATCGTCATGAGCCGTGTCGCGCTGCTCGACAACTTCGTCATGCTCTTCGCGCTGCTCGGCTTCGGCGCACTGCTGCTCGACCGCGAATGGTCGTGGGGGCGGCTGGAGGCCTGGAAGGCGGCTCGCGAGCGGGCAGGGAGGTCGACCGACTGGGGTCCGGTGCTGTGGTGGCGGCCGTGGCTGTTCGCTGCCGGGCTGGCCTTCGGTCTCACCTCGTCGGTGAAGTGGAGCGGCTTCTACTTTCTCGCCGTTTTCGCGGTCTACTCGGTGCTCTCCGATGTTCTCGCCCGTCGACGCGCAGGCGTGACCTTCTTCATCAGCGGAACGCTCTGGCGGCAGGCTCCGGCGAGCTTTCTGCTGACCGTGCCGATTGCCGCAATCACGCTGCTGGCGAGCTGGAGCAGCTGGTTCGCGACCAGCGGCGGCTACGGCCGCCAGTGGGCCACGCAGCCGGGCAATGCGGCCACCGGGTTCTGGTCGTGGGTGCCCCTCGACTGGCAGAGCTTCTGGCACTACCAGCAGGCGATCTATCAGTACCACGTCGGCGAGATGCGACCCCACAGCTACCAGGCGAACCCGCTGACCTGGCTGCTGATGATCCGCCCGACGAGCATGTACTACTCGTCGGCCGCCGACTGCGGAACGGAGAGCTGCGGGGCCTCGATCACCGGCCTGGCCAACCCGCTCATCTGGTGGGCCGCGACCGCGGCGCTGCTGTACCTCGTCTACCGTCTGGTGCGATACCGCGAGTGGCGCGTCGGCTTCATCCTCACGGGCATGGTGGCCGGATACCTTCCCTGGCTGCTCTACCCCAATCGCACCGTTTTCCAGTTCTACTCGATCGCCTTCGAGCCGTACATGCTGCTGGCTCTCACCTTCGCCATCGGCGTGATTCTGGGTAAATCGGATGACCCACCCTGGCGACGCGAGAGCGCACTGCGATTTGTGGGCCTGTTCCTGCTGCTCGCGGTCGCTCTCAGCATCTTCTTCTGGCCGCTGTGGACGGGGCAGTCGATCGACTACACCTACTTGCGCGCGCACTGGTGGTTACCGAGCTGGATCTAGACGTTACGAAAGTTAACGTATTCGTCACATCCGATGGATAATCTTTAGGCAGCTATCCCGAGTACTGCACTCATGGCATTATTGCTTTCACACCCTCTCCTTTAGGCGGAACTTATGCGCGCCCGCACCGCATTCCACCCCCGAGCCGCGATTGTCGCCGCGGTTGCGATCATCGGCGTCACCGTGTTCGGCGGGGCGCTCTCCGCGGCAGCCGCCCCGCCGGCTGCACCCACCATCGACACGTACCCGCCAACCAGCATGGCCGCGAGCGAGATCATCTCGGGCACCGTCACGGCGACCGGTGGCGGTATTGACATGGTTGTCATGGTCTACAACTCGCAGATCGACCCAGCAAACCCGGTGTGCACCGACACGATTCCCAGCATCAACCTCCCCGGTGGCTGGGGCTGCGACACTCCCCTCGTCGACGGCAATAACACGATCTGGGTTGTCTCGTATGAAGACGACGGCGTGCCAGACGAGTTCAGCCCGCCGAGCAACTCGATCGTCATCGCGCGCGGCGGAACGCAAGCACCAGTCATCACCAGCCCCTTCTCCGGCGACACGACGGATGACAGCACGCCCACGTTCTCTGGCACCGGGCCAGTGCTCGGCTCCATCGTCGTCAACGGTGGCCCCTTCTCCCCCGCGTGCTCCGCGAATGTCAGCGACGTAGGAACCTGGAGTTGCGAGGCGACCACCGCCATGCCACCCGATCTCTACGGCAACTTCCAGGCCGCCGCGACGCGACAGGACGGCAGCGCGGGAGGCTTCTCTGAGTTTGTTGCGCTCACTGTCGCGCCCGCCAAGCCGACCGTCAGCTACGGACTCGGCTATGCATCCGTCTCCGTTAACGCCGTGGGTCAATCGGGCAGCGGCGTGAGCGTGGAGCTCTACTCCGTGACCGAGGGCGGCGAAGGCGAGGGCGAAGGTGGCGGGTACTCCTACGATCTCGTCGACGGCTGCCCTGCCCCGCTCGAGGGTTCAGAGCGCGTGTACGCAGCGTCTCCTATATCGTGCTCGTTCTCTGGACTCGCCCCGGGAGTCTGGAACGTCTACACCAATCAGGTAGTCGAGGGCATCTACTCTGAGAACCGCAACGACTACTTCCGGGTGCCGGCAACACCGTCGCTCGGCGCCAAGGTGAACTCCGACCGCAGCGTCACCTTCTCAGGCACGGGCCAAGCGGGTGGCCTCGTCAGCGTGCAGACCTCGAGCGGAAACCCGGCTTGCCAAGCTGCCGTAGTCGACTTCGGCTGGACCTGCACGGCCACCCCGGCTGCAGGCAAGCGCGCCTATGTGGCCTACGCCCAAGACCAGGGTTTCGCGGCCGCCACGGGGGAAGAGGCGGTCGACTCGTCACTCCAGGGCATCTCGGCCCTCTCGGCCAGCGTGACGGTCACCGTGCCAGCCGCTCCGGCGCCCACACCGACCCCAACCCCCACCCCTGCCGTGCGCCCTCTAAGCATCAACTTCGGCGACATCACCGAGTTCCGCCCGGGCGACTCTCTGACCGTCGACGGCACCGATGCACCCGCCAACGCGACCATCGATGTCGAGCTGCACTCGACCCCTATCCTGCTCGGCACGACCACCGCAGACGAGTTCGGCACCTTCTCGCTCACCACGACCATTCCCCAGGATGCCGAAGCCGGCGCCCACCACATTGTCGTCATCGCGACGCCCACCGACGGCAGCGCGCCCTTCGAGCTCGAGCACGCCGTCACGGTCATCGTCGACCCGGTCGCTGAGGGCGAGCAGGAGACCGAGAGTGTCGACGGTGCGGGAGCCACCCCGAGCAACGGCTCGTCGCGCCAGCAGCCCGGAGCACCCTCGGCCCTCAGCGCCGGGTTTGTGAGCCCAGCCGAGATTCTCAGCAACCCACTCGCGGTGGTGACCGCGGGATCCCTCGGTCTTGCCCTTGTTCTTCTCGTGCTCGTGCCCGCCGAGTTCTTCGGCGAGGCCCTCGCCAACCACTACGGCTCGATGGCCGGCTTCTTCGCTCGTCGCCGCGGGCTGAAGAGAGTCGTGGACGGTGTCGGCGAGTGGATCGAGACGCACCGGTTCCTTGCCGGCGCCGCCCTCGTGTTCGTCACCAGCGTCGTGTTCTGCTTCATCGATCCGAGCTTCGGCTTCGACCTCACCTCGCTGCGGCTGCTGCTGTCATGCGCGGCGTCGATTCTGCTCGTCAACTTTCTCAGCTCCGGTATCACCGAACGCATCGCAGAGAAGGCGTGGCAGGTGCCAACGCGGCTCGAGGTCATGCCGTGGGGTCTGGCCATCGCGATCGTCGGCGTGATCGCCTCACGCATTCTCAACTTCTCCCCCGGCTTTCTCATCGGGTCGATCATTGGCGTCAGCGTCATCGGCGCCGTCTCGAAGAAACTCGAGAGTCGGGTGATCCTGTTGTGGTCTGGGGTGGTCTGGGCCATCGCGATGGTGGCGTGGGTGCTGGCGCCGCTGGTTCCTGCTCTGCCCGCGACGGATCCGGCCGCGTTCTTCACCGGCCTGCTCGGCGACAGCCTCACCGCAACCGCGGCGGCCGGACTCACCGCGCTGCTCGTCGCCCTGCTGCCTATCGCCCTCTTCGACGGCGGGGTGCTGTTCAAGAACTCGAAGCGGCGGTGGGCCATCGCCTTCGGCATTGCCGTGGCGAGCTTCTCGCTCGTCGTGCTGCCGAGCGCCAGCAACTGGCTCGGCCTCGGTGACGGACTGCTTACCTGGCTGCTGCTGACCCTCGGCTTCATCGCGGTGGCGATCATCACCTACCTGATCGCGGTGCGAAAGAACGTGCTGGGCAGTTCGCGCCTGCTCAAGAAGACCGAGCCGACGGCGTAACGCGGCGACTCACGCGGCACCGCTCGGATACCCTCGATCCATGGCTGACAGAGAGTACGGATTTCGCACGCGCGCTATCCACGCAGGAAACATTCCGGATGCGGTGACGGGTTCCCGCGCCCTGCCGATCTACCAAACGAGCGCCTTCGTCTTCGACGACACCGCGGATGCCGCAGCCCGCTTCGCACTGCAGAAGTACGGCAACATCTACTCCCGCCTCGGCAATCCCACTGTCGCCAGCTTCGAGGAGCGCGTTGCCTCGCTTGAGGGCGGACTCGGTGCCGTCGCGACCGCGAGTGGCCTCAGTGCGCAGTTCATCACCTTCGCGTCGCTCGCCGGTGCCGGCGACCACATCGTGGCCGCCGCGAGTCTCTACGGTGGATCGATCACGCAGCTCGACGTCACCCTGCGCCGCTTCGGCGTCGAGACGACCTTCGTCAACTCTGCGGATCCGGCGGATTACGCGGCCGCGATAACCCCGAAGACGAAGCTCATCTTCGCCGAGATCGTCTCCAACCCCTCCGGCCAGGTCGCCGACCTCGAGGGTCTTGCCGACGTGGCGCACGCCGCCAACATCCCCCTCATCATCGACTCCACCATTGCCACCCCGTACCTCAGCCGCCCGATCGAGTGGGGCGCCGACGTCGTCGTGCACTCCGCGACGAAGTTCCTCGGCGGAGCCGGCACGACCCTCGGCGGTGTCGTCGTCGAGTCGGGCCGCTTCCACTGGGCCAACGAGCACTTCCCGCTGTTCGACCAGCCGGTCCCCTCCTACGGCGGGCTCAACTGGCACGGCAACTTCGGCGAGTACGCATTTCTCACTCGCCTGCGCGCTGAGCAGTTGCGCGACATCGGCCCGGCGCTCTCTCCGCACTCCGCCTGGCTGCTGGCGCAGGGTGTCGAGACCCTGCCTTTTCGACTGCAGGCGCACGTCGACAACGCGCGCATCGTCGCCGAGTGGCTCGAGGCCGATCCACGCATCGAGTTCGTCAACTGGGCCGGGCTGCCGAACCACGAGCACCACGATCGTGCGAAGAAGTACCTGCCGAAGGGACCGGGCTCGGTCTTCAGCTTCGGCGTCAAGGGCGGCCGCTCCGTTGGGCAGACCTTCATTGAGAATGTGAACCTCGCCTCGCACCTCGCCAACATCGGTGACGCGAAGACCCTCGTCATCCACCCCGCGTCGACCACCCACGCGCAGCTCACCGAGAACCAGTTGCTCGAGGCCGGGGTGCTGCCCGGGCTCGTGCGCATCAGCGTGGGAATAGAAGACCCGGAAGACATCGTTTACGACCTTGACCAGGCACTGACGATCGCCGTGGAAGGCAAGTAGATGACCATCACTGACACCGTCACCACGCACCTGCCCAACGGGCTCAGCTGCGACATCCCCGCCTCCTCTCCCCTGGCCAAGCTGCTCAAGTCGCAGCGCACCTGGGTGGGGCCGAGCGCCAAGGAGCGCCTCGCGATTCTGCGCGGCGCCAAGTCGATCGCCATCGTCGGCGCCTCGCCGAACTCGGCACGCTCGAGCTACTTCGTCGGCACCTACCTGTTGCAGTCGAGCGACTACCGCGTCTACTTCGTCAACCCGAACGCCGATACGATTCTCGGGCACAAGGCCTACCCCGACCTCGCGTCGCTGCCCGAGGTGCCTGACATCGTCGACGTCTTCCGTAAGGCGAGTGACATCCCCTCGGTTATCGACGACGTGCTCGCTGTCGGCGCCAAGACGGTCTGGGTGCAGCTGGGCATCTGGAACCAGGAGGCCGCGGAGTACGGCGAGTCCAAGGGGCTCACCGTCGTCATGGACCGCTGCCTCAAGGTCGAGCACGCCCGGTTCCACGGCGGACTGCACCTGCTCGGCTTCGATACCGGTGTGATCACGTCGCGCAAGACGGTGCGCTAGCGCGGCGTCATCGGCTAGTCATCGTCGAACTTGTTGTCGTTGCCGGTCACATCGGTGTCGTCGATCTTCTTATCCGATGACACGGTGTTGCGGTCACCAGCGATCTCGACCTCCTCGACAGCGTCGGCGTTGACGGTGTTGTCCTGACCGCTGATCTCGACGGACTCAACGCTGAGCCCCTCGACGAGGTTGCGATCACCTCGAATCACCAGGCTCTCGATCTGCTCGAAGCGCACGATGAGGTCGGTGCCCTCGACGGTGACGTCCTCGCAGGGGCCGCTCACCGTGTAGAGCGTCGAGGGCTCATTCAAGAGCAGCTCTTCACCGGGGGTGCAGCTGACGTCGGTGCGGTTGTCAAGCTCCTCGACTGTGGGCGTGGTGTCATCCGCGTCGTTGCCATCAGGAACCACGACGGTCACGCAGCCGCTGAGAATGATGGCGGATGCGGCGAACAGGGGCACCAGTGCAGCACGTTTCATGCGCTCCACCCTAGGCGCGCGTTACGGCAGGTTGCGGCCCCTTGCGCCACCGGCGGCACATCTGATTAGCGTGGGGCGCATGACCCTTCTGCCCGCTCCCCTCGTGTCGACCCAGTGGCTGGCCGACCACCTCGGTGCCGACGACCTCGTCGTGCTCGACGCGACCGTGCTGCCCTATGTACAACCCAACGGACGACCGGGCTACCTCAGCGGGCACGAGCAGTACATCATCGACGGCCACATTCCCGGGGCAGTCTTCGCCGACCTCACCGAGGCTTTCTCCGACCCGAGCGGCGCCTACCCCTTCACCCGGCCCACGGCGGAGCAGTTCGCGGCTGCGGCGGGCTCTGCAGGCATCTCGAACCAGACCACCGTGGTCGTCTACGACAACGTCGTCGGCCAGTGGGCCTCCCGCGTGTGGTGGCTGTTCCGCGCCTTCGGCTACGACAACGTCGCGGTGCTCGATGGGGGGCTCGTGAAGTGGCGCGCGGAAGAGCGCGAGACCGACATCGGACACGTCGAGCCGACCGCCGCCTCTTTCACCGTCACAGAGCGCCCAGAGCTCTGGGTCGACAAGACCTTCGTCGAGTCCGTGGTCGCCGGTACCGCGGACGCGACCCTCGTGTGCGGGCTGCCGCCCGCCGAGTTCAGCGGGGAGGCTGGCCACCGCGCGCGTCTCGGGCACATACCGGGCAGCGTCAGCGCTCCTGCCGGACGCCTGGTGGATCGCGCCACCAACGCCTACCTCAGCGCGGATGCGCTGCGTGCGGCCTTCTCCCCCGTGCTCGGCGACGAGCGCATCGTGACCTACTGCGCCGGGGGCATCGCCGCCGCATCCGACGCGCTCGCTCTCACGCTGCTCGGCCACCGCAACGTGGCCATCTATGACGGATCGCTCAACGAGTGGTCGGCCGACACCGGGGCGCCGCTCGTTACGGGAGCCTGAGCTCGCTCGCCGCGTGCACCGGAAGGTCGCACACGAACTCGCGGCAGGCGTAAGCAGTCGTGCGGCCGTTTATCGCTGTGCGGCCCGCGTACAGATCGAAGCCCGCCGCCTCGAAGGCGCGCGCCTGATCGGCCGTCACCACGGATGCGACGGAGCCAGCTCGACGCCAGGCGCGGGCGAACGCGGCCAGCTCATCCGTCTCGTCTTCTGAGACCACCACGAGCTGTTGCGGGTCTGCAGCGAGGGCGACCATCGCGCTCAGGGCCGCCCCGAACGACATCGGCCGCTCGTCGGCAAGCGCTGCCACCGAGGTCATCGCGTCTTCGGCCGCAGCGCGGTAGCGGCTCTCTGAAGTCAGCAGCCAGAGGGTGTGTGCGGCAGACGCCATGGCGCTGAGTCCGCTCGGGTAGGCACCCTCACTCGGGTCGGTTTCGAGGGCGAGCCCGAGCTTCGCCAGCAGCGGCTCGGGGCCGTGCGGAACCACGAACGTGGGCATGCACGCATCGACAAGCTCGCGTGCCGCCGCCGCGTAGTGCACCTCCCCCGTCGCCAGCGCGAGGGCAAGCAGCCCGCCGGCGAGCATGCCGTAGTCCTCGAGGGTGGCGGGCGCCGGCGAGGCGACACCGTCAATGGAGGTGCGCACCAGACGATCGGGCAGCACGTGGTGCTCGAGCACGAAGTCGGCGGCGGCGCGGGCGTCCTCGACGAAGCCAGCCTTCGCGAGAGCCTCGATCGCCAGCCCGTTCCACCCGGTGAGCACCTTCGCGTCGAGGGCCGGGCGGGGCTGCTTCTGTCGTTCCCCCGCGGTCAGCTCGTAGTAGGTTCCCTCGACCCGTACGCCGTCGACGACACTCTCGCTGTCCTGCGCGGAGGCGAAGGCCCCGCCGGGCAGCCGCATCACGTCCCGAAGGAAGCCGGCAATGCCGTCCGCGGTCTCTGCGTCGCCGACACGGGCGTAGGCGTCGAGCAGCAGCGCGTTGTCGTAGAGCATGCGCTCGTAGTGCGGCTCGGTCCAGTCCTGCTTCGTCGAGTAGCGAAAGAAGCCGCCCTCGACCGGGTCGCGCAGATCGGATGCCGCCATCTTCTGCAGCGACCGGCGCGCGAGCGCATCGCCGCCCGCATCCAGCAGGAAGCCGAGCACGGTGGCCACGGGAAACTTCGGTGCGGTGCCGAAGCCGCCGAACTCGGGGTCTTCGAGCGACTCGAGCCGCTGCACATACGGGAAGAAGCTGTCGGGCAACTCGCCTCCGGCGGCGCGGGCGTAGCCGGCGAGCGCGGTCGTGATGCCGGTCGCGTTGGCGAGCACGGCATCCCGCCGGTTGGTCCACGCGTCGGAGACCGCGGCGAGCACGTCGCGAAAGGCGGGGTGGCCTAGCAGCGGCTCCGGTGGCCAGTAGGTGCCACCGAAGAAGGGACCGCCGTCGGGGGTGACGAAGATGTTGAGGGGCCAGCCGAGGTCCTGGGTGAATGCACTCGCGGCGGCGAGGTAGCTGGCGTCGACGTCGGGGTACTCCTCGCGGTCGACCTTGATCGCGACGAAGTTGTCGTTGAGCACTGCGGCAAGGGCCGGGTCGCTGAAGCTCTCCCGCGCCATGACGTGGCACCAGTGACAGGTCGAGTAGCCGATCGACACGAGCACGGGAACACCCCGCGCGGCGGCGAGTTCGAAGGGCTCTGGCCCCCACTCGAACCAGTCGACGGGGTTGTCGGCGTGCGACCGCAGGTAGGGGCTCGTCGCGCTGGCGAGGCGATTCGGCATAGCCTCAGACTATGTCGCGATTCGCTGTCACCTACATCGGCGGCCCGACCGCCGTGCTCGAGTACGCGGGAATGCGCATACTCACCGACCCCACATTCGACGAGCCGCAGAGCTATGCCGACCCCGGCAGTACGCCCCTCGTGAAGACCACTGGACCGGGAATCCCGCTCTCTCAGATCGGTGTCATCGACCTCGTGCTGCTCAGCCACCACGAGCACGTCGATAACCTCGACCGCTCGGGGGCGACGCTGCTCACCGGCCCGGTGCTGAGCACGCCCGAGGCAGCGGCCGACCTTCCCCAGGTGACCGGCCTCTCGCCGTGGCAGAAGGTCACGATCGGCCACGTCACCGTCACCGCCGTGCCCGCCCTGCACGGCCCGGTCGGCAGCGAGCCCTTCGTCGGCACGGTCACCGGCTTCGTGCTGCAGTGCGAAGAGGAGCCGAATGTCTACGTCAGCGGAGACAACGCCTCGCTCGATCTCGTGCGCGAAATCGCTGAGGCGTTTCCGGCAATCGACTACGCGGTCATCTTTGCCGGGGCCGCGCGCGTGCCCGCGATCGACGCACCCCTCACCCTCACCTCGACGGATGCCGTTGACGCCGCCAACATCCTGGGCGCCGCCCAGGTGGTCGGCCTCCACACCGAGGACTGGGAGCACTTCTCCGAAACCCGCGCGCAGCTCGAGGCGGCCTTCGCCGGCACCGGGCTGCTCGCGGTGACGCCGCGCGGCGTGCGCGTCGACCTCTAGAAGGTCGCGCCCTCGGGGTTGCTGCCCTTACGCCCGGCCTCACCGCGGTTGACGGCGCTGACGACCGCAACCTCGTCGGGCGTGAGCGCGAAGTCGGTGACATCGAAGTTCTCGGCCATGCGCTCCTTGCGGTTCGACTTGGGGATCACGATGTTGCCGATATCGAGGTGCCAGCGAATGATCACCTGCGCGACGCTCTTGCCGTACTTGGCGGCGATCGCATCCACGCCCGCGTCGCTCACGAGGTCGCCCTGGCCGAGCGGACCCCACGACTCCGTCACGATTCCATGAGACGTGTTGAAGGCCTTCGACTCGAGCTGCTGAAAGTACGGGTGGTACTCGATCTGGTTGACCGCGGGCACCACGTCGGCGGCATCGAGCAGCGGCTGCAGCAGCTGCGGCGTGAAGTTAGAGACGCCGATCGCCTTGGCGCGCCCCGACTCGGCAATCTGCTCGAGAGCCTTCCACGACTCCACGTACTTACCGCGGTGGGCCGACGGCCAGTGGATGAGGTACAGATCCACATAGTCGAGGCCCAGCTTCGCGAGCGAGAGGTCGAAGGCGTCGAGCGCCGACTGCGTGCCCTGATCGGAGTTCCACAGCTTTGTCGTGACGAACAGCTCGTCACGGTCGATGCCCGACTCGGCGATGGCCGCACCGACGCCGGTCTCGTTGCCGTAGATCATGGCCGTGTCGAGGTGCCGATAGCCGACCTCGAGCGCGTCGCTCACGATCCGCTGGGTCTCCTCCGGGTCGACCTTGAAGACGCCGAAGCCCAGCTGCGGAATCGTGGTGCCGTTGTTGAGGGTGATGGTGGGAACAGTCATGAATCAATCCTCTAGTAGAGCTCGCCGAGAAGCGAAGCGAAGAGTTCTTCGGCGTCAGCCTTGACACGCTGCCGCGTGAACCACTCGGCGATGTTGGTGCAGTCACGGTGCAGCAGGTCGAGTCCATTGGGATTCGTCACGGCATCCACGATCTGCGGAAGGTCAATGACCACGAGGCGACCGTCGTGCACGAGCAGGTTGTAGGGCGAGAGGTCGCCGTGGGCGAAGCCGGCCCGGGCGAACAACCGCATGGCCTCAACCACCTGGTCGAGTAGGTCGGGCAGCCCGTCGCGCACCTGCGCCAGCCGAGGTGCCGCGGTCGAGCCGTGGCCGATGAACTCCATGAGCAGCTCGGTGCCGTTCACCTGCACCGGGTAGGGCACGGGGGCTCCCGCCTCGTACATGCGGCACAGCGCCTCAAACTCGGCGAAGGCCCAATGGTCGGCAGCGATTGCACGGCCGTACGTTGACTTGTTGGCGATGGCGCGGGTGTCGCGGCTGCGACGGGTGCGGCGTCCCTCCTCGTACTGCGACGACCGGGTGAAGTCGCGGTGCTCGCTGGAGCGGTAGCGCTTGGCGGCCATCACGGCACCGGGTGAGCCCGGAACCGCCCGCTCGATGAGAAAGACATCGGCCTCCTTGCCCGTCTTGACGATGCCGAGCTCAGTATCGAAGGCTGCCGCCGAGGTGACGACCCAGTCGGGTCGGGGCTCTGGCCCCTTCTGGCTGGGGATGATCGCCTGCCAGGTGGACCATCGCTGGTCGTCGCCGGGCTCGAGCTGCGTGAAAGTGGGTACTGCAAATTCGTTCAAAGTAGTTCTCCGAGAGACGGAGGCTACTTAGACAGCAGCCTCACAAGTGAAAGGGTCGGCAGAGGGCACGACAAAGTCGGTGTTCATGCTGATGCTCCTTTCGATCTCGGGTGTTCTGCGAGCGTAGACCCTTTACGACGCGTCTGTCGACACGTGCCGCTCATCCGGGCCGTTGTACACAGACAGCGGACGGATGAGGGAGTTGGCTTCCAACTGCTCCATGATGTGGGCGGTCCAGCCGCTCACTCGCGCCGCAACGAAGAGCGGCGTGAAGGTCAGTGTGTCGAAGCCCATGAGGTGGTACGCCGGACCACTCGGGTAGTCGAGGTTGGGCAGGATACCTTTGCGGTCGGCCATCGCCTTCTCGAGGCTGTCGTAGAGGTCGCCAAGGTCGTGGCGGTCGTACTCAGCGACGAGCGTGTCGAGGGCAGCCTTCATGGTCGGAACCCGCGAGTCGCCCTTCTTGTAGACCCGGTGGCCGAAGCCCATGATCTTGCGCTTCTCGG
>Ga0247732_10000321_pt1 | contig 25827 bp, 17 predicted proteins | sample UWRJL163409C2_FD_180940 | JGI IMG/M metagenome (GOLD analysis project Ga0247732, IMG submission 180940) | Plant litter microbial communities from Arlington Agricultural Research Station in Wisconsin, United States - UWRJ-L163-409C-2 | ecosystem: Environmental > Terrestrial > Plant litter >...
TTCGTCTGGGCGTTCATCCTCGGCTCTCGTGCGGAGGTCTACCGACCCGAGCTGATCACGGCCGCCGGCTACGGTCCGCCGCTGGTCGGGTACGGTTCTGCGGGCTACAACTACGCGAACGCCTGGTAGGCACCCGCGGCCTGAGGCGCTGGCGCCTGACTCGCGCGGTGGGAACTGCGCTACGCGCGCCAGCAGCCCTCGATGTGGTCGTCGACCATTCCGGTCGACTGCATGAGGGCGTACATCGTGGTCGGCCCGACAAAGCGCAGCCCGAGCTTCTTCAACGCCGTGCTGAGCGCCGTCGACTCCGTTGTGACGGCGGGCAGGTCGGCGAAACTGCGCGGTCGCTCGGAGGTCCCCGCTGGCGCGTAGCTCCACATCAGCTCGTCGAAGGCCCCGGCCTTGTCGCGAACGAGTTCGCGGATGATGCGCGCATTCGAGATGGTGGCCGAGATCTTCGCCCGGTTGCGAATGATGCCCGGGTTGAGGAGCAGCTCGGCCTCGTCGGCCTCGGTCAGCTGCGCGACGGCGTCGATGTCGAAGTCGTGAAACGCCTGGCGGAAGGTCGGGCGACGGCGGAGGATCGTTATCCACGACAGTCCCGCCTGGAAGCCTTCGAGGCTCAACTTCTCGAACAGCGGCCGATCGCCGTGCAGGGGAGTGCCCCATTCCTCATCGTGGTATCGCCGATACTCCGCGTCGGAGGCGGCCCAGGCACAGCGCGCCCTGCCATCCTCGCCGACGACGATGGCGGGGCGGGTGGTGGAGGTCTCTGCGTGCGGGTCGCTCATGCGAAGGCCGTGATCCCCTCGTGCTCGAGCAGCCACAGTTTGGTCGGGATGCCCTCGCCCGCGCTGTAGCCCGTGATCTTGCTGTTGCTCGCCAGCACGCGGTGGCAGGGCACGAGGAGGGGCACCGGATTGGCACCGACCGCACCGCCGACCGCGCGCCCGGCGGAGGGGCGACCGGTGAGCCGACCGAGATCGCCGTAGGAGACGACCTCGCCGAAGCGCAGATCGTGCAGCGCCGCCCAGATGGCCTCCTGAAACGGGGTGCCGACCAGCCGTAGCGGCACATCGAAGCCGGTGCGCGCACCGGAGAAGTACTCGTGCAGTTGACCGGCGGCGCGGTCGAGAATATCGTCGCCGTGTTCCGGCTGCTCCTCGAGTGGCAGATGACCGCCGCGCTCGATGGTGAGAGAGGTGACGGCACTGCCGTCGCCGGTGAGCTCGATGCGCCCGATGGGGCTGTCCACGCGGCGCAGAGCGGCGGGCGCCGCCGAAACGCGGTGCGCGGGCGCGGATCGATCGGCGGTCGGTACCGCGACGGTGGCGGCTTCGCTGCTGGTCATGGTTCGACTGTAGCCGCGGCATCCGTCATCGCTCTGGCGCTTTTCGGACCTGTGAACGCATGACGCCGCGAGCCCGGATGTGGGGGAGGGGAACCCCGCGGCCTAGGCTGAGGATCATGGCTGAAATCGATTACCGCACCCTCGGCAACTCCGGACTCGTCGTCTCCACGATCGGGCTCGGCTGCAACAACTTCGGTCGCGAGAAGACCCTGACCGAGACCCAGGCCGGCACGGATGCCGTCATCCACGCGGCCATCGACGCGGGCGTCACCCTGTTCGACACCGCCGATATCTACGGCTCGGAACGCGGACTCAGCGAGACGCTGATGGGCAATTCCCTGCGCGGTCGGCGCGGCGACATCGTGCTGGCCACCAAGTTCGGCATGAACATGGCCGGCACCAACGGCCCCGACTGGGGTGCCCGCGCCTCACGTCGCTACGTGCGGCTCGCGGTCGAGGCATCCCTCCGACGCCTGCAGACCGACTGGATCGACCTCTACCAGCTGCACACCCCCGACCCGTTCACCCCGATCGAGGAGACGCTCTCGGTGCTGGACGATCTGATCACCGAGGGGAAGGTGCGCTACATCGGCCACTCGAACCTGACCGGATGGCAGATCGCGGACGCGGAGTATCAGGCGATCCTCGGCGGGCACCCGAAGTTCATCTCGGCGCAGAACGAGTACTCCCTGCTGGTGCGCGGCGTCGAAGACGAGGTACTGCCCGCTGTGAACAACTACGGACTCGGGTTCCTGCCCTTCTTCCCGCTCTACAACGGCCTGTTCACCGGCAAGTTCAACGGCGGTGCGCGACCGGCCGACAGTCGCATCATGGCGATCCGCCCGCACGTGCTCGACGATGTGCCGTGGGAGGCCATGGAGCGCTACGCGGCTTTCTGCGAGCGTCAGGGAGTGACGATGCTGGCCGCGACGCTGGCCTGGCTGCTCGCCCAGCCCGGTCTTACCAGCGTTATCGCGGGAGTAACCAAGCCCGAGCAGATCGTGCAGAACGTCGAGGCCGCCACCGCGTGGAACCCCACCCCCGAAGACCTGGCCGAGATCTCGGCGATGTTCCCCCCGGCCTGAGCGGAGCTGCTCAGTCGACTAGCAGCACGACCTTGCCGCGCAGGTGTCGCGACTCGAGCCGCTCGTATGCCTCGCGCACCTGCGCAAGCGGGTAGGTCGCGGCGATCGGTAGCACCAGTTCGCCCGAGGCGACCAGGCTGGCCAGTTCCCAGAGCTCTGCGGATGTCTTCCTGCCGCTGCCCACGGTGGAGATGCCGTACTTCTCCGCACCCTCGAAAAAGACCACACTGTTGATTCGCGCGGGTGCGACGCCGAGCTCGAGGGCGGCCAGCACCGTCTCCTCGCCGGCGCTGTCGATCGCGGCGGTGATGCCCTGCGGGGCCACGGCTCGGATGCGGTCGGCGAGCCCCGGCCCGTAGCTCACCGGGATGATGCCCAGCCCGCGCAGAAAGTCGTGGTTCGCGTCGCTGGCCGTGCCGATCACGGTGGCGCCGGCCCGCAGCGCGAACTGTGCCGCCAGCAGCCCGACCCCACCGGCGGCGGCGCTGACCAGCACCGTGTCGGCGGCGGTGGGTGCGACGGCATCCGTCGACCGCAGGGCGGTGTTGCCCACGGAGTACAGGCCGCCCGCGGTGGCCCAGTCGAGGGCGGCGGGCTTGGCGGCGACGTTCTTCGCATTCACCACCACGTACTGCGCCTGTGCGTTCAGAGGAGCCCAGCCGAGCACCTCGTCGCCCAGCGCGATGCCGGTCACGCCGTCGCCGAGCTCGTCGATCACCCCGGCGAATTCGGAGCCCTGCCGACTCGGCAGGGTGTGCGACGGCATGACGGTGGGGCTTCGACGGAGCTTGTAGTCGAAGGCGTTGAGTCCTGCCGCTCGGACGGCGACGCGAACCTGTCCCGGACCGGCGTGCGGCTCCGGCACATCGATGATCTCGAGCACCTCGGGGCCGCCGTATCGGGCATAGCTGACTGCGGAAGACATCCGTTCAGCCTAGGGCCGTAGCAGGTCCGCATGACCGGCAGGGGACTGTCGGGTATACCCCCGTTCGGGGGATGTTTGATTGCGGTTCATCCCTGCTGCCTACGGTCGGGCGCATGTCAGCCACACCCCTCCTCCCCGAATTCACCTCCAGCCGCCGCGGCTTCCTCGGCGCGGCCGGAGCCGCCGCCGTCGCCGGTGCCGCCGTCGTGCTCACGCCGATGTCGTTCGCCGCAGCCAGCACCGGCAGCACCCGTAGCCAGACCATCACCGGCTCGCTCAAGGCCGGCGCCGCCGACTGGGTGTACCTGCCGGTCGAGGTGCCGCGCGGCGTCAACAAGATCTCGGTGAGCTACTCGTACAGCAAGCCCTCGGTGCCCTCCGGCACCCTGGCGAACTCCTGCGACATCGGAATCTTCGACCAGCACGGGTTGGACGTCGGCGGCCGCGGCTTCCGCGGTTGGTCGGGCGGTTCGAAGACCGAGTTCTTCATCAGCAACGCGGAGGCCACCCCCGGCTACATCGCCGGCCGCGTCTCGGCCGGAACCTGGAACGTCATCCTCGGCGCGTACCAGGTATCGCAGGCGGGAATGGACTACACCGTCACCGTCACCCTCGACTTCGGTGACGATGCCAAGGCGCTCGTGCCGACCTACCCTCCGACGAAGGCCGCCGGCCGTGGCCGCGCCTGGTACCGCGGCGATGCGCACCTGCACACCGTGCACTCCGACGGCAAGCGCACCCCCGAGCAGGTCGCTGCCGGGGCCCGCGCAGCACGCATGGACTTCATCGTCAGCACCGATCACAACACCCAGGCCGCGCACGGTGCCTGGGGTCCGCTGGCCGGCGACGACCTGCTGATCGTGGTCGGCGAGGAGGTGACCACGCGCAACGGGCACTACCTGGCGCTCGGCGTCACCCCCGGCGACTGGATCGACTGGCGCTACCGCTCCGGTGAGCACGAGTACACCGAGGCGACCCGCCAGATCCACCGCGACGGCGGACTCGTCGTGCCCGCGCATCCGTACTGCCCCTATGTCGCCTGCCGTTGGAAGTTCGGCTACGACGAGGCGGATGCCGTGGAGATCTGGAACGGCCCCTGGACGGCCGACGACGAGTCGGCCGTCGAGACCTGGGATTCCATGCTCGCGGTCAACTCGGGCCACGGGGATCATTGGCTGCCGGCGATGGGCAACAGCGACGCGCACAGCGAGCCGCAGGTGATCGGCCTGCCGCACAACGTGGTGCTCGCGGACGGACTGTCGCGCGAACAGATTCTGCAGGGCGTACGCCGCGGCACCAGCTGGATCGCCGAGTCTGCGGATGTCCAGCTCGACTTCACCGTGACCGGCGGCGGCAAGACGGTGGGCATCGGCGAGCGGCTCTCCGTCGCCCGCGACGCCCAGGTCACCGTCTCCGCGACGGTGAGCGGCGTGCCGAACGGCGTCATCCGTTTCATCACCGACGAGGGGCAGACCCAGCAGCTCCAGCTCTCCGCGACCGGTACCGGCACGAGCACCTGGGTGACCACGCCGCAGCTCTCCCGCTACGTGCGGGTCGAGGTGCGTCACGCTTTGGCAACCGGTGGTGCTGGCAACGGCAACGGCATGGGTGCGCAGCTGCAGATGGGCGCGATGGCGGCCCTGACCAACCCGATCTTCCTCGGGCGGTAGTCCGCAGAATTCAGGTCAGATCGAGGTGGCAGGCGGATTTGCCGGCGGCTTCCCGGTCTGACCTGAATTTCGTGAACGGGGTTCCGAGGCAGGGGCCATCTGCGCCCGATCAGTGGCCGGTGAGCGGCGCCATCAGTCGGGCGATCCTCGACGGCGAGCCCGTGAGGCGTTCCTCGGTGTCGGCGGCGGCCATCGCCGCCGTGCCGAGGTTCGCTCCGACGAAGCGCAGCGGCTCCGGCTCCCAGCGCGGCGACCGGTGCCCGACCCACGGCAGCGCGGTGAGGTCGGTCACGCGGTCGAGAATGAGGTCTCGGAGCGTGCGTCCGGCCAGGTTGGTGGTGCTCAGCCCGTCGCCGACGTAGCCACCCGCGCTCGCGATGCCGGTCGCCCGGTCGTGCCGCACGCTCGCGTGCCAGTCTCGCGGCACCCCGAGCGGGCCACCCCAGCGGTGTGTGACGGCGACGTCCCGCGTGGCCGGAAACATCTCGGCGAGCGTCAGCCGCAGATGCTCGAACACGTCGGGCGCTCGGTCGTAGGAGGAACGGATGCTGGAGCCCCAGTGATACCGCGCCCCGCGGCCCCCGAAGGCCACCCGGTTGTCGGCGGTGCGCTGCCCGTAGACCAGCAGGTGCCGGAAGTCGGCGAAGGTCTGCCCGTGCGCGATGCCGAAGTCACGCCAGGCGGCATCGCTCAGTGGCTCCGTGGCGATCATGAGCGAGTACAGCGGCAGCACGTCGCGATGCGTGCCGGGCAGGGCCGCGCCGTAGCCCTCGGTCGCGAGCACCACGGTGTCGGCGGTGACAGTGCCACGGTCGGTCAGCACGCGGTGCGGCTGCCAATCGAGCACCTCGGTCTGCTCGGCGATCCGCACCCCGAGTCGTTCGACCGTGCGGGCCAGTGCACGCACGAGCTTGCCCGGGTGCAGGCGCGCGCAGGCGGGATCGAAGCTGCCCTGTGCCGTCTGAACGATCTCGTCGACGCCGTAGGCCGCGGCATCCGTCACCTCGGCCTGGGCGGCGGCCCGCTGCACCGCTCCGCGCGCGAAGCTCACCGTTCCGCCCCTGAGGTAGTCGCAGTCGATGTCCTCGGCGGCAGCGACCCGGCCGACCTCGTCGACGGTGCCGATCATCGCGCGGCGCATGGCAAGCGCGGCGGGGCGGCCGTGCATCCGTTCCAAATTCGCGGTGGAGGCCGGGAATAGTGCGGAACACCAGCCGCCGTTGCGTCCGGACGCGCCGAAGCCGGCGATCTGCTTCTCGAGCACCACGATGCGCAGGTCGGGGTCGGCCTTCGCTAGGTAATAGGCGGTCCACAGCCCGGTGAGTCCGGCGCCGACGATCGCGACGTCCGCCGACATGTCGCCGCCCAGGGGTGCGCGCGGAACGAACCTCTCGTCGAGCGAGTCGAACCAGAAGCTCAGGTCGCGATACCGCCGAACGCCAGTCACGCGGCGCCTAGCGGAGCCGGGCGGTCACAGTAGCTGGCCGGCCTCGGTCAGCACCCGCCGCAGGATGCCCTCGATCTCGTCGAACTCGGCCGGGCCGATGGTGAGCGGCGGGGCGAGCTGCACGACCGGGTCGCCGCGGTCGTCGGCGCGGCAGTACAGGCCGTTGTCGTAGAGCGCTTTGGACAGGAATCCGCGCAGCAGACGCTCGGACTCGTCATCGTCGAAGGTCTCCTTGGTGGCCTTGTCCTTCACCAGCTCGATGCCGAAGAAGTATCCGTCGCCGCGCACGTCGCCGACGATCGGCAGGTCGAGTAGTTTCTCCAGTGTCGAGCGGAAGATCGGCGAATTGGTGCGCACGTTCTCGAGCAGCTTCTCCTCCTCGAAGATGTCGAGGTTGGCCAGGGCGACCGCGGCCGAGACCGGGTGACCGCCGAAGGTATAGCCGTGATAGAACGACGTCTGACCGTGCTTGAAGGGCTCGTAGATGCGGTCGCTGACGATGGTGGCTCCGATGGGGGAGTAGCCGCTGGTCATGCCCTTGGCGCACGTGATCATGTCGGGCTGGAAGCCGTAGGTGGTCGAGGCGAACATCTCACCGATGCGACCGAAGCCGGTGATGACCTCATCGGCGACGAGCAGCACGTCGTACTGATCGCAGATCTCCCGCACCCGCTGGAAGTATCCGGGCGGCGGCGGGAAGCATCCGCCGGAGTTCTGCACCGGCTCGAGAAAGACGGCGGCGACCGTCTCGGGGCCCTCGAACAGGATCATCTCCTCGATGCGGTTGGCCGCCCACTGGCCGAAGGCGTTCAGGTCGTCGGCGTGCTCGGGTGCGCGATAGAAGTTGGTGTTCGGCACGCGGAAGCCGCCGGGGGTCACCGGCTCGAACATCTCCTTCATCGCCGGAATGCCGGTGATGGCCAACGCTCCCTGTGGCGTGCCGTGGTAAGCGACGGCCCGCGAGATCACCTTGTGCTTGGTGGGCCGTCCCTGCAGCTTCCAGAAGTACTTGGCCAGTTTGAACGCGGTCTCGACCGCCTCCCCGCCGCCGGTGGAGAAGAACACCCGGTTGAGGTCGCCGGGGGCGTAGGAGGCCAGGCGGTCGGCCAGTTCGATGGCGTTCGGATGCGCGTACGACCAGATCGGGAAGAAGGCCAGTTCTTCCGCCTGCGCGGCGGCGACCTCGGCCAGGCGCCGACGCCCGTGCCCCGCGTTCACCACGAACAGGCCGCTCAGTCCGTCGAAGTACTTGCGCCCCCGGCTGTCCCAGATGTGGTGACCTTCGCCCTTGACGATGATCGGCACGCCGTGGCCGTCCTCCATCACCGACTGGCGGCTGAAGTGCATCCAGAGGTGGTCTTTGGCCTTCTGCTGCAGGTCGGCCTCGTCATACGAACGAGCCGCCGTGCGGGAAGAGCCGGATGCCGTGTCGACGGGCGTGGGCATGGTCATGATTTACCTAGTTCCCCAGTTGTAGAACTGCTTCTGCAGTTTCAGATAGACGAAGGTCTCGGTGGATTGCACGCCCGGGATCGAGCGGATCTCCTTGTTCAGCAGATCGATGAGGTCTTGGTCGTTCTCGCAGACCACCTCGGCCAGGATGTCGAAGCTGCCCGCGGTGAGCACGACGTAGTCCACGGCGGGGATGCGGCCGAGCCGCTCGGCTACCTCGGTGGTGTCGCCGGTGACGCGCACGCCGATCATCGCCTGGCGATAGAAGCCCAGCTGCATCGGGTCGGTGACGGCCACGACCTGCATGACCCCGGAATCCGTCAGTTTCTGCACCCGCTGCCGCACCGCAGCCTCGCTGAGGCCCACCGCTTTGCCGATCTCGGCGTACGACCGTCGGCCGTCGGCCTGCAGTTGCTCGATGATCGCCTTCGAGACGTCGTCCAGCTGCACGGGCTTCGAGATGGGGCTCATGCCCTGATTCTGTCAGCCTGTCGGCTCCCTCACAAGCGAATCCGCACTGCCACGCGGATTTTCCTGCGGATTCGGTGGCTATCGGCCGTTTACCCCTCGGCATTATGGTGGGAGCATGAGTGAGCTGCGCAACTTCATCAATGGCGAGTACGTAGAGGCGAAGGGCGACGGCGAGTTCGACCTGATCGACCCCGCAACCGAGGGCGTCTACGGCACCTCGCCGGTCTCCGGGAGAGCGGATGTCGACGCCGCATTCGAGGCGGCGGCGACGGCCTTCGAGAGCTGGGGTGAGACCACGCCGGGGGAGCGTCAGCTCGCGCTGTTCCGGATCGCCGACGCGATGGAGGCGCGCGCCGACGAGTTCGCGAACCTCGAGTCGAAGGACACGGGCAAGCCCCGTGGTTCGCTGGTCGAGGACGAGATCCTGCTCTCCGTCGACCAGATCCGATTCTTCGCCGGGGAAGCGCGGCACCTCAGCGGCATGGCCTCGGCCGAATACATGAAGGATCACACCTCGCAGCTCCGACGCGAGCCGATCGGTGTGATCGGCCAGGTCACCCCGTGGAACTACCCGCTGAACATGGCCGTCTGGAAGTTCGCTCCCGCCATCGCCGCCGGCAACACCACCGTGCTGAAGCCCAGCGATACGACCCCGTCTTCGACCCTGCTGCTGGCCGAGGTGGCCGCAGAATTCCTGCCGAAGGGCGTGCTCAATGTGATCACCGGCGACCGCACGACGGGCGCCGCGATGATCGAACACAAGACGCCGCAGATGGTGTCGATCACGGGATCCGTCCGCGCCGGCATGGAGGTGGCGCGCGCCGCCGCCAGCGACCTCAAGCGGGTGCACCTCGAACTCGGCGGCAAGGCGCCGGTGATCGTCTTCGACGACGCCGATATCGCGCTCGCCGTGGAGGGCATCGCCACCGCCGGCTACTTCAACGCGGGCCAGGATTGCACGGCCGCCACCCGCGTGCTGGTGCAGGCGGGCATCCACGACGAGTTCGTCGCAGCCCTCGCCGCCTACGCGCGCGACAACGCGAAGACGGGTGCGCCCGATGCGGACGGCATCCTGTTCGGCCCGGTCAACAACGCGAACCAGCTGGCGCAGGTCACCGGCTTCATCGATCGCCTGCCCGACAACGCGACCATCGAGCTCGGCGGCCACCGCCAGGGCGATGTCGGCTACTTCCACGAGGCCACGATCGTCTCCGGCCTACTGCAGTCCGACGAGGCGGTGCAGCGCGAGATCTTCGGACCCGTGATCACCGTGCAGAAGTTCACCGACGAGGCCCAGGCGCTCGAATGGGCGAACGGCGTGCAATACGGCCTGTCGTCGAGCGTCTGGACCGAGAATCACGGCCGCGCGATGCGCTTCGCCAAGCGCCTCGACTTCGGCTGCGTCTGGATCAATACGCACATCCCGCTGGTCGCCGAGATGCCGCACGGCGGCTTCAAGCACTCCGGCTACGGCAAAGACCTGTCGAGCTACGGCTTCGAGGACTACACGCGCGTCAAGCACGTCATGTCCTACATCGGCGGCTGACCGTGGCAGGAACAGGCGTGACGGAGGGGGAGTCGGCGGGTCCGGACGAGGAGACCGTCGTCCGACCGAGGCGTGAGCGGCCGGCATCCGCTCCGGTGTCGGATGACGACCGCTCGGGTGTCGACGACGACACCGTCATCCGTACGCCCACCTCTCGTACGCCGACCGCCCGTACGTCGGCCACCCGTACGCCCGTGCTCGCCCCGCCGGCCTTGGTGCCGCCAGCCCTGGTCCCTCCTGCCTCGGTGCCGCCAGCCACGGTCCCGCCGACTCTCATCGAGCCGCAGCAGCCGATCGGCTCCGTCGCCGATGTGCTCGACCCGCCCGACCCGCCGCGAGAACGCATATTCGCCTACGGTTTTCGGGTGAACAACGGTCGCGCGGTGTCGCTCGAGACTCCCGTACTGATCGGGCGTGCACCCACGCCCCCGCGCATCCTCACCGCAGAGCCGCCGCTGCTCGCCCGGGTTGAATCTCCGCACAAGGAGGTCTCGGGCACCCACCTCGAACTGCGCCAGCAGGGGACGCTGGTGATCGCCACCGACCTGCGCTCGACTAATGGCACCACGGTCACTCCTCCCGGACGCGACACGCAGAAACTCCGCCAGGGCGAATCCGTGGTCGTGCAGCCCGGTACCGTTATCGACATCGGTGACGGTAACGTCGTCGAGATCCTCCCGCTGCAGAGCCGCGAGAGTAGTTAGCTCAGCCCATCCACTCGGCCCCCGCCCCCCTCGGTGCGGCCGTGTCGTCGCCGCCGGGAGGCCCACCGTGACCGAAGTCGGACGCGCCAGCGCAGAACTGGCGCTGACGCTGCCCGGCCGTGCCGATGCCGGACTGCAGCTGGCCTGGGGTGCGGCGACCGATGTCGGTCTCAAGCGCAAGCTCAACGAGGACAGCTACATCGCCGAATCGCCGCTCTTCGCGGTGGCCGACGGCATGGGCGGGCACTCTGCCGGTGACATCGCCAGTGCGGCCGTCGTCACCCGCCTCGCCGAGGCGCTCGGCACGGACTTCGTCGAGCCATCCGTTATCGAGCTCGCGCTGCACGACGCTACGCAGGACATCGCCCAGGCCGCAGCCGACCTGCCGCTCGGTGTCGGCACCACCGTGACCGGTGTCGCACTGACCCTGCACGACGGCGAACCGTACTGGGTGGTCTTCAACGTCGGCGATTCCCGGGTGTACGCCTGGGATGCCGCGGACACTCCGGAGTCGACCGACGGTCAGCCACCGGTGGGCCTGGTGCAGATCACCGTCGATCACTCGGTGGTACAGGAACTCGTCGCCGCCGGCCTGATCCGGCCGGAAGACGCCGAGTCGCACCCGGAGAGCAACGTGATCACCCGGGCCGTCGGATTCAACGCCGAGCCGCGCATCGACTTCTGGGCGGTTCCGGCGCGCGCCGGCCTGCGCCTGTTGCTCTGCTCCGATGGGCTGAGCAAGGAACTCGACGATCGCGCGATCGGCGGCATCCTCGGTTCGGGGTTGAGCGCGGCCGATGCCGCGGAGGCGCTGGTCGCGGCGGCGGTGCAGAGCGGGGGTCGCGACAACGTCACGACGGTGGTGATCGATGTCGTCTCCAGCGATGGCGAGTTCGAGATCGAAGACACCGCCCCCAGAAGTCGTAGGGCGCGCTCGGATTAGCCGGACATCCGGCGGTCATGCAACGACACACCCCCCGAACAGGGGATACGAAACGACCGGCTCATCAGCACTTTGGTCGCGGGCACTCGGGTACGGCATGCGTACAATAGAGCACGGACGGGACGCCGTCTGGACTGGGCACGACCGTGCCGGAGCAACAGTGCCCCGATGGCACGCCCCTTGCGGGGATGCTCGCCGCTGACCACACAGCGCAGGCACACGGCACCGGGGAAAGGGGAGCGAGATGGCCCGCCGTCTACCCTCGATTCCCCCCATCCTCCCCGGCTTCGCCCACATCCACGTGCTCGGCTCCGGCGGATTCGCCGACGTCTTCCTGTACGAACAGAACATGCCGCGCCGTCAGGTCGCCGTCAAGGTGATGCTGAGCGAGGTGGTCAACGACCAGGTGCGCCAGATGTTCCAGGCCGAGGCCAACCTCATGGCGCAGCTGAGTGCCCACCCGTCGATCCTCACGGTGTACCAGGCCAGCGTCTCCGCCGACGGGCGACCCTACCTGGTGATGGAGCTGTGTTCCTCTGCGCTGAGCGAGCGCTACCGGCGCGAGCGGATCCCGGTGGCTGAGGTTCTGCGCATCGCGGTGAAGATCGGGAGCGCCATCGAGACGGCGCACCGCGCCGGAGTGCTGCACCGTGACATCAAGCCCTCGAACATCCTGCTTACGGCCTACGGGCATCCGGTGCTCTCCGACTTCGGCATCGCCTCGACGCTCACCGAGTTCGAGACGACGGAGTCGGTGGGAATGTCGATTCCGTGGTCAGCCCCCGAGGTGCTCATGGACGAGACGCCGGGAAGTGTCTCCTCCGAGGTCTGGTCGTTTGCCGCCACCGTCTACTCGCTGCTCGCTGGACGCTCGCCGTTCGAGATCCCCGGGGACTCGAACAAGTCCGCCGACCTGATCGGTCGCATCAACCGGGCCAAGGCACAGCCCATCGGTCGTTCCGATGTCCCGCGCAGTCTGGAGCAGCTGCTGCAGCGCGCGATGTCGCGCAAGACGGATGCCCGGCCCCGCAGCGTGATCGAGCTGGTGCGCGAGCTCCAGGCCATCGAGACCGAGCTGGGGGTTCCCCAGACGCCGATCGAGGTCGAGATGGACGACTGGGCCATGGCGACGGTCTCCGATTTCGACGACCGCACACGGGTGCGCGCCATCGACGGTGTCGTGCCGCCGCGGGCGGGACGCCGTCGACGCCGCAGCGCTGCCACGGTCGGTTACGCCGGGATCGGCACGATCCTGAAACAGTCCAACCGCGACGCGCTCGACCGTCCGGCAGCGAACCGTGCGCCGAGCGCCGCCGGGTCGGGTGGTGCTCGCCAGAACAGTGCCCGCCAGAACAGTACCCGGCAGAGCAGTGCCCGGCAGAACAGCCAGCGCGGTAGCTCCGGTACCGAACCCGCGACCCAGCACAGGGGAGTGCGTGCGTTGGTGTGGAGCCTGATCGCCGCCGGCGTGCTCGTGCTCGGACTCGGCGCGGCCGCGACGATCGTGCTGCTGCGCGCAAATTCCACGGACATTCCGAAGGTGACCGACATCTCCGCCCGATCGAACGCGGACTCCGTGCAGTTCACCTGGGCCGATCCGGGCGTCACGGCCGGGGACCAGTACCAGGTGACGACGAGCGACGGGCAGTCGAGCATCCAGAGCACCCGCACCTATTCGGTCGACGCCACGAACGGCCAGCGGGTCTGCATCACCGTCACGGTCAACCGCGAGGGCAAGACCGGCTCGGCGAGCCCCGAGAAGTGCGTGGAATTCTCCGGGTGACGCTCTCGAGACTCGTATGCTGAGGCTGTCATGCTGAAGAAGTGGCTCGCCGCCCACCGATCCCTGGTCATCAGCTCGGTGAGCGGGGCGGCAATCGCGAGCCTGGTGATCACTCTGGCCGTGGTGTCCAACGGATACGCGGCGCAGAAGGTCACTCTCGACGACGGCTCGGTCTGGGTATCGAACGGCACCTCGCAGGTGATCGGTCGGGCCAACCCTCAGGTTCTGGCCCTCAACACGGTGGTCGCCAGCACCGGCACCGACATCGAGGTAGTGCAGCACGGCTCGACCGTGCTGTTGTTCGACCGCACAGACGCGAAGGTCGACATCGTCGATGCCGCCACCTCGAGCGTGCTCGATAGCGCACCGTTGCCGCCTCTGCAGCCCGAGCTGTTCATCGCCGGGGACAACGTCGTGGTGGGGTCGGCAGCGACCGGCCAGTTCTGGATTCTCGCGCTGGCCGACCTCGCCAATTTCGACGCCCAGTCTCAACCGACGCTGAGCCTCGGTGCCGATGCGACCGCCACCGTCAGCCCCGCCGGGGTTCTCTGGGTCTACTCGCACGCCGCGCGTCAGGTCTACCGCGTCGATGCCGCCGACTCCGACACCGTCGATCGCACGTCCGGAGTGCGCTTCGGCGACAGTGCGGCGGATGTCTCCATCACCTCGGTCGGCGACAGTTGGGTGCTTCTCGACCGCGCCGCGCGCGCGCTGCGCACCGAGGGCGGGACCATCGACCTGAGCGCACGGACCTCCGGCGACGGCGACCCCGTGTTGCAGCAACCGAGTGGCGCTGGCGATGCTGTGCTCGTCGGTACCGCGGCCGGCCTGGTCTCCGTCCCGCTCGGAGGCGGCAACTCCACCGTGCTCGCGAGTGGGCACTCCGGTACCCCCGTGCCGCCGGTCGTCGTCAAGGGCTGCAGCTATGCAGCCTGGTCTGACGGCACCGCGCTGCGACGCTGCGGCACCGGCGAGGGGATACCGCTCCAGCTGCCCTCGCTGCCGGCCGGGGCCTCCCGACTCGGCTTCGTGGTCAACGGCGACACCGTGGTGCTGAATGACCCGCGCGGCGGCGGCACCTGGGCGGTGCAGCAGAACGGGCAGTACATCGACAACTGGTCCGAGCTGATCACGGTGCGCCAGGACCAGCAGCAGGTGCAGGACGACAGCGAAGACACCCCGCCCGAGTACGACAAGACCCAGACTCCGCCGGTGGCAGTGGACGATTCGCTCGGCGCGCGTCCGGGACGCTCGAGCGTGCTCCCGGTGCTGCTGAACGACTACGACCCCAATGGTGATGTGCTGGTCATCTCCGACTTCACCCAGGTCGAGGAGAACGTCGGGCATCTCGACCTGATCAACAACGCGCAGCAGTTGCAACTGACCCTGCTCCCCACCGCGAGCGGAACGGTCGGGTTCGACTACACGATCAGCGACGGGCGCGGAGGTACCGCCAGCGCCCACGCCACGGTCGCCGTGCGCCTGCCCTCCGAAGATTCGCCGCCGACCCAGGTGCGGCAGAGCAAGGCTCTCGTGGTCGAGGGCGGGAGAGTGACGACATCCGTCATCGGCGACTGGATCGACCCGGACGGCGACGCCTTCTACCTCTCGGGAGCGTCGACGGCAGAACCCGACGGGGTGAGCTACAAGCCGGAGGGCACTCTGGCCTTCAGCGAGGGCGGAGCGGTCGGGGGTCTGCGCTCGGTCACCCTCGTCGTCTCGGACGGTCGGGCCGAGAACACGGGAACGCTGAGCGTGACGGTGAAGCCGCCGGGCCAGCTGCCCATCATCGCCGATCCCTTCCCGGTGTCGACCTACGCCGACCAGGAGATCACCATCGCGCCGCTCGAGCACGTGCGCGGGGGCACCGGAACGTTGCATCTCGCCAGTGTGCCGGCGAAGAGCGGGTCGACGATCGTTGCGAGCCTCGAAGCGGGCACCTTCCGGTTCACCAGCAGTCAGGTCGGTACCCACTACCTCGAATACGTCGTTAACGATGGCGATCAGACCGTAACCGGCGAGATCCGGGTGGATGTCGCGGCCCCTCCAGACGCGAACACCAAGCCCATCACCATCCCCAAGACGATGTTCGTACAGACGCTGAGCAGTCAGACCGTCGATGTGGCGTCGACCGACATCGACCCGGCGGGCGGAGTGCTGCTGGTCACGGGCGTCTACAACGTGGAGCAGAATCCCGGTCTGCGGGCGGACGTCATCGAGCAGCGGGCGATCCGGGTGACACTCACGGCACCGCTCGACAACGGTCCGGTGGGATTCAACTACCGGATCAGCAACGGCCTCGCCGAGGCTGAGGGCGTGGTGACCGTGGTGCAGATCCCCGTGCCGGCGCGGCTGCAGCCACCGGTGGCGAACGACGACAGCCTCACCGTACGCGTCGGCGACGCCATCGACATCCCGGTGCTGGCCAACGATGTGCAGCCCGATGGGGAGGAGCTCACGCTCGACCCGATGCTCTCTATCGGGCTCAAGGGCGACTCCGGCCTCCTCTTCGCATCCGGTGACAAGCTGCGCTATCTCGCCCCGCAGAAGACCGGCGATTTCTCCGCCGTGTACGAGGTCGCCGGACCCGACGGACAGGTTGCTCAGGCGCAGGTGAAGATCGCCGTGCGCGAGCCCGTGGAATCGACCAACAATTCGCCGGTTCCGGTGACCGTGGTCGGCCGGGTGCTCGCGGGGCAGAAGGTGCGCATCTCCGTACCGCTCGCGGGGATAGACCCGGACGGCGACTCCGTGCAGCTGCTCGGTCAGGAGACCAACCCCGACAAGGGCTCGGTGAGCCTCACCGGCCCCGACTTCTTCGACTACCAGGCCGGTGACTATTCGGCGGGCACGGATACCTTCACCTACACGCTGATCGATGCACTCGGGGCCCGCGCCACCGGCACCGTGCGGGTCGGTATCAGCCCGAAGTCCGAGGGCACCCGCAACCCGGTCGCGGTCGAAGACGAGGTCACCGCGCGGCCCGGTGCGACCGTGTCGGTGCAGGTGCTCGCCAACGACTCCGACCCCGATGGCGGGGCGCTCAAGATCGTCCGGGTCCAGCCGAACAGCAAGGACATCAAGGCCAAGGTCGTCGGCGACATCGTCCAGATCACGCCGCCGAAGAAGCCCGCCACGTACGGTCTCCAGTACACGATCGAGAACGACTTCGGCGGGCGGAGTCAGAACTTCGTGACCGTGACCGTGACGCCCGATGCCCCGCGGGCATACCCGGTCGTCGACGACACGGTGCTGACGCTCACGGACATCCTGGGGCGCGACTCGATTAACGTGAATGTGCTGCGCAATACCTTCTTCGCCGACGGTCCCGTGGCCGGGCTGAAGGTCTCGCTGCTTCCGGGCTACTCGAACGAGGCGACGGTCACCCCCGGCAAGCGGATTCATGTGACGGTGCAGAACAAGAGCCAGATCATCCCGTTCGCGGTGGCCAACCCCGACGACCCGAAGATCGTCTCCTACGCCTTCGTCTGGGTGCCGGGTCTCGACGACGCGCTGCCGCAGGTCAACCGCAAGGCCCCGGTGCTGACCGTGGCGAGTGAGGCCGAACTGCGGATCGACCTCAACCAGTACGTGCTCGCGATCGGCGGCCGCAAGGTGCAGCTGACCGGCACGGCAACCGTGCAGGCCACCCACGCCAACGGCGACAGCCTGGTGGTGAACGACCACACACTGCGCTTCACTTCCGCAGACCGGTACTTCGGACCGGCGAGCATCTCGTTCGAGGTGACCGACGGAAGCTCCGCGACCGACCCGGCCGGTCGGGTGGCCACGCTGGTACTGCCGATCACGGTGACGCCGCGGCAGAATCAACCTCCGGTATTCGTCGGCGGCGAGATCGACTTCGAACCGGGCGGCTCTCGAGACATCGACCTGTCGAAGCTCACCAACTATCCGCACCCGAAGGATGCCGCGGAGCTCGCCTACACCGTGCTCAACCCGCTGCCGGCCGGCTTCAGCTACACCCTGACCGGGCAGACACTGTCGCTCAAGGCCAACGAGGGCACGCCGAAGGGCAGTTCGACCGCGATTCTGCTGGCGGTGCGGGATGCCCTGGTCACCGGCCAGTCCGGACGCATCAAACTCAACGTGGTGGCCTCCAGCCGCCCGCTCGCGGTTCCCGTGGCCGACAGTGTCGCCGTCGCGCGCGGCCAGAGCTCGTCTGTCGACGTGCTGAGCAACGACAGCGCCACCAATCCGTTCCCGGGCAAGCCGCTCAAGGTCGTGGCCATCCGGGGGCTGGACGGCGGCTCGCTGCCCTCCGGCGTCTCGATCACGCCGAACGCCGAGAACTCCAGACTCAGCATCTCGGTGTCGAACTCCGCGCAGCCGGGCAACACCACCCTGCAGTACCAGGTCGCCGACGCCACCGGCGACCCCGATCGGATGGTCTGGGGCAGCATCACGGTCTCGGTGCAAGACAAGCCGGACGCGGTCACGGGGCTCACCGCCACCGCCTTCAGCGACCGGCGGATCACCCTGAAGTGGACCCCGGGCTCAGACAACAACTCGCCGATCACCGGCTACGAGGTGACGATGAGCGCGGGCGCGGACGACTCGGGGGTCACCACCGCATGCCCGCTCACCGTCTGCGACATCACCACCCCGGGCAACGGCCCGAACAACGCCGTGCGGCTGCGGGTGGTGGCGAAGAACGCGCTCGGAGCGTCGGTGCCGGTCGGCCTCGGCGCGCCGATCTGGTCTGACCTGGTGCCCCCCGCACCGTCGCGGGTCGACACCGCCCCGCTCGACGGCGGCCTGCGCATCAGCTGGCCGGTGGTGAATACGCCGGAGGGGGGAAGCCCCGTCACCCGGTACGTCGTGAATGCCGGCGGAGTGTCCGCCGACATCAGCGCGTCGGCCTGCGGCAGTTCGACCTGTCAGGTCGAGGCGCGTGGCCTCAGCAACGGGCAGCAGGTGACCGTCACGGTCAGTCCACGCAACGGGTCGTTCTCCGGGCTCACCAACTGGAACACGGCGAACGGGTCGGGCATCCCGGCCGGCGCGCCGCTGGCCAACGGAACACCGAGCGCCGCCGTCAGCGACAACACCATCACGGTGAACTGGGGCGGCGTCTTCGCCGGGAACGGGCGCGAGATCACCAGCTACACCGTCGTCGCGTACACCGGCAACACGCCCACATGTCAGAACACCCAGCCGGGAGGGGCGCAGGCGCAGACGGTCGGGCTCGCCACCTCCGCAATGTTCTCGGGCCTGTCGAGCGAGCAGCGATACGCCATCGTGGTGTTCGCCCGCAACGAGGTCGGCTGCACCGCATCGACGCCGATCGCCGCACGCATCGCACCGGGCGTCGTCACCGGTGCGACCTTCGGCGGCCCGACCCGTCACGGTCTGGTCTGGGATGACGTGCTCACCGGCGCCTCGATCGGCGGCAACGCGCTCAACAGCGATTACGACATCTACTACACGCTCAACGGGGGTGCGTCGCAGGCGCCGATCTCGCTCGGCGGCTTCGTCACCGGTGCGGCCTACGGTACGGCGGGAAACACGATTCAGTTGCGAGCCTGTCGCACGTTCGACGGTGGCACGCTCTGTCAGCCGCGCTGGTCGGATGCCATCGCGATGCCGCCGGTTCCGGTGGACCCGCGCGTCGAGGGCGTGTCGTTCCAGCCGGACGGTGTGTTGCTCGACGGCCGCGGCACCTTCACCTGGTTGAGTCGACCTGGCGGACCGAACTACGAAGGCGTGCAGTATTCCTGCGACAGCAGTGTCGGCTTCCAGCCGATGGCTGAGACCGGCGGATCGTGCACGACGGGTCCAGCGCTACCAGGCGCGGCTGAACTCCGCATCCGCGTCGTCGCCAACGGCGGTCAGACCTATGACCTGATCTATGACGTCAACGGCACCGCGCGCTGAGCCGCGCCCCGTGTTTCCCGCAGCACCGACTATGAGCACCACCACTATCAGCACCACCACTTCCCGCAGCACCGACCTTCAGCACCACCACTTCACGCAGCACCGAGAGAGGCACTACCGATGACGATGACCCAGGAGCAGGCGACATGGTTCTCCGACATCTTCAACCGCCTGGTGGCGAACGTCGACCAGGTGCTGCTGGGCAAGACCTTTGTCGTGCGCCTGTCGTTCACCGCGCTGCTCAGCGACGGCCATCTGCTTCTCGAAGACTTCCCCGGAACCGGCAAGACCTCCCTCGCCCGCGCCATGGCGCAGAGCGTCAAGGGCTCGACCAACCGCATCCAGTTCACCCCCGACCTGCTGCCCGGTGACATCACCGGTGTCAGCATCTACGACCAGGGGTCCGGTGACTTCGAATTCCACCGTGGGCCGATCTTCGCCAACATCGTGCTCGCGGATGAAATCAACCGGGCCAGCCCGAAGACGCAGGCGGCGCTGCTCGAGGTCATGGAGGAGAACCAGGTCACCGTCGATGGCGTGACCCACGCCGTGGGCGCGCCGTTCATGGTGATCGCCACCCAGAACCCGATCGAGCAGGCCGGAACTTATCGCCTCCCGGAGGCACAGCTCGACCGCTTCATCATGAAGACGTCCATCGGTTACCCGGACCACGCCTCCACCGTCCGTATCCTCGAAGGCGCCGGTGTACGGGCGCACGACACCATCGTGCCGTCGATCGCCAGCGACGAGGTCATCGTCGAGATGGCGAAACTCGCTCGCACGGTGCACGTCGACTCGTCGATCAACGACTATGTCTCCCGGCTGGTCGAGGCAACCCGGTCGACCCCGGAGGTGCGTCTCGGGGCCAGTGTGCGTGGCGCGCTCGCGCTCATCCGCACGGCGAAGACCCTCGCGGCGGCCAACGGGCGGCACTATGTCATCCCCGACGACGTCAAGGCCCTCGCCGAGCCCGTGCTCGCCCACCGACTCGTGCTCGACCCCGAGGCGGAGTTCGACGGCGTCACGCCATCGAGCATCGTCAGCCAGCTGCTGATCGAGACCCCGCCGCCGAGCGATCGGCAAGCGGTGTGAGCAGCCGCTCCGCCACCAGTCAACGCGGCCGACCGGCCGGAGCGAAGGGCGTGAGCGCGCGCTCGACGCCCACCCGGTCTGTGAGCGCGAGCGCGAACACGATCACCTCCACCGAGGGGCTCACGAACGCTCGCACCCGCATCGTCGGCGATCGCACGGGACCGGTCGCCGACATCGTCATCGCCCTGGTGCGACTCGGTCGGGGACTCGGCCTCACCATCGCGGGGGCAGTGCGCCGGGCGTCCGCAGTCGTCACCCGCCTCGGCTGGGTGATGCTCGCCATCGTGCCGCTCGCCCTCGGATTCGGCTATGGCGTCGCCTGGATAGAGCTGGTCGTCATCGGCTGGACGGTTCTGGCGCTGCTCGCCGTCGCCGCGCTCTACCTGATCGGACGCAGCGCCTTCGTGATCAGCCTCGACGTGCCGCACAGTCGGGTGGTCGTGGGGGAGCCGGCCACCGGCGTCATCGCGGTGACCAACCCCACGCGGCACCGGCTTCTCGGCGTGAAGGTCGAGATTCCCGTCGGACCCGGCCTGGCAGAGCTGGCCCTGCCCAGCCTCGCCAAGGGGGCGGCCTTCGAGCACGAGTTCGTCGTGCCGACCGGCCGCCGCGGCGTGCTGTCCATCGGGCCGGTGCGCACCGTCCGCGCCGACCCGGTGGGGCTCGTGCGGCGCGAACTGGTCTGGACCGCTTCGACCGAGCTGTTCATCCATCCGCGCACCATCGGCATCCCCTCGACCAGCACCGGATTCATCAGGGATCTCGAGGGCAACCCGACTCGCGACCTCACGAACAGCGATGTCTCCTTCCACGCTCTGCGCGAGTACACCCCGGGTGACGAGCGCCGCTACATCCACTGGAAGTCGACGGCGAAGACCGGCACCTACATGGTGCGGCAGTTCGAGGAGACCCGCCGGAGCCACCTGGTGATCGCGCTCAGCCTGGCCACCGCCAACTACGCCACGCAGGAGGAGTTCGAGATGGCGGTCAGTGTGGCCGGCAGTCTCGGCGCCCGGGCCATCCGTGACGCCCGCAACGTCTCGGTCGTGGTCAGCGAACGCACCCCCGAGTTCGCGAAGCAGAAGGTGCTCGCGGTGCGACAGCTGAACACGCTCACCCGCACACGACTGCTCGACGATCTCGCTCTGGTCGAACACGCGTCGTCGGCGATCGGCATCACGGATGTCGCCCGCGTCACCGCAGACGACATCACCGGAATCTCCGTGGCCTTCCTCGTCTGCGGGTCGCTCACCACGAATGCCGAGCTCCGTGCGGCCTCGACCAGCTTTCCCGCCGGGGTCGAGGTGGTCGCCGTGGTCTGCGACCCCGACGCCGTGCCGGGTCTGCGCCGGGTGGCGGGCCTCAGTGTGCTCACCATCGGGTACCTCGAAGACCTTCAGAAGTCGCTGGCGAAGTCGGCGGCCGCATGACTTACTCCGCCTCGACCAACACCGCCTCGACCTCACTGCGCCCGCGTCGTCGCGTGCCGAGCCTCGGCTTCACCCTGGTCAACACCGCCATGCTCTGGGCCTCGACGGGCATCGCCTCCACCGCGCTCTGGGCGACGTATCGCAGCCCGCAATTGGTGATCGTGATCGTGGTGGCGACGGTGGTCGGCTCGCTCATCGCCATCCTCGGCGCACAGTTCCGCTGGTCGAGCGTGCTCGTTCTCGGGGTCACCCTATTCGCCTATGCGGTGCTCGGTGTGCCCCTGGCGGTTCCCGGTCGTGCCCTCTTCGGTGTGATCCCGACCGGCCAGGGACTGCTCGAGCTGCTGCGGGGGACTGCGCTCAGTTGGAAGCAGCTGCTCACCATCACCCTGCCGGTCGGCAGCTACCAGGCTTTGCTGATCCCGGCATTCGTGCTCGTGCTCGGCACCGTGGTGATCGGGCTCAGCATCGCCCTGCGGGCACGCTGGGGGGAGCTGGCGACGCTCGCCCCCGTGCTGCTGTTCGTGGTCGCAACCCTGTTCGGCCCGGGCTTCGCCACCTGGCCCCTCGCGCAGTCGCTCGGCCTGCTCGCCGCCATCCTGCTCTGGATGATCTGGTGGCGCTGGCACCGCCGCCGCGAGTCGATCCGTCGCCTGGCCCGCGCCCTCGACGCGGCGGGACGCCCGCTCGAGACCGTGGCCGACCGCGGATTCGTGGGCGCGAGGACGTTGATCGGCGCGGGTCTGATCATCGCCGTTGCGGGCGCCGCGGGAATCGGTGCCACCACTCTGCTTCCGCCTACCGGGCAGCGGCAGGTGCTGCGTAGCGCGGTGGTGCAGCCCTTCGATCCGCGTGACTACGTGAGCCCGCTGAGCGGCTTCCGACACTACGAACTCCCCGCGACCGCAGACAGCACCGTGCTGTCGGTGCGTGGTCTGCCCGCGGATGGCCGCATCCGTATCGCCACTCTCGACAGCTACGACGGCATCGTCTACGCGGTTGGGAGCTCAGCCGTCACGAGCGATTCCGGCTCCTTCACCCGCGTGCCGGCGACATTCGACCAGTCCCGAGTATCGGGAACGCGGGTGCATCTGAATGTCGTGGTCGGCGACTATCGCGGAGTGTGGGTGCCGACCATCGGCAAGTTCGAGAGCATCGACTTCGCCGGTTCCGACGCGACCTCCCTGCGTGACGCTTTCTACTACAACAACACCAGCGGCACGGCGGCGGTGCTGACCCCGCTCACCACCGGTGACGCCTACAGCCTCGATGCGATCGAGCCGGTGCAACCCGCGGAAGACGAGATCGCCTCCCTTCGCCCGGGCACGGCGACGGTGCCGCGCATCGGCACCCTGCCCGACAGTCTCTCCTCCACCCTCGACGACTGGGTGCGCGGCACCACCGGCGCGGGCAAGCAGCTGACCGAGATGATCGCCCAGCTCAAGAAGAACGGGTACGTGAGCCACGGGGTCGATCCCGAACAACCCAGCAGTCGGTCCGGTCACGCGGCAGACCGGGTGACGGAACTCCTCACCGACCAGCGGATGATCGGCGACCAGGAGCAGTACGCGGTCACCGCCGCGCTCATGGCCCGGCAGCTCGGCTTTCCGGCTCGCGTGGTGTTCGGGTTCGCCCCCGCCGACATCGACACGAGCGGTGTCACCACCGTGAAAGGGTCCGACGTCTCGGCCTGGATCGAGGTGAACACCACGCGCTACGGCTGGGTCACCATCGACCCGACGCCGGCCATCCGTCCGATCCCCGAAGAGTTGCCGCAGGAGCCGACCCGCATCGCTCGGCCGCAGTCACCCGTACAGCCGCCACCCGATGACCAACAGAGCCGCAATACCCAGTCGCCGCCCGATACGACACAGGATCTGAGTACGCCGCTCGAGCCGTGGCTGGTCATCCTGCTTGCCGTGCTCACCGTCCTCGGGTGGGTGCTGCTCGGTGCCGCCATACTGCTCGCCCCGTTCCTTGCGGTCATCGTGGCGAAGCTGCGTCGACGGCGTAAACGACGCAGAGAGGGCTCGCCACTCGACAGGATCAGCGGCGGCTGGCGTGAATACGAGGATGCCGTGATCGACCGCGGCTTCGACCCGCCCATCGGAGCGACCCGAACCGAGGTCGCCTCGGCGATCGGCGGCATGCGGCCGCTGGTGCTCGCCGCCATCACCGACAGAGCGATCTTCTCGCCGACGCAACCCGGCGACGACGACGCAGACAACGTCTGGCGATCGGTGCGCGAGCTGGTGGCGACCCTCGACGACGAGCGCACGCGCTGGCAGCGGATCCGGGCAGCCGTCTCGCTCCGATCGCTCGGTGGATATAGTGTCAAGAAGCTCTTCACGCGATAGGGGATCGCTCGTGACATGTTCATTTTGTGGTTCAGTGCTGCCGGGGGGCGCGCTGTTCTGCGGAGACTGCGGTCGCGCCGTCACGGCCGCCGAGGTGGATTCGGCCATCAGCGCGGCGCCGTCGGTGCGCGCGGTAGAACCGCCCGCACTGGTTACACCACCGCCGATCGCGCAACCGGAACCGCACGAGCGTCCGTGGAGCGAATCGACGGACTCGCGCTGCCAGCAGTGCGGCACCGCCATGGGACCGCAGGAGATCTTCTGTAGCGAGTGCGGCACCGTGTCGCCGCTCGCCGCGCGCTCGTTCAGTCAGCCGCGCGACACCGTCGTGATCGAACGCATCGCCGCGAGCACCGCACCCCCGCAGCGAGCGCCCTCGGCCGAGTCGGCGCCCGCGCCGGTCCGCTCCTCCCTGTCCCGACCGCTGCCCCCGGCGCCGCTGACCCTGCCCGACCTGCCGGCCTTCCTCACCGAGGCCGAGAAGCCGGTGCTCCCGGTGCGCCCCGCCGTCTCCCTCAGCCCGGCAGCTTCCGCGAGTCCCACTGCCTCCGACCTGGCGAGGGATGCCGCGGCCGACGACATCGCCGACCTCGAGGCCACCCGCATCGTGCGCCCGAAGCGTGTCGGTGGCGAGCGTTTCATCCTGCAGTTCAGCACAGGCGAGAGCTCGACCGTGCAGGGCAGCGGCCTCATCGGACGCAACCCGATCCCCGAGCCGGGAGAGTACTTCGATCAGCTGGTGCGGGTGATCGACCCGAGTCGGTCGGTATCGAAGACCCACCTCGAGTTCGGTCAGGATGCCGGAAGCTTCTGGATTCTCGATCGGTTCTCCGGCAACGGCACCATCGTTCGCGAGCCCGACGCTGCCGCCGTGCGCTGCCAGCCCGACAAGCGCTATCGCATCGTGCGAGGTACCCGAGTGGAGATCGGCGAGCAGTTCTTCATCGTGAGCTGAGCGCCGCTCCCGTCTACCGAGGCCGCGTCTACCGAGGGCCTGTCTACCCAGGCCCCGTCCTCCACAGCTGACGCGTTCTCCACAGAACCGCCGAGTTCGTCGCCCGCACCGCCCGCACCTGGTCTGCTGGACGCCATGTCATACCCCGCCGATACCCGCGCCGAAACCCGCGCTGGTGAGGTCGTGCGGCTCAGGCTGCCACGCTCGCCGGAACCGCCGCTGCGGCATCCGTTCCCCCTGCTCGCGAGCCTCGCCCCCGTCGTCGGCTCGGTGGTGATCTGGGCGATCACCTCGTCGCCGTTCGCCCTGGTCTTTGCCCTGCTCGGCCCGGTGATCGCGGTGGCCAGCTTTGCGGATGGACGTGTGCAGTCCCGACGAACGGCGCGTCGCGAGCGCGAACGCTTCGCTGCCGAGCTCGACGATCTGCACGACGCCGTCCGGCGTGAACACGATCGCGAGCGCGCGCGTCTGCGACACCGGTCTCCCGGGTCGATGGCGCTCCTCGGCGCCTCGGAGCGCGATCCCGAGCGCTGGCATGGCGCCCTCGATCGGGAGGTGCCGGTCGTACTCGGCTACGGAGAGATCGCCTCCGCACTGGTGCTCGACGGCGATTCGCCACGTGACGAGCAGGCGCTGATCGCGCTCCGCGAGTGCGCCGCCACCCTCGACGGCGCACCGGTCGTGGTCGACGGGCGCCTTGGCATCGGGGTGTGCGGTGCGC
>Ga0247732_10000323_pt1 | contig 25477 bp, 21 predicted proteins | sample UWRJL163409C2_FD_180940 | JGI IMG/M metagenome (GOLD analysis project Ga0247732, IMG submission 180940) | Plant litter microbial communities from Arlington Agricultural Research Station in Wisconsin, United States - UWRJ-L163-409C-2 | ecosystem: Environmental > Terrestrial > Plant litter >...
CGCACGTCGGCGAGCGAGGGGTTGGTGGCCGTGCTGCCGTCCGGGAAGACGAGGGTCGGAACGGTCTGGTTGCCGCCGTTGACGCTCGCCACGAGGTCGGCCGTGCCCTCGACCTCCTCGATGTTCACCTCGGTGTAGGGGACGCCCGCTCGGTCGAGCTGCGATTTGAGGCTCTTGCAGTAGCCGCACCAGGTCGTGCTGAACATCACGACGGCTCCGGCGGGTGGCACGAACTGGGCTGGGGTCGACATCGTTCCAGCCTACTTTCGCCGCTGGTGCGCACCGACCGCAAAAGCCGCGTAACGTTGTGGGGTGGTACTTCCACGCAGACGAAAGGTTTCAACTTGGGCGAGGAATGCATTCACGGGCTCGATTATGGGCTCTGTGACGCCTGCTTCCCCAAGGCGGCGCCCGAGATACCGGTGGCCGTGGCGAAGCCCCGCGTGACCCGGCCGCGCGCTGTATCGCTCACCGCGCCCCGCAAGGCCCCGACCGCGTCGTCGTTGCGCACGCCGGTCGTCGACGTGGGCGAGCAGCGCATCTACCACGTCACCCACGTGAACAACCTCGCCGACATCCTCGGCTCCGGCCGCCTCCTCGCCGACGCGAGCGAGGCCTGGGAGAAGCGTCCCGTGGTCGACATCTCCTCCGCCGAGATCCGTGAGTTCCGCCGCACGATCGTCGTCTCCGACGACCACGACACCTCGGTCGCCAGCTACGTGCCGTTCTTCCTCACCCCCACCTCCAGCGTCTGGGAGAGCGTGCGCGAGCAGTCCGCCGACCCGCGCCTCTCGGCCGCCGTGCGCGAGTCCGCCGCCGCCGACTACGTGATCCTGGTCAGCTCGGTGCGCAGCGTCATCGACGCGCACGACGCCGACGACGACGACGAGCGCGCCGCCGCGGTGGTCGTCACCGACGGCGACGCCGCCCACACCCTCACCCGCTTCGCCACCACGAGGGAGGCCGGCGACCGCGTGCTGCGCAAGCTCCGCGGCGACGAGGAGTCCGTGCAGATCCGCGCCGCCGAGTACCTCGTGCGCGACGAGTTCCCCTTCGAGCTGGTCACGCTGATCGGCGTGGCGAACGACCGCGCCCGCGACGCCGTGAAGGCGATCGTGAAGGCCTCCGAGTTCAAGACCCGCGTCGCCGTCTACCCGCCGTGGTTCATGCGCGCGGAGTAGCCGCCCCGCCGTCCGGGTCCCGCCCGGACGGCGACGCGCCGCGTAGCGGGACCGGCTCCTAGAACCAGGTGCTCAGCCACGGCGTGACCGCCGAGCGGAACGAGGCGTCGATCGCGGTGGCCGAGCCGTCGCGCACCTCGGTGATGCGGCCGGCGCGGGTGAGGGTGACCGCGGACACCCCGCCGAGGTAGAGGGCGCCGAGCTCGTTCACACCCAGCGCGACCACCGCGGCGTCGCCCGGCGCGTCGCCGATCAGCGGCACGACCGTGCCGGCGCCGTCGTCGGCGATCTCGAGCAGCCAGCGCCCCTCGGCGAAGCCGAGTGGGTCGGTCACCTCGAGCACGATGGTGCCGTGGGCGCTGTAGGAGCGCGCCTCGAGCGCCGCCTTCACGTCGAGGATGCGCGTCCAGAGGTGGTCGCGCTGGGCCGTGACCCGCGCCGCGCGGAAGTCGGCGATCTGCCAGGCCACGGCCTCGGTGTCGCTGCGCAGGTTCGCGGTGACGGTGCTCACGAGGTCCTGCTCGAGCAGGAAGCGCCAGAGCGCGGCGTAGGCCTCGTCGCTGGAGGCGACGAGCATCTCCACGTCGAGCGAGAAGCCGAAGAGCGGGTCCTTCTCGCTGACCGTGTAGACGGCGAGGCCCCGCGCGTCGCCTGCGACGTCGTCGTAGCGGATGACGCGGAGGTGCTTGATGCGGTCCTTGTCGTCGCCCGCCAGGCCGGTGATCCGGTCGAGCTGCAGCGGCCACGGCTCCACCTGGCCCGGGCTCTCCAGGCGCACGCTCTCCAGCAGGGTCTCCAGGTCGGCGCGCGCCTGCTCGGGGCTGAGGAAGCGCAGCCGGCCGGGCGCGACCGGGCCGGTCCACGCCGCGCGGCGCGCGTCGATGGTCCAGTCGGCGGCCATCACTGCGGGGGCGAAGCCGTAGCGCGCGTAGATCGTGGCCTCGGAGACGGTGAGGATGGCGAGCGGCACGCCGAGGGAGTGCGCGGTGCGCAGCTCCGACTCGAGCAGTGCACGCGCGATCCCGCGCCTGCGGTGCGTGGGGGAGACCGTGACGCCGCTGATCGACCAGGCCTCGACGCTGCGGTGCCCTGGCACGGTGAGCGGTCCGGCCCAGGAGCTCAGGGTGGCGACCGGGGTCTCGGCGTCGTCCGTGTCGGAGAGAGGCGACGCGGAGTCCCAGACGCCGGTGGTGCGCCGGTAGGCGAGCCCCTCGAGCTGGCGCTCGACGACCTCCGCCGACTGCACCGGGCCGTGGAATCCGCGGGCCTCGTTCTGCAGCCAGCCCTCGAAGGCTGTGCGGTCGGCGGTGTCGACGAGGGCGAGGCGCAGCCCCTGGGAGTCGAGCGATTCGGCGGAGGTGCGGTCGATGGGCGCGTTCAGGAAGTCGGTACTCACCATTCGAGGGTAGTCGAGCGCGCGTCCTGCTACTCGAGCAGCCCCCGGATGTCGTCGGCGGTGAGGGTGGAGCTGAAGACGGCGTCGTCGTCCATCACCGCGTCGAACAGCTTGGCCTTCTTCTCCTTCAGCGCCATCACCTTCTCCTCGATGGTGCCCGTGGCCACCATCCGGTAGACCATCACGTTCCTGGTCTGGCCGATGCGGTGCGTGCGGTCGATCGCCTGCGACTCCGAGGCCGGGTTCCACCAGGGGTCGAGCATGAACACGTAGTCGGCCTCGGTGAGGTTGAGCCCGAAGCCGCCGGCCTTGAGGCTGATGAGGAAGACCGGCGCGACGCCCGTCTTGAAGCGGGCGATCACATCCGCTCTCCTCGTCGTCGACCCGTCGAGGTACTCGTAGGCGATCCCGCGCTCGTCGAGCCGCTCGGCCGCCTTCTTCAGGAAGCTGGTGAACTGGCTGAAGATGAGCGCGCGGTGCCCCTCCGCCACGACGTCGTCGAGCTGCTCGAACAGCACCTCGAGCTTCGACGAGGGGATGTCGTGGTACTTCTCGTCGACCAGCGAGGCGTCGAGGCTCAGCATGCGCAGCAGGGTGAGCGAGCGGAACACGATGAAGCGGTTCTTGTCCATGTCCTCGATGAGGCCGAGCAGCTTCTGCCGCTCGCGCTGCAGGAAGGTGTCGTAGAGCGTGCGGTGGCGCGGCGCCAGCTCGACGGAGATGACCTGCTCCTGCTTCTCCGGCAGCTCGGTGGCCACGAGGTCTTTCGTGCGGCGCATCATGAGCGGGCGGATGCGCCTCCGCAGCTGCGCGAGCAGCTCGCCCCCGCGCTGCGACTCGGCGGCGAGCGGGGAGGTGATCGGCTTCACGTAGTCCTCGGTGAAGCGCCGGGCGGAGGGGAACAGCCCGGGGGCCACGATGCGGAACAGCGACCAGAGGTCCATCAGGCTGTTCTCCATCGGGGTGCCCGTGATGGCCAGGGTGAAGGGGGCGTTCAGGTCGACCGCGGCCTGGTGCGCCTTCGACGCGGCGTTCTTCACGAACTGCGCCTCGTCGAGCACCAGTCCGCCCCAGGACTGCGCCCGGTAGGCCTCGAGGTCGAGGCGGAAGAGGGCGTAGGAGGTGACGACGATGTCGGCGCCCGCCGCCAGCTCGGCGACGCTCGTGCGGCTCTTGAGCTCGGTGGCGGTGACGCCGCGCACCACGAGTCCGGGCGTGAAGCGCTGCGCCTCCGACACCCAGTTGGACACCACGGAGGTGGGTGCGACCACGAGGAAGGGGGCGGTGCCCGGCTGGGCGCGCGCGTGCGCGACGAGGGCCAGCGTCTGCAGCGTCTTGCCGAGACCCATGTCGTCGGCGAGCACTCCGCCGAGCCCCTGGCGCCAGAGGAAGGCCAGCCAGTCGAAGCCCTCCTTCTGGTACGGGCGCAGCACGGCGTCCACGCCGGCCGGCAGCTCGGTCGGCTCCATCCCGTCGACGGCGAGCAGGCCTTGGGCGCTCGAGCGCCAGCTCACCGCCTGCTCGGTCTCGTCGGCGAGGTCTTCGAAGTCGGCCCAGAGGCTGGCCTGGTAGCGGCTGATCCGCGGGGCGTCCGTCTCCCACTCGCTCAGTGCCGAGGCCTCGTCGATGAGCTGCTTGAGCGAGTCGAAGACGGGCGCCTCGAGCGAGAGGTAGGAGTCGTCGACCAGCAGCAGCTTCTTCGCGCCCTTGGTGAGGGCGGCGAAGAGCGGGGCGAAGGGCACCGTGCGGCCGTCGACGGTGACCAGCACGCCGAGGTCGAACCAGTCGCGCTGGTCGCTCTCCACGGTGGTGACGACGAGCCGGGGCGTGTCGGTGAGCTCGTGGTAGTCGGGCCGGGTGCCCTTCGTCTCGACCCGCACACCCTCGAGCGCCTCGAGCTCGGGCAGCACGGTGGCGCTGAACAGCGCGGCGGCGATCCCGGTGAGGGCGAGGGGAAGCGGGCGGGGGTCGAGGGGCTCGGCGCCGGTGGATCCCGCAGCGAGCACGGCGCCGACGCGGGCGCTGACGGCCGCCTCGACGGCGGGGTCGCGGGTGTCGTCGTGCGCTGCGGGACGCGCGCCGACGACGGGGGCGGCCAGCGGCATCCGCTTCACCTGCGCGCCGAGGGTGTACTCCCAGTGCCAGGCCAGCTTCAGGGTCTGCTTCCTCCCGAAGCTCGCGGTGAGCACCAGCACCGGCGGCACGATCGTGGGCAGGGGCACCGAGTCGTCGGAGCTCGACACGCGGATGCGGCGGTGCAGCGCCGGCAGGTACTCGGCGAGGAACTCGTCGACGTCGTCGAGGGGGATCTCGAGCGCGGCCGGCCGGCCGAGCACGCGGCTCTGCTCGGGGGTGAGGGTCTCCGCGGTGGGGGCGAGCACGTGCCGCACCGGCGCGAAGGCCGTGGTGTAGACGCCGTGGTCGCCGATGGTTCCCGCGTCGGCGGCGCTGTGCGGCACCCGGTCGATGGCGAGCCGCGGGGACAGGGTGAGCCCGGAGTCGCTGCGGGTGGCGTCGAGGGTGACCTCGGCGCGCGAGCCGACCGTGATCACGCCGTCCTTCTTGGGGCTGATCAGGGCGATGCCGAGCGACTCGGCCTCGCGCAGCATCTGCCAGAGCAGCGAGCTGTGGAACTCGTCGAGGTAGATCCAGTCGGTGTCCTGGCCGAGGTAGACGTCGCGCGTGGTGGCGCGGTAGAGGGCCACGAACTGGGCGAACCAGCGCTGGTGGCCGGCATCGAGGGTGAGCCGGTGCGACTGGAACCCGAGCGAGTTCCAGGTGACGTTGCCGCGCACCCAGTTGCCCGCCTCGCTGAGCACGGCGGGTCGCACGGCGAGGCGGTACTCGAAGCCCTCGACCCGGCTGTTCGCGGTGGTGGCGGTGGGGCCGCGCCAGCGGTCGCGCGTGCGCGGGGTCTGCTCGCGCAGTTCGAACTGCAGCGCGATCGGGGAGTGCGGCAGGGCGGGGTTGGCGATGTTGGAGCCGATCACGCGGCCGACGGATGCGGCGGCCGGCTCGGTCAGCGCGCTCACCGCCGACTTCCAGGCCGGAAGCGGCAGCCGCGGCTCGGGGGGCTTCGGCGGCGTCTTCACCAGGTCGCTGGCGCGGCCCACGCCATCGGCCGAACCGGTGTCGCGCAGCTGCGCGGCGTTGCACTCGAGCAGGGTGGCGGCCACGTGCTTGCAGTCGCGCAGCATCGGGCAGGAGCAGTTGCCGCTGACCGGGCGCTGGTAGGCGCCCTTCGCCGGCGCGAGCTCGAGGTGGCAGCGGTACGGGTCGGGGCCCGTGCCCTGCACGGTGCTGCTCATCAGCCCGGTCTCGGGATCCCACTCGATCTCGCTGACCGCGCCGCCCTTGGAGTAGCCGAGGCCGCGCTGGTAGGCGCCCTGCCCGACGAGCCGCATGATGTCGCGCGCGTCCACGAGCGGCAGCGCGGGGGAGGTCATCCCCCAATCGTGCCACGGGGCGCCGACATCGGCCGCGCCGGCGTCCGCTACGCGCCCACCGCCGGCAGTTCGGCGGTGGCGACGACGGCACCGGCCTCGTCGCGGATCTGCACGCGCTCCACGTCGGGGCGGTCGACCGCCGCGTTCATGCGGCAGTCGATGGTGACGGTGCTGCCGAGGAACGACCCGCTGTCGACGTCCTCGCCGTCGACGACCAGCACCACCGAGTAGCTGTCGCCCGCGGCGAGGCCGTCGATCTCGAGGATCGTCTCGGTGCCCCAGGTGTGCGCCACGAGCGAGGCGTCGATCGAGACGCTCGACGCCTGGCCCTCGAAGTCCACGTGCTCGAGGGCGCCGAGAACGCCGGGCGCGCCCGGCTGCGGGCCCGACCCCTGAGGGTCCAGCAGGGCCACTGCGCCCGCCCCGAGGCCGGCGCCGGCCAGCAGGCAGGCCGCGACGCCGAGCCCGACGAGCCGGCGGCGGCGCGGCGTGAGGGAGCGCACCGGTGCGTCGTCGATCGCCAGCACCCGCTCGCGCAGGGCGGCGCTCGGCGCGCTGTCGTCCCAGTCCAGCGCGCCGAGCTCGCCGATGGTGGCGCGCAGCTCCGCGATCTCGCGGTCGACGGACGGGTCGGCCGCCCTGAGCGTGTCGAGCTCCACGGTCTCGGCCGGGGTGAGGTCGGCCGCCGCGGCGGCGGCGATCAGCTCGGCCCGACGGTCGTCGGCAGTGGGTTCAGACATGTCGGTCCTCCTCGAAATCGATGTGGCCGCGCAGCGCGCGGAGCGCGTAGTAGACGCGGGTGCGCAGGGTGGCGACGGGGACGCCCGTGCGTGCCGCCACCTCCGTGTAGCTCTCCCCGGAGAGGTGGATGGCCACCACGGCCGAGCGGTGCTCCTCGCTGAGCTTCGCGAGCCCCTCCAGCACCTGCAGGCGGTCCAGCGGCTCGGTGGCCGGTGCCGCAGGCTCGGGTGCGGCGTCCTGCTCGACGACCCGCGGCATCCGCTGTCTCGACCGCTGCAGGTCGATCACCACGTTGCGCAGGATGGCGAACAGCCAGGTGCGTGCGGCGGCCCGCTGCGGGTCGAAGCTCGCCCGCGCGCGCCAGGCCCGCAGGAAGGTCTCCTGTACGCAGTCCTCCGCCGCCCCGCGGTCGTGCAGGGCGTTGACGGCGAAGGCGAAGAGAACACGGGAGTGGGCGTCGTACTCGCCGGCGAGGTCGAACCCCGGCGCCGAGCCCTCCGGAGGCGGGGAAGCAGACGGCCTGGCCAGTTCGATCACGCTCCCGCTCGCACCCATGTGTGTCTCCTCAGCCTATCCACTGTGTATACGACGGCCCGCCGCCGCGCGTTCAGCCGGGGAGGGCGAAAAGAAAACAGCGGATGCGGTGAACGCGGCGGCATGGCCCGACGTACACCCCGTCACACGGAGCCACCGGGCGCCGTGCTCGAGCGAAGGACTGTGACATGCCCAACCAGAGAACCCCCTCCCGTACCGCCACCCGATTCCTCACCCTCGGCGGCGTCGCCACCGCCACGGCCATCGCCGTGCTCGGTGCCGCCGCGCCCGCCAGCGCGGAGACCGCGGTGGACGCGCCAGCCAGCTTCACCAGCGCCTTCACCGTGATGGCCACCCCCGACCAGGTGCTCAACGCCGACGGCGTCGCGACCCCCGGCCCCGCGGGCGCGACCGGGCAGTTCACCTTCCGGGTCAACTCCACGCTGGACATCGTCTGCTACGACATCACCGTCAGCGGCATCAGCGGCGACTACCAGAGCCCGGCGAAGACCGCGACCCACATCCACGCGGCCGCGGCCGGCGCAGCGGGCCCGCCCCGCATCGCCTTCCCGAACCCCGCCCCGGTCGGCGACGGACCGCGCACCAGCGCCGGCTGCCTGCAGGGACCGTTCACCACCGGCGTGCTCGCAAACGGCGCGGACACCGGGACCGGCTTCACCCTCGCGCAGCTCGAGGCCGACCCGGCCGGCTTCGCGGCGGACACCCACACGGTGGCCAACCCGGCCGGCGCCGTGCGCGGCCAGCTCGTGCGCGTGCCGGTCGGCGGCGTGCAGACCGGCGGCGGCGGGTCGGCCGCAGCGTCCGACCCCTCGGCCGCGATCGGCGTCGGACTCGGCGCCGTGACCCTGGCCGCCCTCGCCGGCGTCGTCGTGCACCGCCGCCGCGCGGCCTCGACGAACTGACCGGCCGCACGATGACGCACACGGCGCGCCGCACGACCCTCCGGTCGTCGGCGCGCCGCGGTGCCGTCGCCGCCGTCGTCGTCGCACTGCTCCTGAGCGGATGCGGCGCGCGGCAGCCGACGGACCCGCCGGTCTCCGACACGGGGCCGACGGCCGCAGCACCGACCGCAGACGCGCCGTCCCCCGCACCGACCGGGCCCGCGCCGCTCGCGGTCGGGCAGCCGCCCGCATCCGTCGCCGTCGACGCGATCGGCCTCGACGAGCCGCTCATCGGTCTGGGGCTGCAGGCCGACGGCGCGATGGAGGTGCCGACCGACTTCGACGACGTGGGCTGGTTCACCGGGGGAGGCCGCCCGGGCGGCGTGGGCCCCACCGTGATCGCCGCGCACGTCGACTCGGCCAGCGGCCCCGCGGTGTTCGCCCGCCTCACCGAACTGGTCGCCGGCGACTCCGTACGCGTCACCGATGTGACAGGCGGCGTCTTCGAGTACGTGGTCACCCGGGTGGGCGACTACGCCAAGGCCGACTTCCCGACGACGGAGGTCTTCGGCGCAGTGCCCGCCGACGAACTGCGCCTGATCACCTGCACCGGCCTGTTCGACCGGTCCATCGGGCACTACGAGGACAACAGGGTGGTGTTCGCCGTGCGCGCCTGATGCGGCGGCCGACCCGTACTGCCGGCTACCAGTACTGCCGTGCGAGCGGCCCGTGCTCGCCGAGGAGGCGCCAGACGGTCTTCGTGAGTACCGGGTGCTCCAGCGCGATCTGCCTGAGCACCCGGTACTCGCGCGTCGGCGAGGGGCGCCGTCCGTCGTTGGCGTCGATCGCGTCCGCCCGCAGCAGGTAGACCACGAGCTCGTCGACCGTGGGCAGCTGCTCCATGAACTCCCAGGGGTCTTCGCCGCTCATGAGGCGCTCCTCGACGAGGGTGTCGAGCTCCTGATGGGCCTCGGCGCGCAGCACCTCGAGACTCGCCCGACCACGGGGGATGAAGTTGGCTCTGGACATCGCTTAAGCCTAGGCGAGCCCTCCGTCAAATTGCTGCGTGCGCTTGCGCCCTGTGGACAGTGCGCGAAGGCTGAGGGAGTCACCGACGAAAGGACACCATGTTCGATCCCCGCACATTCCACCCGCAGACCGCGATCGTCACCGGTTCGGACTCCGGCATCGGGCGCTACACCGCCGTCGCCCTCGCCGAGGCCGGAATGGACGTCGGCGTCACCTGGCACTCCGACGAGGAGGGAGCGGAGGAGACCGCCCGCCTGGTGCGCGAGCACGGCAGGCGGGCCATCGTCGCCCGGCTCGACACCTCCGACCTCGAGGGCTGCGGCGACGTGGTCGACGCGATGGCCGACGACCTCGGCGGCCTCGACGTGTTCGTGAACAACGCGGGGATGGGCCAGAGCGAGCACTTCCTCGACCTCGCCGTCGACGACTGGCGCACCATCATCGCCACGAACCTCGACGGCGCGTTCGTCTGCATCCAGCGCGCGGCGAAGCGGATGGTCGCGGCCGGTTCCGGGGGACGCCTGATCGCCGTCACCAGTGTGCACGAGCACCAGCCGCGGGTCGGCTCGAGCGCCTACGTGGCCTCGAAGCACGGCGTCGGCGGTCTGATGAAGACGATCGCCCTCGAGCTCGGCGAGCACGGCATCACCGCCAACTCGGTGGCGCCCGGCGAGATCAACACCCCGATCAACAACGCCGAGGCCGACGACGCCTACTCCACCGACCGCCCGGGGATCCCGCTCGCCCGCCCCGGCCACCCCGCCGAGGTCGCCGACCTGATCGCCTTCGTCGCCTCGGCGAGGGCGAGCTACATCTCCGGCGCCTCCCTGGTGGTCGACGGCGGCATGCTCCAGATGGGTCCGCAGGGCGGATCGCACCTCGTCGGCAACGAGTGGCGCCAGGGCTGAGCCCGTCCCCGCGCGGCGTCTGCGGGCCGGCGGGACAGCTGCGCCCCGGCGCGCGGCCGCAGGCGTCCCGGTCGGCAGCAGACGCCGCCGCTACGCGCGGACGAGCCGTCCGCGCCCCACGGCGATCAGCCCCAGCACGGGCACGAGCAGCAGCCCGAGCGCGACGAGGGAGCCGAAGGAGGCGAGCGCGAGGGTGAGCACGGCGCTGACCGCCGTGAGCACCACCGTGAGCACGAGGAAGCCGCGCCGCCCGGTGAGCGCGAAGGCCGTCGCGCAGGCCGCGAGCGGCAGCAGCCGCAGCAGCACGTCCGCACGGGAGTAGGGCAGCACGCCGCCGAAGTAGGAGATCACCCCTGCGACCATCAGCACGCCCAGCCAGCCGAGGATGAGCCAGCGTCCGGTCGGCAGCGGGGTGGGAGAATCGGGCTCGAGCACCGCCTCCACCGGCCGCTCGGACGCCTCGCGCAGCAGCAGCTCGTGGGCGGTGCTGAGCCTCGCGAAGCGGTGTGCAGCATCCGCGAGCTGCGCCGGTGTGGCGTTGGTGAGGCGGTCGGGGTGCACGGTGCGGGCCCGTGCGCGGAACGCCCGCTCGATCTCGGGGGCGTCGGCGTCCGTCCGCACCCGCAGCAGTGCGGCCGCTTCCTCGGGAGTCATACCCCCACTGTGCGCCTAAACGACGCCGAGCGCGACGGGTTCGCCGGCGGGCAGCTCGACCCGCAGCGTGTCGCCGGGGGCGACCTCGCCGCCCGCGACGACGACGCCCATGATGCCGGACTTGCGGATGACGCCTCCGTCGGGGTGCTTCTCCACAAGCGCCTTCATCAGTCCGCCCTGGTAGGCGTTGATCTTGGAGCAGGGGCTGCGCAGCCCGGTGACCTCCACGACCGCGGACGCGCCGAGGTGCAGCCGGGTGCCGAGCGGCAGCGTGAGCAGGTCGACGCCGCTCGTCGTGACGTTCTCGCCCAGCTCGCCCGGCCGGATGACGAAGCGGTCGCGCAGCTCGTGGAAGAGCTCCTCCTGGATGAGGTGCACCTGGGTGAGGTTGGCCCGGGTCGGATCCTTCTTCACCAGGTAGAGGTGCTGCGTGGTGGAGCCGGCGTGGGCGTCGCCCTCCACGCCCAGCCCCTCGACCAGGGTGATCCGCGGCTGCGGCGTCTTGCTGAAGCTGTGCGCTGCGGCTCGGCTGACGGCGGTCACGGATCCCGGGGAACGGCTCATTGCTCGATTCTGCCAGCAGCTCGCGTGCCGCGTGGGCGGTCGGGCCTGATGGCTAGACTCGCAGCCATGCCGTCCCGCGCCCGAATACTTCTCACTGCCGCGCTCGGGGCCGCTCTCGTGCTCGTGACCGCCGCGCCCGCATCCGCCGACACCTCGAACTTCGAGTTCGAGTCCTTCCGCGGCGACTACACGCTGAGCAGGGCGGATGACGGGACGTCGCGACTGGCCGTGATCGAGAACGTCGTCGCCGTGTTCCCCGCGGAGGACCAGAACCGCGGCATCATCCGCGCGGTCCCGAACTACTACCAGCGGGTCTTCCTCGACCCGCAGGTGCGGTCGGTGGTCGACGAGACCGGTGCGGCGGTGCCCTTCGCCCTGGCCGACGCCGGGGACTTCCTCGAGATCGCGCTCGGCGACGACGACTTCGTGCACGGCAGAACCAGCTACGAGATCAGCTACACGGTGGAGAACGTGGTGGGCGCCTTCGGCGACACCGGTCTCGACGAGTTCTACTGGGACAGCAACGGCACCGGTGCGGCGCAGAGCTTCGGCTCGGTCTCCGCCGTGGTGCACGTCGACCCGTCGCTCGCCCCGGCGCTCTCCGGCGAGCCGGACTGCTACCGGGGCGCCTCCGGCTCGACCGACCGCTGCGACATCTCGGTGGCGACGGATTCCGCGACCGGGGCGACCCAGTACTCCGCGGACGAGACCGGCTTCGGCCCCGGGGAGAATCTCTCGGTGGCGATCGGCTTCGCGGCGGGGACCTTCGTGCAGGGCGAGCAGACCCAGCCGGTGCCGCGCGAACCGACCGTGGAGGCGCCGTGGTGGTCGAACCTGCTGTCTGGAGCGGTTGTGGTCGCAGCGCTCGGCCTGTTCGCGGCCGCGGTCGCCGGGCGCGTCCGTCGGGGGAGCGGGGCGAGGGGCCGTGGCGTCATCGTGCCGCAGTACTCGGTGCCGGCCGGTCTCAACCTCATGGTCGCCGCCGAGCTCGTGAGCCGCCAGGCCAGCGCGGTGCCCGCGCAGCTGGTGAGCCTCGCCGTGCGGGGGAGCATCCGCATCATCGACTACTCCGAACCGGACGGCGACGACGATTTCGCCCTGCAGTACCTCGGAGACGACGGCACGGACGCGCTCGAGCGGGAGCTGCTCACCGCGCTCTTCGGCGCCGACCGCGCCGCGGGGGACAACCGCACACTCGTTCCCGACAGCGGCGCCCTCGGATCGCGGGTGGCCGCCGTGTCAGGTCGCGCCGCAGCGGCGTTGGAGGACCAGGGGCTGCGCGAGCCGCTCGTGCGCCGCGGAATCCGTCTCGCGGTCGCGGCGGGCATCCTCGTCGGGGTGGGCGTGGCGAACACGGTGATCACTGCCGCGGGCTCGATCGCGCCGTGGCCGATGCTCGCCACGCTGGCGGCGGTCGGCGCCGTGATCGGCTGCGGGCTGCTCGTGCAGCGCCGCGGACACCTCACCGCCGCCGGCGCCGAGCGCCGCGACTACCTGCGCGGCATGGAGATGTACCTGACGCTCGCCGAGCGCGAGCGCTTCCGGATGCTGCAGAGCCCGGACGGGGCGGAACGGATCGACACGGCAGACGAGGGGCAGGTCGTGAAGCTCTACGAGAAGCTGCTGCCCTTCGCGGTGCTCTGGGGCGTCGAGGAGGAGTGGTCGAAGGAGCTCGAGCTGCACGCCCGCGGCACCGGGAGCCAGCTGGACTGGTACAGCGGACGCGGCGTCTTCACCGCCGCCGCGTTCACCGGTGCGCTGCACGGCGTGTCGACCGCGGCCACCGTGGCCCCGGCGGCCACCTCCTCGTCGTGGACGAGCGGGCCGGGCGGCGGGAGCTCCTTCGGCAGCAGCTTCGGCGGGACCGGGGGCGGGGGCTTCTCGGGTGGCGGAGGAGGCGGCGGTGGCTTCGGCGGACGCTGACTACGGGGAGACTGGGGGGATGGACACGCTCGACACCGCACTCGCCGCCCAGTTCGACCGGATCGACTTCCTCGGCGGGCTGCGCGAGACGACCTTCTTCGAGCTGGAGGACGGCGCCACCTCGTTCGTCGACGATCTCGCGCTCGACCCGCTCGGCGCATCCGCTCTGTCGGAGCACGCGATCACGGCCACGGCGGAGCTGCTGCAGTCGGCGCGGGTGCTCGCGGTTCGGGACGCCCCGTCGGCCGTCTCCGCCTTCGCACTGCTGCGCTCCGCACTCGAGGCCTCGTGCGCCGCGATCTGGCTGCTGGAGCCGGACGACCGCGACGAGCGGATGCGGAGGGCGCTGCGCCGCCACTGGAGCGACCTGGTCGAGGCGGAGGCGATGTCGCGCGCGCTCACGGGCGTCGCGCCCGACCGCGGGACCGACTGGGCGCGCGCCCACGCCCGCTGGTTCGTCGGCGTCGCCCCGGACGCCGCGCGGGCGCCCGTGGATCCCGCGGCCACGGTGGCGGCGGCCGCCGAGGTGGTCGAGGCCTTCACCGAGGTGCCGGGCGCCGCGGCGATCATCACGAGCGGCTGGGCGGGATTCGGGTCGGTCGCGATCGCCCGCCACCCGGCCGACGGCGAGATGTTCGCCGGCTCGCTCTCGATGGTGCTCGACGTCGCGGAGACGGCGATCAGCCTGTTCCACGCCCGAGCGGTGGCCGGCTCACAGCTGCCCGACGACGCCGCGGCGCTGGCGCACCTGCGCAGCCGCTGACCACTCCGCAAATCGTCAGGCACCCCTTGCGTCGCCCCGTCCGGTGCCGAAGTGTTGACCGCATCCACCGAACGACGATCAGGAGTCCCATGTCTGTCGCACCCACCACCGCCGTCACGCCGAAGCCGTCGGGCGGGCGGCCCTTCCGCCGAGTGCTCATCGTCACCGGGGGCACCGTTCTGGCGCTCTGGGTCTTCGGGCAGCTCGGCGGGCTGACCCCGATCCGCGAGGGTCTGGAGAGCTACGCAGCGGATGCGCGCGCCGTCTCGAAGAAGGAGGCGAAGAAGCGCGACAAGGCCGCCAAGAAGCGGGCGAAGGCGGCTAAGAAGGCGAAGCCCGTGCTGACCGACCATCAGAAGCGGGTCGCGAAGATGGTGGCGGCGAGCCAGGTCAACATGGTCCGGACCGCGCGCGGCATCTCCAAGCAGCGCTGACCGCGACCGCGGGGGAGTTCCGCCGTCTGATGAACGGCGACCGACGGAGCGCGCAGGTCTAGGCACACTTTCGGCATTTGTCGCGAACCCGTGCGCAGCCATAGACCGCGCAGCACCGGTGGCGTTGACTGGCAGCATGGCTAAGACCGTCGCAGACCAGCTCATCGCCCAGCTCATCGACGCGGGAGTGCGCCGCATCTACGGGATCGTGGGCGACAGCCTCAATCCGATCGTGGACTCCGTGCGCCGCTCCGGCGGATCCGCGAAGGGCGGCATCGACTGGATCCACGTGCGCAACGAGGAGGCCGCCGCCTTCGCCGCCAGCGCCGAGGCGCAGCTCACCGGCGAGCTCGCGGTGTGCGCCGGCAGCTGCGGTCCGGGAAACCTGCACCTGATCAACGGGCTCTACGACGCCCACCGCTCCGGCGCACCGGTGCTCGCGATCGCGAGCCACATCCCGAGCACCGAGATCGGCGCGAGCTACTTCCAGGAGACCCACCCCGACCGGCTCTTCGTCGAGTGCTCCAACTACCGCGAGCTGATCTCCACTGCCGAGCAGGCGCCCCGCGTCGTGAACATGGCGATGCGCCACGCGATCGGCCTCGGAGGAGTCGCCGTCGTCACCATCCCCGGCGACATCGCGGAGCTGGACGCCGCGGGCGTGAGCGCGCCCCTGGTTCTCACGAAGCGGCCCAGCCTCGTTCCCGACGCCACGGACATCCGCTCACTGGCCGACGCGATCAACGCGGCGAAGACGGTGGCGATCTTCGCCGGGGCCGGGGTGGAGGGCGCCCACGACGAGGTCGTCGCCTTCGCCGACCTCGTGGCCGCACCGGTCGGCCACTCGCTGCGCGGCAAGCAGTGGATCCAGTACGACAACCCCTTCGACGTGGGGATGACGGGCCTGCTCGGCTACGGGGCGGCGCACGCCGGGATCCACGACGCGGAGCTGGTGATCCTGCTCGGCACCGACTTCCCGTACGAGCAGTTCCTCCCCGACGGCACGAAGGTGGTCATCGCGCAGATCGACGCGGACGCCTCGCACCTCGGCCGCCGCGCGAGTGTCACCCTTCCGGTGCACGGCGACGTGCTGCCCTCGCTGGCCGCACTCACCCCGCTGGTCGAGCGCAAGAGCAGCCGCCGGTTCCTCGAGAAGACGCTGAAGCACCACGAGCACCTGATGACCTCGGTGGTCGGCACCTACACCGATGTCGACCACCTCACGCCGATCCACCCGGAGTTCGCCGCGACCCTGCTCGACGACGCGCTCGCCCACGACGCGGTCGTCACTGCCGACACCGGAATGGGCAACGTCTGGCAGGCCCGCTACATCACGCCCAACGCCGAGCGCCGCCTGATCGGCAGCTACCTGCACGGCTCGATGGCGAACGCGCTCCCGCATGCGATCGGCGCGCAGATCGCCTACCCGGGGCGGCAGGTCGTGTCGATCTCCGGCGACGGCGGGCTGTCGATGCTGATGGGCGAGCTCGTGACCGTGGCGGCCTACCGGCTGCCCGTGAAGATCGTGGTGTTCAACAACTCCACCCTCGGCCTGGTGAAGCTCGAGATGTTCGTCGGCGGCATCCCCGACTTCGCCGTGGACGTGCCGATGGTGGACTACGCGGCGGTGGCCAACGCGCTCGGCATCTTCGGCCAGCGTGTGGAGGATCCGCAGGAGCTCGCCGGCGCCCTCGCCTCGGCGTTCGCACACGACGGGCCCGCGCTCGTCGACATCGTGACCGACCCGAACGCGCTCTCGCTCCCCGCATCCATCACGGCCGCGCAGGTGAAGGGCTTCGCCCTCGGGGTGTCGAAGCTGGTGATGAACGGGGGAGTGGGCGAGGCCGTTCAGATGGTGCGCTCGAACATCCGGCACGTGCCCGGCCTGTAGCGCTGCGGAGGCGGTCTCGGGTCAGCGGCCCGAGGTGCCGCGGCCGCTCACCAGAGCGGGGTCGGCCGCGGGGAAGGCGGCTCCCCGGTAGGTCTCGTTGCCGTTGAACGCCTGCAGCATGGCCCGGAAGATCACGAACTTCACGTTGGCGCCGTTGGTGCCCCCGATCGACACGCGCCGCAGGCTCTGCTCGCCTCCGGGGTTCTTGCTGGTGGCCTTGGTGATGTCGCCCTTGATGTTGCCGACCCAGACAGCCATGCTGACCTTCGTCGTTGTTCCCACGAGCCAGTTCTGGTGGCTGCCGTCGGTCGTTCCGGTCTTGCCGACCACCGGCACGCCGTCGCGCGTGTTCGCCGAGACCGCCGTGCCGCCGCCGGAGAACGGCCCGGCCAGGGCGTACGCGACGGTCGCGGCGATGTTCGGCTCGAGCGCCGTGCTGCACTCGGCCGCCTGTCCGCCGAGGTCGGCGCCGTCCGCGTCGACGATCCTGTCGACCGCGGTCGGCTTGCAGTAGACGCCGTTCGCACCGACGGTGGCGATGGCGGCGGCCATCGTGAGCGGCGCGATCTCGTTGGTTCCGAGAATCGACGCGGCGTTGGTTCGAAGCGCCTCGCCGTCGGCCCGGTGGGCGCCCATCGCCTCGGCGGTGGCACGGATCTGGCACACGTCGAGCTTCTGCGCCATGCTCGCGTAGGCACCGTTCACGGAACGCGCCGTGGCGGAGAGCACGGACTGCATCCCTCCCTCGCCCGGCGCGTCGTTCCCGATCTCGAACGCGGGACCCGACAGGGGCACGCCGTCGCACTTGAAGGTGGACTGCGCGACCGTGCGCGGCGAGCCGTTGACGGACTCCCGTACGGTGTGGCCGTTCTGCAGCCAGTTGGCCAGGGTGAAGATCTTGTAGGTGGAGCCGGTCTGGAAGCCGGTCGATCCGCCGAACTCGTAGTCGGTGCTGAAGTTGATCGAGGTCTCGGCGGCGGTGGCCTGCGGGGTGTTGTTGTACTCCTTGTTCTGAGCCATGACGAGGATCCGTCCGGTCCCGGGCTGGACGGCCACAGCGGATGCGCCCAGCGCGAACCGCGTCTCGGTTGCGGGCGCGCGGGCACTCACCTGCTCCTGGGCCACGTCCTGCTGGTTGAGGTCGAGGCTGGTGTAGACCTCGTAGCCGCCGCGCTTCCAGTTGGCGTTCCGTTCGGCGGCGTCCGCGCCGAGGGCCGTGAGGTACGGGACGTTGCGCAGCACGTAGTCGCAGAAGAACTTCGCGTCGCTCGCGTACAGGCATCCGTTGCTCGGATCCTTGAGGGCCACGTAGGCCTCGATCGGGGTGTTGACCGCCTCGTCGTACTGCGCCTGATCGATCTGCTCGAGCGTCAGCATGTTGTTGAGGATGAGGTTGCGGCGGGCGAGGTTGGCCGGGTAGTTGGCCGGGTCGCCCAGGTTGAGGTCGTCGGGCGTCTGCACGATCGCCATCAGGCTGGCGGCCTGCGCCAGGGTGAGGTTCGCGGCGGTGGTGCTGTAGTAGCGCTCGGACGCCGCCTCGACGCCGTAGGTCGCACGGCCGAAACCGGCGAGGTTGAGGTAGCCGAGCAGGATCTCCTGCTTGTTGTACTTCTTCTCGAGGCCGATCGCGAGACGCATCTCCTCGAGCTTGCGGCTCGGCTCCTGGCGGATCGCCTCCTCGTAGGCGGCGTCGCGGGCCTCCTCCGTGTCCAGCTGCTGCGCCTGGTTGATGCGGATGTTCTTGACGAGCTGCATCGCGATGGTCGACGCACCGGTGTCTCCGGTGTTCGTGACGTAGCCGAACACCGCGCGGGTGAGCGACTGCGGGTCGATGCCGCCGTGCTCGTAGTAGCGGCGGTCCTCGCCGGCTACTGCGGCATCGGCGAGGAAGGGCGAGACCTGCTCCCAGGAGAGGTCCTTGCGGTTCTGGTCGTAGACCTCCGCGATCTGCACCGGCGCGCCGTCGCGGGTGGCGAAGATCTGGTTGCGCTGCTCGTTGCCGCCGATCTCCATGTCCTCGGGGAGGGAGTCGAACAGGGCGAGCGAGTCCTTCACGCCGACCCCGGTGATCGCCACGACGGGTGCGACGCCCGTGGCGACGAGAGCTCCGGCGACGACGCTGGCGACGATGAGTCCTGCGAATCCTCGCAGGATGTTCCACCAACTGCGGTCGTGCTCGTACTCAGTCGATCCGCTTCCGAACATGGCGTGTTATCCCTTAGGTACTCACAGCAATCGCTGCTTGATTGGATGCACGGAAACCGCCCGCGCAAACCCCTCCGTTCTCAACTGTAGATATGTCACCTGTGATTCCACAGGGGAGCGCGCGGCGTGTACCGAGACGTTACGATATCGAGCCCGTTTTCGCCCGTGTCGCGCGCCCCGACCCGGGCGGGTCGCGACCGCGAGTCCCCTCCGCGCGGATGTCCGCCGCTCTGGTTACGCTTTCACCACGCGACCAATCAAGGAGTCCCGCTTGATCCTCATGAACGACACGGTCGTCTACTCGGCGAGCGACATCACCGCAGCCGCGACCTGCGAGTGGGCGCTGATGCGCAAGCTCGACGCCCGGCTCGGGCGCATCGAACGCACCGTCGAGGTCGAGGACGAGATGCTCAAGCGCACCGGCCTGCTCGGCGACGCCCACGAGTTGAAGAAGCTCGACCAGCTCCGCGCCACCCGGCAGGTCGTCGAGATCGCCCGCCCCGAGTCTCCGCGCGACATCGGCGAGGCCGCCGCCCAGACCACCGCCGCCTTCGAGAACCGGGCGGAGGTCGTCTTCCAGGCCGCGTTCTTCGACGGGCGCTTCCTCGGGTACGCGGACTTCATCATCCGCACCGACGACGGGCCCTACGAGGTCTACGACACGAAGCTCGCACGCAAGGCGAAGATCACCGCGCTGCTGCAGCTCGCCGCCTACACCGAGCAGCTCGAACGGATCGGCGTCGAGACCGGCGAGGAGGTGCACCTGATTCTCGGCGACAACGCGACGAGCACCCACCGGGTCGCCGACATCCTCCCCGTGTACCGGCGCAGGCGCGCGCGACTCGAACGCATCCTCGACGAGAGGCTCGCCGCCGACGCGGCGACCGAGTGGGGTGACGCGCGCTACACCGCCTGCGGGCGGTGCTCGGCCTGCGAGGAGCAGGTGAAGCTGCACCGGGACGTGCTCCTGGTCGGAGGCCTGCGCACCACCCAGCGGGCGCACCTGCGCGCTGCGGGCGTCGACACCATCGAGCAGCTCGCCGTGCGTACCCAGCCCGTCGACGGCATCTCGGAGGCCACCCTCGCCGGCCTGCGCGACCAGGCGGCGATCCAGCTGCGCACCGTCGACGGCGGCCCGCCCGCCTGGGCCGTGGCCAACCCGGCCGCACTCGCCGCCATCCCCGCACCGGACGCAGGGGACATCTTCTTCGACTTCGAGGGCGACCCGCTCTACCAGGAGGGAGACGTCTGGGGGCTCGACTACCTGTTCGGGCTGGTGGAGAGCGACGAGCGCTTCGTGCCGTTCTGGGCGCACTCCCTCGCCCAGGAGCGCACCGCCCTGATCGCGTTCCTCGACTACGTCACGGCGTGGCGCGAGGCCCATCCGAGGATGCACATCTACCACTACGCCGCCTACGAGCGCACCCACCTGCTCTCGCTGGCGGCGCGGCACGGCTACGGCGAGGAGATCGTCGACGACCTGCTGCGCAACAACGTGCTCGTCGACCTCTACCCCGTCGTGAAGCAGGGCCTGCGCGTCGGCAGCCGCAGCTACTCGCTGAAGAAGCTGGAGCCGCTCTACATGGGCGACGACGCGCGCACCGGCGTGGACAACGCAGCCGACTCCATCGCCGAGTACGTGCACTACCGCGCGCTGCTCGACGAGGGCCGAGCGGATGCCGCGGCGGTGGTTCTCGACGACATCGGACGCTACAACGACTACGACTGCCGATCCACGCTGCGTTTGCGCGACTGGCTGCTCGAGCGTGCCGCCGAGCAGCCCGCGGCGCCGTCGGTTGACGCCACGGCGGAGTTCGACATCCCGCTTCCGACGCCGCTGCGCGAACCCGACCCGGTGTACCTCGAGCTGGTGGAGCTGCTCGCGGACGTACCTCGAACCGAACGCACCGCCGACCAGACGGCGCTCGCGCTGGCGAGCGCCGCGATCGACTACCACCGGCGCGAGCTCAAGTCGTTCTGGTGGGACCACTTCTCGCGGCTGATCAACCCGGTGGAGGACTGGGCGGACACCCGCGACGTGCTGGTGGTCGGCTCGGTGGAGGTGGAGCGCGACTGGTACCGCGAGGGCCGCCAGCGGTCCGACCGGAGGATTCTCAGCGTCTCCGGCGCGCTCGCGCCCGGCAGCTCGCTCAAGGCGGGCGCGAACCCCTACGTGCTCTACGAGGCGCCGTTCCCGCCGATCCTGCGCAGCAGCGAACCCGGCGCCCGGACGGCCCACGCACGGGCGACCGTGCTCGAGGTCGTCGACGAGAGCGTGTTCCGCATCGAGGAGGTGCTGCAGAAGGACGCTCCCCGCTACGACGAGCTGCCCATGGCGCTCACTCCCGGCACCCCGCCCGCGCCCGGAACCCAGGTGCAGGCGATCTCGGAGTGGGGCCGCGAGATCCTGGACTCCCTGCCCACGATGCTTCCGAATGCGGCCCTCGACATCCTGCGCAGAGTGCCGCCGCGGCTGCTGCCCCACTCCCGCGTCGACGGGGATGCGGAGACCGTCACCCGGATCCGCGACACCCTCCTCGCCCTCGACCACTCCTACCTCGCCGTCCAGGGCCCTCCCGGCACCGGCAAGACCTACACGGGCTCGAAGGTCATCGTCGACCTGGTGCGCAACCACGGCTGGAAGGTGGGAGTGGTCGCCCAGTCGCATGCCGCGGTCGAGAACATGCTGGCCGGCATCGTGAAGGCCGGGCTCGATCCCGAGCTCGTCGGCAAAAGGCCGAAGAAGGGCTCGGAGGCTGAGGAGGTGGCGTGGAGGGGGCCGGTCACCGGATCCGTCGCGGGCTTCGACGACGACCCGGAGAGCGGATTCGTTCTCGGGGGCACCGCCTGGACCTTCAGCAACGCGAACGCCGTCCCCCGCGGATCGCTCGACCTCCTCGTTGTGGACGAGGCCGGCCAGTACTCCCTCGCCAGCACCATCGCGGCGGCGGTGTCGGCCGAGCGTCTGCTGCTGCTCGGGGATCCGCAGCAGCTCCCGCAGGTGAGCCAGGGCACCCACCCGGAGCCGGTCGACGAGTCCGCGCTCGGCTGGCTCTCGGAGGGCCACAACGTGCTGCCGACCGAGTTCGGCTTCTTCCTCGCCACGAGCTGGCGGATGCACCCGGCCGTGTGCCTGCCGGTGTCGCGACTGTCGTACGAGGGAAAGCTCGTCTCGCACGATTCCGACCGCAGCCTGTCTGGAATCGAACCCGGTCTTCATCCGCTGCCTGTGGAGCACCGGCAGAACTCGACGTCGTCGCAGGAGGAGGCGGATGCGGTGCGTGCGGTCGTGACGGACGTCCTGGGCCGTCCGTGGTCGTCCGGGGGAGAGACGGCGCCCCTCGCGCAGGACAACATCATCGTGGTGGCCCCGTACAACGCCCAGGTCGAGCTGCTGCGCGCGACGCTCGACGCCGCCGGATTCGGCGACGTCCCGGTGGGCACGGTGGACAAGTTCCAGGGCCGGGAGGCCGCGGTCGCCATCCTCAGTCTCGCGGCGTCGAGTGCCGAGGATGTTCCGCGCGGGCTGGAGTTCCTGCTGCTCGCCAACCGCCTGAACGTGGCGATCTCCCGCGCCCAGTGGGCGGCCTACCTCGTCTACTCCCCGGCCATCGTCGACCACCTGCCCAACAGCATCGACACACTCTCCAAGCTGAGCGCGTTCATCGAGCTGGTCGATCCGGCGTAGGCACTGCGCCCTCCCACGCTCAGTCATCGGGAGTGCCGGGAGCACCGGGCCCGCCGGGATCGCCGGGCCCGTCGGGATCGCCAGGCTCACTGGGCGCATGGAGAGCACCGGGCGGCGGCAAGACAGGGGGGTCCTCGCCGGGGACCCGGGTGCGCGAGGAGAGCCCGAGCCGGTTGAGCCGCGACGCGACGGCGCCCGGTTGTCGCCGCAGCAGGATCGAGATGTCGAAGCAGCTCATCCCGGTGGCATGCGCGCTCGTGAGCGTGTCGTCCTCCTCCTGCGTCCACCGCTTGTAGGCGCGTTCCGGATCCGGGTACCAGCGCTTCCAGAAGGGGTCGAAGCGCGGGGCCGCGTCGACGGGCAGGGCGTCGGCGGCCCGCGGTGGCGTGTAGAGCGCCGGCCTCCTGGCGCGGAAGGTCGGCGACCGCCTCTCGGGGAACCCCGCGAAGCCGTGGCCGCGCTGAAAGTCCCGGAGATCGGCTTCGGGATAGTCGGACGATCCGCGATCCCCGTAGGAGCGGTCCCCGTATGAGCGGTCATCGTACGCGTGGTCGTCGTACAGGGCGCGGTCGTCGTGGAAACCGCCGCCCTCGTCGCCCCACAGTATGCGCCGCTCCTCGGCGCACACCGGGCAGGGGCACTGCTCACCGTGCGGGCCGGGCACGGACACGGTGCGCGGGAGATCGCGGAGCTCCGGGTAGAGCGTGAAGTCGCACAGGGGGAGTGTTGCCGAGATCCCGTCCGCGGCGTAGACGACCTGGCCGATCAGCCGCACCTGACGCAGCATCGGCTCGGCGCGGATTCGGTCGTCCAGCTCGCGGAGCCAGTCGACGTTCTCGCCCATGGCCCGCCGTGTCGCCCAGACGAGTGCAACATAGCGGGCCTCGGGTGCGTCCATGCTGATCGTGCCCGCGATGACCTCCAGGGAGTCGAGGATGTCGGGCTCGTCGCTGTCGGGGTCCAGCTCGATGGTGTCCAGCAGACGCAAGTGTTCGTCCATGAGAACGATGCAGATGCGAGTGAGCTCGATCAGGCGCTCGGGGGAGCCCAGCACCTGCCGCAGGTCGTGTCCGGATTCGATGATCATGCGTAGGAAGCTAGTTCGCGCGACGGCGGCGTGGGACGGGATCGCGCGATCTGTGGGAGGGCCGGGCCTGTGGAGGAGCGGTGGCTACTCCGAGTCGCTCAGGTCGATCGGCTCGCCCGCCAGATCGTTCGGTGCGTGCTCCGGCTCGATCTCCTCCGGCTCCGATCCGGACGGCCCCGCGTAGTGGCCGTTGTCGATCACGGTCTCCCCGGCCACGGCGTCGTTCGTCACGGTCTCCTTCGAGATGGCGGGGTCGGTGAACACGGCGTCGTCGGCAGTGCTGTTGCTCGTTGCATCGGTCATAGGGTTCTCCTCTGTCGGTGAACCTCCAGCCCAGACTGCGGACGCGGCGAATGCAAGGGGTCGACAGGCCCCGGCGCATCCGCTTGGTCCCGCGTAGCGTGGAGCGCATGTCAGAGCAGACCTCGGAGAACACCGCCCAGCCCACCGCCTATCTCGGCCGCACCGGAGTCGAGGTGAGCCGCCTCGCCCTCGGAACCATGATGTTCGGCGACTGGGGCAACAAGGACCACGACGATTCCATCCGCATCATCCACCGCGCCCTCGACGCGGGGATCAACTTCGTCGACACCGCCGACATCTACGCTTTCGGCGAGTCGGAGGAGATCGTCGGCAAGGCGATCGCGGGCAGGCGCGACGACATCGTGCTCGCCACCAAGTTCTTCAACGGCATGAAGCAGCAGCCCAACTACAGGGGCGGATCCCGTCGGTGGATAATCCGCTCTGTGGAGGACTCGCTGCGGCGCCTCGGCACCGACTACATCGACCTGCTGCAGATGCACCGCCCCGACGAGCACACCGACATCGAGGAGAGCCTCGGCGCCCTCAGCGACCTGGTGGCCCAGGGGAAGGTGCGCTACATCGGATCGTCGACCTTCCAGCCCTCGCAGGTGGTCGAGGCCCAGTGGAGCGCCCGAGTGAACCACAGCGCCCGCTTCGTCACCGAGCAGCCGCCGTACTCCATGCTCACCCGCGGCATCGAGAACGACCTGCTGCCCACCACACACCGCCACGGAATGGGGACACTGGTCTGGAGCCCGCTCGCCGGCGGCTGGTTGAGCGGCAGATTCCGCGCCGGCCAGCCGCTGCCCACCACGCACCGCAGCGACCGCAATCCGGAGCGCTACGACCTCGACAACCCGGCCATCGCGGCGAAGTTCGAGGCGGCCGACAAGCTCGGTGCCCTGGCCGACGACCTCGGCGTGCCGCTCGTGCACCTCGCCCTCGCCTTCGTGCTGCGGCACCCGGGCGTGACCAGCGCTATCATCGGCCCCCGCACCATGGAGCAGCTGGAATCCCAGCTCGACGCCGCCTCGCTCGAGCTCTCCACCGAGACGCTCGACCGTATCGACGCGATCGTCCCGCCCGGAACGAACCTCAATCCGGAAGACGCCGGCTTCGCCAACTACTGGCTCGCTCCCGAGCTGCGTCGGCGCTGACCCATGACCGACGAATACGCGCTCCTCACCGACGCCTTCGAGCGGATCCGCGACACCGTCGCGGGCGCGATCGACGGCCTCACGCCGGATCAGCTGGAGTTCCGCCCGGGCGATCGGGCCAACTCGATCGCATGGCTCGTCTGGCACCTCGCGCGGGTGCAGGACGACCACATCGCCGACGCTGCCGGAACCGAGCAGATCTACACCAGCGCCGGGTGGCACGAGCGTCTCGGGCTTCCCTTCGAAGCGGATGCGACGGGGTACGCAATGAGCTCGTCGGACGTCTCGAAGGTGGCCGGCCTGACGACCGAACAGCTGTCCGGCTATCTGGAGGCGGTCCACAACCGCACGGTCGAGTACCTCGGTACCAGGCCAGACCTCGCTCGCGTCGTCGACGCCGCCTGGGACCCGCCGGTCACCCTCGCCGTGCGACTCGTCAGCGTCCTCAGCGATGACCTGCAGCACGCCGGCCAGGCCGGGTATGTGCGGGGTCTGCTGCCCGCGTAGGGCGGGACCGTCTTGTCCTCCACAGGGTCTGACTCGTCGGGGTTGTCCACTGTGAATAGTGGTTCTGGTCTGGTGTTCTTCGAATGTCGGTGGTCGGGGTGATGATGTCGGCATGTCAGAGATATCGATGGTCGTCGAGCGGATGCGGGAGCTGCGCGAGCAGC
>Ga0247732_10000326_pt1 | contig 25422 bp, 19 predicted proteins | sample UWRJL163409C2_FD_180940 | JGI IMG/M metagenome (GOLD analysis project Ga0247732, IMG submission 180940) | Plant litter microbial communities from Arlington Agricultural Research Station in Wisconsin, United States - UWRJ-L163-409C-2 | ecosystem: Environmental > Terrestrial > Plant litter >...
GGCGGCCTCGGCGACCATCGGATGCGACACCAGCGCGGACTCGATCTCGGCGGTCGAGAGGCGGTGGCCCGACACGTTCATCACGTCGTCGACCCGGCCGAGCAGCCAGAGGTCGCCGTCCCGATCCCGGCGAGCGCCGTCTCCGGCGAAGTATTTGTCGCCGAACTTGTCCCAGTAGGTCTCCTTGTAGCGCTCCGGGTCTCCCCAGATTCCGCGCAGCATCGACGGCCAGGGCTCGCTGACCACAAGCAGGCCGCCCGAGTCGAGCCCGACATCGTGGCCGTCGTCGTCGAGGACCTCGATGCGGATGCCGGGGATCGCGACCTGCGCGGAGCCGGGTTTGAGCGTGGTCACCCCGGGCAGGGCGGAGACCATGATGGCGCCGGTCTCCGTCTGCCACCATGTGTCGACGATCGGGGTCTCGCCGCCGCCGATCACGTCGCGGTACCAGATCCAGGCCTCGGGGTTGATGGGCTCGCCGACCGAGCCGAGCAGGCGCAGGCTCGTCAGGTCGAACTGCTGCGGTATCTGCCGGCCCGCCTTCATGAACGACCGGATGGCCGTGGGTGCGGTGTAGAAGATCGACACGCCGTACTTCTGGATGATCTCCCACCAGCGGCCGGGGTGGGGCGAGTCGGGCGTTCCCTCGTAGAGCACCTGGGTGGCGCCGTTGGCGAGAGGGCCGTAGACGACATAGCTGTGGCCCGTGATCCAGCCCACGTCGGCGGTGCACCAGTAGACGTCGGACTCGGCGTGCAGGTCGAACACCGCCTTGTGCGTGAACGCCGCCTGGGTGAGGTAGCCGCCCGAGGTGTGCAGGATGCCCTTCGGCTTGCCCGTCGTTCCCGAGGTGTAGAGGATGAAGAGCGGGTTCTCGGCGGGGAAGGCCTTCGCCACGTGCTCGTCGTCGACGGCCACCATCTCGTCGTGCCACCAGAGGTCGCGTCCCTCGGTCCAGTCCACGTCATTGCCGCCGCGTTTCACGACGAGCACGTGCGAGACGGTGCTTTCGCCGTCTGCCGCCAGTGCGGCATCCACCGCGTTCTTGAGCGGGAACACCGAGCCCTTGCGGTACCCGCCGTCGGCGGTGATGACCAGCTTGGCGCTCGCGTCGTCGATGCGGCTGCGCAGGCTCTCGGCGCTGAATCCGCCGAACACCACGGAGTGCACCGCTCCGATGCGCGCGACCGCGAGCATCGAGATGACGGCCTCGGGAATCATCGGCAGGTAGATGGCCACGCGATCGCCCTGGCGGATGCCGAGGCTGGTCAACAGATTGGCGGCGCGCTTCACCTCGCTGGTGAGTTCGGCGTAGGTGTAGCTGCGCGAGTCTCCGGGCTCGCCCTCCCAGTGCAGTGCGACGCGGTCGCCGTTGCCGGCGAGCACGTGGCGATCGAGGCAGTTGTACGCCACGTTGAGGGCTCCGTCGTCGAACCATGTCGCGAACGGAGGATTGCTCCAGTCGAGGGTGCGGGTGAACGGCGTGTGCCAGTGCAGCAGCTCGCGCGCACGGTCGGCCCAGAACTGCAGCCTGTCGTTGTCGGCGGCCTCGTAGAGGTCGGCGCCGGCGACCGCGTTCGCGGCGAACTGCTCGGTGGGCGGAAAACGGCGGGCCTCGTGGAGAAGGTTGTCGATGCGGTTGCTCATGGGGTTCGGTTCGCTCCTTTGCGACGGCTTCTGCCAGCTTAGTCAGCCCTCGGCCCCGTGCGAGATGCTCCCGGGTTGCGCCGTGTTGCCCGTGTCACATGCCTGTGTTTGTACGGGGCGCTGAGAAAAAGCTGAGGGAAGTTGCGGTTGTGTTTCGGGCGAGTAAACTCAATTCCACTGGACCTCGTTTCCAGATGCAACGCACATACGGATTCCCCCAATCCAGCGTTGCTACGGCGGCACCTTTTCCCCCCATTAGGTGCCGCCCCTTCTTCTTTAACGCACCATTCGTCTCCGACGAACCGTGCTTCTCCTCCTTCACAGGCGGGCGGCGCGCGATCCATCCACATCATCGCTGCCGTCGGCGGAGTCTTGCCCCTGCCGCTCCTACGGTCGATCCCATGGCGCGCAGGCAGATCACGGACATCGACCCAGACGAGGCAGCGCCGAGGCGCGAACCCTTCGTCGCGGCACCCGTGCTGAGCGCGCCTCGACCCGTGCCCGCATCGCCTCCCCCCGGTGCGGGCACGGGCTTCGCTCCCGGCTCGCCCGGCCGAGCCGGCGCATCCGACTTCGGGCCGCTCGCCCGCTACGTGCGCGACCCCGCGGTGACCGACGTCTTCGTCAACGGCCCTGACGACCTCTGGATCGACAGGGGAGCCGGCCTGGTGCGGCAGACCGACTGGTCGTGCCCCGACGAGGCCAGGCTGCGAGAGCTCGCCGTGACGATCGTCGCCCGGGGCGGTCGCCACATCGACGAGGCCACTCCGTGCGCCGACGTGCGGCTGCATGACGGCATCCGGGTGCACGCGGCGCTTCCGCCGATCGCTCCGAGAGGAACGCTGCTGTCGATCCGCATTCCACCGCTCGACAGGCCGAGGCTCGACACGCTGGCGGCATCCGGGCTCTTCGGCGAGGGCGCCGAGGCCGACAGTGCCCGCGCCTTCATCGACGCTGCGGTCACGAGACGCGCGAACCTGCTGATCACGGGCGCGGGCGGCAGCGGCAAGACGACATTCCTGTCCGCTCTCCTGGCCTCCGCAGACGTGGGCGATCGCATCATCGCGGTCGAAGACGTCGCAGAGCTCCGCGTCGAGCATCCCCATTTCATCGCCCTCGAGACCCGTCAGCCGAACCTCGAGGGTGCCGGCGGCATCGGCCTCGATCGCCTGCTGCGCGAGGCCCTGCGCATGCGCCCCGACCGGCTCGTACTGGGCGAGTGCCGAGGCGGCGAGATCCGCGAACTCCTGGCGGCGCTCAACACGGGCCACGACGGCGGCGCCGGAACGCTGCACGCGAACTCCCTCGACGATGTGCCCGCCCGGCTCGAAGCCCTCGGCTCCCTCGCGGCGATGAGCCCGGAGACGGTGGCCAGGCAGGCCGTGAGCGCGATCGGTCTCGTGCTTCACCTCGAGCGACGCGGTGCGACGCGGCGTCTGGATGCCGTGGGCCGCTTCGGTCTCGATGCCGCGGGCCGCCTTCGGGTCGAGCCGGTCGGCTGATGGCCGACGACGCGCGCGCGGTCGAGGCGGTCGCATCGGTCGTGCAGCGGCTGGCGGTGATGCTCGGCGCGGGCGTGGCGCCCGCGAACGCGTGGCGCTATCTGAGAGACGTCGACGGGTCGCCCGTCGTCGATGCCGTCGCGGCTTCGATCGCGGCGGGCGCGTCGATCCCCGCGGCGATCGCGGCGGCTGCGACCGGCCCGAGCGGCAAGAGAACGGGCTCCGCCTGGAGGGCCGTCGCGGCCGCATGGTTCGTCGCGAGCGAGAGCGGGGCTCCGCTCGCGGCCACCCTCAGGGAGATCGCCGATTCGCTGCGTCAGCTCGGACAGCTGCACCGCGACGTCGACGCCGCCCTTGCAGGGCCCCGGGCGACAGCCCGCTTCGTCGGCGTGATGCCCCTGCTCGGGCTGGTGTTCGGAGCAGTCCTGGGCTTCGACACGATCGGCGTTCTGTTCGGAACGACGGCGGGGCTCGTCTGCCTCGTCGTCGGCGCCGCGCTGTCGGTCGCCGCTGCACGGTGGACCTCCCGCCTCGTCGCGCGGGCCAGGCCGCCTGAATCGTCGCCGGGGCTCACCGCCCAGCTTGTGGCCGTGGCCCTGGCGGGAGGCGGATCCCTCGTGCGCGCTCGCGAACTGGCGACCGAGGCGCACCGGGTGAACGACGTCGGAGAACCCGACGATGCGGATCGCATCGATCGGGTGCTCGAGCTCTCCCGGGTCGCCGGGGTGCCGGCGGTCGAACTGCTGCAGAGCGAGGCGCTGCAGATCAGACGCGAGGCGACGAGCCGGGCGCAGGCCACGGCGGCGACCCTCTCGACCACCCTCATGATTCCTCTCGGGGTCTGCGTGCTGCCCGCGTTCATGCTCCTGGGCGTCGCCCCGCTCATGATCGCGGTCTTCTCCTCCACCATGGTCGAACTCTCGTGACCGGCCACAGATCCCGTCCGCCCCTCGATGCGGCCTTCCCGCATCGGCGAGGCTGGGCGCATCCAGCAGCTCGTGCCGAGACGAAAGAGAGAACAGCGATGAGCGACCACAGTCAGATCTCCCCTCGAACCCCCCGAGCCCCACGATGGGCCGCGCAGGCTGCGCGGCGGATCAGCGACGACGAGGGGGCTGCGACGGCGGAATACGTCATCGCCACGATGGCGGCCGTGGGCCTGGCCGGCCTCCTCGTCACGATCCTGCGCGGCGACGCCGTGAAGCAGATCCTCATGGATCTCGTCAGCACGGCCTTGAGCGTCGCGGGCTGAGGGGAAGGCGCGATGCAGCAGAGGCCCCGTCACGTGCTCCGTGGAGTTCGAGGCGACGACGGCAGCGTCACCCTGGAGTTCGTCACGGTGCTCCCGGCCGTGCTCGTCATCGTGGCCGCCCTGCTCGGGGGATTCCAGCTCATCGTGCAGCAGATGAGGGTCGCCGACGCCGCGTCGTCGGCGGCCCGGCTGCTCGGCAGGGGCGACGACGCCGGCGCCGCCGACACGGTGTCGAAACTCCTCGGAGGGCAGGCCGAGCTCTCGTCGCGCGTCGACGGTCGCTTCGTCTGCGCGACCGTCACGACCTCGGCCGGCTCCGGTCCATCGATGATCGCCGCGATCCCGGTCTCGTCGACCACCTGCGCGCTCGGAGGCGGCCAGTGACTCCCTTGGCGACTCCTCACCAGACGCGTCTCCGTCGGCGGCTCTCCGACGACGGGGGAGCGGGCGGAGTGCTCGCGCTCGCGGCGGCCGCGGGTGTCCTCGCCTTCTCGCTGCTCGCGCTGACCCTGTTCTCGGTGCTGCCTGGCAAGGCGGCCGTTCATGCGGCCGCCGACGCGGCCGCCATCGCCGCGGCCGAGTCCGCTTCGCTTTCGACAGCGGAGCGGTCGTGCATGATCGCGGCTGAGGCCGCATCGCTCAACGGCACGACGCTGCTGCGGTGCGACGTCAGCGACCTCGAGGCGACGGTCGCGGTCGGGCGGCCGATCCTGACGACCACCTTCTCGGTCACCGCCCGTGCCGCCGTGCCCCGGGCGAAGCCGACGGCGGCGAACGGAGCGATGCCGACCGGCGACCTCGTGCAGGTCGTCTACCCGGGGGTGCGCGAGAACCCGCCCGTGCGCCTGAGATCCGACACCGCCGCCGCCTTGGTGCGCCTGCTCGAGGCCTACCACGCCGAGACAGGCGACTACCTGCCGGTCGACGAGGGGTACCGCGATCTCGCCGAGCAGCAGAGGGTGTTCGACCAGTACGGGTGGCCACGCGCCGCCATCCCGGGCACGTCGAACCACGGCGAGGGCACCGCGGTCGACTTCGTGAATCCGCCTGTCGTTCGAGGATCGCCGCCGCATTCGTGGCTGGCTGACAACGCAGCGCGGTTCGGATTCCAGCCGCTCACCGATCCCGACGAGCCCTGGCACTGGGACTACACGGGATGACGATCTTCCGGTCAGCCCAGCCGGGCCTCGATGAACCGATAGTCCACCGCAGAGGGCAGGGCGGCGTTGTGACCCTCCCCGTTGTACTCCACTCCGCTGCCCCGCATATAGAGGTAGCGCTTGGCGGTGCCGGCGGGAATCTCGAGACGGGCGAGCGGCTCGCCCGCGTCGGTGAACTCCGTGCGCACGGTACGCCCTTCGAGGGGCCCGTCCATGAGTTTCGCGGTGTAGCTTCCGTATTCTGTCGATGCCATGGTGCATCCTCTCCTTTGAGGGTCGGCTTCCATCTTCCTCGCCCGGGCGATATCCGCAAGGGCTCCCCGCCGCTTCCCGAGCAGTCGCACAATTAGGCAATCAGGGTAAAGAGGTGTGTATGGTGTGGCAGACGGGCCTGCAGTGCCCGACGAATCCCGCCGAAGACGCTTACCCGAGATTGTCGCGAGTGGTTCGAATCTCTATTTCCTGCTGAGGAGCACCGTGCCAGGCCCGAAAAAGCTCGTGATCGTCGAGTCCCCGACCAAGGTCAAGTCCATCGCCCAGTATCTCGGCGACGGCTTCGAGGTGCAGGCGTCCGTCGGTCACATCCGCGACCTCATCGAGCCCAAGAACCTGCCCGCCGAGCTGAAGACCGGCTCGCTCGGCAAGTTCTCCGTCGACGTCGAGAAGGGCTTCGCGCCCTACTACGTGGTCAGCGACGCCAAGAAGAAGACCGTCGCCGAGCTGAAGAAAGCCCTGGCCGGTGCCAGCGAGCTCTACCTCGCAACTGATGAAGACCGCGAGGGCGAGGCCATCGCGTGGCACCTCCTCGAGGTGCTGAAGCCCAAGGTTCCCGTGCACCGCATGGTGTTCCACGAGATCACCCGCGAGGCGATCGAGAAGGCGCGAGACAACACCCGACAGATCGACGGCGCGCTCGTCGACGCTCAGGAGACCCGCCGGATCCTCGACCGTCTCTACGGCTACGAGGTCTCGCCGGTCCTCTGGCGCAAGATCGGCCCGGGCCTCTCGGCCGGCCGTGTGCAGTCCGCGGCAACCCGCCTCGTCGTCGAGCGCGAGCGTGAGCGCCTGGCGTTCACGGCCGCCGGATACTGGGACCTCACCGCCCAGCTCTCGCCCGAACTCGAGCAGCTGTCCACGTCGGAGGGCTTCGAGTCGCGGCTGGCCCGCGTCAACGGGGAACGCATCGCGTCGGGTCGAGACTTCGACGAGAACGGCAAGCTCAAGTCGAAGGCCGTCGCCCTCGACGAGGCCGGCGCCAAGGCGCTCGCCGCAGCACTGGCCGCGCCCGGGGTGAACATCACCGTCGCATCTGTCGATTCGAAGCCCTACACACGTCGGCCCGCCGCGCCCTTCACCACCTCCACGCTGCAGCAGGAGGCGTCGCGCAAGCTCCGCTTCTCGGCCAGACAGACCATGAGCGTCGCCCAGTCGCTCTACGAGAACGGGTACATCACCTATATGCGAACCGACTCTCCGTCGTTGTCGCAGCAGGCGCTGAACGCCGCTCGGTCGCAGGCGAAGTCGCTGTACGGCGCCGAGACCGTTCCCGACAAGCCGCGCCTCTACGCGGGCAAGGGCAAGAACGCCCAGGAGGCCCACGAGGCGATCCGACCCGCCGGCGAGACGTTCCGCACACCCACCCAGTTGTCGTCGACTCTGCGCGGTAACGACTTCAAGCTCTACGACCTCATCTGGAAGCGCACCGTCGCATCCCAGATGGCCGACGCGAAAGGTGTGACGGCATCCGTCACCATCGCCGCAGGCCCGACCGCCGTCGAGGGCATGACCGAACCCGCGCTCGCGGAATTCACGGCCAGCGGAACGGTCATCACCTTCCGCGGCTTCCTGCACGCCTACGAAGAAGGCCAGGACGAAGACCGCAACGGTCCTGCAGAGCCCGCCGAGGCCAAGCTGCCGCCGCTGAAAGAGGGCCAGCTGCTGCGCGCCGTGTCGGTCGACGCCGCGGGCCACGAGACCTCGCCGCCCCCGCGCTACACCGAGGCGAGCCTGGTGAAGACGCTCGACGAGCTCGGCATCGGACGCCCCTCCACCTACGCGTCGATCATCTCGACGATCATCGACCGGGGCTACGTCACGCCGCGAGGCCAGGCACTCGTGCCGAGTTGGATCGCGTTCTCCGTCGTGCGTCTGCTCGAGGACTACTTCGGCGACCTCGTGAACTACGACTTCACGGCCACGCTCGAGAACGACCTCGACCGCATCGCCGGCGGAGAGGAAGACAGGGTCGACTGGCTCAACGGCTTCTACTTCGGCAACGAGGGCCACCGCGGCCTGCGCAACGTCATCGACAACCTCGGCGACATCGATGCGCGCACGGTCAACTCGGTCGTCATCGCGCCCGACATCACCCTGCGCATCGGCAAGTACGGCCCCTACCTTGAAGTGCGCGAAGAGGGCGCCGCCGAAGACGCGGTGCCCCGCCGTGTCAACATTCCCGCCGAGCTCGCCCCCGACGAGCTGACCGAGGCCAAGGCCCGCGAACTCATCGACGCCCCCGTGGTCGTCGACCGGGTCATCGGCGTCAACCCCGAGACCGGCAAGAACGTCGTGGCGAAAGACGGACGATTCGGCCCCTACGTGACCGAGGTCGATCCCGAGCCGGAGACGCCCGTCGAGGTCGCCGCAGCCGCCGAACCGGCACCCGTGGCGACCGCCGACGGAACGGCGAAGAAGGCCCCGGCTCGCAAGCCCGCGGCCAAGAAGAGCACGGCGCCCAAGCCGCGCACCGCCTCGCTGTTCAAGTCGATGGACCTGGCCACGATCGATATCGAGACGGCACTGCGCCTGCTCGATCTGCCTCGCGTCGTCGGCGACGACCCGGAGTCGGGCGAGCCGATCACCGCCCAGAACGGCAAGTTCGGCCCCTACCTGAAGAAAGGTGCGGACACCCGCTCGATCACCAGCGAAGACATGATCTTCGAGATCGACCTGCCGGGCGCCCTCGAGCTGTTCGCGCAGCCGAAGTACGGGGCCCGCCGTGCCTCGTCGGCCCTCAAGGAATTCGAGGCCGACCCCGAGAGCGGCAAGCCGATCCGGATCAAGGACGGCCGCTTCGGCGCATACGTGACCGACGGCGTCACGAACGCGACCATCCCGAAGGGCGAGACCGTCGAGGAGGTCGACTTCGAGCGGGCGGTGCAGCTGCTGGCAGACAAGCGTGCCAAGGGGCCGGCGGCCCCGCGCAAGACGGCCGCGAAGAAGGCCCCCGCGAAGAAGGCTCCGGTGAAGAAGACCGTGGCCAAGAAGGCTCCCGTGAAGAAGGCCGCTGCGCCGAAGGTCGCCGGCCAGACCGCGGAGTCGACGACGGCGGCCAAACCGGCCGTGCGCAAGGCTCCCGCGAAGAAGGTTCCGGTGAAGAAGGCCGCGCCGACGACGTGACCTCGCCCGGACTCTTCATCACTCTCGAGGGCGGCGACGGCTCGGGAAAATCCACGCAAGCGGCGCTTCTCGAGGCGTGGCTCGTGGCCGGGCACCGCACGGTGGTGCGTACCCGCGAGCCGGGCGGCACAGATTTCGGCACCGAGGTGCGCGAGATCGTGCTGCACAGCCGCGGCGACATCAGTCCCCGGGCCGAAGCGCTCCTCTACGCGGCCGATCGTGCGCACCACATCAGCACGAAGGTGCGACCGGCACTCGAACGCGGCGACGTCGTCATCCAGGACAGGTACCTCGACTCGTCGGTCGCCTACCAGGGTGCGGGGCGTGTGCTCGACGCCGACGAGATCAGGCGCCTGTCGCTCTGGGCCGCCGAGGGTCTGCTTCCCGACCTCACGATCCTGCTCGACCTCGACGAGACCGAGGCGCGCCTCCGACTCGACGGGGCACGCACCCGATTCGATCGACTCGAGAACGAGAAGAGCGAGTTCCATGCCAGGGTGCGGGCGGCGTTCCTCGCCCTCGCGGCCGAGGAGCCCGATCGGTTCCTCGTGCTCGACGCGTTGCTGCCCGCCGAGACCCTCGCCGCCCGCATCCGCAGCGCCGTCGAGCCGCTGCTGTCTCGGCATCCTGCAGGAACGGACGCATCCTGAGGGCTGTGTCGCCGGCGGCGGGTAGGTTGTCGGTATGACCGTGTGGGACGACTTGACAGGCCAGGACGATGCGATCGCCATCTTCCGGGCCGCTGCGGATCCCGCGAACTCGGGCGACGCCATGACACATTCGTGGCTCATCACCGGCCCTCCGGGATCGGGCCGCTCGAACCTCGCCTACGCGTTCGCTGCTGCGCTGCTCAGCCGGCACGGCGCCGACGGTGACCCGGCCACCACCCGCCAGGTCGATGCGCGCACGCATCCCGACCTGGCCGTGCTCACTACCGAGCGCGTCATCATCTCGATCGACGAGGTGCGCAAACTCGTCTCGAGCTCGCAGTTCTCGCCATCGGTCGGTCGATACAGGGTCATGGTCATCGAAGACGCCGACCGCATGGTCGAACGAACGAGCAACGTTCTGCTGAAGGCCCTCGAGGAGCCGCCGGAGCGAACGGTGTGGATCCTCTGCGCCCCCAGCGAGGCCGACCTCATTCCCACCATCCGGTCGCGGGTGCGCTCGGTGCGTCTGCGCGTGCCGAGGGTCGACGAGGTCGCCGCCCTCATCCAGAAGCGCGACGGGGTCGATGCGCACACCGCAGAGCGGGCCGCACGCGAGGCGCAGAGCCACATCGGCATGGCGCATCGTCTGGCCACGAACGACGAGGCGCGCGCCCGGCGCGACGAGACACTGAGTCTGGCGCTGGGCATCCAGAACGTGCCGCAGGCGGTCGTGGCCGCGGCCCGGCTCATGGAGATCGCCGGCGACGACGCCAAGGCGATCACACTCGAACGCGACGCCGAAGAACGCGAGAGCACCCTGAGATCGATGGGGGTCGAGGCGGGACAGGCTGTTCCCCCCGCCCTGCGCTCGCAGATCAAGACGCTCGAAGACGACCAGAAGCGGCGGGCGACCCGCAGCCTGCGCGACGGGCTCGACCGCATCCTCGTCGACCTGATGTCGCTCTACCGTGACATCCTGCTCGTTCAGCTGCAGTCCGAGCTTCCCACCATCAACTCCGCCATCCAGGCGCGACTCGACGAGGTCGCGGCCGCCAGCGATCCGGCCGACACCCTCGCGGTGCTCGACGCGTTCGCCGTGGCGCGCCGCCGCATCTCCGCGAACGTCGCCCCCGCGCTCGCACTCGAGGCCGCCCTCATCACCACAACCCGCCAACGAAGGACAACCCCGTGACAGCCCACACTCCGCGCCGCAGGCGACGGTCCGTCTCTCTCGCCGTGGCCGCGCTCGCGGTGGCCGTTCTCGTCTCCGGGTGCTCGACCTGGTTCGTCGACCGCTCGTCGTCGGGTGGCAGCGACAGGCCGGTCGCCGAGTCGACCCCCGCCGCCGAAGACGTCGATGCCGACCTCCGGCCGTTCTACGACCAGGTTCTCAGCTGGACCGATTGCGGAGGCGGGTTCCAGTGCGCAGAGGCCACCGCCCCGCTCGACTGGCAGAGCCCGTCCACCTCCGAGATCACGCTGGCGCTCGTCAAGCACCCGGCCAGCGGTCCGGGCGAGCGGCTCGGCTCCCTGCTCGTGAACCCCGGCGGCCCGGGCGGCTCCGGCTACGACTTCGTGAAAGACAGCCTCAGCTTCGCGGTGAGCGACACCCTGCAGGCGCAGTACGACGTGGTCGGATTCGATCCTCGCGGCGTCGGGCGCTCCTCGGCCATCAGCTGCCTCACCGACTCCGAGATGGACTCCTATCTCTACGATGTGCTGCCCGGCGAGCGGGGCTCGCAGCAGTGGCTCGACGCCTACACCGCCTCGTCTACGCAGTTCGCCACCTCGTGCGAGAAGAACAGCCCCGAACTGCTGGGGCACGTCGACACCGTCAGCGCGGCCCGCGACCTCGATCTTCTCCGCGCCACCCTCGGCGACAGCAAACTCAACTACCTCGGGTACTCCTACGGAACGTTCCTCGGCTCGACCTACGCCGATCTCTACCCGCAGAAGGTCGGTAGGCTCGTGCTCGACGGAGCCCTCGACCCGACGTCGAGCAACTTCGATGTGAGCGTGGGGCAGGCCGTCGGTTTCGAGAACGCCATGAAGGCCTACATGGCCGACTGCCTCACGAAGTCCTCCTGCCCGTTCGACGGGTCCGTCGACGACGGCATGGCGAAGATCGGCGATCTGCTGGCGCAGGTCGACGCCAGTCCGATCCGTGCCGGCGATGGGCGGCAGCTCGGATCGTCGAGCCTGCTCACCGCCATCATCTACCCGCTCTACGACGCCACCGCATGGGACTTCCTGAGCGACATGTTCTCCGACGTCATGGCGGGCAACGCCGACTACGCCATGCAGTTCGCCGACGGCTACAACGGACGCAACCCCGACGGCACGTATTCCGACAACTCCACCGAGGCCTTCACGGCGATCAACTGCCTCGACTACCAGTACACGAACGACCCCGCCGTCGTGCAGAAGCAGAACGCCGACCTCGTCGCGGCCGCTCCCACCATCGGACCGTGGTGGAGCTACGGCGACATCTCGTGCGACGTCTGGCCCGACAAGTCCACCCGCACCCCTCACGCCGTGACGGCGCAAGGCGCGGCGCCGATCATCGTCGTGGGCACCACGGGCGACCCGGCCACACCGTATGCCTGGGCAGAGGGCCTCGCCGGCCAGCTGTCGAGCGGCCAGCTGGTCACGTTCGTCGGCGAGGGGCACACGGCGTACGGCTCATCGAGCTGTGTGAAGGGCGTCGTCGACGCGTACTTCATCAGCGGCACCGTGCCGGCGTCCGATCCGCGGTGCACGAGCTGACGATGACCGAGACAGCCCTGGCCGGGGGCGTGGGGCTTCGCGAACGCAAGAGGCGGGCCACGAGCCGCACGATCCAGTTCGCCGTTCTCGAACTGGCGGTGGAGCGCGGCCTCGACCAGGTGACGGTCGAGGAGATCAGTCGCGTCGCGAACATCTCGCCCCGCACGTTCTTCAACTACTTCCCCTCGAAAGAGGCGGCGATGGTCGGAGACAACCCGCTCGAGCTGCCGCCGGGCCTGATCGATTCGTTCGTCGACGGTGCCGCCGGGGCAGACCTCGTCGACGGCCTGCTCGACCTCATGCAGCACATCGCGCTGATCGCAACGGGAGACCGGGAGCTGCACCAGCTGCGTCGACAGGTTCTGCGCAGCTATCCCGAGCTGTTCATCATCAAGGTCGCCGGCATGCACAGCTTCGAGACCGTGCTGGCCGAGGCCGTCGAGCGACGCCTCGATGCCGAAAGCGTGGGCCAGGATGCGATCGGCTCGCGCCTCGCGCAGGCCCGGCTCACAGCCCTGGTCGCCATCGCCGCTCTGCGACACGCTGTCACCTCATGGGCGGAGGGGGCAGACGACGAGTCTCTCTCGGAGAAGCTCACCGAGTCGTTCTCGCTGCTGCGACGGGTGCTCTGAGCTGTGTCGGCAAACACCGCGAACATCGGCTAGGATTTGTTGCTGTGCCATTCGCTGTGAAATGCGATGGCCAGGCCGCCTTAGCTCAGTCGGTAGAGCGATTCACTCGTAATGAATAGGTCATCAGTTCGATTCTGATAGGCGGCCCCATCCTGAGAAGGCCCGGAACCCCCGGGTCTTCTCGCGTTAAGTGCTCGACTTCGAAGGAGAATCGTGTCCACTCCATTCCGCTGGGGAATCCTCGGCACCGGCTGGATCGCCGAGATGTTCGTCACCGACCTGCGGGCCACGGGCATCGAGGTCACGGCCGTGGGTTCGCGCAGCCAGCAATCGGCGGATGCGTTCGGTTCGCGCTTCGACATCGCCTCGCGTCACGCGAGCTATGAGGCTCTGGTCGCGGACCCGGAGGTCGACGCCGTCTACGTCGCGACGCCGCATCCGATGCACGCGGCCAACGCGCTGCTCGCGATCGCGGCAGGCAAGCACGTGCTGGTCGAGAAGCCGTTCACCCTCAACGCGGCCGAAGCGGCCGAGGTCTCCGAGGCCGCACGCCGCGCCGGAGTGGTCGTGCTCGAGGCCATGTGGACCAGGTTCCTGCCGTCGATGGTGCGCATCCGCGAGATCATCGCCGCCGGCACGCTGGGCGAGGTGCGCACGCTCATCGCCGACCACGACCAGCTGCTGCCCTCCGACCCGGAGCACCGCATCAACAACCCCGATCTGGGCGGCGGTGCCCTGCTCGACCTGGGCGTCTATCCGGTCTCGTTCGCGGTCGACCTCTTCGGCGCGCCGACCGCGGTCACCGCGAAGGGCGACAAGACGGACACGGGAGTCGACAGACAGGTGGCGCTGATCCTCGAGCACGACGGCGGGGCGATCTCCGTGCTGCACACCGCGCTCGACACGCAGGGAGCCAACACGGCCACCGTCGTCGGAACCGAGGGACGCATCGAGATCGACTCGGTCTGGTACGAGCAGACGAGCTTCACCGTCTACGCGGGCAAGGGCAGCGAGGTCGTGGAGCGCTACGACGAGACCGTCGCCTCGCGCGGCATGCAGTTCCAGGCCTGGGAGCTCGAGCGCGTCGTCGCGGAGGGGCGCGGAGAGAGCGATCTGCTTCCGCTCGACGAGAGTGTCGCGGTCATGGCCGTTCTCGACGAGGCGCGGCGCCAGGTCGGCGTCGTGTACCCGGGGGAGTAGCTCGGCCCGACAAGCTCCGCCCGCCCAGCTCCGTCCGGCCCGGCTCATCCGGCCCGGGTTAGCATGGAACGATGTCCGAGACTCCCGCAACGACGCCGCGCGTCACCCCGCTGAGCGGTCTCATGCGGCGCGCCCGTCGGCATCCGAGGGTCTTCGCCATCACCGCCGCGGCAGCCGCACTCATCGTGCTCGGCGGCGGCGGGCTTCTGGCGGGGGCGGCCGTGGGTGCGCCCGACGCCGATGTCGCCGCCCGTGTCGCGACGCTCCCCAGCGCAACCGCCGATGGTTCAGCCTCCGCGACTCCGTCGCCCACCCCGACCCCCACGGCGCGCCCTCTGCCCGCCGCCGTGCCCGCCGCCCAGCCGGTGCGAACCTGCTCGATCGCGGAGGCGGCATCCGATGGGCGCCTCGGCACGTTCTCGGGCAGCGTGCGTAACGCGACCACCGGCGAGATCCTCTATGACCACGCGGGCGGCACCTACTCGCGCACGGCCAGCGTCATGAAGGTGCTCACCAGCGCGGCGGCCCTTGCCGTGCTCGGCCCCGACTATCGCGCGACCACCACCGTCGTCGCCGGAACAGAGCCCGGCCAGGTCGTGCTGGTCGGCGGCGGAGACATCACCCTCGCCAGCGGTTCGTCGAACATCTACCCCGGCTCGGCCAGCATGCTCGACCTCGCGGCGCAGGTGAACGCGTCGCTGGGCGGCGCGCCGGTGACCTCGATCGTGCTCGATTCCTCGGCGTTCTCGGGCGACGCATGGCAGCCGTCCTGGAACCGGAAGGAACTCTTCGACGGCTGGTCCAGCGAGGTGACCGCGCTGCAGGTCGACGGCGACCGGGCGGACCCGTCGAGCAGCCAGTCGACACGCAGCGAAGACCCGATCGGTCGCGCGGGCGCGGCATTCGCAAGCGCCCTCGGGGCAACGGGTGCCTCGATCGGCCAGGGCGTGGCGCCGGCGGGCACGGCGACGCTCGGCCAGGTGCAGTCGGCCCCGGTGTCGACGATGGTGCAGGACGCGCTCCTGCGATCCGACAACACCGAGGCCGAGATGCTGGCCCGCCTCACGGCGATCGCGCAGGGCTCGGGCAGCTCCTTCTCCTCGCTCGCCGCATCCACCCCCGCCGCGCTCGCGAGCTACGGCCTCGACACCGCGGGGCTCGTCATCGTCGACGGCTCCGGCCTCTCCGACGACAACGGGGTCTCGCCCAACTTCCTCACAGCGCTGTTCGCCAAGATCGCCGCCCGGGAAGGCAACCTCGGCATCATCGCCGACGGCCTGCCCGTGGCGGGCGAGAGCGGCACCCTCGCCGGCCGCTTCACCGGGTCGAACTCGGATGCCGCGGGTCGCGTGATCGCGAAGACCGGGTGGATAGACACCGGCTACACCCTGTCGGGCATCATCTCCGCAGCCGACGGGTCGGTTCTGACCTTCGCCTTCTTCGCGCTCGACAACGTGTCGGACAGCTCGAAGCAGGCGCTCGACACGGTGACGGCCGCGGCTTATCGTTGCGGGAACAACCTGTCGAATCAGTGACCCGCGTGTGCTCTAGACTCAATTGGTAAGCCGGCTGACTAATTCGACCGGACTCGACCGGTAGCCCGTGAGACACAGAGAGTGAGACGGCATGGCCCGCGCACTGTTCATCATCGACGTGCAGAACGACTTCACCGAGGGCGGCGCCCTGGGCGTCGAAGGTGGCGAGGCTGTGGCGGCCGGCGTCTCTGCCCTGCTGGCGGAGCACCGTGATGCCTACGACATGATCTTCGCCTCGCGCGACTGGCACGATGCAGACAACGACAACGGTGGCCATTTCGCGACGGACGAGGCCCCTGACTTCGTCGACAGCTGGCCCGTGCACTGCGTCGCCGGAACGTTCGGCGCGGAGTACCACGACGATCTCACGACCGACTCGATCGACTTCCACATCCGCAAGGGCCAGGGCAAGCCGGCCTACTCGATCTTCGAGGGGACCGCGGAGGAGGGCGGCTCGGTCGTCGAGCTGCTCGACTCCCACGGCATCACCCAGATCGACATCGCCGGTCTCGCGACCGACTACTGCGTTCGCGCCTCCGCGCTCGACGCGCTGGAGCACGGACGCGACGTGCGCGTCATCACCGACCTGGTGGCCGGCGTCGCGCCCGAGTCGAGCCGTGAGGCCCTGGCGGAGATGGCCCGCGCCGGCGCCGACCTCGTGCTCGCCGCCCAGGTCGAAAGCTAGACGTGCGCGTTCCCCGGTGGCTGAGGATCCTCCTCCCCGCCGTCCTGATCCTCGTGTGGCTGACCGCCGCGTCGATCGGTGGCCCGTACTTCGGCCGCATCGACGAGGTGTCGAGCAACGACCAGACCACCTACCTGCCCGCCAGCGCCGACGCGACCAAGGTGAGCGCGCTGCAGAAGCAGTTCACCGACTCCGACGCCATCCCCGCGATCATCGTGTTCCGCACCGACGACGGGGCCGAGCTCACCGACCAGCAGCGCACGGGCATCCAGGACCAGATAGAGGGAATGGCGACCGTGTCGGGGGTCGCCGACGACATCTCGCCGGCGATTCCGTCGGAAGACGGTCAGGCCGTCGAGGTCTTCGTGCCGATCGATGCCTGGGGCGAGGTGCGCGACACCGTCGACTCGATGCGCTCCTACCTGCTGCGCGAGGGCTCGATCGAGGGCGTGACCGCCTTCGTCACCGGCCCGGCGGGCTTCACCGCCGATATCGGCGACGCGTTCGCGGGAATCGACGGCATCCTGCTCGTGACGGCCCTCGCCGCCGTCTTCCTGATCCTCTTCATCGTCTACCGATCGCCCCTGCTGCCGTTCCTGGTGCTCGGAACGTCGTTGTTCGCGCTCACCACGAGCCTGCTCACCGTCTGGTGGCTCGCCAAGGCCGGCGTCTTCACGCTGAACGGGCAGGTGCAGGGCATCCTGTTCATCCTCGTGATCGGAGCCGCGACCGACTATTCGCTGCTGTACGTGTCGCGCTACAGAGAGGCGCTGCGCACGCACGAGAGGCGCTGGGATGCGACGTGGGCGGCCCTGCGCGTATCGCTCGAGCCGATCCTGGCGTCGGGCGGAACGGTCATCGCCGGACTGCTGTGCCTGCTCTTCTCCGATCTCAACTCGAACAAGGCACTCGGCCCCGTCTCGGCCGTCGGCGTCGCCTTCAGCGTGCTCGCGTCGCTCACGCTGCTTCCGGCCCTGCTGCTGGCCTGCGGCCGTGCGTCGTTCTGGCCGCTGCGCCCGAAGTTCATGGCGCCGGAGGGGGCGGCGCCGCGCATCGGGGCCGAGCACGCCCGCCACGGTTTCGGCCCGCACGAGGCCGCTCACGGCGCGCCCAAGGGATTCTGGGCGCGGCTCGAGGCGTTCATCGCCTGGCGACCGCGCACGATCTGGATCGTCACCACGGTCGTACTGCTCGCCGCCGGAACCGGAGTGCTGCAGCTGCAGGCCAGCGGCGTTCCGCAGAGCGACCTCATCCTCGGCCAGTCCGAGGCGCGCGATGGACAGGAGGCCCTCGGTGAGCACTTCCCTGGCGGTTCGGGAAGCCCGGCGCTGATCGTCGCGCCCGAGGCCGACCTGGCCGACGTCGCATCCACCGTTCTCGGCACCGACGGAGTGACCTCGCTCACGGTCACCAGCGCGAACTCGCCCTCGGGGTCTGCCGTCGTCGACGGCGACGGGTCGCTCTCGGCCCCCGGAGGCGCGCAGACGCTCATCGCCGTGGCGCCGACGGTCGTCGACGGCGACGTGCTGCTGCAGGCGACGCTCTCCGACGCGGCCGATTCGGATGCCGCGAAGGACACGGTGCGCGAGCTGCGGTCGGCGCTGGCCGACACGACGTCGGGCGCACTCGTCGGCGGTGTGACCGCTACCGCCATCGACTCGGACACGGCCAGCGTGCACGACCGCAACACGATCATCCCGATCGTGCTCGTGGTCATCCTGCTCATCCTGATGCTGCTGCTGAGGTCGATTCTGGCTCCGGTGCTGCTGGTGCTCAGCGTGGTCGTCTCGTTCGCCGCAGCGCTCGGCGTCTCCGCACTCGTCTTCACCCACCTCTTCCGGTTCCCCGGAGCCGATCCCTCGGTCCCGCTCTACGGATTCGTGTTCCTCGTGGCCCTGGGCATCGACTACAACATCTTCCTCATGACCCGCGTGAGGGAGGAGTCGATCACGCACGGAACGCGTGCCGGCATCCTGCGGGGACTGACGGTGACCGGAGGGGTCATCACGTCGGCTGGAATCGTGCTGGCCGCGACGTTCTCGGCGCTCGGGGTCATTCCCGTGCTCTTCCTCGCCCAGATCGCCTTCATCGTGGCCTTCGGCGTTCTGCTCGACACGCTGCTCGTGAGGTCGCTGCTGGTGCCCGCGCTGGCTTACGACCTGGGCCGTGTGATCTGGTGGCCGAGTAAGCTGGCGAAGGCGCCTCAGGGCGTCGACACACCATCTCGCTAGCGCTCAGCAGTACGGAGAATCATGACAACGACGTCCGAATCCTCGCTTCTCGCATCGGTGCCGAACCAGCTCTACATCGGTGGCCAGTGGGTCGACGCTGAGGGCGGTCGCACCATCGACGTCGACGACCCGGCGACGGGCGAGACGATCCGCACGATCGCCGATGCCGGCCCGGCCGACGGCATCCGGGCCCTCGACGCCGCGGTCGCCGCCCAGGCCGACTGGGCGGCCACGGCTCCGCGGGTGCGGGGCGAGATCCTGCGCCGGGCCTTCGACATGCTGCAGGAGCGCAAGTCGGAGTTCGCCCTGCTGATGACGCTCGAGATGGGCAAGCCGCTGGCCGAGGCCGCCGGCGAGGTCGCCTACGGGGGAGAGTTCCTGCGCTGGTTCAGCGAAGAGGCGGTGCGCATCTCGGGTCGCTACGGACAGAACCCCGAGGGCACCGGAACGATGGTCGTGTCGCAGCGCCCCGTCGGCCCGTGCTTTCTGATCACCCCCTGGAATTTCCCGCTCGCCATGGCCACGCGCAAGATCGCGCCGGCCCTCGCGGCAGGCTGCACAGTGGTGGTCAAGCCGGCCGAACTCACACCCCTCACGACGCTCTTCTTCGCGAAACTGCTCGAAGACGCGGGCCTGCCCGCCGGCGTGCTCAACGTGATCACCACGTCGACGTCGGGCGAGGTCTCGGAACCCATCATCAGCGACCCTCGGCTGCGCAAGCTCAGCTTCACGGGGTCGACGGGCGTCGGTCAGAAGCTCATCGCTCAGTCGGCCGCCAACGTGCTGCGCACCTCGATGGAGCTCGGAGGCAACGCCCCGTTCGTGGTCTTCGACGACGCCGACCTCGACAAGGCCGTCGACGGGGCGATGCTCGCGAAGTTCCGCAACATCGGCCAGGCGTGCACGGCGGCCAACCGCTTCATCGTGCACTCCGCGGTCGCCGACGAGTTCGCCCGGCGCATCGCCGACCGGGTGAAGGCCCTCTCGATCGGCCGCGGCACAGAGCAGGGAGTCGACATCGGCCCGCTCATCAACGACAAGGCCGTCGACAAGGCCGACTCCCTGGTGCAGGACGCCGTCTCACGGGGTGCCGAGCTCGTCACCGGAGGCAGGCGCATCGACGGCCCGGGCAGCTTCTACGAGCCCACCGTCGTTTCCGGGGTCGCCGCCGGCAGCGACATCCTGCGCGAGGAGATCTTCGGACCCGTCGTGTCGATCGTGACCTTCGACGACGAAGACGAGGGCGTGCGACTCGCCAACGACACCCAGTACGGGCTCGTGAGCTACGTCTTCACCTCCGACCTGGCCCGCGGCCAGCGCATGATCGAGCGCCTCGAGACCGGCATGATGGGCCTGAACGTGGGCGTCGTGTCGAACGCGGCGGCACCCTTCGGCGGCGTCAAGCAGTCGGGACTCGGCCGCGAGGGCGGGCTCGAGGGAATCCACGAGTACCTGTCGACGAAGTACACGCTCATCCCGAACAGCTAGGGCTCGTCAGGCTCAGGGAGCGACCGCGTCAGACCAGCAGCTGGTGCTTCGCCAGGTCTTTGTACAGCGGCGTCGACACGACGAGCTCGGAGTGCGTTCCCACACCGACCACGCGGCCGTGCTCGAGCACGACGATCTGGTCGGAGTCGACGACCGTCGAGAGCCGGTGTGCGATCACGATGAGCGTGCGGTTCTCGGCGACGGCGTCGATGGCCTCGCGCAGCATCTGCTCGTTCAGGCCGTCGAGGCTCGACGTCGATTCGTCGAGCAGCAGGATGGGCGGGGCCGCGAGCAGGGCCCGGGCGATGGCCAGCCGCTGGCGTTCGCCGCCCGACAGCATCACGCCGTCTTCGCCGACCGCGGCGTCGAGCCCGTCGTCGTTGCGGTCGAGCACCTCGCCGAGGTTCACGGCGTGCAGCACCTCGATGCACTGCGCATCGGTCGCATCCGGAGACGCGAGCAGCAGGTTCTGACGGATCGTTCCGGCGAGCACGGGCGCGTCCTGCTCGACGTAGCCGATCTGCGACCGCAGCGTCTCACGATCGATCGCCTTCAGGTCGATTCCGCCGAGGCGCACGGTGCCGGAGGTCGGATCGTAGAAGCGCTCGATGAGCGCCAGCATGGTGCTCTTGCCCGCTCCCGACGGGCCGACCAGTGCCGTGCGCTGGCCCTGGCGGGCGGCGAAGCTCACGCCGTGCAGAACGCCGGATGCCATCGGCCCGCCCGCGGGCACGTCGGCGTCGTCGACGGGCGCGCCGGCATACGCGAAGTGCACGTCGTCGAACTCGAGAGCGACTCCGTCGGACGCGATGGGAGGCGCCGAGGTGCGCGCGATCTCGGCATCGAACTGCGTTTCCACCGGAAGGTCGATGATCTCCTGGATGCGGCCGAGGGCTCCGAGCGCCTGGTTCACCGAATTGAGCGCGCCGAACGCCTGGCCGAGCGGCATGATCATCATGAACAGGAAGAGGATGAACGAGATCAGGTTGGCGATGGTGATCGAGCCGTCCGCGACGCGGAACCCGCCCACGCCGAGCACGACAAGCAACGACACCTGCAGGGCGATGCCGGCGATGGGCACGACGAGGGCCGAGATCTTCGCGACCCGCACGCCCATGTCGAATGCACCCCGCGCATCCGTCTCGATGGCCTCGATCTCGCGGTCGGTCGCATTGGACGCGCGCACCGTGCGGATGGCGCCGAGCGAGCGCTCGACCGATGCCGCAAGGTCGCCGACCTTCTCCTGCTGCTTGCGGCTGGCCGTGCGCACGCGACCCGAGATGAGAACGACCGTGACGACGGAGACGGCGATGACCGCGACCGTGAGACCGAGCAGCACGGGATCGATGATGAGCATGGCGATCAGTGCGCCGAAGAATACGAGCGAGCCGCCGATCGCATCGACGAGCCCCTGGGTGATGACGGCGTAGAGCAGCGTGGTGTCGCTGCCGACGCGGCTCACGAGGTCGCCGGTCCTGCGCACGTCGAACTCGCGGATCGGCAGGCGCAGCATGCGGCGAACCAGCTGGCGGCGGGCCGACAGCACGACGGCCGTGCCCGTGCGCTGCAGCAGATAGTGCTGGAATCCGCTGATGAGGCCGGAGACGACCACGAGGGCCACCAGCGCGGCGACGAGGGTTCCCAATGGATCGCCGGCCTGCACCACGGTGATCACCTGACTCACCAGAAGGGGCTGGGCCAGGCTGGCCCCGGCGCCCAGGATGCTGAGTACGATGACCACGCCGAGGATCGGGCGGTGTTCGGAGAGATAGGGCAGCAGCTGGCTGAACCGGGCGCGGGGGCCGTCTTCGGGCTTCGGCGACCGGCCCAGTCGGCGTCGTGGCTGCGTGCTGGTGCTCATACGGATCTTTCTGCTGCGGGAAGAGGGGAGCGCGATGCGCCGTGCCGTCGGTCGAGCCGAGTGCGCGGGCCTCTCCCCATTGTGCACCGCGTGCGCGCGACGCGGGTCACCGGGTGGTGACGACGACGACGGGGCTATCGATCGACGATGCAGGGGGCGAGGCCGGGGGAGCGAGCAGAAGGGCCGCCAGCATCAGGCCGCCGAGACCGGATGCGAGAAGCCAGGCGCGAATCACCCGTCGGGGCTCGTCGCCGCGCCAGGACCCGGCGTGACGCCACGGCGTACCCGCATGAATCGACATGGGCTCACCCTATGCCGCGAGCCTGCGAACTGCCGCACAGTGCAGGGGCACTCGCGGCGGCTCGCAGGCTCGCGGGATGAGGCGCGGTGGCGCGGGTCAGGAGACGTTCGACTCGTAGTCCACGTCTTTGGTCTCCTTGCTCAGGATCAGGGCGGCGAGAGTGATCAGACCTGCGGCGCTGAGGTAGATGCCGACGAGCCAGGTGCTGCCGTCGGCGATGGTCCACAGCCAGACGGCGATGAACGGCGCCACGGCGGCTCCGAGGATGCTCGCGACGTTGTAGCTGATGGCCGAGCCGGTGTAGCGCACGTTGGTCGGGAACAGCTCCGGCAGGATCGATCCCATCGGGCCGAAGGTCAGCCCCATCAGTGTGAAGCCGATGATGAGCAGCGCCATGACGCCCACGAAGCCGCCGCCGAAGAGCGGAACGAAGAGCAGGCCGAACACGATGATGCCGATCGTGACCCAGATGAGCGTCTTGCGGCGACCGAACTTCTCGGCGAGAGGACCGGCGACCAGGGTGAAGATACCGAAGAACACCACGCCGATGATGAGCATCACAAGGAAGTCGTTGCGGGGGTAGCCGAGGCCCGCGACGAACGTGTCGGCCGAGAACGGCTTGCCCGCCTTCTCGGCGGCGGCCTGCCCGGCCTCGACGGTTGCCGGGGTCGTGCCGAAGGTCAGGGTGAAGGTGGTCATCAGGTAGAACAGCACGTAGGTGGCCAGCATGATGAACGTGCCGAGGATGAGCGGCCACCAGCTGGTCTTGAAGACGCGGGCCAGGGGAAGCTTCGCGACCTCACCCTTCTCGACGACCTTCTGGAAGGCGGGCGTCTCGATGAGCTTGAAGCGCACGTAGAGTCCGACAGCGACGAGCAGTGCGCTGCCGAGGAACGGGATGCGCCATCCCCATGCGGCGAACTCCTCCGGGCTCAAGCCCAGCGACAGCCAGAGGAACACGCCGTTGGCGACGATGAACCCGATGGGCGCACCCAGCTGCGGGAACGTGCCGTAGATGGCGCGCTTGCCCTTCGGGGCGTTCTCGGTTGCGAGCAGTGCGGCGCCGCTCCACTCGCCGCCGAGGCCGAGGCCCTGGCAGAAGCGCAGGATGACGAGGAACGTCGGGGCGAGCACGATCCAGCCGTCCGCGCTCGCGGTGGGCAGGCATCCGATCAGCACCGTCGCGATGCCCATGGTGAGCAGCGAGGCCACGAGCGTGCCCTTGCGACCGATCCTGTCTCCGAAGTGGCCGAAGATGATCGAGCCGATGGGCCGCGCGACGAACGCGGCGCCGAAGGCGGCGAACGAGCTCAGCAGTGCGGTGGTGTCGTCGGCGTTCGGAAAGAAGAGCTTCGGGAAGACGAGTACCGCTGCGGTGGCGTAGACGTAGAAGTCGTAGAACTCGATCGACGTGCCGATGAGGCTGGCGAGGATGACGCGCGAGCGGGGATTGGTCTTGGGCGCGGGCGCTGTTGCGGCCGGGGCTGCGGATGACATGAGCAGGCTTTCGGTGAGTGCGTCGAAACGCGGTGACGAGAGCGCATCGGGCTGGCGCTGGGAGGAGCGACGTTGTTCGTCGGGCCCCACGAGCGTCATCGATGCGAAAAGTGTCGGCGCCGGTTCTGCGCCCCGACAACCTTACGCGCGAATCGGGCGCGGCATGCCCCCGTCGGGGGTCACTCCCGCCGCGGTATACGAATGCGGTTCCCCTACAATTGGGCCGAACGCGTCCGACGGTGGCCGTTCAGGATGGACACAGTCATGCCCCGCGTCTTCGTCGTCGGTTCCCTCAACATCGACTCGGTGGTCGAGGTCGAGAGACACCCCCGGCCGGGCGAGACGCTGATGGGTGGCGACGTGGCCACCTTCTTCGGGGGAAAGGGCGCGAACCAGGCCGTCGCGGCCGCCGCGGCGGGCGCACAGGTGCTGTTCATCGGTCGTGTCGGCGACGACGCGGGCGGGCACGACTACGTCGCACGGCTGCGGGCTCGCGGAATCGACGCGAGCGGGGTCACGGTGACGCAGGGTTCGACCACGGGGCACGCGATGATCGCGCTCGATGCGCAGGCCGAGAACACCATCATCGTGTCGCCGGGCGCCAACGCCCGTCTGACCACGGCCGATCTGGGCCCCCTCGAATCCGTCGAACCCGGCGATGTCCTCCTCGCACCCCTGGAATCCGATCTCCAGGTGATCGCCGAGGCGGCGCGCATGGCGCACTCGCGCGGCGCAAGGGTGGTGCTCAATCTCGCCCCGTTCGCGGAGATCCCCGCCGAGGTCCTCGCGCTCGCCGACCCGGTGGTCGTGAACGAGCACGAGGCGCAGCAGCTCGAGCGCTCCGGTGTGTCGCCCGAGTCGCTGCTGGTCACGCTCGGCTCTGCGGGTTCGCGCTGGGGCTCCATCGAGGTCGCCGCCGCACAGGTCGATCAGGTGGTCGACACCACGGGCGCGGGCGACAGCTATTGCGGCACGCTCGCCGCGGGCCTCGCGGCCGGCCTGGATGCGCGCGCCGCCATGCAGGCCGCGAGCGACGCGGCGGGTCGCGCCGTCGAGTGGGTCGGCGCGCAGCCCGACTGAGGAGCGGCCGGCTCGTGCCGAATCACTCGACGGTGATGACGAGCTTTCCCCCACCGGACGCCGTGGCGTTCTCGAGATCGACCAGGGCCGGGATGGCGTCGTCGAGTGCGACGGTCTGAGCGATGTGGGTGGCGATCTCCCCTCGTGCCGCAGCATCCGCGACGTGCTGCAGGTCGTCGCTGTCGGGCCGGCCCATGAAGGCGGTATAGGGGCCGGGCAGGATGCTTCGCGCGAATTTGGCGACGGAGGGGACGATGTCGATGATCCGGCCGCCGGGCGTGATCATGCGACGCGCGGCGGCGTAGGGAAGGCTTCCCGCCGTGTCGAAGACGACGTCGAAGCGACCGATCAGGGGCGCAGGGTCGAGGTCGAAGGCGACGACGGTGTCGACGCCGAGCCGGCGAGCTTCCGCCTCCGATCCCGAGCGGCAGCTCCCGGTCACGGATGCGCCGACGCCGACCGCGACCTGCACGGCCACCCGACCGACGCCACCCAGACAGCCGTTGACGAAGATCTCCTGCCCCGGCTGCAGTCTG
>Ga0247732_10000327_pt1 | contig 25396 bp, 19 predicted proteins | sample UWRJL163409C2_FD_180940 | JGI IMG/M metagenome (GOLD analysis project Ga0247732, IMG submission 180940) | Plant litter microbial communities from Arlington Agricultural Research Station in Wisconsin, United States - UWRJ-L163-409C-2 | ecosystem: Environmental > Terrestrial > Plant litter >...
CCAAGGTGCTCGCGGTGGCCGCGATTACGGAGATGACAACATCGCTGAGACGACCTGCTCCCTACCTGTCTCAACGCAGTTGTCATCTTCGCAAGTGGCAAGGGACAACTCCACTGAGACCGGACATCTTGAGTGGCCCTCACCCGCGACACCAAGTCAATTTGGCCAAAGCGCCTCTACGCCAACATTTTTAGTGGATTGCGCCAGGGTTCACGCCACTTCCTCCCGGTGCGGTTGCCACGACACGCGCCTATCAACGTTTGTTTCGCGGCTCCCCTAGTCGCTGAGATGCTCGGCTACAGCGACCAAGTCACCCAGAAGCACGCCGCCGAAGCCGGCAATACATGGGCTAGATACGTCCAGCGCTGAAGACGTTGTCTCAGAACGGAAGTCATTACGTGCCTTCAGTTCTCGAACTCCGATGTTTCCTTCGGCGCTCAGGAAGGCCATATCGCACACGAAGCTCCTCGCCGCTAATGGTTCGGCCTGCTGCGTAATCCCTGTCGGCTTGCGCCAGCTCCTCCAGGGTTCCGGGCTGCGTCGACGCGGTCAGCGTTTCCTGCAATGAGTCGAATTCATCGACAGACATCAGTATGGCCGATGACCCTCCAGGCGTCGAGATCGTCACCGACTCTCCCGAGTCTCGCACCTGGTCGACCAGCCGGCCCAAGCTCTGTGCGGCGACGCGAACATCAACTGTACGCATGTCCCAGTCTCCTCTTTTTCGGCGTCCTCGCGGCTCCTGGTCGATGATCATGGAAGTAGTACTGCTGCTGGACGCAACCTCAGGTCGAACTCAGCCAGTGCAGCGCCAGCTCGGTCGACTGCTGCTTTACCTGAAGGCGAGGCCGGGTGTCGGTCCCACCAGCTAACATCGGGGTCACTTTGAGTGGCCCTCACCCGCCGAGTTGGGTGGAGTTGCCCAAAGCGCCTCGACGTCAACGGTTCTGGTGGATTACGCCAGGTTCCTCCCAGCGGTTGTCGCGACACGCGCCCACTCGATTACGATGCCCGTCTACATCTCACAGGGGTAGATCGCCGCGTATCCACCGAAACCGGGAGTCGTCATGCCACTTTTCACGGTCACGATGCGTTCAGGGAGAACCGCGAGGGAACAGGACTCGATATCCGTCGCGATTCATGACGCAAGCGTCAGCGTCGGTTATCCCGAGGACGATCACTTCCAAAGGTTCATCTCCTTGGAGCGAGCTGACTTTCGTGTCAGTCCTCGCTATCCCGATCTGCAAAGGCCTCGCACCGAGAATGTCCTGATGATCGAAGCCGTGCTTTCGTCAGGGACCGCCGAAAACAGGAAGCGCTCGCTGCTCTCTGCGATCGTGACGCGCCTGCAGGCGGCTGGAATCGACCCAAACGACGTCATGGTCTTCTTCGGTGAGATGGACCGTGCCAGTAGTTCCTTTGGTGGTGGCCGCCCCGCCCCGCCCGTCGAGGTAGTTCCTGACTAGGCGCGCGCGACAACGGCTCAGCCGTGTGTTCAGTAGCGGGCCGCGTTGGCGCGCAACAACGGTGAGACGGACGAAGGGATTCCGTCCACCGTGGCGCCGGCGAACTGGAGCGACCGCGAGAGCATTCGGTTGTTCTGTGCCGGGAAGTTCAACGACGGCGTTGACACCTCGTCCAGCGTGGCTCGCTGGGTGTCGGTGAGCGTCACGTCGAGGGCGGCCAGGTTGGCTTGGAGTTGGTCCAGGCGGCGTGCGCCGAGCAGGGTCGAGGTGATCCCTGGACGGCCCAGTATCCACGCCAGGGCCACCGCGGCAGAGCTGGCGCCTACCTCTTGGGCAACCTCGTTGAGGACGTCGATTACGGCGTAGTCGGCAATGCTTGGCGCGCCGACCAACTGGGCGCGGGTGGTGTCCACCGCGCCAGTGGCGCTGCTGGAGTACTTGCCCGACAGAAACCCGCTCCGCAGCGGACCCCACGCCATCACTCCCATACCCATCGCCCGGGCCATGGGTATCAACTCTCCTTCCGAGGTCCGTTCGAGAAGGTTGTACTCGAGCTGCAGTGCGATGACGGGAGCCCAGCCCCGGGTGCGCGCGATGGTGGCCGCCTCCGCCGTCGCCCACGCGGGGACGTCGGAGAAACCGACGTAGCGGATCTTGCCGTCGCTGACCAGATCGTCCAGCGCGCGCAGGGTTTCCTCCACTGGCGTGGTCGGATCGAAATTGTGCATCCAATAGACGTCGACGTAGTCGGTGCGCAAACGGCGCAACGAGTTGTGCAGCTGTTGCACGATCGCCTTACGGCCCGGTCCACCCCCGTTCGGGTCGTTCTCGTAGAGGTTGGCGAAGAACTTCGTGCCGATGACGACTCGGTCGCGTAGCGCGGACTGGCCGTCGAAGTAGTCGCCGACGATCGCCTCGGCATGGCCGTTGGTGTAGATGTTGGCCGTGTCGATCGAGTTGCCTCCTTGGTCGAGGTAGGCCGCCAGGATCGACTTGGAATCCTCTGGGCTGCTTCCCCAGCCGTGATCTTCGCCGAAGGTCATGGTGCCGAGGGTGAAGGGGCTGATTCGCAACCCCGAGCGGCCGAGTGTGGCGTAGGAATTCAGCGACATGGTGGGTCCTCAACTTTCGAGTCATCGAGCCGGTGGACACGTGGTGTGACATCTGAAGTCAACTCCCTCGAGCCCCGGTGACCTAGACAGATGTGTGCAGATCATTGAACGATCCGCTCAGCTTTGTTCGAATCGTGCGCCGCACCGGCTGGTGCCCATGCTTCACTGGACCGATGGACCACCTGGGCGAACTGCGTGCGCGTATCGCGCGACTTGCCGCGACGGGCGACGGGCCGGTGTGCGTCGAGGGAATCACGGTCTTGTCGACTGAGCACCCGACAGAACCACTGGGCTCGATCAACGAACCGGTGTTCGCCCTCGTTGCCCAAGGGGTGAAGCGGGTCGTCGTCGGCGGGCACGTCTTCGACTTCCGTGCGGGCCAATATCTCACCGTCACCGTTGATCTTCCGGTGACGTCGCAAATTACCCATGCCTCTCGCGCCGAGCCGTACCTGGTGTTCGGGCTGCCCCTCGAACCCGCCGTCATCACCGCGCTGCTGGTGGAAGCTGGTCCCGGTCTGGCCCGCCCGCGCAGTGGACCCGCCATCGCGGTCAGCGACGCCGACCACGATCTAATCGACGCCGTCGTCCGACTTCTTCGCCTCGTCGACCAGCCACGCGATTTCGCCGTCCTCGCGCCCGGCGTGCGTCGTGAGATTTACTGGCGCCTGCTCAACGGTCCCCAGGCGTCACTCGTCAGAGAAATCGGGCTGGTCCAGAGCCCGCTCGCCGTCGTCACTCACGCGATCGAATGGCTCAAGGCGCATTTCGACGAGGTCATCCGCATCGACGACCTTGCAGACGCTGTAGGCGTAAGTGTGTCGTCACTCAACCGGCATTTCCGCGCAACGACGGCAATGAGCCCGCTGCAGTACCAAAAGCAGCTCCGACTCCAACGGGCACGCATTGAGCTGATGACCTCACCGCGCGACGTCGCCGCCGTCGGACACTCCGTGGGCTACGACAGCCCGTCGCAGTTCAGCCGCGAATACCGGCGTATGTTTGGCATTCCGCCAGGGCAGGACGCCATGCGCCAGCAGACCGCGTCAGTCGCCACGGATCAAACGCCCTAAGGAGCACAGTGCGGCTCGAGAGCGCCCCGCGGACCGTCTCGAACACCCTCGCATCCCCTGATGCCCGCCGCCTAATGCACATGGCTCTCTGACCCCGCAGACTAGGCGACACGATCCTGCTTCGGCTCTGACAGTGACCGCCAGCCAGCAGGGCAACGCACGATACCTTCGCAAGACAGCAAATCACCGCTCAGCATCGCCTGAACTGGTAGCCGCGGACCCGCACAGTAGTGAAGTGCGCCCCAGCGCAAACAAAAGGCAGAACGTGGTTGCTCCGTAGCGATAGGAATACGACGGAATCGAATATGGCGGGTCACCGGTAGAAGGTGGGTCATTCGCGTAAAATGCAAATACATCTAATACTGATATTCCCCTCCGGGACGCAAAAACCGTTCGTAGGCAACGGCATTCGTGCCTAACGCCCCCAGCGGGTCGGGCGGCATCCGTCGATGCCCCGGCTTGAAGGTCAGCTCCTAGTGGCACTCGTCTGCTCTAGGCCGCACGACCAACTTCTGTGAGGGTTCGATCGGCAGATCGTTGACCCGGCACTCGGATGGGCCGCCGGTGAGGCCGGCCGCCCATTCGTCACGGTGACGGTTACCCCCGGTCGATGCCCTGGCGTGAGAAACGCAGCCTCGCAACACTATTCGTTCATGGATAATCTACATTATCCATGATATTAGGGGCTTGCAGCGCATCATCTCCCACCACCGGGTGAACGCGGCATGGATGAGAACGGCCAACACGGCGCTGTCGTTAGCCTAAAAACTTTGAGCCGAACACCTTTCAGTGAGGACTACGAGTCGGACCCCTCGCCAATTTTCTTGCGCTGACGGCGCGGCCCTGTCGGTGGAGCTGGCATTTCGCCGAACACCTCCGACAGGTGGTCCCAGCCTTCAAGCACGCCCGTCGTGTTAAGGAGCAGATTTGCTAGCTCATCGACTCGCTCCGGCTGCGCAAGAGCGGTGCGGGCAAGATTCAGCAACTGGACACCACTCACGAGGCAGTGATCCCGTCGCTCCGCGTACGGCCTCATCTGCGGCGGATACACAGGATCGGTCCGCTCGAGGGGTGGCCGCTGCTTAAACGCGTTGATCACAAGGATTCCCTTCGGCGCTCGCTCCTCCACCACCTCCTCCGCTACCCACTTCTCGAGTTGCGCGCTATGGCCCTCTGCGGCGCTCTTGCTCAGCCCCTTCGTCTCGACCACGACGGCGCGGCCACCGCGGATACCACGCACGTCAGTCCTGCCCGGAACGACCGGCTGCAGTTCGAAACCGAGAACCTCGAGTGCCCTAGCGACGGCAACCTCGAGCGGGGTGCCACCGCTTGTGACCAGCACCTTCCAATTGTGGTCGCCCTCCTGCTCGGCGAGAAGTGCGTCCAGCTGAGCTTGAATCGCCGCGGCCTGGGCTTTGAGATTCTCGATTGTCGGCGCTCGATTGAGTTCACTCTGAAACCGATACTCGTCCACCCAGGCGGGCCAGTCGACCTCTCCTGTGGTGACGCGCCCGACTATCCATTGCAGGACAAGGTCATCGACGACGGCGTCCGGCGAAGCCTCTTCCGGATCGGATTCTCTGGCGACTACGTGCTCGTCGTCGGACCCACCGCCGCCGTCATCAAGGTCTTCAAGAACGTCGACGTCCTCGTCGTCTTCATAGACATCGTCGTCATCCTCGGCGGTATCCGTGCGGAGGAGCATCGGCAGCAAGATGATGTTTCCGCCGCCATCATATTTGACATGTGCAGCAACAGGTTTCGTGGTGCCCGTAACCCGGAGCAGCGGACGCGAAGGTGCGTCCGTACTGAGAATTGCGCCGTACTGCCAATAGTCGGCAGTTTCCCGGTAGAGCGGGCCGATACCACTGTCGACCGGCTCCATGTCGACGCCGGACGCGAATGTGCGAGTCACATCAATGGGGAGGACGTTCCAAATGTCGAAATCCGCCAGTATCGTAGTGGTCTTCTGGTTGCGGCCAGTGCCGGAGTATCGCTTCTCGCCAGTCTCCACCTTGACTGTTAGATCACCGGGCACGAAAACGACCAGCGTGCGGCCGAGCAAGAGGAACTCGCCGATATCGTTTGCGCGGCGCTCGGCGTCGCGCTGTATCTGTGCCGAGTCGTGCTCGGATAGCCAACGCCGGCCCTGGTAGCTGCGACTCCCAGCCATGTAATGCGGTTCGTCGTACGACAAAACTGACCGCAGCGGGTCCCACAGAACGAGGTCGTAGTCAAACAGCGAATGAGTGGAGGAGAACTCGGCATAAACAGCGTCTTCGACCTCCAGTTCGGCATCCAGCAGCAGGACCCTCACCGTGTTCCTCCAACATCCCGCCAGCACGTCGCCCCAATCCGGGAACCGTTCGACCAGTCTAAATTGACCTCATGAACTCGGGGTACCGTTGCTGTTCACCACTCAGTCCATGATCGTTGATGTGCGACGCACAGTGCTGCCTCGTCTTCGTGAATAACAGCAATTTGATGATTGTGAACGGTGTTGGCCTGCTGGGCGCGTGCCACGGTCTGCCCCGCAGAAGCTCACGACGGTCGCCTTCCCTAACTTTCTAGCCGATCGTGCGGTGCGTAAACCCTCACCGCACACCACCAAGGCGCGCGACCATTTTGGTAGCTCTTGGGCAGGGTCTTGGGCGACCGATAAAAGGCATGGGGTTGGCACCGAGGCGGCCGGCGGCGAACAGGAAGGTGCGCACCGTCAAGACTTCGAAGCCATCGCCACGTTGCTGACCGGTACCACCGACGCCGCCCAGGATGTCAACTAGCACGGACAGTGGTTGTGCCACAATCGGTTCGAAGACGACGAGGTGACGACGATGTTTGTCTCACTGTGGTCAAGTCTGTTCCGGGTCAGTTGAGGTAGGCCGTTATTGACCGAGATCTGGACAGTAGAAGTCGATCAACGCTCGCGTTAGCTGCTCAGCTCGGTTGGTGAGGGCACCTAGCTTGTCCGTGGGAACGGGTGAGAAGTCAGTCGGATAGTCCTTGACCGCGGCGTGTGAAACCAAATCCGAGACGGGGACTGGCAGTCGGTTGTCCGGCATCCCGAGGTATACGTAGGTGAGGCCTTGCAGACGCCCGGCGGAGCGGTGTTCGTGGATGAGTGCGCGCATACCGTCTTGGGACCGGGTATGTGCAATCTCAAAGCTTCGAAGGAGTCGCCCGGTCATGAAATTGGGTGCCAGCTTCGGGCTTCGGCCAACGCCGGCATCGACGGCGATTACATGGTCGAGGTCGTAGACGTGGCTGGTGTGGCGTGCAGAGCGACCCGGCAGGATGGGGCTCAACGCGAGATTGTCGTAGACCCCACCGTCGGTCATCAGCATGGTTTTCCGGTGTTTGACGCCGTTTGACCGGGTGAACGTGTACGTGCGGTTTAGCTGCGGCAGTAGCGCGGGGAAGGCTGCGGAAGCGGCGGTGGCCTCGGCAACGGTGATGGGGCCGGCGATGAGTCCGTGAGGTGAGCATGAGCTGACGGCGCTACCGAATCGGACGGCATTCCCGGTAGAGAGGTCGGTCGCGGAAATGATCGTGTCCAAACCGGGGTGGGTGACCTCATCCATGTGTTTCGCGCCGAACGTGCGCGCCGCAAACGCCGAGACGAGAGCCTCGGTGCGCGTGGATGCTCGGGCTCGCTTGAGTGGTCGGGGAGGAAGCGCGAGTACGACGCTGCGTGCATTGCTGGCGATCAGTCGAGGGTGCATAGCGCGTCGAAAGAGTTCGTTCCGAAGGTTGGTGCGCAGCATTCCGTTCACGGACGCATCGAACTCGGCAAAGTCAGCGGGGCCGTAGGCCCACATCGCCGTGAGAAGCGAGCCCCCACTGATGCCCGACACCACCCGAACGTCGGGAAGGATGCCGCGGTCGTTGAGTGCGCGCATTGCGCCGAGCCCAAAAGCGGCGGCTCGAAATCCACCACCAGAGAACGCCAATCCCACCCGTGGCCGCGTGGGATTGCTCATGTGGTTCGCCTAGTTCGACGCCATGGGGTCCACCATCGCGCGTGATCGGGTAGCGCACTGGTGGTGCTGATCTTGCCGTCGCTTACGTCGACTGTGCAGCCGCCCGCGCCTGCTCGAAAGTAGGTCCCCGTCGGTAGCTGTTGGAGGTTTCGTCCTCCGACATACCCAGGATGACCCAAGGCTAGTGGTTCCGTGGAGCGGGGTACGACCCTCGCGTAGACGTCAGGTGCGCTATTGAAGTCGCCTTCCCGCCAGGCGTTCCACCGGTCGGCGGGACCGCCGAAGATCATCATGAGTGCACGTTGACGGGTGCCGTCGGGTGCGACGATTGATGCCATGCCTTGCTCGTCTGTTGGGCTCGGGCTGGCTGGGCCGCAGGGGTGGGTGTGCCAGAAGCCGAGGAAGCCGCTGGTGCCGCTAGTGCGTGTGACCTCGTTGTCGACGCGGGCCTGCACCCCGTCGAGCCCATGCTGGAAATATGTTCGAGACATGAGGCTGTCGGGCGGTGGACCTGCGACACGGTCCACGTGGATGATGCCCGTTGCGTCGTCGAAGGCTCCTAGCAGCATTCCGCCGGTCTCGATGAGGGGTCCGCGGACGCGGTGGCCGCGGCGCACTTCGGCTATGACTTCCTTGTAGGCCGCGGCGGCCGTTCGGACTTCGTAGCCGGTGACGACATCGATGGCAATGAGGTCGTTCACCCAGGACGACCGCGTCGTTCCGAGGTTCCCTGGTGACGCCGTTCCAAGCCGAACGGTCGAGGCGTATTGCGTTGCAACGCCGGATCGTAGGCTCTCCCGGTGTGATGCCGGAGTAAGCGTGCGCATGGCCTCGTGGAGCATCAACCCCGCCAGCGCTGCTGTCTGTGCGGCTGAACCAACAAAGGTGGGAGCGGAACAGCCAGGCTCGGGGAAGAACATGGCCGTACGAGGCTTTCGGGGAAACAGGTCCTCTCCTACGTCATCCCATCCTGGTGTTGCTGATGAACGCAGCAAGGACACTTTCCGGAAGGCGTCTGCTCCGGCTCCGGTGGAAGTGGGCAGGGTGGTTATGACGAGCCCCCGGGACGCCTCATGCCCGATGACCATCGTGATCAGAGCGGGGCGGGTGGTGCGGCCTTTCCATGCGCGCTCGATCGCCGATCGGACTGACGCATCAGCAGTGGCGTCGATGACGAGGTCGTAGTCGTACGCCTCGTCAGTGATGTGGTTGGTGAAGCGCACGTCTTCGGGGACCGGGTCCACCGACAAGCTGCGTCGGATGGTGGACAGGCGGGTGGCCAGCGCGCGGGCCTTCCAGTGTCCAATGTCGGCGTCGGTGAAGAGCTGACGGACCAGCACGCCTGGCCCGACGACAGAATTGTCGGCAACGGCCAATTCTCCGACGCCAGCGCGCACGCAGTATTCGGCGGTGGGCCCGCCCAGTGCGCCACACCCCAGAACTAGCACCTTTTTTCCGGTCAACCATGAAGTGGGGACTGAGTGGTCTCGGCGACGAGTGATCTCAGGGCGAGCCTCCATCAGGCGCATCCAAGCCACGCTGGCCTTGTCAAACCATTCCAATGCAAGCGTTTCGACGCGATCGGGAAGGTCGGAGTCGGTCCATCCGCGCACTGACCCATGTAGATCAGTTATCTGGGCACTTAGTGAATCCAGACGCCACGCGGCCAGGTGGGTCAAACGCCCGTGGTCATCGACACGTCGGGAGGGTGTGCCGATGAGCATCGCCGTCGTGAGCGGTGATTCGTTGTCGTCGTCCAGAACCCATTGCTGTCCGGCGGCCTCGGGGTGGGTCGTGAGCTGGCGCTCGCGCAGCTTCCGGTTCATCAACGATCCGGTGGCTAAATCCCATAGCAACTCCACATCGGAATAGCCATGCGTGGTGAGCCCTTGGCTGAGGTCGCGAACCGTCTGGGGGTACTCGGATCCGAGCTGCCCCGGGATGAGAACCGTCGGGATGACAATGTAGGGCCTCTCGTCTTGAAAGACAGGGGCGCTGTGATCGAGTACTCGATCAGCCGCGGTGCTCTGGTCAATCCATTCCAGTACATCTATCCGCCGGTCTTCGATCACACACCACGCAAACAGAGTCGTCGATGCTGAACCGTCGCCGGCTGCGTTCCACGGAACACGGTGACCCAGGTCCGGGTGTACGACAACGGTGCCGGCATTAGTTCGTGCGTAGGCGGTCGGGGGGTGTAATGGCTGATCATCGGGGTCGAGAGTGCCTGCGGCCGCGTTCTCCAGCCACCGTGTGAGGCGGGTCAGGAACCCGTAGATGCCGTCCGCAGGGTCCCACTCCACGCTTGGAGCCACGTATAGGCACAACTGCCGACCCCACTGGACATGCGGGGTGCCCGCCCACCGTCGATGCTTCGACTGCACTGTAGGCGGACTGAGGGGAAAATCGGCACCGATAAAGATCTCGAAGGGCTCACGGCCTCGGACCTCGATCCCGTCGTCACCCGAGATCAACCCCGAGGTGTCGAGGGAAATGTCGAAGACGGGGACTCCCCCACTGGTCGATCGTTCATCGACGAGTTCGATCGCCCCGTTGCTCACCGCAGCCAGCTCCAGTAGTTGTCGGCGGGCTAGCTCATTGCCGGCATCAGCCACGCCCGAACCCAACAGCGGTCGTGGGAGCTGTGTCTTTACCTCGGCCGGCGTCAACCGCGGACCGGACCCGGTCGAGTCCTGTCTCTACCCGCGCAGTTCTCGCCTGAACTTGGGTACGAGAGAAGCGTCCTGCGGTCGTGGCTGCGGCCGCGATCCGGGTGAGGCGACGTCGCGGTGCCCCGGACGCCGTCAGTGCCTTCGCGGCGAGGTCGACGACCTCGTCGTCGACGATGTGTGCGCCGGTGTCACCGACCGCGAGCACCACCGGTGACGGGTCAGCGATCGAGGGCCATTCCATCGTACAGATGAACCGGAAGCGTTCCTCGTACCGATTGGCGGCCTTGCGGTGCGGGGGGTTGTCGCCTGCGGTGTTGGAGACTGGAATTGGCTGGCTACTCGCGACCACGACTGCACCGCCTCGCCCGTGCTCCTCGAATTTGTCGAGAATGTCGACCTTGAGTTTGTCCTCACCTCCGTCGCGCACGTACATCACATTCTTCGAGCAGTGGTGAGGCGCCAATAACAGGTCCCACTCCAAGAACTCCTGACGGGAGTGGCCCTCGCTGTAGTCGAAGATCTTGATGATCGTGTCGTACGCGAGATCGCCGAACAGCAGCGCCTTGGCATCGAGGCCGTTGTCTTCGGTGAGAGTGACCTGCAAAGACAGTGAGGTTTCGTTGCGCGCAGCGGCGCAATCCTCCTTGAACGGCGCGTGAATGAACGCGTTGAACCGACCCTCGTAGTCTGTGCCGTTAATCTTCGTAATACTGTGACCTGGCTTGACGAGATACTCGTCGGGAAGATCGTGGTAACTGTGCTCGGCTTCCGCGGTATCGTAACCGACCACCAGGACGCGATCACCCAAGGATATTTCGTCGCTGTCCGCGACAGCCTTTTTCACCGCCTCGACGCGCCGTATGACCTCTTCGTGGAACGCTTGGGCATCGACGCACAGCTCAGCGTCCGGGTCGTCCATCAACTCACGCCACATGCGCGGTGTCGCCCACAATTCACCGATAGTCGCCTTCTTGAGGAGTTCGGCAAAGCCGCTGCAATGATCCTTGTCCGCATGGGTCAGAACGAACGCCGCGAGGAACGGTCTCCCGTCCTTGCCCTCGGGTAACGCTTCGACGAGTAAATCGACTACGGGGACCTCGGGAGTATCTTCGTCGTCTGCCTTGGCGCGGTCATTGAGATCAACCTGCATCAGAATGTCCTCTGTCACCACGACGGTTGAGCTGTCGCCTGTGCCGACCGGCCAGAACACAACGCCTAAAGTAGGAAGAGTCTCGGTCATGATTGCCTTCGCAACAGCACGGAGTGCAGAGTCGCGCGGCACGACCTGTCTTACACCGCTGGCATTATTCTATTGGGCGGGTGTGACAACACCGGCCTAATGTCTAGCGCGTTGGCGTGGCGTTCGAACGCCTGGGCGAGTTGTCACGGCGGCAATGTCCCGAAGGTGCGCCCTCGCAGTAGGGGTTCGTGCCGCCGGGTCGGCGAACCCGACCCGCGCCACCTCGATGCCGGCGTATGTCACCTGTACGTATCACGGGCGGTCCTTGCCATAGTGCTGCCGGCTCCACCAGTGCGGGCGCTCGTACTCCACGTCCGCGTCAGACGGAGGCGACCACCAGCGATCGTCTGTGGGACCAGGGCGAATAAAGATGAGCTGTATTGCGTCAAACCTCTGCCGCGCCGCAGCCGGTCCGTACCCGTTCACCACGTCGTTCCCACCACCGCAGCGGGAGCCATCTGTCTCCAGTCGCCGGTGACTATCCCCGCCGCGACCGAGGATTCCAGCTGAGAGGCCATAATCTGACAGTGTCGGTTCCAACTAGCAACACTCCGCCCCTCGCGCAGTGGATCACCACCGCCCGTCTCGATAACAGACTCGCGCGCCACCACCACGCCCCAGAGGAGCTGTACATCTGGTCCATGAATCTGAGCGCCGCGATGATGTATGACCTGTCCCACTTCGAAGTCATACTCCGCAATGCTCTTGACCAGGCGATACAGAACAAGACACAAGTCGACGATCCGTGGTTCGAGGTTCATCTAGCCCGCGACTCGGACTTCCAACAGGAGGTGTCTGATGCCCTCACGGTTGCAGAGACTCGCGCACGAAAAGGGAAGCGCACGCGAACACGGGACGACGTAGTGGCCGCCTTCCCGTTCGGCTTCTGGGCGAACCTTCTCAGGCCCAAGAACGAAGCCGAGATTTGGGGACGCGTGAAGTCCGTCGTGCGGACACCTGCTCAGATGAAGAAGGATCGAGCCCCCTTCTTCAACGCACTCCACGACCTGGCCCAGATCAGGAACGATTGTGCGCACTGCAGGATCGCTTCGACTCACGACGCCATCGCCATGCAGCAACGCATGGCAACGGTTGAGCCTCTCTTGCCGGAGGGTTCGTTTGAGTGGATGCAACAGAGGTGGAAAACACCGACCGTGCTGAAGGCCAGGCCATAGGCGGCTTTCCCCATCTGCGCAGCGGTGGTAGCATAAATACTCGTCAGGTCGGAGCCCGATAAAGACGTAGGAGCTAGTCCCTCCTCGGTACATCACCCAGACCTGAAAGAAAGACCCAGGACCGCAAACTATAGAAGAGCCCCGCGCCAAGCTGCGCGGGGCTCTTTGCTGTCGGCGAGACCGCGGTCACCCTCTGCCCGACCACCGGACCCCCAACGGTCGACACCCCCTCGACACAGACAGCCGCGGTTTGGCCAGCTAGATGATCGCGGCGGCGGCGATCACCAGCGCCACCCATAGCCTAGCCAGACGACGCGGCCTGTTGAGCACGCCCCGGCTGAAGCTCTAGTGCATGCATGAACAGTGCCTCAGGCCCGGGGTTACCTGGCCAGCACCAAGGACATCCCGGCGCTACGCCGTGTGTTGACCGGTGTCGACCACCACTCAATCGAAATGCGGAAGGTCACCCCTATGAGCGGACTTCTTTCCGACGCCGTACTTCGACAAGCACTTGCGCCCAGAATGACTTGAAAGAAAGCCGATCACCTTGGCTTCGGCTTGGCCGGTGATCTGGCAGGCCATGCGGATGGCTCGTTCGAGTTGCTCGCGGCCGCAGCGGCGTCTCCACATGTCGAACCCGAATATGCTTGGTGCACCATGGCACTTTCCCTCGACGTCAGCGACTCGCTACGAAGCAGCAACCGCCTCAACGAATTAGTAGTAGCGATCTACAACGCCGAGAGAGCAACAACCCCCGAGACCCACTGGGTGGAGTGGAAGAGCACGCTCGATTTCACAACGCCCAAGGGCAAGTTCAGCGCGGCCAAAGCCATCATCGCCTTCGCCAACCGAGACCCCGCCCACGCAGCTCGCGCATGTGGCGGTGAGGCATACCTGGTCGTCGGTGCATCTACCGATCGGGTAATCAACGGCATCGCCCCGTACGACAACGCCGACCTCGAAGGCATGCTGAAGACCTACGTCGCCGGCCCACATTGGGACGCCGATTACGTAGAACTTAAAGGCAACCACGTGCTTGTCATCACCGTCGCGCCGCCCGCACCGGGTCACCGAATCCATTCCCTCGTCAAGGAATACGACAAATATGCTTCCGGCACGGTGTTCCGACGTGGGGTGTCCAAGTCCGCGCCCGCGACCCACCGTGAACTGGACGAACTTCAGAACCGACTGCTCCAAAGTGCCCCCGTACCGGACGCCCAAGCGTTCAACGACGCGCTCGACCAGGACAACCATTCTGGGGCAGCCCGCATTGTTCGCAGCGCCCTTCGCACCGTCTCCAACTCCCGCAGCGATACCAAACAATTCCCTATGAGTTTCGCCAGTCCTAGCCCCGCCGAGCAGATCCGCGAATACGTCGCGATCGCCGACCACTACCTCGCCACCACGGCACCTCTGCTGACGCTCATCGTTGAGGGCGCCCGTGAGTCAAGCCCCGCCCTCCATCGCGAGTGGCGGCAGGCAATGACCACACTGGCTGAACCGCTGCCGCTACCCGCGGCACCGGGATCGCTCATTACAGCCAGACGCGACGACCGCCTCGATGCATTAGCGCTGTTGCCGGCCACCCTCACGATGTACGGCGGCACCATGGCCGCGGTGGACCACGGCAACTATGAAGCCGTCAAAGCGCTCACCATCGACGGAAAGGTCACTCGATCCATCTGGAACCAAGGCCCCAAAGTCACCACCCTCGAAAAAGCCGGCCCCTGGGAGCTTGTGGGGTACCAACTTAATCTCGGGGTGGCCCTGCGTGCCGCCCAACGAGATCAGCTCACTCCGGAGCTGCTCGCGTCACTTGCGTCGGGAGACCATCCGCGGGCGCGCTACCCCGTCTCGGCATACCTTCACGATGCCCTACGCCCCTACTTCGCTGATCACACCGACACCCACTATTCCGAACTGTTCGACAACGCGGAGGTCACCTTCTCGCTGATCGCTGCCGATCTGACGGCGCAACGGTCCGGATACCTTCGTGAACCTTGGTTGGGCCTTTTCGTTCAGCACGCCGCTGAGAGCTACCCAGTCGAGCAGTCTGCAGTCGCACAAATTCTCGATGCAGCCCTCGAGGCCGGCGAGCAGTGGCCACCGTTGAACGTCGGACTGTTTCAAGGATCGACCGACCATCTACGCAGAGCTGTCAACTGTGTGCGCGAAGCCACCCTGGAGCAAGCCCTCCGCGGACCCTTCTGAGCTGCGACTCCGCCTTGGTGTCGAGAAGCGTGTCCCCGGGCGCCGTCCAGCGCGGCGTCGTCGCCGTTGACTCCTGCGCCTGCGCAGCTTCACGGGAGCGACCCCGCACATTTGTCTTCACCGGTACCGAGGATTCTTATCGAACAAGTCCCTTACTCGTCCCTAGACAGCACTCCGACTTGCCATGGATGACCGTGTTATGCACCACCCAGTCCATGACCACTGACTTGCGACACGTAGAGCTGCCTCATAATCATGGATAACAGCAGTTATCCATCAAGACCGACCCTCGTGGGTTCGTGACCGATCTGACCTTTGCGCCCCGCCGGGTTCCCCCACCCGCGCCGCTTTCAGGAGCTCGTAGCCTAATCGCTCACATCGTCGGAGAATGCGACCACATCCGATATGGCCGAGATCCAGTCGTAAGGTGGCTATCCGCATGCGACGCGAATACGTCCTGAAGCTGGTGGTCACCGATACTGCGGCTATGGCAGCCAACTAAACCCGCGCTACAACGCCGTTGACTATCAATCGTCATCAACGTCAGCGCGTCAACCCTCCGACAGCGAGAGTGTCGAAGGGCGGTGCGATCGACTGACTTGGGGAGGCGAACATCGCGGACCGCACGGAGAATCCTGCCGACGGAGACCGCAACGAAATCGAGTCTTGCGCACTGGCATGTTCATTCGTCAACACCACAGACGACGGGAGCGCGTCGCCCAGTACTCGCGCGGTTCTTCGCCGAGGGTTGTCAGTTCGGCCAGCATTCCCGCCGGCAGCTCAACGGATGCTGCTTCGACGTGGGACTCGATCTGTGCGGCGGTGACGGCGCCTGACAACGAGCGGGATGCCCATGGCTGATGAACGGCAGCGGCAATGGCGAGTTGATCGAGCCCGATGTGCAGCTCAGCGGCGACTTTCACGGCTAGCGTCACGACGGGAGACGAGTCCGACGTCCCGGGTGCCAGGCGACCGTTGGCGAAACACTCCTTAATGACAACCGCCATTCCTGCCTCTTGAGCCTCTGAAAGGGCTTCGGCCGCAGAGGTTTCCAACAGGTTCCACGTCGATTGAACCGAGGAGAACAACGGTGCACCCCCAACCTCTATGCCCAATGCGGCACGGATGACCGTCGACTGTGACGGCCCCGAGGTGGAGAGCCCGACCTGCACACCTTGGTCGCGCAGATCGGCCAGCGCACACTGAAGCCGCGTGTCGCTTAGTACGGGACTGTCGTCCGTTACCGAGTGAACCTGATAAAGCCTCAGCCAGCGAGCCAGCAGGGCCGTAGTCTCCTCTAGCTGAGTCTCGAACGCCTCAAGCGTGTGGTCCCTGACTTCATGCTCGGCGGCGTCGATCCGCCAGTCACCAACGTATCGATAGCCCCATTTGGACGCGACGACGGCATCGGTGACCTCCGGTCGTTTCGTCAGCCAGTCGGTGAGAAACTCTTCGGCACGACCATATGACCTGGCGACATCGAAATAGCGAATACCCGTCCTGTACGCAGTGTCGAGGACATCTGCAGTTCGCTGTCGCATGGCGCTCACCGACCGGTCCGAGCCGATGTCCCGGCTGCGGCCGCTCGTCAGGTATGCGGGCCGGCCTAGTGAGGCGAGACCGAGGCCGATCCGTTCGCTGCGATTCTCGATTCCGGGTTCGGTGCCGTTAGACGTCTTGGCGTCGAAGAGGTGCGGTTCCATGCGATTAGCCCGCGATCCAGGACACGTCCACGGGTTCGTCGCCCCCGGCAGCGTGGGCTGCGCACTGCAGCATGATGGCTACTGCAGCCGCACCCGGGTCCAGCGTTCCTCGAGAGACCTCTCCGACATAGGAGGCTCGGCCGCGGCGGGCGATGATGTCGCGGGTGCTGCGGGCTCCGTTCTTGGCTGCGCCGGACGCGGCAGTCAGTGCGGTGGCTGGAGTGGCCTTGGATGCTGCGTGCGCGGTCAGCGTGTCAGCGGCGGGGGCAATGGCGTCGACCATGGTCTTGTGGCCCACTTCGGCGTTGCCGTAGCGCTGCACGGTTGCCAAGCCGCTGCGGAGGCCATCAGCCAGTTCGGTGAGCGTGGGCGAGGGTGCGGTGGTGCATCGGGCGAGTTCGCGGTAGAACATTCCGAACAGTGGGCCGCTGGTGCCGCCGGTGCCCAAGAATCCGTGCGAGACCGCGGTCATCCATTGCGTAAAGGTCTGGGGTGACGTCGAGGCGACTTCCCTGCGTGCTTGGCTGAACGCGGTACTCAGGTTGGTGCCGAAGTCGCCGTCACCGGATTGACGGTCAAGTTCGCCGAGCGATTCGGCTGCACCGTCTCGGCGGTCTGCGGGTCCGAGCACGGTACTGAGCATGGACGTGACCCAGCGCGACGCAAAGTCGGCGGGTAACGCCGCTGATGAGGTGGCGGTGTTCATGGTGCAGTCCTTACCAAGTGAGGGCCGGGGTACGCACGGGCGCGTCCCACAGCGAGATCAGTTCGTCGTCGGCGGTAGTCAGGGTGACCGAGAATCCGTGCATGTCCAGTGAGGTGACGTACGAGCCGGCGAGCATCCGGGCTACGCGAATGCCGCGCGCGTCGAGTAGTCGGTGAACGGCACGCGCGGCGATCGACAGCTCCAACGGATAGGCGCCGCCGAGCCCGTTGACGATCGCGATGACCGACTGGCCTCGCGCAAGGTTCAGCTCGGCGACCACTGGATTGACGAGCATTTCGGTCAGCGCGTCCGCCTCGTCGAACGGAGCACGTCCGATGCCCCGCTCGCCGTGAATACCGACTCCGAGTTCGACCTCGTCTTCGGTGAGTTGAAAGGCTGGTCGCCGCTGACCGGGGTGGGTGCCCGCTTCCAAGGCGAGGCTCATCGTCCGTGAGGTGGCGGCGACCCGCCGCCCAAGAGCAGCGACGTCGTCCAACGAAGCGCCCGCTTCCGCGCACGCGCCGACGATCTTCTCCACGGCGACGACTGCCGCGGTCCCCCGTCGCCCTGGTCCGCCTGCGTCACCGGCGTCGGTGGCGAGGTCGTCGTCGACCAGGACGATTCTGGTGTCAATGGCATCGTCGGTCGCGAGTTCGCCGGCGATCCTGAAGTTGAGGACGTCGCCGGTGTAGTTCTTCACGATTTGCACCACGCCGCGTCCGGAATCCGCGGCGACGGTCCCAGCCCGCACCTGGAGGGCGGTCGGGCTCGCAAACACCGCGCCGGGAACGGCGACGTCCAGCATGCCGTGCCCTACGAACCCCGCGTGCAGCGGTTCGTGACCAGCGCCGCCACCCGACACGACACCAACCTTGTCGCGCGCCGGCGTGCGTCGACATACGATTCCGCCGATCGAGTCGTACCGAATCATGTTGCCATGACACAGTTCCAGGCCCTCGAGTGCCTGCGACACCACCTCGTCGGGACTGTTGATTATCTGTCTCTTCATCACGCTCCTCATTTCTACGACATGCACTTCATGCCTCCAATTCCTTTCGTCGCAGGGATTGCGTGCCAACATGCCAACGGCCGTCGACGCGGTACTGAACGATGTAGCAAATTCATCACACTCCGCGCTGGATGAGATTCTCCGGCGCGGAATCGTCATCCGTGGCGGCCGTTGCGTGGTGGCCACACGGGTGCACCGAGCTCCCGGGACACCGTTCGGGCGGTATCGCGCAGCGCGTCGACGGCCTCGGGGTCAAGCGGCCACCGCGCTGCGGGCACCACCAGCCCGACGGCACCGGTGACTTCCCCTGACGCGTCGAAAACTGGTGCTGCCGAACTGCATTCGCCGAGAACGGCTTCTTCGACCTCGGTGGCGATGCCGGTCATACTTATCTGTTCCAGCTGCGCGGCCAGGACCGCAGGGTCGGTGATCGTCTCCCCGGTCATGCTGCGTAGCTCCGTCACCTTCTGGTCGGGCGTGAACGCCAACAACGCCTTGCCGAGTGCACTGGCATGGGCGGGGATCACGATGCCCACCTCGGGCATCTGCCGGGTGCCGTCAGGGCGCGGCTCGTGCGCGACCACCACGATCTCGTCGAACAGCAGTACTGCGGTGCGGACCGAGCAGCCAGTTCGTCGCGCCAGACCCTCGGCCCAGATGGCGACGCGGGACCGCAACTCCAGCGTGTCGAGGTAGACGTTGCCCAGTCGCAGCGTGGCGGGGCCCAGACGGTAACGGCCAGAGTCGATTTCCTGCTGAACCATGCCATGCGACAGGAGCGTGCGGACCAGTCCGTGCACCGTGGAGGGCGCCAGGTCGATCATCGTCGCGATTTCGCCGAGGCTCATCCGGCGGCCGCCTTGGAGCACCGTGAGGATGCGCAGGGCCCGATCGACCGCCTGGATCATGTCCTTCACCCTTCGTCGTTCGTCGGCCCGAGACCACCCTTGTGCGCCCCGAATCATAGGGGTATGGTCCACGTCACATTCGATAATGTCGAATGTACTACGAGATCGTCGATTGACGTACCAAATACACAACCTGCGGACCTTCCGGTCCGAGCGACCTCAAGGAAGAGCCAGCATGGACGAATCGTCAACCATCCAAAAACTCGCCGCAGAAGCGCTTGGTACGGGTTTTCTGGTCTTCATCGGCGTCGGGGCAGTGCCGGCAACGCTGATCGTGAACGGCGACGCCCCGTTCACGATGGCCGATCTAGGCATGATCTCCTTCGCCTTCGCCACCATCGTGGTGGCCACGATCTACGCACTCGGACACATCGGGGGCAATCACATCAACCCCGCCGTCACCCTCGGTCTCGCGGTCACGGGCAAGTTTCCGTGGTCGCAGGTGCCTGCATACGTCGCGGCACAGGTCGCCGGCGCCATCGCCGGCGCCGCAGCCATCCTCGGCGTGCTGGGCACCGCCGCCAGGGACGTCGGCCTTGGTGTCGCCACCTACTCCGAACACATCCCAGCAACGCAAGCCTTCTTCGCCGAATTCATTGGCACGTTCATCCTCGTGTTCACCGTCTTCGGCGCGATCCACCGCAAGGCCTCGGCGGGATTCGCCGGAGTTGCAATCGGTTTCGTCGTCTTCGCGGCGATCATCCCCGTCGCCCCCACCACTGGCGCCTCCATCAATCCGGCGCGCACCGTGGGCCCAATGCTGGTGCAACAAATCGCCGGTGGTGCGGTGAAGTGGGAGCAGCTTCCGATCTACCTGGGCGCCGAACTGCTGGCCGGCATCGCGGCCGCACTGCTCTACGCAGCCATCTCCAAGACACGGGCCGACAGCGAGGCCCTCGCCCCACGACCACCCGCCACGCAAACCGCAACGACCGGCGCCTGAGGAGTACCAACCATGAAGAAGCTGATCAACGATCCCGCCGACGTCATCGCAGAAGCACTGCGCGGCGTGGCGATTGCCCACCCCGAGCTACGCGTCGACCACACCAACAAGATCATCTACCGCGGCGACGCTCCGGTCAGGGGAAAGGTCGGCCTGCTGTCCGGGGGCGGCTCGGGGCACGAACCACTGCACGGCGGATTCGTGGGGGCAGGCATGCTCGACGCGGCCTGCGCAGGAGAGATCTTCACCTCGCCCGTGCCAGACCAGATGCTCGAGGCCACCAAGAACGTCGACGGCGGCGCGGGCGTGCTGCACATCGTCAAGAACTACACCGGCGACGTGATGAACTTCGAGATGGCTGCCGAACTCGCCGAGGCCGACGGTCTCGACGTCCAGTCGGTGATCGTCGACGACGACGTCGCCGTACAGGACAGCACCTACACGGCGGGCCGTCGCGGCGTCGGAGCCACGGTGCTGGTCGAAAAGCTGGCGGGCGCCGCGGCCGAACAGGGTCGCAACCTCTCACAGGTCGCGGATGTCGCCCGCCGCGCCACCGCGGCCGCCCGGAGCATGGGCGTCGCCCTCACCTCGTGCACCGTGCCCGCGGTCGGCCACCCCACCTTCATCCTGGCCGACAACGAAATCGAGATGGGCGTCGGCATTCACGGCGAGCCCGGCCGACAACGACTCCCGTGGGGGCCCGCCCGCGAGATTGCCGAGACGATGCTCGACCCGATCCTGACCGATCTCGACTTCTCCGGCGGAGACGGCACGATCTTGTTCGTCAACGGCATGGGTGCCACGCCGCTACTCGAGTTGTACGTCATGTACGCCGAAGTCGCCGCGATCCTGGACAAGGCGGGAGTGACCATCGCCCGGTCCCTCGTCGGGCCGTACATCACCAGCCTCGACATGGCGGGATGTTCAGTGACCCTCCTGCGCGCCGACGACGAACTCCTGCGACTGTGGGACCACCCAGTGAACACACCAGCGCTGCGGAAGGGCTGCTAAATGACCGACCAGAACGTCGACGTCACCTACCTGAACGACTGGGTCCACGAATTCGCCCGGCTCATCAACGAAAACGCCCAACTCCTCTCCGATCTCGACGCCGCCGTCGGCGACGCCGACCACGGCGTCAACATGAATCGCGGCATGACCGCAGTCGTGGCGGCCCTCGACGACGCCCTGCCCGCGGACCCTGCCGCACTGTGCAAGAAGGTCGGCATGACCCTGGTGAGTTCGGTCGGCGGCGCGAGCGGCCCGCTGTACGGCACCCTCTTCCTGCGCATGGCAACACCGTTGAAGGCCGACGCCGCCATCGACGCCGCCACCTTCGCGGCAGCGCTGCGCGCCGGAGTCGACGGCGTCGTGCAGCGCGGTCGCGCCGAGGCAGGCGACAAGACCATGTTCGACGCGTTGGCGCCCGCACTCGATGCGCTCGACCGTGCCCTCGGCGCGGGAACGGCACTGCCGCCCGCCCTGGGCGAGGCAGCCGCCGCCGCCGAGAAAGGCAGAGACGCCACCGAATCGATGATCGCCAAGAAAGGCCGCGCGAGCTATCTCGGACAACGCAGCGTCGGGCATCCGGACCCGGGCGCGACGTCCGCGGCCATGCTCATCCAGGCCGCGGCAACTGTCGCCGGCGGTCGACCATGACGCCCCCCACCGTCGGCTTGGTCGTCGTATCCCACAGCCGCGCCCTGGCCCGCGCCGCAGTGGCCCTTGCCCAGGAAATGTTGCACGGCAAGCAGATCAACATCACCATTGCAGCCGGGCTCGACGACACCACCTTCGGCACGGACGCCACCCAAATCGTCGACGCCATCACGGCCGCCGACCAAGGCGCAGGCGTCGTCGTGCTGATGGACCTCGGCAGCGCGGTACTGTCCGCCGAACTCGCGGTCGAACTCGTCGACACCGACCTCGGCCAGCAGGTCGTCCTGTGCCCGGCACCCCTCGTCGAAGGCCTCGTCGTCGCCGCCGTCGCCGCGGCAGGCGGAGCGGACGTCGCCGAAGTCGTCTCCGAGGCGACCGGCGCATTGGCGGGCAAAATCAGCCAACTCGGACCCACGACGCAGGCCGCACCAAACGTCGACGGCACCCCGCAACACGGTGAGGTGACGGGTAGCTTCGTCGTCACCAACCCCCACGGCTTGCACGCACGCCCGGCCGCCAGGCTGGTTCAGGAGGCACGCCGGCGTGACGCCCGGGCGCTAATCCGAAACGCCACCAAACAATCCACCTGGGTTTCCGCGGGCAGCCTGTCGAAGATTGCCACCCTCGGCGTGCAGTGCGGCGACGAAGTGGAAGTGCGTGTTTCAGGCAACCAGGCGGCCGAAACACTCGACCACATCGTGGCGCTGGCCGCCCGTCACTTCGACGAATCCCCCACTGCAACGGCACCCATTCCCACGCCTGCCGCCACGCCGACTCCCATCGGGGCGGCAGCCGGCCTCGGAATCGGACCGGCGCGCTCAGCACGCCTAGCCCCCATCACCATCCCCGAGACACCTGCCAACGACCCCACAGTCGAATGGCGTCGTCTCGGCACCGCGATCGCCGCAGTCAGGCGCGCGATCACCCAGCTCAGAACCCGCACCGCCCGTGAGGTCGGCGAAACAGAGGCATCGATCTTCGATGCGCACCAACTGTTCCTCGACGACACAGAACTGCTCGACGACGTCCGCCACCGGGTCGATTCCGGCGCATCGGCACCAGTAGCGTGGTCGGCGTCGGTGGCTGCACTCGTCGCCGAATTCGCCGCCCTCTCCGATCCCTACATGAGGGCACGGGCCGAGGACGTCACCGCCGTCGGCGACCAAGTGCTACGGGCCATGCTCGGAAGCAACCAGCCGACCGACACGACACAGGCGGGGCCCGGCGAAGTCCTGATCGCCGCCGACCTGACCCCCGCCGAGGCCGCCGAGCTAGATCCCGCCCGGACAGCGGCGGTGTTACTTGCCTATGGCAGCCCCCACGCACACAACGTGATCCTGTTGCGGGCGAAGGGGATTCCCACCGTGGTCGGTGCGGGGTCAGGTGTGCTCGAGATCCCGGCAGGCATCACGGTCGCGGTGGACGGGTTCACCGGCGACGTCGTCGTCGACCCGCCCGAGGAGGTCAGACGGGTAATCGCCGACAAGGTGGCAAGCCTCACCCGCCGCCACCATCACGCTCGGGCGAATGCCGGGCAACCCGCTAAGACCCGCGACGGGCTGACGATCCCCGTCGGAACGAACGTCGGCTCGGTCGACGATGCACGCGCGGGCGCAAGCAACGGAGCCGACCATGCGGGGCTCGTCCGCACCGAGTTCCTCTTCCTCGGCCGTACCGACGCCCCAGACGTCGACGAGCAGGTCGCGATGTATCGCAAGATTGCGGAATCACTCGACGGCAGGCGCATCACGTTGCGCACTCTTGACGTCGGCGGCGACAAGCCGCTGCAATTCCAACCGGCCCCCACTGAAGTCAACCCGTTCCTCGGGGTCAGGGGCATCCGCCTGTCCCTGGTGCACCCCAAACTGCTGGCCGATCAATTGCTGGCGATGGCACTCGTCGCTCAGCACACCCCGGTCAGCATCATGTTCCCCATGGTCAGCACACTCGACGAGTTGCGCGCCGCGACGGCGATGCTCGACGACGCGGTCCGCCGTGCCGGCCGTGACCGTCCCAAAGACCTTGAGGTCGGGATGATGGTCGAGGTGCCCGCCGCGGCACTCAAAGCGACGTCCTTCGCGCCGCACGTCGACTTCTTCAGCATCGGGACCAACGACCTCACCCAGTACGCCCTAGCCGCTGACCGCAACAACGACGCAGTCGCCGTCATTGGCGACACCTTCGATCCAGGGCTGCTGCACCTCATCCGCGCCACCTGCCTCGGCGCTGGCAGTCGCGCGTCGGTTTCGGTCTGCGGTGAATTTGCGGCCGACGAGCTCGCCGTAGACCTACTGATCGGCTTGGGCGTGCGGTCGCTGTCCGTCGCGGCGCCCGCTATTCCCCTTACCAAGGAATCGGTTCGCGGGGTCGAAAGTGCCGACGCCGCGCGCTTAGCCGAGTCCGCCCTGTCAGCCGATAGTGCTGCCTCCGTCAGGGAACTGGCCAACGGACACAAAAGTGCTCAGCGACGAGAACCCACGCGAATCCGATGAACGAAAGGAAGCGTCGCTCCCGCCCAAGGCACTTGTCACGTTCCGGAAACCGCAGAGGTCGCTGAGAGACCCGGCTACACGACCAAGCCGCCGAGAGGCTCGCCGCCGAAGCCGGCAACACCTGGTCCAGATACGCCTAGCGCTAACTGCGTTGTCCTCTAGCGCAATTTTATGACGTATCATTGTCGGCTTTTGGGAGGCCATATCGCGCGCGAAGCACCTCCGGAGTCCAGGGGTGCGCCGACGAGGTCAGCACCTGGTGCTGTGAGTCGAGTTCGTCGACGGGCCATCCCTGATCTGGATTCGCTCTGTGAGTGTTTTCTCGAGGACCTCCGGAGTACGTTTTTCGAGGTCCTGATCCTTGTCCGTCCAGTAGTCTCGATTTTTCTTAGGCGTCTCAATTGTCGCGCTCTTACTTTCACTAATTGCGCGAAGGTTCCGTACGTAGAGCCCCTAGATCGCAGCACCACCAACAACTGCCGTCGCGTTCAAGATCAACTGCGCGTACCCAACAACCTCGCCAAATCACTCCGACACGACCGCACCTCCCCCTTGATACCGCCATCTCCCACTCCGAAGGCCGGCGTGGCGCCCAAAAGGCTGTGGCTCGACTTCGAGGGCGTCTCTAAAACCTACGAACTTTTAATCCGCAGGTCCCAGGTTGGTCGTGAGCACAGGCCCTGACTCCAAGTCAGTACCCAAGGCCTCAGGGGCGCGGCACTTCCCATTCTGTTCATGAGGAGAACACCGTGGGCGCACCTTTAACGCTGAAGCTTCGTAAGCCGAAGCCCAACCCCAATCTGGAAACACGGTCTCCTAGCAGCAGCGAGCCGGTCAACTCCGAGGCCGCAACGATTGACGGCGTTTCTCCTGCGATCGTTCCTCCTGCGATCATCGCTCCGTGCCCAAAATCCGACCGGTGTCCGTGGCCATGAAAAAGTACCCACTGGTGGCCAAGTCGAAGTCCCCGCTGGTGGCCAGATAAAAGTCCCCACCCCGTGTTCGTCGTGTCGATCAGGAACTGCGGGCCCCGATGGTGACGGTGAA
>Ga0247732_10000329_pt1 | contig 25268 bp, 23 predicted proteins | sample UWRJL163409C2_FD_180940 | JGI IMG/M metagenome (GOLD analysis project Ga0247732, IMG submission 180940) | Plant litter microbial communities from Arlington Agricultural Research Station in Wisconsin, United States - UWRJ-L163-409C-2 | ecosystem: Environmental > Terrestrial > Plant litter >...
AGAAGCAGCTCCACGCGTGCTTCGCCCAGCCCGGTGAGCTGATCGCCAGGTGCACGTCGCCCGGGCGCAGGCCGAGCCAGTACATGGTCGACAGGTGCCCCACCGGGTACGACACGTGGCTGTGCTCGACGAGCTTCGGCCTGCTGGTCGTGCCCGAGGTGAAGTACAGCAGCAGGGTGTCGGAGGACGCGTTGCCGGGGTGCGGCAGGGGGCCCTTCTTCGGGCCGGTCGCGTCGGTCGGGTCGGTCGCGAACGCATCGTCGAAGGTCAGCCACCCGGATGCCGCTGGCGCGGCCGCCGCGTGGCCCACCCGTATGCGCGTGTACGCGCCCGGCACGGCATCGAACTTGGCGGCGTCGGCGGCATCCACGATCACGTGACGCACCGACCCCCGCTCGACGCGGTCGATGAGATCGGCCGGACCCATCGCCGTCGTCGTCGGAAGAATGACGGCGCCGAGCTTCATGATGGCGAGCATCGCCTCCCAGAGCTCCACCTGGTTGCCGAGCATGAGCATCACCGTGTCGCCCTTCGCGACGCCCCTGGCGCCGAGCCAGTGCCCCAGCCGATCGGAGCGGGTGGCCAGCTCGTCGAAGGTGCGGGTGGTGCGTCGCCCGTCCTCTTCGACGATCACGAGGGCCTCGGCGTCGTTGCCCCTGGCGATCTCGTCGAACCAGTCGATGGCCCAGTTGAACCGAGGGCCGACATCCGGCCACTCGACGTCTCGGCGGGCGGTGTCGTAGTCGTCGCGCAGGGCCACCAGCTGGTCGCGGGCGGCGCGAAAAACCTCAGTCGTCATTGTTCGACTGTATGCCGCAGAAGGTGGGGCCGAGCTACTCGATCAACGCGTGGATCAGTAAAGTTCGACGCAGTCGTCACTCGCACAAAGGAGTTCCATGCTGATCGAATCCGACCTCGACGCCGTTCGCCGCCACGAGATCGCGGGCGACGAGCCCGCCGACTTCGACGCCTATTGGGAGGCAACGCTGGCCGCAGTAGGCGATGTTCCCCTCGATGTTCGTGTCGAACGCGTCGAGAGTGTGCTCAGCATCGTCGACGTCTACGACGTGACCTTCCGCGGCGCCGACGGCACCGATGTGAAGGCGTGGCTGCGCGTTCCCTCCGGGGCGACGGAGCCGCTGCCGACCGTCGTCACCTACGTGGGCTACGGCGGCGGGCGGGGAAAGGCTGAGGAGTCGCTGACGTGGGTCGCATCCGGATTCGCGCATCTGCACATGGACACGCGCGGCCAGGGCGCGTCGTGGAGCGTCGGCAACACGCCGGACGTCGGCACGGGCGGCCCGCAGATTCCCGGGGTCATGACCAAGGGCATCCAGAACCGCGACGACTACTACTACCGCCGACTGTTCCTCGATGCGGTGCGCGCCGTCGACGCGGCGAAGCAGCTGCCCCAGGTCGATGCCTCGCGCATCGCGGTGGCCGGGGGAAGCCAGGGCGGCGGACTCGCACTGGCGGTGGCCGGGCTCCGCGACGATCTCGCCGCGGTGGTGGCGTTTGTGCCGTTCCTCTGCGATTTCGGGCGGGCGACCCTGATCACCGACTCGTATCCGTACCACGAGATCGTCGATTACCTGCGGATCCATCGCGACCAGGCGGCATCCGTCTACGACGTGCTCGGCAGCTTCGACGCCGTGTTCCACGCGCGTCGGGCGACGGCGCCGGTGCATTTCTCGGTCGCGCTCATGGATGCGACGTGCCCGGCTTCCACGGTCTACGCCGCGTTCAACGCGTACGGCGGCCCGAAGGAGATCACCGAGTGGGCGTTCAACGGGCACGAGGGCGGCGGAATCGAAGACGAGACGCAGGCGGTCGCGTTCCTGAAGAAGCACCTCGCCGCTTAGGAATCCGTTCGTCGAGCCGGCCCTTCGACAGGCTCAGGGAACGGGAGTCCGTTCGTCGAGCCTGTCGAGACGCCGCTAGCATCGGCTCATGGTGCCCCTCGACAACCTCGCCGCGTTCGCGCTGGCCGCCCTCGCGCTCGCCGCGCTTCCCGGGCCGAGCGTTCTCTTCATCATCGGACGCTCCCTTTCGCTCGGCCGCGCGGCGGGCCTGCTCAGCGTGGTCGGCAACGCGAGCGGCGTGGCCCTGCAGGTCGCCGCGGTCGCCGCCGGCATCGGCGCGCTCGTGGCCTCGAGCATCGTGGCCTTCACGATCATCAAGTTCGCGGGCGCCGCGTATCTCGTCTACCTGGGCGTGCAGGCCATCCTGCACCGCAACGACGTATCGGATGCCGCCTCCCGCCCGGCCCCTCGCACGCTCCGGCGGGTCTACGGCGAGGCCGTGATCGTGGGTGTCTCCAACCCCAAGTCGATCGTGTTCTTCGTCGCGATCCTTCCCCAGTTCGTCGATCGGGGTGCGGGATCGCTGCCGCTGCAATTGGCCGAGCTGGGTCTGGTCTTCCTCGTCTTCGCCATGACCTTCGACAGCATCTACGCGCTCACCGCGGGCCAGGCTCGAACCTGGTTCGCCACCAACCCCCGCCGCATGTCGAGGCTCGGCGCGACCGGCGGAGTTCTGATGATCGGACTCGGCGGCGGCCTGGCGCTCACCGGTAACAAGAGCTAGCTGGTCTCGCTCCCTGCGCCGGTCGAGTAACGAGCGTATCGAGACCAGGGCCCTTCGACAGGCTCAGGGAACGGGCTGCCCGTTCGTCGAGCCTGTCGAGACGCCTTGGTCAGATGTAGATCGCCGGGTCGGTGTAGAACGCCTCGGCCGTCGGCTCCGCGGCGTGCGCCCGCCGCCTCGCGACGGCAGGGATGCCCGTGATCACCGAGTAGGCGGGCGCGTCGTCGACCACCACGGCCTGCGCGCCCACCACGGAATGCGCGCCGATGACCACGTCGCCGAGCAGCACGGCGCCCGCCCCGACGGTCACATCGTTGCCGAGCGTCGGATGCCGCTTCTCCCGTGCCGTGCTCCGTCCGCCGAGCGTGACCCCGTGATACAGCATCACGTCGTCGCCGATCTCGGCCGTCTCTCCGATGACCACCCCCATGCCGTGGTCGATGAAGAAACGGCGTCCGATGCTGGCACCCGGGTGAATCTCGACGCCCGTCAGAAAACGCACGTACTGCGAAACGAGCCGTGCGGGCAGACGAAGGCCGCGCATCCAGAGACTGTGGGCGAGGCGATAGCCCCACACCGCATGAAGCCCGGAGTAGCTCAGCAGCACCTCGATTCTCGAGCGAGACGCGGGATCACGCCTGCGGGCGGTCGCGATGTCCTCCCGGGCGCGCGCGAAAGCCCCGGACGCGCCCCTCGGCATGCGGTCAGTCCTGCAGGTCTTCGTACAGAACGGTCGAGAGGTAGCGCTCGCCGTAGCTGGCGACGACGACCACGATGGTCTTGCCCGCGTTCTCGGGGCGGCCGGCGAGCTCGAGGGCGGCGGTGACGGTCGCGCCCGACGAGATGCCGGCGAGGATTCCCTCTTCTGCGGCCAGGCGGCGGGCCATCGAGACCGACTGCGTGATGTTCACGTCGATGACCTCGTCATAGACCTCGCGGTCGAGGATCTCGGGCACGAAGTTGGCGCCGATTCCCTGGATCTTGTGCGGGCCGGGGGCTCCTCCGTTGAGGATGGGCGACTCGGCGGGCTCGACGGCCACGACCTGAAGGCCGGGCTTCTGCTCCTTGAGGTAGTTGCCGGCACCCGTGATGGTTCCGCCCGTTCCGATGCCGGCGACGAAGATGTCGACGGCGCCGTCGGTGGCGTTCCAGATCTCAGGGCCCGTGGTGGCGCGGTGGATGGCCGGGTTGGCCGCGTTGGCGAATTGCTTGGCCAGCACGGCACCGGGGGTGTTCGCGACGATCTCGGCCGCCTTCTCGACGGCCCCGCGCATGCCCTCCGGGCCTGGGGTGAGCACGAGTTCGGCGCCATATGCGCGGAGCAGGGTGCGGCGCTCCTTCGACATGGACTCGGGCATGGTGAGGATCACCTTGTAGCCTCGGGCCGCACCGACCATGGCGAGCGCGATGCCGGTGTTGCCCGAGGTGCCCTCGACGATGGTGCCGCCCGGGGGCAGTTCGCCCGACGCCTCTGCGGCATCGACGATGGCCACGCCGAGACGGTCTTTGACGCTGGCGGAGGGGTTGTAGAACTCGAGCTTCGCGAGCACGGTGGCCCCGAGTCCCTCGGTGACGCGGTTGAGGCGCACCAGCGGCGTGTTTCCGAAGACCTCGGTGATGTCGTTGTAGATGCTGGGCATGGCGAATCCTTAATCTGAACGAGGGAGCTCGTCGACGAGCAAAGGGGCTGCCCCTCAAGCCTAGGGACTTCCCCGCCGCATCCAGCGATTGTTACGACAACTAACAGCTTTATTACTCCTGTCGGGGTTCGAGACCTGCCGGCGTAAAATCGGCGGGTGGCAGTCTCGAAGGTCGTCCTCTATTACGCGTTCACCCCGCTCGCCGACCCCGACGCCATCCGGCTGTGGCAGCGCGACCTCTGCGAGTCGCTCGGACTGCGCGGCCGCATCCTCATCTCGAAGCACGGCATCAACGGAACGGTCGGCGGCGAGCTCGACGCCGTGAAGAAGTACCTGCGCAAAACGCGGGACTACCCGGCATTCAAGCATCTCGACGTCAAGTGGAGCGAAGGATCGGGCCTCGATTCTTCACAGAGTTATCCACAGGCTCCGCACGGGGTCAGTCTCGACTTTCCGCGGCTCGTCGTGAAGGTGCGCGACGAGATCGTGAGTTTCGGCGCTCCCGACGAACTGCGCGTCGACGAGGCCGGCGTTCGCGGCGGCGGAACCAAGCTGACTCCCGCCCAACTGCACGAACTCGTGGCCGAGAAGGGCGACGACGTCGTGTTCTTCGACGGCCGCAACTCCTTCGAGGCAGAGATCGGCAGATTCGCGGGTGCGGTGGTGCCAGATGTCTCGAACACGCGCGAATTCGCGGCCGTTCTCGACTCGGGCGCTTACGACCATCTCAAGGGAAAGCCAGTAGTTACCTACTGCACAGGCGGAATCCGGTGCGAAGTGCTCTCGAGTCTCATGACGTCGCGGGGCTTCGGCGAGGTCTACCAGCTCGACGGCGGAATCGTGCGCTACGGCGAGGCCTTCGGCGACTCCGGCCTGTGGAGCGGGTCGCTTTACGTGTTCGACAATCGCGTCTCGATCGACTTCACCCCCGACGCCGCGGTGATCGGCCAGTGCCACCGCTGCGGCGCATCCACGAACCGCATGCAGAACTGCCACGAGGTGTCGTGTCGCACCCAGCTCGTGGTCTGCGCCGACTGTGCGGCTGCCTCGGCGCCGGAATGCCCCGAGCACGTCGGCATGATAGCGGGATAGTTTCCACAGAGTTATCCACAGGGTTTTCGTCCTAGGCTCGCGACATGAACACCAAAGACAAGGCTCATCAGCTTCTTCACCTCCACGAGCAGCGCGCGATCCTCCAGGTCGTCAACGTCTGGGACGTGGCGAGCGCCCGAGTGGTCGCCGACCTCCCCGGCACCACCGCCCTGGCCACGGCCAGCCACAGCATCGCCGCGACCTTCGGGTATGACGACGGCGAGAACATCCCGCTCGAGCTGATGATCGACATGGTCGGCCGCATCGCGGCCTCGACCGACCTGCCGGTGTCGGCCGATCTCGAGGCCGGCTACGGCGACCCGGGCGAGACCGTGCGCCGGGCCATCGGCGTGGGCATCGTCGGGGCGAACCTCGAAGACCAGATGAAGCCGCTCATCGAGTCGGTGGAGAACGTCGCCGAGGTCACCCGGGCTGCCGAGAAGGAGGAGGTGGGCTTCGTTCTCAACGCCCGCACCGACGCGTTCGTGAAGGCCGGCGATCGGCCGCTCGACGATGTGATCGCCGACGCCATCGAGCGCGGCCGCGCCTACCTCGACGCGGGCGCCGCCTGCATCTTCGTTCCCGGGCTGCTCGACGAGCAGACGGTCATCCGGCTGGTCGAGGGCATCGGCGAGCACCGCCTGAGCGTCATCAACGTGCCCGGCTCGCTGACCCCCGCCCGACTCGAGCAGCTGGGCGTGGCACGCATCTCGTACGGACCGTGGACCCAGCGCGTCGCGCTTACCGCGCTGCAGGCATCCGCCCGTGAGCTGCTGGCCGGCGGGCACCTGCCCGAGGGCACCCAGCCGCTGAACTGAGAGACGCATCCGCGCCCGCCAGGCGCATCCGCTGCCGGTCGAATGACGGCGGATGCGCCGATCGGGCGCGGATGCGGTCAGAAGGCGCTGCTCGGCAGGTCGCGGGCATCGGATGCGATGGCCTCCACGATCACATCGGCCACGTGGTCGGGGTCGAGTCCCGCGGGAAATGCGGGTGCGGCGCCGGCGATGGCCCGGGTCACGAGCCCCGTCTCGGTGTGCCCGGGCCTCGCGTCGAGCAGACGGATGCCCGCCCGCCGGTTCTCGCGCCCGGCCGCGACCATGAACGCGGCGAGCGCCGACTTCGACGCCGAATACGCGGCGAGGCCGGCCGTGGGAGCCTCCGCGACGATGCTGCTGATCGTGACCACCACGGGCTTGCGACCCTCGCCGGCGCTGCGCGTGAGCGCGGCGAGCGCGGCCCGGATCGTGTCGATCGGCGACGTGGTGTTCACCGCGAACAGCTCGGCCACCGTGTCGGCGTCGAGCTCGGATGCCGGGCCGAACGCCACGACTCCGCTCGCGATGACGACGGTGTCGAGCCCGCCGAGGCGGCTCTCGGCCTCGGCCACGACGGATGCCGACGCCGACCCGGAGCGCGCATCGGCGACGATCCTCTCCGCCGGCATATCGAGTGCGTCGAGGCGTGCGGCGTCGCGGCCGCTGAGCGCCAGGACGGCACCCGCGTCGGCAAGTCGTCTTGCGATACGCGAGCCGAGCCCGCCCGACGCACCGATCACGAGAACACGCGAACCGCTCAGCTCAGTCATGTCCCCACGCTAGGCCGCGGGGGTCATCGCCCCGAAGACATTGACAACACCAGGCATCCGGTCTCGTGTCCGCGACCCAGGGCGCCTCCACCGCCGTGTCCGATTTCCGCTAGCGAGCTCCCTTTTCATGCGGCAGGGTTGACGCATGGACTTCGGAGAGCGGTATCGCGTGATCGAGTCGCGCGACGCGCGTTTCGACGGCCGCTTCGTGACCGCCGTGCGCACCACCGGCATCTACTGCAGGCCGAGCTGCCCCGCCCGCACGCCGAAGCAGTCGAACGTCACCTTCTATGCCACGAGCGCGGCCGCCCACCTCGCGGGCTACCGGGCGTGCAAGCGCTGCCTGCCGGAGGCGACGCCCGGCAGCCCCGAATGGAATCTGCGGGAGGACGTCGCAGCCCGGGCCATGCGCCTCATCGCCGACGGAGTGGTCGAGCGCGACGGCGTCGCCGGCCTGTCGCGGCGCATCGGGTACTCCGCGCGACAGCTCAACCGCATCCTCGTGGCCGAACTCGGCGCCGGGCCCATCGCGCTCGCCCGTGCCCACCGGGCGCAGAACGCCCGCGCATTGATCACGGGCACGACGATGCCGATGGCCGACGTGGCATTCGCATCGGGCTTCTCCAGCATCCGCCAATTCAACGACACCGTCACCGAGGTGTTCGATCTCACCCCGTCGGCCCTGCGCTCCCGCTCGCATCGGGCCCCGACGCCTGGAGCGGCCGACGCCGCCGGCACGATCCGTCTCGCCCTCCCTTACCGCGAACCGCTCGACGTGGCGGGCCTCTTCGGCTGGTTCGCCCCGCGCGCGGTTCCGGCCATGGAGTCCGTCGGCGCGCGTCGTTACGCCCGCACGGTGCGGCTTCCCCGAGGCTCCGCGCACGTCGACCTCAGCGCGCCCGAGCAAGTCGCGGGGCGCCCTCGCATCGACGCGGTCGTGCGCTTCGAGAACCTCGCAGACCTGCCCGCCCTCCTCGGTCGTGTTCGGCGGCTGCTCGACCTCGACGCAGATCCGCAGGCGGTGGATGCGACGCTCTCGCGCGACGGACGTCTCGCAGCGCAGGTCGCGCGGGTGCCCGGCATCCGGGTGCCCGGCGCTCTCGACGCCGGCGAGATGCTCATGCGCGCGCTGATCGGCCAGCAGGTCACGGTCGCGGCGGCCCGCACGCAGTTGTCGAGGCTGGTCGACGCGCTCGGCGAGCCGATGCCGCTCTCGATCGCGCGCACTCACTACGACAGCGACAGCGACAGCGACGACGCCCCGGATGCGGCCGCCGCCCGCCTCTTTCCCACTCCGGCGGCGATCGCCGAGCACGCGCACGAGATCCTCCGCGGGCCCGCCGCTCGCACCGACACGGTGCGCCGGGTCGCGGCCGCACTCGCCGACGGGTCGCTCGCGATCGACGTCTCCGACACCCGCGACGACGTGACGGCCAGACTCACCGCGATCCGCGGAATCGGGCCGTGGACGGCGGACTACGTGGCGATGCGCGTGCTCGGACACCCCGACGTGTTCGTCCGTCGCGATGTCGCGATCCGATCGGGTGCGCGCGCGCTCGGCTTCGCACCGTCTGACGCCGCGCTCGTCGCCGAATCCGCCGCCTTCGCGCCGTGGCGCAGCTACCTGTGCATGCACCTCTGGCGTGCGGCAGCCGGCACTCCGGCCTCCGCGCGCACTCCGACTCCCGCCCGCACTCCGACTCCCGCCCCTACTCCTGAGGAGACCCCATGACCGCGACAGCCCTCATCGACACCATCGACACCCCCGATGGGCCGTTCATGATCCTCGAAGACGACGAGGGCCGGGTGCTCTCATCGGGCTGGACGGACTCGGCCGAGGCGCTGCTCGCACGCCTCGCGCCGAAGAACTGGCCGGATGCGCGGGCCGGGCGATCCCGGAACGGTCACGCGGTCGACGCCTTCTACTCGGGCGATGTGCGGGCGATCGACGCCGTCGCGGTCCGGCAGTTCGGAACGCCGCTGCAGACCGTCTCGTGGACGGAGCTCCGGCGCATCGCTCCCGGCGCCCCCATCACCTACACCGAGCTCGCCGCCCGATCCGGCAACGCCCGCGCCGTGCGGGCCGCGGCGAGCGCCTGCGCCCGCAACGCGCCCGCGCTGTTCGTGCCCTGCCATCGTGTGGTCAACACGGCGGGCGGTCTCGCAGGATTCGCCTGGGGCATCCCCGTGAAGCGCGCGCTCCTCGCCCGAGAGGCCGCGGCTGCTTCTCAGGAGTCGACGTCGGCTTAGTCGAAGAGGTCGAACTGGTCGGCGAGGTCGAACGAGGAGAACGCCTGCCCCAGGTCGGTGATTCCGTCGTCGTCGATCTCGAAGATCTCGAAGCGAACGGGAATAGCGGGGGTGACCAGAACCGAGAACCGGCGGCCATCCACCCCGTCGATGTCGACGAAGCCGGCTCCCGCACGCGCCGCCTCGAGGATGCGCTCCTTCAGGTGGCCGAGATCCTCGCCGCCGGCGACAACGAAAGTCTGCCCGTCTATTCGGGCCTGAACGATCTGCATGGGACTTCCCTCGGTGCAACGTGCGGCGGCCGGGCCTTCGAGGGCCTGGTGCGGCGCATCCCGGGTCCGGGGGAGACGACGTGGAGATGGACTGTTCTGGCCTCGACACTACGCCTCCCCCCGGATGTCCGGTAGGGACTTGACTGTCTGCGCTAAGCCGATCGCGACCGTCGACGAGCGATCGCCAGTACGGCTCCGGCCACGAGCAGCGTCAGCGCTCCGCCGGTGAGCAGGCCGACGTCGGAGGCGCCCGTCTCGGCCAGCTGCGGCGCGGCGGGAACGACAGCAGCCGGGGTCGGGGCCACGCAGGTTCCCACCTCGAAGGTGCCCGAGACGAAATCGACCGCGTCACCCCCGAATCGCACGATGTGCTCCGTGTAGATGCCGAGCTGGATGTCGCCACTCAGCGTGAAATCGCCGGTCGCGGTTCCCGTGACATCGGCCTGCAACTGGGCGCTGTCGCCGAACTGCTCACCGTCGGGTCCGGTGACGTAGTCGCCGACCGATTCGAACTGGTCGAGGCCCGTGACCACGATGGAGTACCCGTCTGTCTGGATCTGCTCGACGGTGTTGCAGCCGGGCGTGATGGTGATGCCGGGATCGCCGGGCACGAACGGGTCGATCACGAGGTTCGCATAGACATACGTCGTGTCGGAGAACTCGCAGCTCGTGCCCTCGCACAGCTCGTAGGCGACCCGCACGGCGGGCGTGAGACCGGATGCCGGCAGCTGGGGCAGTGCGTCGGGCACCCAGCCGGTCACCGCGACGGTTCCGCCCGACTCGACGGGGGTGTCGAGCGGGGTGCTGTTCCACGCCGTGAAGACGGGACCGTCGAGAGTTCCCACGTCGACCTGGGCGACGCCTCCGTCGGCCACGCCGAAGCCGGTTCCCGTGAGCGAGATCCCTGCGCCCCAGTCGTTCTCGGTGAAGTGGATGCTGTCGTTCGCCAGCACGATGGATTCGCCGGCGGCGTTGGCCGGCGCGGCGATCAGGATGCCGGTGGCGACGAGCGCCGTTGCGGCGGCGATCGCGGCGGCACGGGTGATGAGTGTCTTGGACATGGTTCTCCTGGGTCTCGGTGAGAGGTGATCGGGCTTCCCCTCGCCCGACGTTCGTGAGCCTATGGGCGAGCTCGCGGCGGGGGCAGAGGGGAATCCTCGAATTGAGTAGTGGGGGTCAGAAGCTGAGTAGCTCGAGTCGGTCGGCGTCGGTGGCGCGACGAGAGCGCGGATGCTCGCGCAGGGTCGCGTCGAACCGGAGGCGCCTCTCGCGCTCGTGGGCACGAGCGCTCAGCCGGGTGTCGTTCCGGTCGAAGCGCACGCTGTGCGACCTCGCGTCGAACAGCACGCCGACCGTCTGTCCGACGTCGGGCGGCCAGAAGTCGACCGCGATGATGGGCGGCTTCGCCATGGCGCGGAAGGGCTCGATGCCATCGGCCCGTACCTCCACGATGTAGCGGTAGGTGATCGATCCGTCGGTCACGGATGCGACGTCACGGGCGAGCACGATGCCCTCGGCCCTCTGCCAGTGCTTTCCGAACATGTCTGTCTTCTCCTGTCGTGTGGGGCGGGCCGTCGACGCGCGGTCTCAGGAACGACCCGCGCGGCGCCTGACGGCGAGCACGACTCCGACGGCGCCCAGCAGCAGCAGCCCCAGGCCTCCGGCCAGCGGGGCCGTCGTTCCGAAGCCCGTCGATGCCAGGCCGGTGTCGTCGTTCTCGTCGCGGGTCGGCGGTGCGGATACGGTCGTGACCGCTGTCGGCGCGGGGGCCTCGGGAGACGGCAGCGACGGCAGCGACGGATAGGTGCCGCCGACCACCGGCACGCCGGTGCCGGGATCAGTCGTCGGCGGCTCCTCCACCGGAACGAACGGAGCCACTTCGAATGAGGCGAACCCCATCGTCGTCAGACCTGCCTCGTCGGTGATCGTGTAGGAGAAGTAGTCGTCGCCCCAGGTGCCGGGTTTGGGCGTGTAGGCGAAGCTTCCGTCGGCGGCGATGTCGACCGAGACACCGATCTGGCTCGACGTCGTACTCGGCGTCAGGGTCACGGAACCCCCGTCGGGGTCGCTGTCGTTCAGCAGCACGCCGTGCGCGGCATCGACGACGAGGGTGTGGCCGTCGGCGACCACATAGTGGTCCTCCCCCGCTACCGGAGGCAGATTCGGCCCTCCGGGAACGGTTCCCGTGCCGGTGACGCCGATCTGCACGGACGACCAGCTGGCTCCGCCGAAGGTGTCGAACGCGATGTAGGAGAACCAGTCGGTCCCTGTGAAGTTCAGCGGCGGCGTGTAGCCGAACGAGCCGTCGGCGTCGATCCATACTGTGCCGGCCTCGGTGGTCGGCATGCCGCTCTTCGCCTGCGTGGTGATGGCGTCGCCGTCTTCGTCGATGTCGTTGACGAGCACCCCCAGGTGCGACGGCATGACCAGCGTCTCGTTCTTGGGCGTCGTGTAGTAGTCGTCCTCAGGGCTCGGCCAGTGGTTCTCGTTGGGATCGACCTGCTCCTGCACCGTGACGTAGATCGTCCCGACGGTTCCGCCGTGGCCGGCATCCTGCGTGAAGTAGGTGATGGTGTCGGTGCCGCTGAAGCCGGAGGCCGCGGTGAAGCCGAACTCACCGTTCGGGCCGATGTAGCCGGTGTTGCCGAGCCAGGTGGTGAAGCTCCCCTGCTGCGCGACGAACGGATCGTCCTCCGGGTCGCTGTCGTTGTCCAGAATGCCCGGGGCCGCGATGGCGAGCGTCGCTCCGGGCGCGATCACGAAGTAGTCGTCCTGCGTCACGACGGGCAGATTCTCCCCCACCAGTGACAGGGGCGCCGCGGGGAGCTGCACGCCTGCCGTGGCGGGGTCGCTCTCGTCGACCGGCGGCGCGGCCGGGTCGGTCGCAGTCACGTCGACGGGCTCATCGGACGGGTCGTGAGCCGGCTCGTCTGTCGGCTCGTCGACAAGCTCCTGAGCGGGGTCATCGACCGACCCGGCGGTCGTACCGACAGCGGGCTCGGCGATCTCCGACAGATCTGCGGGCTCCACGGGTTCGACGGCCTCGACCTGCGGCTCCGCAGCCTCGACCGGGTCCGTGATCTCGACGGGCTCCGCGGCCTCCACGAGGTCGCTCTCGGGCTCACCGGATGCGACGGCGACGGTCGCTGCGTCGGGCGGGGTCTCGAGACCGTCGGCATGGGCGACGAGAGCACCGGGAACGAGGAGAGTGAGCGTCGCGGCCAGCGCGACGACAGCGAGCGACGGCGAACGCAGCCGAGAGCGGGAGGTGGACATGTCGAGAACTGCTTTCTACGAGAGGGAGTGTGGAGTCGTGATTGCGACTGAACCGACTCTTCCGAACCGGCGCACCTGCGGCATGGGTACCGATTACTCACCTCGCGATCGAGCCCGCCCTGCCTCGGGTGAGTAGTGGCGCGCTGGAGGCCTATTCCGGTCGTGGGCGGCAAGCCCTACACTGTGTTCGAACGGAGCCGTCGTGTGGTCGACGGACGTCACTGTGCGGGGTTCGGGGGAATGATGGAGGGACTGCAGCTGCGGGGTCGCGACGCGCTCGTCGACTCCGTCGTCGCCGCCCTGGCCGCCACCGAACTCCGCGCCGTCACAGTGCACGGGCCATCCGGCGTGGGCAAGACGAGCCTCGCCGCGGAGATCGCCCGGGCGCTCGACGGCCAGGCCTGGTCCACGGTGAGGCTCTCGGCCCGCTCCAGCCTGTCGAGTCTGCCGCTCGGTGGTCTGGCGCCGCTGTTCGCGGGTCAGAACGCCAACTTTCTCGCGGTGTCGGGCGACCCGATCGCCCTTCTCAACTTCGCGACGGCACGACTGCGCTCGCTCGCGGGCTCCGGCCGCATCCTGCTGGTGATCGACGACATCTCGTCGATGGACGCGTTGTCGGTCTCGGTGGTGGCCCAGCTGGTCGATTCGGGCATCGCCAAGCTGCTGGCGACGGTCGGCGATGGCGCGCCGGTACCGGATGCGCTGCTGCAGATGTGGAGCCAGGACACGGCGCGTCGGGTCGATCTCGCACCCCTGTCGGCCGACGACTGCGGCACGATCATCTCCGACCTCGTCGGCGGACCGGTGGCCCGACGGTCCGTCGAATCGCTGGCTCGTGCGGCCGGCGGCAATCCGCTCGTTCTGCGAGAGCTGACACGCGGGGCGGTCGCCGCCTCGTCGCTCGTCGCGGTCGGGGGCGTCTGGCAGCTGCTCGGCGAAGCCGTGGGCACCGATGCCCTCCAGCAGCTGATCGGGCAGCGTCTCGCGGGACTGACCGCGGTGCAGCGCGATGTGGTCGAGAGGCTCGCGGTGTGCGTCGTGCTTCCGGTGAGCGAGCTCACCATGCACGGTGCCCGGGATGCGCTGCGCGGGCTCGAGGCCGACGGTCTGATCGTCGTGCGCGACGAGCGAGGCGTGCTGGTGGCGGCTCTCGCCCTGCCGCAGTACGAGCTGCTCACGAAGGCGTCGCTGTCTCTGCTGCGTATCGAAGACATCCTGCTCGAGCAGGCCGACATCGCCGAACTCGCCTCGCACGGCCCCGAAGACGCCCTGCGGGTCGCCGTCTGGCGCCTCGGCGCCGGGCATCCATCTGAACCCGAACTGCTGTCCGACGGCGCCCGCCTCGCCCAGCTCACGCATGACCATGCGCAGGCGGCGACGCTGTCGCGCGCCGCGATCGCCGCCGGCTATGCGGGCGCGGCGCCGTACCTGATCCTCGCCGACGCGCAGAGACGCATGGGCCAGGCCGAGCAGGCGTTCAGCACCGCCGAGCGGGCCGCCGTGGTCGACGCGGAGACCCCGACGAACGAGCTGCTCACCGCCCAGATCGTCATGACGCGCGCGCTGATCCGTCACGACCGGCCCGGGGGAACCGACGAGGCCATGAGTCTGCTGCAGCAGGCCGAGTCGCAGCTTCCCGCCTTCGCCGACATGCTCGCGCTCCGCCGGGCGATGATCCTCTTCACCATCGAACGCGCGGGCGACGCGCTCGCCATCGTGGAACCGCACCTCGGCGTGCCCGCACACGACCCGGCCCAGCGGGTGCAGCTCGCGATGGCGGCGGCCATGCCGCTCGCGGCCGTCGGCCGCCTTACCGACTCGCAGCGCGAGGTCGATGCGATCCTCGCCGCCATCCCATCCGGCCTCGACCGCGCCTTCGCGCTCTTCACGGCGGCATCCGCCACCATCGTGGCCGGCTCGGGAACCCTCGCCCACGAGTACGCGATCGGGGCGCTGTACGAGTCGATCCAGCACGACGACGAGATCTCGACCCGCTACGCCGAGCTGCTGCTCGGGCACGCCCTGCTCGAACTGGGCCAGATCGACTCCGCCATCCGCTGGATCAGCGACGCGGTCGGCGGGGCCGAGGCGCTCGGCCCGCGCAATCTGCTGCGCGTGAGCCGGGGCAGCCTGGCCGTGGCCCTGGTGTACGCCGGCCGCCTCGACGAGGCCGACTCGATACTCCGCACTCTGGTCGACAGCAGCTCCGAGGGCAATCTGCACGCAGAGGTCGCACGGGGCCTCATCCTCGCCGCCCGCGGCGACGAGAAGGCGGCGATCCGCTCGCTCAGCCGCCTGGCCGACCACTACGAATCGAGCGGCACCCTCTACCTCGCCTCGGCCGTTCTGCACCACGTCGCGCGCATCGGCGGGGCGGATGCCGCAGCGCCACGACTCGAGGCGTTGGCCGCACGGGGCGACAGCACACTGTTCCACACGCGAGCGCGCTACGCCCGCGCACTGGCCCGGAACTCGTCGGATGCCCTCGCCGAGGCGGCGGAGGAGTGGCTCCGCATCGGGGCCGAGCTCTTCGCCGCCGAGGCGTTCGCTCAGGCCGGCGCCGCCGCCCGCTCCGCCGGCAACAATCAGGCCGCGCTCGCCCTGTTCCACCGCTCGACGGCCTTGGCCAAGAACTGCGTCGGGGCGCACACGCCGGTGCTGCAGCACGCTCAGGTTGAAGACGTGCTCACCAAACGCGAGCGCGAGATCGTCGAACTCGCGTCAGAGGGGCTCACGAGTCAGGAGATCGCGACCGCGCTCTTCCTGTCTGCCCGAACGGTCGACAACCACCTGCAGTCGAGCTACGGCAAGCTCGGCATCTCCGGTCGACGGGAGCTGCGCAAGCAGGGGGCGTAGGCGCGAAGATCCAGGCCTCAGGCCCCCACGATGACGCCGCGGAAGGAGGCGGCGGAGTCCGTCAGGCGCGAGGCCGCCTCCGCATCGACTCCGGCATCGGAGAGCGACTCGGCCAGGATGGCGATCAGCGCGTCGAACGCAGCGTCGGTGATGCCGAGGCCCGCGTGCGCCGCGTTGAGCGAGCGGCCGGTAAAGACATCCGGACCGTCGAGCACCGTGGCGAGAAAAGCCGCCTGGTGAGCGCGGAGTCTGTCGAGGTCGTACCCCTCGAACACTGGCGCCAGCAGCGGATCGCGCAGCACCCGTTTGTAGAAGACGGCCACCACCACCCGGAGTGTCTCGTGGCCGCCGATCTGCTCGTACATCGTGTTCATGAGTCAAGAATCTCCTGAAGAGGGTGCAGCCGCGTGAGTAGCGACTACCTGTTTTGCCGCTCGTCTTGCCGCTCGTCGACGCAGCGTTCGCCTGGCGCGTCGGGCGTCGCTGCGCGTATTGGAGTTGCCGGTCGTGAAGTCGCGCGCATCCGAATCGGAGAGAGCGACCAGAACGAGGATGTCGAGCGACAGTCCGAGCAGCCCGCCGTTCTCGAGCGTGAACGACGTGCCGTCGGCGAAGAAGTCGACGGCCGAGCCCAGCACGAGCACGGTGGCCAGGATCATCGCCACGAACCGGGCGCGATTGCTCCCTCTGAAGATCAACGCGGCAACCGAGAGGTCGATGACCACGGCCACGCCGAAGAAGATCATCAGACCGACGAGCAGGGCTCCCGACAGGGCGTCCATGTCGGCGCTGGTGCCCGCGTCGAGCGAGATGTCGACCTGCTTCCAGTCGAGCGCGATGTTCACGGCTGTGACGACGGTCGTCACCGTGCGCAGCAGGATCATCAGCACGCCGAGATAGATCGAGACGGGCCGCTTCACGTCGAACCTCCCGCCGACGTGACGGGCAGCGCCCGCAGGTCGATCTGGGGAAGGTCGCCATCCGTCGCGATGGCGTCGCCCCCGCCGTTCACGGCGTGGTACCCGGTCGAGAAATTGCGGATGACGGTCACGACCGCGGCCGGATTGGCCTCCGTGACGGTCGACACGATGTGGTCGCGTTCCACGTCGGTGTCGGCGTCGATCTTGTGCGTGACCTGCAGGGTGAACAGCGACAGGCCCACACTCCGGTCGTAGGTGCCGGCCGCCAGCCACTGCGTCGGAATTCCACCGGGCAGCAGCCAGCCCTCCGGCGCCCGCCAGAAGCGCACGTGGTGCCGCTGCGCCGGGTTGCCCGCGACCTCCTGCTGGTAGGTGAAGTCCTGGATGCTGCCGAACAGGTAGAGCGGGCTCACCGGCGCATCCGAGTAGCTGCGGCGCATGATCGTCGACATCACGATGCGCCAGCCGGAGGTCAGGCTCACCTCGTCGGCGCGCGTCCAGCCGGCCGCCTCCATCGCGGCGTGCACCTGCTCGGCGCTGCCGAACAGCGACAGGTTCACGGGGTCGCCGAGCAGGCCCTCGCGGGTGCGGGCCCGGCCGATGAAGTAGTCGGGCACGTAGATCACGGTGAGCAGGGTGTGGATGCGCGGCAGCAGCAGGTAGGCCAGCACGGCCCAGAAGATCACGATGAACCAGAGGTTCTGCCAGCCGCGGGTGAACGACTCGGTCACGAGCAGGTAGCCGAGCCATCCGGTCGCCACGGTGCCGAACACGAAGAAGGCACGGTCGACGAGGCGCACGACGCCGATGCGCTGGCGCACGGCATCCGGATGCGCGTCGCGCTCGTCGGCCTCGAGCTCGTCGAGCGGCGTCGACACGGCTACACCGGGAGCGTTGCAGACGGAGGCAGCTGCAGCAGCGCGCCTTTCGTGCGGCAGGTCGCGGCCGCCACGGCCATGGCGCGCTCGAGAACCGCCTGCCACTCGTCGATGGTCTCGGGCAGCCCGCCCTCGGCGCGTGCCTCGACGAGACTGGCCGCGACGCTCGCCAGGGTGGAGTCGCCGGCGCCCATCGTGTCGACCACCGGCTCCGACATCAGCGTGATGGGCTGGTGCACCAGGATTCCCGACGCGGTGGCGATGGATGCGCCGTCGCGCCCCGCCGTCGACAGCACCGTCTGCGAGCCGGTCGCCATGAGCCCCTCGGTGAGCATCGGCAGCGACGCGTTGTAGAGCAGCGCCGCGTCTTCGTCGCCGACCTTCACGAGCAGGGCCGTCGACGCGACGCGCTCGAAGTTGGCCACGAAGTCGTGGGCGGAGTGCAGCATGCCCTCGCGCGGATTGGGGTCGATCAGCAGCCGGGTCTGCGGATCGGAGACGGCGCTGAAGAGCAGCTCGACCTGCTCGGCCGAGTCGAAGCGCAGGCAGCTCACGACCACGAACGGCGCCGCGTCGATCGCGTGGCGCACCCGGTCGTCGACCTCGATGAAGCGCTCGACCGATGCCTCGTTGAAGCTGTAGCGGGGCTCCCCGTCTGTTCGATCGGATATGGCGCGGGCCGTGCCGCGTGGGCTCGGCGTGGCGATGAGCTCGACGCCGTACTCGCCCAGAAAGGCGCGGATCTTCTCGCCGTCGGAGTCGTCTCCGACCATCGCCACGAGCGTTGTCGCGACGCCCAGACGGGCCAGTCCGACGGCCACGTTCAGGGCCGCGCCGCCGACGAAATCCTCGGAGCCCTCGGGGGTGCGGAACTCGTCTATGAGAGCGTCGCCGATCACCACAACGGAACCCGTCGCATCCACCATCGCGTGCACCTTCTCGTTCGACAAGCCTCTGGATGCACACTCTATTACCGGTGACTTCTCACGCGCACCCGAATAGGGTGGTGTCGATGCCCCGACTATTCGATCCACGCCCGCGCGCAGAAGTCCGACTATGACCACGGGCGTGACGATCGAGTTCACCAGCCTCACGAAGACATTCGGCCAGGTGCAGGCAGTCTCCGATCTGTCGTTCACGGTCGAGCCGGGACAGGTCACCGGTTTCCTCGGTCCGAACGGCGCGGGCAAGACCACGACCCTGCGAATGCTGCTGGGTCTCGTGCGGCCGACGTCGGGCTCTGCCACCTTCGGCGGAACCGCGTACCGCGACCTGCCGTCGCCCCTGGCCACCGTCGGTTCCGCCCTCGAGGCGGCCAGCTTCCATCCCGGCCGCAGCGCCGCCAACCACCTGCGCACCTATGCCCAGGCCGCGGGAATCGACCGCGAGCGCGTGCAGCTCGTTCTGCATCGGGTGGGCCTCGGCGCCTACGGAGATCGCCGCGTCGGCGGCTACTCGCTCGGCATGCGGCAGCGACTCGGGCTGGCGTTCGCGCTGCTCGGCGACCCCCGCGTTCTCGTTCTCGACGAGCCCATCAACGGCCTCGATCCCGAGGGCATCAAGTGGATCCGCCTGCTCCTTCGCGAACTCGCCGACGAGGGGCGCACCGTGCTCATCTCGTCGCACCTGCTCAGCGAGGTGCAGCAGAGCGTCGACGAGGTCGTGATCGTGTCGCACGGCAGGCTCATCCACCGGGGTTCGCTCGCCAGCCTCGACCAGAGCGAGCAGAAGCAGGTCATCGTGGATGCGACGGATCGCCAGGTTCTGGCCGCAGCGCTCGAGGCGGCCGGCTACACCGTGAGCCCGCTCCGCGGCGGCGTTCTCGTGGCCGACGCGGAGGCCGCCGATGTGGGCCGCATCGCTTTTGCCGCAGGCATCGCCGTGACGGCACTGTCGCAGAAGCGGGTCGGGCTCGAAGAGAGCTTCCTGCACCTCGTCGGAGAGGAGGGGGCGCTGTGAGTAGTTTCGGCGGAGCCCTCCAGAGCGAGGTCACCAAGATCACCTCCACCCGCCTGTGGTGGATCCTTGCGATCATCATGGTCGCGTATGTCGCCGTGTGCGCGGGCGGAGCTGCAGCGCTGTTCGGAGGGCTCGGCGACGCGACGAACGGCCCGTCTATCTCCGGCGAGAGCCTGGCGCCGCTCATCTACAGCTTCGGGCCCACTCTGGGCTACGTGTTCGCGGTGCTGCTGGGGGCCCTGGCCACGACGAACGAGTTCCGGCATCAGACGCTGACGCCGACCTTCCTCGCCACCCCACGGCGCGGTCGCGTGCTCGTCGCGAAGCTGGTGGCGCTCACTGGCGCGGGCGCACTCTACGGCGTGCTCGCCATGGTCGCGGCGGTGGGAGCGGGCGCCGGACTCCTGTTGGCGTTCGGCATCGATCCGCAGCTGGGCGACCCCGACACCTGGGCACTCGTGGGCCGCTCCGTTCTGGCCATGGCGCTCTGGTCGGCCATCGGGGTCGGTCTCGGGGTACTCGTTCCCAGTCAGGTGGCCGCGATCGTGATCGTGCTCGCGTTCACTCAGTTCATCGAGCCCATCCTGCGACTGGCCTCGTCGATCGCAGACTGGACGGCGCAGATCGGCCAGTTCCTTCCCGGTGCCGCCAGCGATGCGCTGGTCGGTGCGAGCTTCTTTGCGCTCGCCGGAGGCGGCGGCACCATGCTCGAGTGGTGGCAGGGAGGCCTCGTGCTTCTCGGCATCGCCGTTCTCGTGAGCGTGCTCGGCTGGTTCACGAGCTGGCGTCGCGACGTCACCTGATCCACGTTCGGCGCCGTCGAGTGTCGAGCGCGGTACTTCGCGCCCTGCGCGGTGGTGTCACCGGCGCGCTCGGCGCGAACTCCCGCGTTCGCTGGCGGGCGCGCTTGCAGCAGCGCGGCAGCGCGCGCAGGATGGAACCAGAAGCACCGACGAGAGGAGCTCACCGTGAGCAGCACGACTGATCCCCTGTTCGAGCCCGACCCCGATGACGAGCGGGAGGTCGACCTTGAGGTCGACGAGCTCGACGTGCCGACGACGATCGATCCAGACGAGCGTGTCGAGGTCGACGACGATGAAGACCCCGAGGTGCTCGAGGGCGACGGCCCCCGCATCTGACCTCCGGGTGCTCCCCGATCGAGCGTCTCGTTAACTTCGTGTTTCGATCTGATTTCGCGCGCTTTTTGCTGTGAATCTGCCGGATAGTGTGTGGTCGACCCACCGGCGGGCCGATTGCTCGCTCCGCTGGGGAGGTCTGCGCATCGGAGCGTGAGGAGGGTCACCCGACCCCTCTCACCTCAGGAGCAGCTTGTCCATCTCAGCGCGCCCGTGGAGAGCCGTGGCCATTGCCACGGCGTTCTTCATCGCAGCAACACCCGCATTCGCCAGCGTTCCCGCATTCGCGGCCGGAGTGACGCAAGACGTCGCCCCCGTCGCCATCAGCGGTGACGACTGGACCATCACCGAGGTTCCCGGCGGCTACGAGGTCACGAAGACCCTTGCCGAGCCCATCGAGATCCGAAGCGACTACCCGACCCTCTGGGCCGACGGCGTCGAACTCGGCATGGCCACCACCTCGCTCGACGGCCTGACCCTCACCGTGACGACCGCCGACGACAGCGTGCTGACCGCCACCTCGGTCAGCCAGGGCTGGTCCGGATCGGGCGACCCCGCCGCCGACGACTCGGCCGCCGACCGCTCGGGCGCCGCATCCCGCCAGGTCAACAGCCTGGCCGTCCCGAGCGTCGCATCCGTTCTCGATGCCGACCCCACGGCATCCGGGCCCTACGCCGTGGAGCGCGACGACTACAACCTCGGCGACGAGGCCGTCGAGCTGCGCGACTTCAACCGCAAGGGCGAGATCCGCGCGGCCGTGTTCATGCCGGTCGGCGCCACGGGCGAGCGCCCCGTCGTCGTCTTCCTGCACGGTCGGCACACCTCGTGCGCCGGCGCGATCCCGCAGGGAGCGGTCGCCCGCGCCTGGCCCTGCTACCCCGCCGACCCGGCAACGGGCTACGCCGGGCAGGTCGACGTGGAGAGCTACCTCGGCTACAACGACGCGGCCACCATGCTGGCCTCGCAGGGCTACGCCGTGATCTCGATCTCGGCCAACGCCATCAACGCGCTCGACGGCTCGCTCGCCGACGACACCGGCGCGGCCGCCCGAGCCCAGCTCGTGATGGACCACCTGTCGCTGCTGCGCCGGGCCAATGCCGGAACCGCGGTGGGTCTCAGCTCCTCGCTGACCGGCCGCCTCGACCTCGACAACGTGGGTCTCATGGGCCACTCGCGCGGAGGTGAGGGAGTGATGCGCGCCGCGCTGCTGAACGCCGAGCAGGGCGAGCCGTTCGGCATCACGAGCGTCCTTCCGCTCGCGCCGACCGACTACACGCGCATGACGGTTCCCGGTGTGACGACCGCCGTCGTCCTTCCCTATTGCGACGGCGACGTCGAAGACCAGATGGGCCAGAAGTACATCGACGACTCGCGCCACGCGTACGACGACGACGTGCTCCGCTCCTCTGTTCTGATCATGGGAACGAACCACAACTACTTCAATACGGCGTGGACCCCGGGCAAGTACCCCGTCGCCACCAGCGACGACTGGTCGGCCATGGACCGCAACCAGACCGACCCCACCTGTGGAGCGAGCGCCCCGACCAGGCTCAACGCCGACGAGCAGTACGCCGCCGGAAACGCCTACATCGCCGGATTCTTCCGCCTCACCCTCGGTGACGAGCAGCAGTTCCTGCCGATGTTCGACGGATCCGACGCGAAGCCCGAGTCGGCCGGTCGTGCCGACGTTCGCGTCTCGGCGACCCTGCCCGCATCCAACCGTGTCGACATCACCAACTTCGACACGACCGACACCACGGTTCAGGTCGTCGGAGCGGGAACCTACGCGACGTGCGAGAGCATGAGCCCGCTCGAGGTGCCGGCCACGCTGCCCTACTGCGTGACGAAACTCGGATTCGCGCAGGCCCCGGACTACGGCTTCCTGAGTGCGCCGTACGGAAACGGTCGGGCGACGAGTGTGCCGTCGACGCCGTCGATGCACTTCACCTACACGGCACCGGCGTCGAACACCGCCGCCGCGGGTGAGCTGCGGGTCGTCGTGCCCTCGGAGGCCGCCGACTTCTCGGCGCACGAGAGCCTGTCGTTCCGCGTCTCGCCCGACGACTCGGTCCCCGTGGCGGGCAGCACCGAGCTCACGGTGACGATCGTCGACGGCTCGGGCGGATCGGCGTCGGTCACCGCCTCGCAGTTCGGCGACGCGCTCACCGTGCTGCCGGGGTCGACCGACCCGCTGCGCAAGGTGCTGCTGCAGCAGATCGCGATCCCCGTGGAGTCGTTCGTGGGCGCAGACCTCGCCGACATCCGCCAGGTGCGCTTCACGGCGCCTCGTGAGGCCGGTGGTGTTCTGCTCTCCGACCTCACGCTGCAGGATGCGGCCACGGTCGGCACGCCCGAGCTGTCGACCCGACCCGTCGCATCCATCCCCGACGTGAAGGTCGAGGAGGGTGCGGGCGTCGGCTCGGTCGACCTGCCGGTCGTGCTCTCGCGTGCGGCGGAGGAGGCCTCGTCGGTCTACGTCTCCGCGATCGGAGTGCGCGCCGCCAACCAGGTGCTGCCGACCATGCAGAAGGTCGAGTTCGCGCCCGGCGAGCAGTGCAAGGTCATCAGCGTTCCCGTGCAGGGCGATTCGGCCGCCAGCCGCAGCGCCACGACCTCGTTCATCACGAACGTGACGAACACGCAGCAGGGCGTCACGATCGGCGACTCGTTCGGCAAGATCATCGTTCGTGAGGACGACGGCGTGGTCACCTCGGCCGGCCTGCCGGCCGACTCGGTGCCGCCCGTCGGAGCGCAGGGCGACGCGTGCGCCGAGGCCCTCTCGGGCACCGGAACGCTCACGGTCACGCCGGCCTCCGCGGTTCCCGGCACCCCGGTCGTCGTCACCGGTGCGGGCTTCCGCGCCGGCGAAGCGGTCGACTTCGTGTTCCACTCCGAGCCGGTCGCCCTCGGTCAGCTCGTGAGCGCCGACGGAACGGTCACGTTCGAGACCGTGGTTCCCGCGGATGCCGAGTTCGGCGCCCACGAGTACACCGCCACGGGCTACGGCTCGGCGCGTACGCTCGCCGCCGCCTTCGAGGTGCTCGATCCGGATGCTCCGGTCACCCCGACCGATCCGGGCACCGACCCCGGGACGCCCGGTACAGACCCCGGAACTCCGGGCACCGGCTCGGGTTCGGGTTCGGGCGACGGCGGCACCTCGGTGCCGGCGGGCTCCGGCTCGAGCCGGGATGCGGCATCCGGCAACCTGGCGGCCACCGGCCTGCAGGTGACCGGCTGGGCGCTGGCCGCGTCCGTGCTGCTGGCCGGAGGCATCCTGTTCGTGATGTACCGGCGCAGGGCGCAGTCGGTGTCGCGCGACTAGCGCCGACCGCCGCTGACTGAGGGGCCCGTGTCTGCACATCCGTGCGAACACGGGCCCCCTTTCGGTCATGCGGAATGAATTCGTCACACAGACGTGTTTGCCAGAGAGGCGCTCTAGCCTCGGATTCACACGTTCTCGACCGAAAGAAGCATTTCGTGCAGCTCTTCTCCCCCGTCTCGCTCGGCTCGCTCGACCTCGACAACCGTGTCGTCATGGCACCGCTCACGCGCCTGCGGGCCGAAGAGCACGGCGTTCCCGGCGAACTTATCGCCCTGCACTACGCGCAGCGCGCCACAGCCGGCCTGCTGATCACCGAGGGAACGTTCACCTCGGCCGGCGCCCAGGCCTACCCGGGCCAGCCGGGCATCGAGACCGAGGAGCAGGCCGAGGGCTGGGGTCGCGTCGCCGCCGCCGTGCACGATGAGGACGGCCTGATCGTCATGCAGCTGATGCACGCGGGCCGGGTCACGCATCCGCTCATCAACAGCGGGCTCACGATCTACGCGCCCAGCGCCACCGCCATCAAGGGCGAGGTGCGCACTCCCGACGGCGCGTTCCCGTACCCCGTGCCCACCGCCGCCACTGAAGACGACATCGCGCGCATCATCGAGGAGCACGTGGCCGCGGCCCGCCGTGCCGTCGAAGCCGGGCTCGACGGCGTCGAGGTGCACTCCGCCAACGGGTACCTGCTGCACCAGTTCCTGTCGCCCACGAGCAACACGCGAACGGATGCCTACGGCGGCTCCCCAGAGAACCGCGCCCGTTTCGGCGCCCAGGTCATCGCCGCCGTCGCCCGCGAGATCGGGGCCGACCGGGTGGGCGTGCGTATCTCACCCGAGCGCAACATCCAGGACGTGTTCGAGAAGGACGCCGAGGAGACCCGCCTCACCTACGAGGCGCTGGTCGACGCGATCGCGCCGCTCGGGCTGGCGTACCTGAGCATCCTGCACCCGTCTCCTGCTTCTTCGCTGGTGCAGGACCTGCGCGGACGCTTCGGCGGCGCGGTCATCCTCAACAACGGATTCACGACTCCGACCACCCGCGAGGAGGCCCACGGCCTGGTGAACGACGGACTCGCCGACGCGGTCGTCGTGGGCCGCGCGCTGCTCGCGAACCCCGACCTGGTGCGCCGCTGGCGCGACGAGGCGGAGCTCAACGAGCCCGACGCGAAGACGTTCTACGGAGCCGGACCGGTCGGGTACACGGACTACCCGACGCTGTAGTTCGCTGCTGCGGTGGGGGCGGCGCGGTTCAACAGGATGAACTGCGCCGCCCCCGGCGTTTCTTGGGTGGAACGACGGAGTGTCGCCAATCGACCCTGTAATGCGGATCCACTTTGTGAGGGCTGACCACCAGAGGTCGAAGCTTGCCGCCTCCGATGCGAACTACATACTCACATCGCCAGAACGCCAATCCAGGTGACGCTCTCGGGCTCAGGGACAAGGCCCGCAGCAAGGTCAGAATCTTGTCTCCGCCCAGGACCCGCAGGGAGA
>Ga0247732_10000331_pt1 | contig 25039 bp, 22 predicted proteins | sample UWRJL163409C2_FD_180940 | JGI IMG/M metagenome (GOLD analysis project Ga0247732, IMG submission 180940) | Plant litter microbial communities from Arlington Agricultural Research Station in Wisconsin, United States - UWRJ-L163-409C-2 | ecosystem: Environmental > Terrestrial > Plant litter >...
CCGCGACCTCGTGTCGTACAACGAGAAGCACAACGAAGCCAACGGCGAAGACAACAACGACGGCGAATCGCACAACCGCTCCTGGAACTCCGGCGTCGAAGGCCCCACGAACGACCCGGTGATCCTCGAGCTGCGTGCGCGCCAGCAGCGCAACTTCCTGGCCACGCTGCTGCTGTCGCAGGGTGTGCCGATGCTGCTGCACGGCGACGAGATCGGCCGCACCCAGCAGGGCAACAACAACACCTACGCCCAGGACTCCGAGATCAGCTGGATCCACTGGGATCACGCCGATGTGCCGCTGAACGAGTTCACGGCGGCCGTCTCGCGGCTGCGCAAGGAGCACCCCACGTTCCGGCGCAGCCGGTTCTTCGACGGCCGTCCCGTCAGGCGCGGCAAGGGCGAGCCGCTGCCCGACATCGTGTGGCTCAACTCGGATGCCCGGGAGATGGAACCCGAGGAATGGGACGCCCCGCTCAGCCGATCGGTGGGCGTCTTCCTCAACGGGCAGGGCATCCGCGGGCGCGACCAGCGCGGTCAGCGCATCACCGACGTGAACTTCCTTGTCTATTTCAACGCCGAACCGCAAGACGTTGACTTCGTTCTTCCTCCCGGCGAATACTCGCAGTCGTGGGACGTGGTCATCGACTCAGCCGGCCAGGCTGCAGACGGACCACTCCGCAGTGCGAATGAGAAGGTCAAGGTGCTGGCGAAGTCTCTCGTCGTGCTCCGCGCCCACCAGGAAGCTGTGACCGAGGCCGACCACTCGGTGGCCGCATCCCTCACCGCCATGACCGGCACCATCGACACCATCCCCCTGACCAAGCCGTCCAACGGCTAGCGAGGAACCATGCGCGAACCCCTCTCCACCTACAGACTCCAGATCTCGTCGTCGTTCACGCTCGATAAGGCGGCCGAGCTGATCGACTACCTCGCCGACCTCGGAGCGGACTGGGTCTACCTGTCGCCGATCCTCGAGGCGGAGCCGGGAAGCAACCACGGCTACGACGTGATCGACCACTCCAGGGTCGATCCGGAGCGGGGTGGAGCCGAGGGGCTGGAGCGGCTCGCCGAGGCCGCGCACTCCCGCGGCATCGGCGTGCTCGTCGACATCGTGCCGAATCACGTCGGGGTCGCGACTCCGCCCCTGAGCGTGTGGTGGTGGGACCTGCTGACCCACGGGCGCGACTCGCGCTACGCCGAGGCCTTCGACGTGGACTGGGAGTTCGGCCACGGCAAGGTGCGGCTGCCCGTGCTCGGCGACGACTCGCTCGACGCACTCGAGCTCGCCACCGCAGCCGACGGAACGCGCGAGCTGCACTACTACGACAACCGCTTCCCGGTCGCTGCCGGCACGGCCGATGACGACGCCGACGCGATCACGGTGCACTCTCGCCAGCACTACGAGCTCATGAACTGGCGACGTGCCGATTCCGAGTTGAACTACCGGCGGTTCTTCGCCGTGACCACGCTCGCCGGCGTCAAGGTCGAGGTGCCCTGGGTGTTCCAGGAGTCGCACGCCGAGATCGGGCGCTGGTTCGCCGACGGACTCGCCGACGGCCTGCGGGTCGATCACCCCGACGGCCTCGCCGATCCCGAGGACTACCTCGAGCACCTCGCCGAGCTCACGGACGGCGCCTACGTGCTCGTCGAGAAGATCCTCGAGGGGCGCGAGAAGCTGCCGGCCTCGTGGAAGACGGCCGGCACCACAGGCTACGACGCGCTCGGCGACATCGATCGCGTGCTGGTGGATGCCTCGGGCGAGCCGTTCCTGAACGTCGCGCTGGGCCTGGGCGACGACGAGAGCGCGCACGACAGCTGGACGTCGTTGATCCATGACACCAAACGCGCGATCGCCGACGGCATCCTGCGCTCGGAGGTGCTGCGCATCCAGCGCGACCTCGATCGCGAGGACGCGCTCGAGGGCTCCACGTGGCGGGGCTCCCCCGCCATCGCCGACGCCATCGCCGAGCTGCTCACCTGCTTCCCCGTCTACCGCTCCTACCTGCCGTCCGGCATCGAGAAGCTCGAGGAGGCCCATCGCGATGCGCTCGCGGCCCGTCCCGACCTCGCAACAGAGCTCGACGTCGTGACCGCGGCCCTGTCGCACCCGAGCAACGCGGCGGCCATCCGCTTCCAGCAGACCTCGGGCATGGTGATGGCCAAGGGCGTGGAGGACACCGCGTTCTACCGCTGGAACAGGCTCGTCTCGCTCAACGAGGTCGGCGGCGAGCCCGCCGAGTTCGCCATCGAGCCCGCGGAGTTCCACGCGCGCCAGTGGCAGCGCATGGCGTCGCTCCCCCGAACCATGACCACCCTCTCCACCCACGACACCAAGCGCGGCGAAGACGTGCGCGCTCGCATCGACGTGCTGAGCGAGCTGCCGCACACGTGGCTCGAGACGCTCGCGACGCTGCGCGAGTCAGCTCCTATCGGCGACGAGACCTTCGACTCGCTCCTGTGGCAGACGGCCGTCGGGGCCTGGCCGATCGAGCGCGAGCGGCTTCACGCCTACGCCGAGAAGGCCTCCCGCGAGGCCGGCGCGTCCACCACCTGGAACGCCCCCGACGAGGAGTTCGAGAAGGCGCTGCACGCGGCGGTCGATGCGGCCTACGACGACCCGCGCACTCACGAGCTCATCGACTCGCTTGCCGCGCGCATCCGGCCTGCGGGCTGGTCGAACTCGCTCGCGGCGAAGCTGCTGCAGCTCACCATGGTGGGCGTGCCCGACGTCTACCAGGGCACGGAGCTGTGGGACAACTCCCTGGTCGACCCCGACAACCGCCGACCCGTCGACTTCGACGAGAGGCGCCGCCTGCTCGAGATCCTCGACACGGGAGAGCTGCCTGGCGTCGACGAGACCGGCGCAGCCAAGCTGCTCGTCACCTCGCGCGCGCTCCGGCTGCGGCACGAGCATCCGGAACTCTTCACCGGGTACGCGCCCGTCGAGGCGCATGGCGACGCCGCCAGTCACGTCATCGCCTTCGACAGGGGTGGCGCGATCACGATCGCGACTCGCCTGCCGTGGTCGCTCGCCCAGGCCGAAGGCTGGGGCTCGACCCAGATCACCATCGAGCGCGACAGCGTCGATGTGCTCACGGGTCGGCAGATCGATGCCGGCCCGGTCTCGCTGTCGGAACTGCTCGCCGACCTTCCTGTCGCACTCCTTGCCGCCGTCCGAGAGGATCTCTCCGAATGACCGTCCGACACCCCTTCGACGTCTGGGCGCCGAAAGCCGCCCGTATGCGCCTGGTCGCCGACGGCCAGACCATCGAGATGACCCGCACCGACGGCGACTGGTGGACTGCCGGCACCTCGGCGCCGCAGGGCGAGGTCGACTACGGCTACCTCGTCGACGACGCGAACGGCGAGACCGTGGGGCCGCTTCCCGACCCCCGCTCCCGCCGGCAGCCCGACGGAGTGCACGGCCTGTCGCGCACCGTCGACGCGTCGACCCACGTCTGGAACGACGACGACTGGGCGGGGCGGCAACTCGCGGGCGGCGCGATCTACGAGCTGCACATCGGCACCTTCACGCCCGACGGCACGCTCGACTCGGCCGTCGATCGTCTCGATCACCTCGTCGACCTCGGCATCGACTTCGTCGAGATCATGCCGGTGAACGCCTTCAACGGCACGCACAACTGGGGCTACGACGGCGTGCTCTGGTTCGCGATCCAGGAGACCTACGGCGGTCCGGATGCCTACCGCCGCTTCGTCGACGCCTGTCACCTGCGCGGCCTCGCCGTGATCCAGGACGTGGTCTACAACCACCTGGGCCCGAGCGGCAACTACCTCGGCGTCTACGGTCCCTACGAACACGAGGCCGCGGGAACGACCTGGGGCAAGGCGATCAACCTCGACGGCCACGGCTCCACCGAGGTGCGCCGGTTCATTCTCGACAATGCCCGCATGTGGTTCGAGGAGTACCACGTCGACGGACTGCGCCTCGACGCCGTGCACGCCCTGCACGACGAGAGCTCGCGGCACCTGCTCAGTGAACTCGCGGCGGAGACGGATGCCTGGTCGGCGTTCGTCGGCCGGCCGCTCAGCCTCATCGCGGAGTCCGACCTCAACGACCCGGTCATGTTCACCCCCCGCGACCACAACGGCTACGGACTCACCGGCCAGTGGAGCGACGACTTCCATCACGCCGTGCACGTGGCCCTCACACGCGAGATCTCGGGGTACTACGCCGACTTCGAGCCCCTGAGCGCTCTCGCCAAGGCCCTGACCTCCGGCTTCTTCCACAACGGCACCTGGTCGAGCTTCCGGGGGCGCCACCATGGAAAGCGCATCGACACGGCGAACGTGCTCACGTGGCGTCTCGTCGTGGCCAACCAGAACCACGACCAGATCGGCAACCGGGCGATCGGAGATCGTCTGACCGCATCCCTCGACGAAGGGCAGCTCGCGATCGCCGCGGCGCTGACCCTGCTCGGCCCGTACACGCCCATGCTCTTCATGGGCGAGGAATGGGGAGCATCCACGCCCTTCCAGTTCTTCACCTCGCACCCCGAGCCGGAGCTGGGCAAGGCCACGGCGGAGGGCCGCATCGCGGAGTTCGAGCGCATGGGCTGGGACGAGTCGCAGGTTCCGAACCCGCAGGACCTGTCGACCTTCACCGATTCGAAGCTCGACTGGAGCGAGCCCGTCTCGGAAGGATCGGCCCACGCGCGCCTGCTGGAGTTCTACAGCGCTCTCACGACACTGCGCCGCACCGTTCCCGCCTTCACCGACCCGCGCTGGCCGACGCTGTCGGTCGACTTCTCCGACGACGAGCGGTGGTTGGAGCTGACACGCGGTGACGTGGCCGTGCTGGTGAACTTCTCGGCCGAGCCGCTGGATGCGCCGAGCGGACTGCTCTCGTCGAACGACGTGCTCCTCGAATCGAGTCCAAGGGGCGAGAACTCTCGCGTCGCAGGCCACTCGGTGACGGTCTACCGCCCCGGCATCTGACGACCCGGCGCCGAATCCTCTACTCCGAGGCCGGCGGGTTCTTCTTGCGCAGAAGCGACGCGGGGCCGACCGCGCCCGAGCCGAAGCGAGCCGCCAGTTTGTCGATGGTGCGCTCGGCGTCGCGCCATCCGTCGGCCTGCGATTCGGCCTCGTCGGCCCAGAGCGACGGCTGGTGCACGACCGAGCCGGCCTCGGCGAGCTGCTCGACCCGCACGCCGATGAGCCGCACGCGCTGGTCGTCGCGCAGGTCGAGCGCGTCGAAGATGGCCTTGGCCTCGTCGTAGATCTGCTTGCCGAGGTCGCTCGGCTCCGCCAGCGTGCGCGAGCGCGTGATGGTGGTGAAGTCGCTGAAGCGCAGTTTGAGTGCGACGGTGCGGCCCTCGAGGCCGGCCCTGCGCAGCCTGACGGCCACCTGGTTGGCCTGCTTGAGCAGTTCGCGATGGAGCACCCGATGATCGCCGACATCGAACTCGAACGTGTTCTCGTGCCCGATGCTCTTCTCCTGACGTTCGAGCACGATGCCGCGCGGGTCGATGCCGAGTGCCAGGGCGTGCAGTTTCTGGCCCGACGCCTCGCCGACCGCGCGAGTGAGCGCGGCGAGCGGCATCTCGGCGAGCTCGCGCACCGTCTTGATGCCGATGCGCGCGAGTGCGGCCTCGGTGCTCGCCCCCACACCCCAGAGCGCCTTGATGGGAAGCGGGTGCAGAAAATTCAGGATCTCGGACTCGGGAACGACGAGCATGCCGTCGGGCTTGGCGCGCTGCGACGCCATCTTCGCCACGAACTTCGTCGACGACGCTCCGACCGAGCAGGTGAGCCCCGTCTCGTCGAACACCCGCGCGCGCACGAGCGCGCCGATGGTGCTGGGACTGCCGAGCAGCCGTCTGGCGCCTGAGACGTCGAGGAAGGCCTCATCGATGCTGAGCGGCTCGACAAGGGGCGTGACGTCTCGGAAGATGCGCATCACCTCGGCCGAGTAGTGCTTGTACAGGTGCATGTGCGGGGCGAGGATGTGCGCCTTGGGCGCGAGTCGCATGGCCACCGAGACCGGCATCGCGGAGTGCACGCCGAGACGGCGAGCCTCGTAGGTGGCGCTGGTGACGACGCCGCGACCGCCCGCATGGCCGATGATGACCGGCTGGCCGCGCAGTTCGGGGTGGTCGAGCAGCTCGACAGAGGCGAAGAACGCGTCCATGTCGATGTGCAGCATGGTGGCGGTCGAGTCGTCTGCTCCGCCCTGCACGATCATCCTTCGAGTCTAGGCAGCACCAGCGACACCAGCTTGTTCGCGGTGTTCGCATTGCGCGTCGTCGCGGCCGCACCGAACTGCTTCCAGAAGGCCGGCGGGATCGCCGACTTCGACACCCCATTCGGGCACCACGCGTAGACGGCTCTGCTGCCGAGGCGGATGACCTCGGGCAGCAGGCCGTCGGCGTCGGGAAAGACGAGGCTCGACTCAGGCGGCGCCGCATCGGGCAGGAACGAGATCATCAGGCGCGAGGGATCGGTTGAGACGTCGACGAGCGGATTCTCTCGCACGACACCCACGAACTCGCTCCCCTCGAGCACGACGAAGCGCGCCGATACTCCGGTGACCTGTGCGAAGCGCGTCTCGAGGTCGGCGACGTCGGCCGCCGAGAGCGACGTCGCCGAGTCGAAGACGGCGTTGCCGCTGCGCAGCAACGTCTTCACATTCGTGAACCCCGCCTGCTCCAGAACGCGCTGGAAGTCGGGCATCGGAACCAGGGTGCTCGTGCCCACGTTGATGCCGCGCACGAGCGCCACGTATGTCGTCATGGCGACCTCCTCTTTCCCCTCATCCTGCCATCCGACGTCGCAGGATCAGCCGCTCCACGAAGCTCCAGAGCGTGGTCAGCGCGAGGTAGATCGTGGCCGCCAGCGGCACGAAGGCCGCGAAGAGCACGGTGATGTACGGCAGGTAACTCAGGATGCGCGTGAGCGACTCGGCACCGGGCACGGTCGGCGCGGCGGGCGCCGCCGGGGCGCCCGGCAGCGACACCGGGGGCAACGGAGCGAGGTAGCGCCGCGAGAGCGTGGCCACGACAGCGATCGTCGCCATCAGCACGCCGAAGACGACGACCTGCCGCAGGCCGATGCCCGAACCGAAGACGGACAGCAGGCTCGTGCCGAGGGGCACGCCGAAGACGGTCTGCTCGAGCAGGCCGTTCGAGTGCCCGTTCACGTGCAGCTGGGTGAAGAGCCCGTAGACGAGCGACACGATGGGCAGCTGGATGAGCAGAGGCAGGAAGCCGGCGAACGGCGACGTCTTCTCGGCCGCATACAGGGCCATCAGCTCGCGTTGCATGCGTTCGGGATTCTTCGCGTGCTTCTGGCGGAGCTGCGAGATGAGCGGCGCGAGCCGTCGCCTGCCGGCCTCGGCCCGCGCCTGGGAGATTCCCACGGGGATGAGAGCACTGCGGACGAGCAGGGTGATGACGACGATGGCGGCGCCGGCGGCGGCCACGGGAAAGAGGGGTTCGAGCAGATGAGCGAGGTGCTGGACGACCGCGTAGGCGGCATCGAGGATGGCCGCGACAGGGCCGAGGGTGTACGGATTCATGGCAGAGAGATCCCAACGTCATGGGCGGAAGATGGATGACGTGTGGTTGCTTGCCGAGCCGACGGGCTAGGCGGCGACCGGGATGGAGCGCACCGGGGCCCTGGTGCGCGGCCTGCCTGCCGCGTTCGGATCGCTCTGCACGACCCGCACCCGCAGAACCGAGCGGTCGAGGCTCGTCTGCTCGATGAGCGAGACGCCGGAACGGCCGATCAGGCTCACCAGGTACTGCGCGCACAATGCGACGGCGAGGGCGCCGAGAGCCATGACGCCGACGACGGCTGCCGTGTCGAACGTGCCCGCACCGAACGACACCGTGACGGCCAGACCCAGCAGACGAGTCATCATCTCGAGTATGGCGGTCATGAGGTCCTGTCGTATCGGAGGCCTCCCACGCTACCCCCAGCCGCCGTTCAGTGCGAGGAGTAGCGTGATGAACATGGAATTCAGGTACCTCGGCAAGTCCGGGCTCAAAGTCTCGGAAATCACGTACGGAAACTGGCTGACCCACGGATCGCAGGTCGAGAACGACATCGCTGCGCAGTGCGTCGAGGCCGCGTTGACCGCCGGCATCACCACGTTCGACACGGCCGACGCCTATGCGAACACGGCTGCGGAGAAGGTGCTCGGCAAGGCGCTCAAGCACCAGCGTCGCGAATCGCTCGAGATCTTCACCAAGGTCTATTGGCCGACCGGTCCCAAGGGCCCCAACGACGTGGGCCTGTCGCGCAAGCACATCATGGAGTCGATCGACGGCTCGCTGCGTCGGTTGAAGACCGACTACGTCGACCTGTACCAGGCCCACCGCTACGACGTGGAGACGCCGCTCGAGGAGACGATGCAGGCCTTCGCCGACATCGTGCGTCAGGGCAAGGCGCTCTACATCGGCGTCAGCGAGTGGAGTGCGGAGCAGATCCGCGCGGGCCACGCCCTGTCGAAGGAGCTCGGCTTCCAACTCATCTCGAACCAGCCCCAGTACTCGATGCTCTGGCGAGTCATCGAAGATCAGGTCGTGCCCGTCTCGGAGGAGCTCGGTCTGTCGCAGATCGTCTGGTCTCCCGTGGCCCAGGGCGTGCTCACGGGCAAGTACAAGCCCGGCGCGGAGCTGCCCCCGGGCAGCCGGGCCACCGACGAGAAGGGCGGGGCCGACATGGTCAAGCGCTTCCTCAACGACGATGTGCTGACCCGCGTTCAGTTGCTGCAGCCCATCGCCCACGACCTCGGGCTCACCATGGCCCAGCTCGCGATCGCATGGGTCCTGCAGAACCCGAACGTCGCATCCGCCCTCATGGGAGCATCGCGCCCCGAACAGGTCGAGTCGAACGTGAAGGCCGCCGGAGTGACCCTCGACGAGGGAATCCTCGCGCGCATCGACGAGGCCCTGGGCTCGGTCGTGGTGCGAGATGCGAAGCACACGGTCTCTCCCGAGACACGCCCCGTCTGATCGACAGGCCCCGCGTGATCCGCGCTATCGCCGCGTGATCGCGGGGCCGTCGATGCCCAGCCGGGCGAGCCTTCGGCGTGCTGCGAGCTCGCTCGGCGGGTCCTTCTCCAACGTGCCCGCGATCACCCGCAGCGTGAGCCGGGTCACGACCGCGATCGGCATCCGGATGGGCCCGAGTGACGGAACGCGCAGCCTGAGCATGCCGCGATACGGCTCCGGGATGGATGCGACGGCGCCCGCGAACAGCAGGGCGTAGCCGGGCATCAGCGACCGGCCGATCGGGGGCCGGCGGATGAACGACACCGCCTCGGCGACGCGGTCGGTGAAGACGAGGTCGCCCGCGTCGAGGTAGCCCCGCAGCTGGGCGGCGAGTTCGGCCTCGGAGCGCGGCGGGTTCTGCACGCCCATCAGCTCGCCCGCTGTCGCCCACTCGCGCACGTACGCGTCGGGCCCGCCCGGGATCGGCTTTCCGTAGAGCTTGGCCGTGGCGAGGAACGAGTCGGTGAACGCGAGGTGCACCCAGCGCAGCAGTTCCGGGTCATTGGCCGCGTAGGGGCGGGAGACGCCGCGCGCATCGAGATAGCTGCCGACGACGCGCTCGTGCATCTTCAGTACCCAGTTCGAGGTGCCGATCGCTGTTCTCGTATCGCCGTAGCTCACGGTGAAGATCCAGCGGATCGTTCCCGCCAGGCGTCCGAGGGGATCCTCCTTGTACCGGGAGTGGTCGTGCACCCCCGCCATCGCCCCGGGGTGCAGCGCCTGGATCAGCAGCGCACGGATGCCCGCGACGATCGTCGACATGCCCCCGTGCACGCTCCACGTGGCAGAACCCGGTGCGAAGAACCCGCCGTCATCGCCCTCGTCGAGACGAACCGACCACTCGGGCGGCTCGTCGCTCGATCCGCTCAGGACGAGGCGGATGCGATCGCGCAGGGCGGCGGGAACGAGTTTCACTCCCCCAGTCTGCGCGCGACAGCCCAGCGGCTGCCCGGCATTGACGATGTGCCTCGCCGGGCCTACGCCTCGGAGATGCGCACCGTGTTGCCCGAGGGGTCGCGGAACGCGCAGTCGCGTGGTCCCCACGGCTGTTCGATCGGCTCCTGCAGCACCTCGGCCCCGGATGCGCGGACCGTCTCGAAGGTCGCATCGAGGTCGTCGCTGCGGAACACGAGCGTCTGCAGCACACCCTTGACGAGCAGTTCCTCGAGCGCGTCGCCGTCGGCCTGCGACCGGCCGGCGTGCGGCTCCGACAGCACGATCGAGAGGTCGGGCTGCCCGGGGCTGCCGAGCGTCACCCAGCGGAAGCCTCCGTTGGCGACGTCATTCTGCACCTCGAAGCCGAGGGCGTCGCGGTAGAAGCCGAGCGCCTCGTCGACGTCGCTGACGGTGATACCTGCGTACTGAAGTGAGATGGTCATGGATGCCACGCTAGGCCGACAGCGCCATCGCGGCTTCTCGAATCCTGCTCGATTCGGCCGTCGCCGAGTCGGCGGTGCGCGGCCGCGTATATCCGCTCGCCACGCACGACGGCATCAGCTGCACGGCGTCGTGCTCCCGCCTGCGGTACTGGCTGGGCGTCTCCCCGACCAGCAGGCTGAACCGGGAGCTGAAGGAGCCCAGCGAGGTGCAGCCGACCGCCATGCAGGCGTCGGTGACCGACACTCCCGCCCGAAGCAGGGCCATGGCACGCTCGATGCGCCGGGTCATCAGATAGCCGTACGGGGTCTCGCCATACGCCTCCTTGAACTGCCGGGAGAAGTGCGCAGGCGACATCAGCGCGTGCCTCGCCATCGTCGGCACGTCGAGCGGCCGGGCGAATTCTCTGTCGATCAGGTCGCGCGCGCGACGCAGCTGCACCAGCGCGGCGAGCCTTTCCGGGGACATGCCTCGACCGTAGCAGCGCGTCCCCTCGAGGTCACGCCCCCCGGCTCACCGGGCGAGGCGCTCCACGGCTGCACCGAACAGCGCCGGCAGGGCCTTGGCCGCTGGCACGATGAACGGCCGGAGAGGAGACTGCGCCGCGGCGAGCAGGCCCGACGTGATAACGCGGAAGTCCCGACTGACGCGAGCCCACTCCCGGTCGTAGGCCGACGCCGGGCTCGCCACCTCACCGCCGATCGCCTCGATGGCGGCCCGCGCGTGGGCCAGGCCCACCCGGATGCCCTCTCCCGTGAGCGCGTCGACGTAGCCCGAGGCGTCGCCCAGCAGCAGCACCCGCCCGGCGCTGCGGGCCGCGGTGCGCTGCCTGAGCGGTCCGGCCCCGCGCAGGCTGTCGACCGGGCGAGATCCGCGGAGCCGGTCGGAGAGTTCCGGCAGCTGCGCCATCACCTCGTCGAAATCGGTGCGCGGCCGTCCGAGGACTGCGACACCCACGAGGCCATCGGCCAACGGCGTGACGTAGGCCTCGGCATCCGCGACCCAGTGCACCTCGACGAGGTCGGTCCACGGCTCGACCGCGTAGTGCCGGCGCAGGCCGAAGCGGCGCCGGTCGACGCGGCCTGGCGCCGGCCGTTCGAGTGCGACCAGCCGCCGCACCGTGGAGTGCAGCCCGTCGCAGGCGAGCAGCCACGACGCCCGCACGTCGCCGACCGTCACGCCCTCGGCGCGCTGCACCAGGTCGGACACCCGGGCATCCCGACGCATCACGCCTACCTCGTCGGCCCGCTCGGAGAGCGCACCGTGAAGCGCCGTGCGGCGCACACCGAGACCGGAGGGGCCTGCGAACCTGTGCTCGACGTGGGTGCGCGCGTTCGAGTAACGGAAGCCGGCGATCGCGGCTCCCTCAGGATGGACGCCGAGCCGCGCGAGGGCGGCGACGGCGCCGGGCATCAGGCCTTCGCCGCAGGCCTTGTCGATGGGAAACGATCGCGGCTCGATGACGACCGCCGACAGCCCCGCGAGCCGCGCCTCGATCGCCGCGGCGAGGCCGATGGGCCCGGCCCCCACGATGGCGACATCGACGTCGATCGCGGTCATCGGGGTGCGACGGGCTTCTCGCCGAGCGCCGCCTCGAGCGCCCGCTCCTCGACCGGAATGCGGAACCCGAACAGCAGCACCGCGTTGAGCACGGTGAACGCGAGGGCGGTCACCCAGTTGCTGTGCACCAGCGGCAGGGCGATGCCCTCGGCGATGACCACGATGTAGTTGGGGTGCCGCAGCCACCGGTACGGTCCACGCAGCACGAGCGGCAGGCCGGGAACCACGATGACACGCGTGTTCCACCGATGGCCGAGCGACGCGATGCACCACCAGCGCAGTACCTGGCTGGCGAGCGCGATGACCAGCATGGGCCAGCCCAGCCACGGAATGAACGGTCTGTCGGCGAGGAACGTCTCGAGCAGACAGGCGAGCAGGAGCCCCGTGTGCAGCGCCACCATCGGCCCGAAGTGGCGGCGGCCGAACTCGAGGCCGCCGCGAGCGAACGCCCACGCCGCGTTGCGGGTCGACACGACGAGCTCGACGATGCGCTCACCGCCGGTCAGCAGGATGAGGATCGTGTACAGCAGTACGGAGAGGGTCATTCCGTCGCTCCCGACCAGCGCAGAAGAACCAGCTCGGCGCACACGCCCGGGCCCAGGGCGAACAGGGCGCACAGCTCCCCGCCCGTCGGCGGCGCGTCTCGGATGCTGTCGGCCAGCACGTGCAGCACGGATGCCGACGACAGGTTGCCGACACGGGCGAGCGAATCCCAGCTCACGTCGAGCGCGCCCGGTGGCAGGGCGAGGGCCTCGCTGAACGCGTCGAGCACCCGCGGGCCGCCCGGATGCGCGATCCAGCGCGGGATGTCGTCGATCGTCGCGTCGTGGTCGGCGAGGAACTGGGTCATATCGTCACCGAAATGCTCGTCGATCACGTCGGCGACCCCGGCGGTCAGCACGATGCGAAAGCCCGTCTCCCCCGGATTGAAGCCGAGCACATGACGGGTGTCGGGGTACAGGGCGCTGCGCGAGCCGACGACGTCGAATCCGTCGTCCGACCTCGCGATCGCACGCTCGGCGCCCACCATCACGACGGCTGCCGCCCCGTCTCCGAAGAGTCCTGATGCGACGAGGTTCGCCATCGAGTCGTCGTCGCGCTGCACGGTGAGCGAGCACAGCTCGACGGAGACGAGCACGGCGACGCCGGTCGGATGGCCCGCCAGGTAGTCGTCGAGCCGGGCGATGCCGGCGGCGCCCGCCACGCAGCCCAGGCCGAACATCGGCACCCGCTTCACGTCGGGTCGGAGCCCGAGGCGGGGCACGAGGAGCGCGTCGATCGATGGCGCCGAGACACCTGTCACCGAGGTGAACAGCACGAAGTCGACCTCGTCGGCGCGCACGCCCGCCTGCGCGAGCGCAGCCGCGAGCGCCTCCTCTGCGAGGTCGGTGGCCGCCTCGATGAAGAGGCCGTTCGTCTCGGTGAAGCTCTGCTCCTCGAGGTAGCGCTCGATCGGAAGCACCAGGTGGCGTCGCTCCACCCGGCTTCCCTCGTGCAGCCGTCGTAAAACGGCCTGCTTCGAGGGATCCGCGGTGATCATCGGGGCGATGGTGTCGGTGATCTGGGTCTGGGCATACGAGAGGGCGGGCAGTGCGGCGGATACCCCGACGATTCTCGACACGTTCGCACGCTAGCACGGCCGCTCGCGCCTATCGACGCCCATGGAAAGCCGAAAGGACTGCGCCATAATGTCTCGACGACACAGCGAAGGGCACCGAATGAGCATCGAGACCGACCGGCCATGGGTTTCCCAGTACGCAGACGGCGTGCCCGCCACGATCGCACTGCCCACCGGCTCGCTGGTCGACATGTTCGACGCCTCGGTGCGCGCGTACAAGTCCAACGTCGCCCTCGACTTCTTCGGCTCGACGACGACATATGCCGAACTGGGCATGCTGGTCGCGCGCGCCGCCGAGGGTCTGAGACGCGCCGGCGTCGGCCCCGGCGACCGAGTGGCCCTCGTGCTGCCCAACTGCCCGCAGCACGTCATCGCCTTCTACGCCGTCCTCCGTCTCGGCGCGATCGTCGTCGAGCACAATCCGCTCTACACCGACCGCGAGATGCGCCACCAGTTCGAAGACCATGGCGCGAAGGTCGCGATCGTGTGGGACAAGGTGGGCGATCGCATCCATTCGATGCCCGCCGATGTGGCGTTCGACACCGTGGTCGCGGTCGACATCACCCGCGCGATGCCCCTGTCGAAGCGACTGGCTCTGCGGCTGCCCGTGCCCAAGGCCCGCGAAGCCCGCAAGGCCCTTACGGCAGACTCTAAACGCAGCATGCCGTGGGAGAAGCTCGTCAACCACCGTCCCGTGCGCCGCTCGGTGCCCCGCCCCTCCGTCGACGACCTCGCTGTCATCCAGTACACGAGCGGCACCACAGGAACGCCCAAGGGCGCCAAGCTCACGCACTTCAACCTGCACGCCAACGCCCTGCAGGGCCGCGCGTGGGTGCCGGGAATGGTGGCGGGCAAGGAGGTCATCTACGCCGTTCTGCCGATGTTCCATGCATACGGGCTCACGCTCTGCCTCACCTTCGCGATGAACAGCGGCGCCCGCCTCGTGCTGCTGCCCAAGTTCGATGTCGATCTCGTGCTCGACGCGGCGAAGTCGCATCCGCCCACCTTCCTGCCCGCCGTTCCGCCGATCTACGAGCGCCTCGCCCTCGGAGCCCAGAAGCGCAAGGTCGACCTCACCGGAATCCGCTTCGCGATCTCCGGCGCCATGAACCTGCCCGTCTCCACTGTCGAGCTCTGGGAGAAGGCCACGGGCGGCTACCTCGTGGAGGGCTACGGACTCACGGAGACCTCGCCGGTGGCGTTGGGCAATCCCATCGGTCCGAGCCGTCGGCCCGGCACCGTCGGTGTCCCCTTCCCCAGCACGGACATCCGGGTCGTCGACCCCGAGGACACCTCGATCGACCGGGCGCCGGGCGAGGAGGGCGAGCTTCTGATCCGCGGGCCGCAGGTGTTCCAGGGCTACTGGCAGAAGCCCGACGAGACCGACGCTGTGCTGCTCGACGGCGGATGGTTCCGCACCGGAGACATCTGCACGCAGGACGCAGACGGCTTCGTCACGATCGTCGACCGCATCAAGGAACTCATCATCACGGGCGGATTCAATGTGGCGCCGTCCGAGGTCGAAGACGCGCTGCGCCAGCATCCCGGGGTCTCCGACGTCGCGGTCGTCGGCATGCCCAGCGGGGGCGGCGGTGAAGACGTGGTCGCGGCCGTCGTGCTCGCGCCCAAGGCCGACTTCGACGAAAAGGAGTTCCGCGACTGGTGCCGCGGCCAGCTCACGGCCTACAAGGTACCGAAGCGGATCGTCGTGATCGACGAGCTCCCGAAGTCGCTCATCGGCAAGGTGCTGCGCCGCGCCGTGCGGGAGCAGCTGTTGGCCGACAAGGGCTGACCGGAACCGATCAGGAGGGCTCGGGCAGCGACGAGGCGGGGAAGACGGGCGCAGAGAGAAGCGCGACGGTCACCGAGCCGCCCTTGGTGACCTGCTCGCCCAGCTGAACGAAGCCGAGGCGGTCGTGGAACGCCAGCGAGCCGGGGTTCGGCGGGTCGAGGTTGACCTCGCACGTGACCTCGGTGAGGCCGGCGAGCTCGGCCTCGGAGAAGACGCGCTCGTAGAGCAGCTGCCCCAGGCCGCGGCCTCTCATGCCCTCGGCGACGACGATGCGGTCGACGTAGAGGAAGTCGCCGCCCCGTTCTTCGAACCAGCGGTAGTTCTCGCTGTCGTAGTCGTTGCCGGCGGCCAGTGTGACGACGAGGCCGAGCGGCTCCTCGGGAGCCTCGTCGTCGACCACGATCACGGCGGCGTGCGCCATCGACACGAGGTCGAGGAGCTCCGCCTCGTCGAGCAGGTTCACCGCGGGAATGGCCCTGTTGTTCATGGTCAGCAAAGGTGTCAGGTCGGTGGCGTCGATGTCTCTGGTCGTCAAGGTCACCCCGCGAGCCTATCCAAGAGACGCTCGGCGGAATGCACGCGAGCGTGATGGACTTACACCTAGAACCATGACGAGCATCGCCGACAGGAGCCCCATCGTGACCATCGACTGGCTGACACTGCAGAACACCGCACACGCCGAGTTCGCCACGCGCCTCGAGGCGGTGACCGACTGGAACGCCCCCACCCCCGACACCGACTGGAACACCCGCCAGCTCGTCACTCACGTGATCGAAGAGCAGCAGTGGGTCCCCCTGCTGCTCGAGGGGCGCACGCTGCGACAGGCGCAAGCGCTCAAGCGCCCGCTGTCGAGCGACCTCGCAGCCGAGTGGGCGCTGTACTCCAAGGCCGCAACCGACGCCTGGCGATCGGCGGCACCGGATGCCCGTGTGCAGCTGTCGTACGACACCGTGACGGTCACCGAGTACCTGCGCGAGCAGGTGTCCGACGTCACGATCCACACCTGGGACCTGGCGCGCGCCACCCGCACGTCAGAGACACTCGACGACCAGCTCATCGCCGCGGTCTGGACCGTGTTCGAACCGCAGAAGGAGACGCTGGAGGCATCCGGTCTCTTCAGCTCCCCCGTTCCCGTTCCCGAGCACGCGCCGCTGCAGTCACGGCTGCTGGCCCTGACCGGGCGAGACGACAGGCTTCCGCTCTCCGCGTAGCCCGAATTCTATGCACTCTCATGAATGCGCATTAGCCTGAACGCCTAGGCGGCGAACCCGAGACTCCGCCTCAGCGCGAGGAGCTTCATGTCGGCCGCACACCCCTTGTCCATCCCCGACCTGTACGGCAAGCGCGTCATCGTGACGGGGGCCAACAGCGGACTCGGTCTCGAGACGGCTCGACGGCTCTCGGCAGCCGGCGCCCATGTGGTCATGGCTGCCCGCACCCAGGAGAAGAACCAGGCCGCTGCCGACACCATCCGGCGGAGCGTGCCCGACGCGTCGCTGCAGCTCGAGAGCCTCGACCTCGCCTCGCTGGCGAGCGTGCGGGCGTTCTCCGATCGCATCCTCGCCGATCAGCTCCCCGTCGATGTGCTGATCAACAACGCCGGGGTCATGGCCGTGCCCACGAAGCACACGACCGAAGACGGTTTCGAGCTGCAGTTCGGCACGAACCACCTGGGGCATTTCGCCCTCACGGCGCGTCTCCTGCCCTCGCTCATGGCTGCGGATGCACCGAGGGTCGTCACGTTGTCGAGCGTGATGCATTGGATCGGCCGCATCCGATTCGGCGACCTCAACGCCGACAAGAAGTACAACGCCTGGCTCGCCTACGGCCAGTCGAAGCTCGCGAACCTGCTCTTCGCCCATGAACTGCAGCGCCGCAGCGACGGCGCCGGCTGGGGTCTGCTCAGCGCGGCGGCCCATCCCGGGTCGAGCCGCACGAACCTGCAGAGCGCCGGCCCGCAGCTCGGCCGCGACAAGCCGGCGAGCGCGCTCGTCGAGAGGTTCATGAACATGCCCGGCCTCTCGCAGGAGGCGGAGCAGGGTGCGGAACCCGAGATCTTCGCGGCCACGTGGGCCAGCGTCTCCGGCGGAGACTACGTCGGCCCGACGGGGGCATTCGGACTCACGGGCCCTCCGGGGCGCGCGAAGCAGAGCCGACGCGCCCTCGACGAGAGGGTGGCGTCTCGGCTCTGGACCGTCTCGGAAGACCTCACAGGCATCGACTTCAAGTAAGCGCCTCGACAGGCTCGGGGAACGGAGGTCCGTTCCCTGAGCCTGTCGAAGGGGCGTACCACTCGACTACTCGGGAAGCGCCGTGGCCCTCTCGAGAACCAGTTCGCGAACGCGCGCCGCGTCGGCCTGACCCTTCATCGCCTTCATCACGGCACCGATCACGGCGCCGGCGGCCTGCACCTTGCCGTCACGGATCTTGGCGAGAACGTCGGGCTGGCTCTGCAGCGCCTCGTCGATGGCGGCGATCAGCGCGCCGTCGTCCGACACGACGGCCAGGCCGCGCGCATCCACGACCTGCTGGGGCGTGCCCTCACCGGCGATGACGCCCTCGAGAACCTGCCGCGCGAGGCGATCGGTGAGGGTGCCGGCGTCGACGAGCGCCACGAGCTGCGCGACCTGCAGCGGCGTGACGAGTGTGGTCGCGTCGACGCCCTGCGCGTTGGCGGTGCGCGCGATCTCGCCCGTCCACCACTTGCGGGCCGCCGCGGGGGCGGCACCCGCCGCCACGGTCTCGACGACCTCGTTCACGAGACCGGAGTTCGTGAGGTCCTGGAACTCGAGGTCGGTGAAGTTCCACTCGGCCTTCAGGCGACGACGGCGGATGGCCGGGGCCTCGGGAAGGGCGGCGCGCAGCTCTTCGATGAGCTCGGCCGATGGAACGACGGGCAGCAGGTCGGGCTCCGGGAAGTAGCGGTAGTCGTCGGCGTCGGACTTGGGTCGACCGGCGGAGGTCTGTCCCGTGTCCTCGTGCCAGTGACGGGTCTCCTGCGTAATGGTTCCGCCGTCGTCGAGGATGGCGGCCTGGCGCTGGATCTCGTAGCGGATGGCCCGCTCCACGCTGCGCAGGGAGTTGACGTTCTTCGTCTCGGTGCGCGTTCCGAGCGGCGCGGGCGGCTCACCCTCGGGGGTGCGTCGGCGCAGCGAGATGTTGGCGTCGCAGCGCAGGTTTCCGCGCTCCATGCGCGCCTCGGAGATGCCGAGTCCCACGACGATGTCGCGGATGGTCGACACGTACGCCTTGGCGAGCTCCGGGGCATCGGCCTCGGCGCCGTAGATGATGTCGGTGACGATCTCGACCAGGGGAACCCCCGCGCGGTTGTAGTCGACGAGCGAGTACTCGGCGCCCTGGATGCGGCCTGTCGCGCCGCCGACGTGGGTGAGCTTGCCGGCGTCCTCCTCCATGTGCGCGCGCTCGATCGGCACCGTGAACAGGCGGCCGTTCGGCAGTTCGACCTCGACCGAGCCCGCGAATGCGATGGGCTCGTCGCTCTGCGAGATCTGGTAGTTCTTCGCCAGGTCGGGATAGAAGTAGTTCTTGCGGGCGAAGCGGCTCGTGGGCGCGATCGAGCAGCCGAGCGCGAGGCCCAGGCTGATTGCGTAGCGCACCGCCTGGCCGTTCACCACGGGAAGGGACCCCGGCAGACCGAGGTCGACGGGCGTGATGTTCGTGTTGGGCTCGCCGCCGAAGTAGTTCGGCGCGTCGGAGAACATCTTGGTCTTGGTGCTGAGCTCGATGTGCACCTCGAAGCCGAGCACCGGCTCGAAGAGCTCGAGCGCGCGGTCGTAGTCCATCAGTTTCGCCATCAGACGGCTCCCTCGTCGGTCGCGTTCATTTCACTGGGAGACAGGTCGGGCGCCTGGCTCAGGAGCGTGTGGCCCCACTTCTGCTCGAGGAGCGCCTCGAGCGCGGCGGCCACCCCATACAAGCGGGCGTCTTCGCGCGCCGGCGCCAAGAACTGGATGCCGACGGGTAGCCCGTCTTCGGCGGCCAGTCCCACGGGCACCGAGATTCCGGGGATTCCCGCGAGGTTCGCCGGGATCGTGGCGATGTCGTTGAGGTACATCGACAGCGGGTCTCCGGTCTTCTCTCCCAGCTTGAATGCGGTGGTGGGCGCCGTGGGCGATACGAGCACGTCGGCGTTCGCGAAAGCGGCCGCGAAGTCGCGCTGCACGAGCGTGCGCACCTTCTGTGCGCTGCCGTAGTAGGCGTCGTAGTAGCCGGCCGAGAGTGCGTAGGTGCCGAGGATGATTCGGCGCTTCGCCTCGGCGCCGAAGCCCTGCTCGCGGGTGGCGCTCATCACGTCCTCGACGGTGCCGCCGCCCTTCGGGTTGACCCGCAGGCCGAAGCGCACGGAGTCGAACTTGGCCAGGTTGCTGGAGGCCTCGGCGGGCATGATCAGGTAGTAGGCGGCGATCGCGTGCTCGACGCTCGGCAATGCGACCTCCGTGATGATCGCGCCGGCGCCCTCGAGCAGGGCGAGAGCCTCGCGGAAGCGCTCCATGACGCCGGGCTGGAACCCGTCGCCCTGGAGCTCTGTGATGACCCCGATGCGCAGGCCTGCGACGTCGGCGTTGCGAACCGCCTCGGCGAACGACGGCCAGGCGTCGGTGAGCGACGTGGAGTCGCGCGGGTCGTGCCCGCCGATCACATCGTGCAGCAGTGCGGAGTCGAGCACCGTGCGCGACACCGGGCCGATCTGGTCGAGGCTGGAGGCGAGGGCGATGGCGCCGTAGCGGCTGACCCCGCCGTAGGTGGGCTTGAGGCCGACCGTGCCGGTCACGTGCGCGGGCTGGCGGATGGAGCCGCCCGTGTCGCTGCCCAGCGCGAACGGGGCCTCGAAGGCGGCGACCGCGGCGGCCGAGCCACCGCCGGATCCTCCGGGGATGCGCTCGAGGTCCCACGGGTTGTGCGTGGGGCCGTAGGCGGAGTGCTCCGTCGACGAGCCCATGGCGAACTCGTCCATGTTGGTCTTGCCGATGGAGACGAGCCCGGCGGCACGCAGCTTGGTCATGACCGTGGCGTCGTAGGGCGGAACCCAGCCCTCGAGGATCTTGGAACCACTCGTGGTGGGCATGCCCTTGGTGACGATCACGTCTTTGATGGCGATGGGAACGCCGGCAAGCGGGTGCAGCTCTTCTCCGGCCGCGCGGCGACGGTCGATGTCGGCCGCCTCGGCGAGGGCGCTGTCGGATGCCACGTGAAGGAAGGCGTGAACGGCCCCGTCGACCGCGGCGATGCGGTCGAGGTGAGCCTGCGTGGCTTCGACCGAGCTGACCTCGCCGGAGCTGAGCTTGGTGGCGAGGGCGTCGGCGGTGAGCCGTGTGAGATCGCTCGTCATTACTGCTCCTCCCCCAGGATGGCGGTGACCCGGAATCGCGAGCCGTCGTGGTCTGGCGCACCGGCCAGCGCCTCCTCGGCGGTGAGGGTCTGGCCCACCACGTCGTCTCTGAACACGTTCTGCAGCGGGATCGGGTGGCTCGTGGCCGGCACATCGGGCGTCGCGACCTCGGTGACCGTGGCCACGTGATCCATGATCGACCCGAGTTCGCTCGTGAGCGACACGATCTCCTCGGGTGTCAGCGCGATACGGGCGAGGCTGGCCAGGTGGGTGACCTGCTCCTGCGTGATTTCGGACATGCTGCTCCGTGTCTTCATTCGGGGGGAGTTCGGACGAACCCACCGATTCTACCGGAGCCGCGTTCCCTGAGCCTGTCGAAGGGAACCACTCGCTCAGGGAGCGGCGTCGTCGGGTGCGCTCTCCGCCTCTGGGGCCGGGCCCAGCGCATCCGGGCCTTGCGTGACGAGGATCGCGAACTGCTCGGCGTCGATGATGCGCAGGCCGAGCGCCTCGGCCTTGGTGAGCTTGGAGCCGGCACCGGGACCCGCGGCCACGAAGTCGGTCTTCTTGCTCACGCTCGACGCGGCCTTGCCGCCTGCGTTCATGATCGCCTCGAGGGCGCCCTCGCGGGTGAACCCCTCAAGTGAGCCGGTGGCGACGACGGTGACGCCCGAGAGCACGCCGCCCTCGATGACGGCTGCGCCGGGACCCGGATGCCCGGGTGTCGCGAACTGCACGCCGGCGGCGGCCCAGGAATCCACGATGTCGACGTGCCAGTCGACGGAGAACCAGTCGATCAGCGCATCGGCGATGATCAGCCCCACCCCGTCGACCGCAGCGAGCTCCTCGCGGCTCGCCGCCCGGATCGCATCGAGCGAGCCGAAGTAGTCGGCGAGGGCACGCGCGGCCACAGGGCCGACATGCCGGATCGACAGCGAGACGAGGATGCGCCACAGCGGCTTGGTCTTGGCCTTCTCGATCTCGGCGAGAAGCTTCACGGCGTTCGTCGACGGAACCGAGAACTCGTCGCCGGCGAAGTCGACGGCGTCAGGATCGAACTGACCATCGCGCTTCTGGCGCCGACGCTGGAAGGGCTGGACCCGCTTCGGCTCGCCGTCGTCGGTGAGCTTGACCATGCCCGTCTCGTTGTCGCGCACGACCACGGTGATCGGGAAGATGTCCTGCATGCGCAGGGCGAAGAGACCCGCCTCTGTTTCGAGCGGCGGATCGGATGGCTCGAGCGGCTGGGTGAGCGCTGCGGCCGACACCTCGCCGAGCACCTCGATGTCTAGGCCGCCTCGGGATCCCACGTGCTCGACGCGGCCGCGCACCTGGGCGGGGCAGCTGCGCGCGTTCGGGCAGCGCAGGTCGACGTCGCCCTCCTTGGCCGGGGCGAGCTTCGTGCCGCACTCCGGGCAGTTCTCGGGCATCACGAAGGCGCGCTCGTCGCCCGTGCGCAGCTCGACCACCGGGCCGAGCACCTCGGGAATGACGTCGCCCGCCTTGCGCAGCACCACGATGTCGCCGATGAGCACACCCTTGGCCTTGACCACGTCTTGGTTGTGCAGTGTGGCCTGGCGCACCTCGGAGCCGGCGACCTCGACCTTCTCCATGACCGCGAACGGCGTGGCGCGGCCCGTGCGCCCGACGCTCACGACGATGTCGAGCAGACGGGTGTTGACCTCTTCGGGCGGGTACTTGTAGGCGGTGGCCCAGCGTGGCGCGCGGCTCGTGGCCCCGAGCTCGGCGTGCAGGGCGAGGTCGTCGACCTTGATGACGATGCCGTCGATCTGGTGTTCGACGCTCGCGCGATGGATGCCGTTGTAGCGGATGAACTCGACGACGTCGTCGACCAGGTCGAAGACCTTGAAGTGGGTCGAGATGGGAAGACCCCACTGCTCGAGCAGGCCATACACCTCGCTCTGCGCCGCGACGGGAGGGTTCGGCCATGCACCGATGCCGTGCACCAGCATGCGCAGGCGAGACAGGCGGTTCTCGACGAGGGCGAGCTGCTTGGCATTCTTGCCCTCGGTCTTCTGGCGAAGGGAGCCGGCCGCCGCGTTGCGCGGGTTGGCGAACACACGCTCGCCCGCGGCCTCCTGCGCGGCGTTCAGCTCGTCGAACGATGCCACGGGAAAGAAGATCTCGCCGCGCACCTCGACCAGGGGCGGATGCCCTGTGCCCTTCAATCGCGCGGGGATCTGCTTGATCTGCAGCACGTTGTCGGTGACGTCTTCTCCGACGACGCCGTCGCCGCGGGTGGCGGCCGTGACGAGAACACCGTTCTCGTAGCGCAGATTGATGGCGAGCCCGTCGATCTTGAGCTCGGAGAGATAGCGCACGGCGCTGCGCCCGGCGTCGCGTTCGATCTTCGCGGCCCACTCGCGCAGCTCGTCTTCGCTGAAGACGTTGTCGAGGCTGAGCATGCGCTCGGCGTGCGTCACCGGCGCGAACATCGTGGTCTCGGCGCGGCCGCCCACCGTCTGGGTGGGGCTGTCGGCGCTCTGCAGTTCGGGGTGCGCCCGTTCGATGGCGTCGAGCCGACGCACGAGGGCGTCGTACTCGGCGTCGGAGGCGGTCGACGCGTTCTTCTCGTAGTACTGGTCGCGGAGCTCGAGGATGCACGTCGTGAGCTGCTCGGCCTCGACCTTGGCCTCTGCGAGGTCTGGGGTCACCTCGTCGGGCAGGACCTCGGCCATCAGGCCACGACTCCTGCCGCAGCGGACACGGCCGGGACTGCGCTGACCGTGCGATCGATGGTGCACTGGCCGAGCACGCGGGTTCCGATGTAGACGACGGCCGTCTGGCCGGGAGCGACCCCGTTGAGCGGCGTGTGCGGTGTGATCACCAGTTCGTGATCGGATGCCGGTCGCTGGCCCTCGACAGGAACGGGCACGTCGAGCGCGCGCACGACGGCGGTGGCAGGCACCGGGTCGGCGTGGGCGCGGATCTGGACCTCGCACTCGAAGGCGATCTGCGGGTTCTCGGGAGCGAGCCCGGCCCAGGTGAACCGGGCGCCGGCGATCTCGGAGATATCGAGCGCCTCTTTCGGGCCGACGACGACCTGGTTGCTCACGGGTCGCACCTCGAGCACGAACCGGGGCTTGCCGTCGGGTGCAGGCATGCCGAGGTGGAGGCCACGGCGCTGGCCGACGGTGAACGAGTGGGCCCCGTCGTGGCTGCCCACGACGCTGCCGTCGCGCTCGACGACCTGGCCGGTCTCGGCGCCGACGCGTTCGGCGAGCCAGCCCTTCGTGTCGCCGTCGGGAATGAAGCAGATGTCGTGGCTGTCTGGCTTGGACGCCACCGAGAAACCGCGTTCGGCGGCCTCGGCACGGACCTCGGCCTTGGAGGGCGTCGCACCCAGGGGGAACATGCTGTGCGCCAGCTGCTCGCTCGTGAGCACACCCAGTACGTAGCTCTGGTCTTTGGCCCACGTGGCGGCGCGGTGCAGCTCGCGGTTGCCCTCGGCGTCGGTGACGATGTTGGCGTAGTGGCCCGTGGCGACCGCGTCGAATCCCAGGTCGACGGCCTTCTCGAGGAGGGCGGCGAACTTGATGCGCTCATTGCAGCGCATGCATGGGTTGGGGGTGCGCCCCGCCGTGTACTCGGCCACGAAGTCGTCGACGACGTCGGCCTTGAACCGCTCGGAGAAATCCCAGACGTAGTAGGGGATGCCGATCTTGTTGGCGACACGCTGCGCGTCCATCGAGTCTTCGATGGTGCAGCAGCCGCGAGCGCCGGTTCGCAGGGTGCCGGGCATGCGTGACAGGGCAAGATGCACACCGACCACGTCGTGCCCCGCTTCGACCGCGCGTGCGGCCGCCACCGCGGAGTCGACCCCGCCACTCATTGCTGCTAAAACCTTCACAGTACGAGCTTACGTGAGGGGTGCGACACCGCGGCCGGATGGCCTCGATACGGCCGCAGGCCGCCTACTCGACCGGCGCAGAAGGAGCGGACTCCGCCGCGTCTGCCTCCGCCTGGGCCTTCATCGCGGCCTCGACGTCGAGCGCCTTCAACTGCGCGACGAGGTCGGCGAGCGCGGGGGCCGGAAGCGACCCGGCCTGACGGAACACGGGTACGCCGTTCTTGAACGCCATGAGCGTGGGGATCGAGGTGATCTGCGCGGCGGCGGCGAGCTGCTGCTGGTCTTCGGTGTCGATCTTTCCGTAGACCACGTCGGTGTTGTCTTCGCTGGACTTCTCGAAGACGGGCGCGAACTGCTTGCACGGGCCGCACCAGTCGGCCCAGAAGTCGAGAAGAACGATCTCGTTGTCGGTGATGGTCTTGTCGAGGGATTCGGCGGTGACGGTAACGGTAGG
>Ga0247732_10000332_pt1 | contig 25033 bp, 32 predicted proteins | sample UWRJL163409C2_FD_180940 | JGI IMG/M metagenome (GOLD analysis project Ga0247732, IMG submission 180940) | Plant litter microbial communities from Arlington Agricultural Research Station in Wisconsin, United States - UWRJ-L163-409C-2 | ecosystem: Environmental > Terrestrial > Plant litter >...
TCGTCTCATCTTTGAAGGGAAAGACGAAGTAGCCGTCAAATTTTTCCAAGAAAATTTATTAATGCATGAGCAACAGCTCAAGCAAGATTTTTGGTGGTCTGTTTATAATGGTTACGGGGTTGAGCAAATTATTTATGACCCGGATCGATCGTGCAAAGTAATTGGATTTCAAAAAGAAGAGTTCTGGCGCTTTGAGCCAATGCAAGATCTCATTCATGTGAAGCTTCTTTATACGAGCAACATGAATTTGATGAACAAAGTAATGCCTTACGGGAAATTTGTTCTAACGACCAACAATGGAACTTATTTCAATCCATCAGGCGATCCAATGGCTGAGCGTCTTATTCAACCTTGGATTTTCAGATGCAATGGTTGGGACCTATGGATGGACTTTGCAAAAAGATTCGCCAATGGTTTCATGCACGCCAAGATTGAAGACGGATCTAAAAAGAGTGAAGTACGAGTAGAGCTCGAAAAAGCTGCTAAGTCTGCAATCATTGTTACCGATAAAGAGTCAGACCTAAATATGATTCAGGTATCTAGAGATTCTTCTCTCTACTCTATGATTGATGACAAGACAGTGGCTAGTATGCAGAAAGTTATTTTGGGTGAGACCCAAACATCTGACATGCAGGCCAGAGGTTCAAGTGCATCAGCTGGCGTTCACAATGAAGTGAGATTAGAAAAAACTAGAGCTGATATTCGTCTTATTGAAAAATCTTTGGATGAAACAATGAGGCAAATAGCAGCGGTATGCGGTATGGATGTGGCATCTATACCCAGAGCCAAGCTTATTTACGATCCTGGTTTAAATTCAGAATTGGCTTTACGGGATGCTACTTTGAAAACAGTTGGCGTTGAATTTAATAAAAAGTATTTCGTTAATAACTACGGACTTAGAGACGATGAATTTGAAGTTGTTCAGCCTCAGCAATCATCTGGGGGATTCTTTAAGTCTGAAAAAAAAAGCCTATTTTTAAAGCCTGATGATGTTAAGGGATATATAGGTGCACCTGAAAAATGCGGGGACTGTAGATCAATTGAGCTTGCACCATCAGTAGCGCGTAAGGACGCAAGGCAAGAAACTGAAAAAGAAGACGCGGTTGCTTTCTTAACCAGAAATGGAGAGCCGCCTATTAACATAGATGATTTGCTTTCTGCCATTAACCTTTCATCCAGTACCAAAGAGCTTGATGCTAACTTAAATGCTTTGTTTGAAAATAGGTCTACATCTTTTGTCGATACTCTTACCGACACATTATATTACTCTGCTACCAAAGGTGCCCTGCTCGGAAATCCCGAAAAGTTAGAGGCTGAATAATGAAAAAGAAAGATGTAGACCTAGTCAATTCAGTTGCTCGAATAAAGAACCGAGTCGCAGTTGATGAGTATTATTATGCCGAGTTACCACAAGCGATTCGTTCTTTAGCTTTTACTGTTTCCAATCTTGAGAGTCTTAGAACTATTGAAATGGTTAAAAGATCGTTAGATAATGCAATTGAAAGTGGAGCTTCTTTTAATTCATGGAAAGATAACCTAGACCAACAAGCATTAAAAAATCTTTCGGATGCGAGATTAGAAACTGTCTATAGGACTAACGTCCATAGCGTATACAATCAATCCGCGCGATTCAATTCATACACATCAGGCGTCACTCCATACTTAATGTATACGGCAGTGGGTGATGAAAGAACTAGACCAGAGCACATGAAACTGGACGGCGTAATTAAGAGAGCTGATTCTGCTTTTTGGGATGAATACACTCCGCCTCTTGGATTCAATTGTCGCTGTGGCGTGATACCAATGTCTAAAGATGACGCTGATGAAATGGGTATTAGTAAGCGCTCTAACGATTCGTTTCCAGAGCCAGAAGAAGGTTTTGGTAAAAGTAAAATGGGTGATGTTTTGTCTTCAGTTAATAAGGAAGCAGAGAAAGCTATAGATAATATGCCGAAGTCTTCGCTCAAAGATAAATTCAAAGAGTCACAAGATAATATAAAATCGCTTGTTGACATATGGTTTGACAAAAACAAGAATATTTTTGAGTAAGGAAACAAATGAATAAGATTTTTTTAAAGAAATCATTTGCTCTTGATAAAGAAGAGGATGGAACCATTAAGGGTGACATCTCTGGCATTGCGTATAGCGGATCAATTATTGCGGATCACTTTCCTTTCGAAAATCTTATCATCGATGTGTCTACATTAACCGTAGCAAAAATAAAAACTCCAATCTTTAGAGACCATTTCGACGATAAAGTAGCAGGACATGGTCTAGTTACCATTGAAGGCAATACAGTTTTGATTGATGGTAAGATTTCTAAACGCAGTCAATACGGAAAAGAAATCATTGATCTTTCTGAAGACGGTTTCGAATGGCAAATGTCTATGGGTATTTACGGCGGTGAATACGAAGAAATTGAAGACACCGAAGTTAATGGAATTATGGTTGATAGAGGTGTTGCACTTAGAAATGGCACAATAAGAGAAGTATCTGTATGTGCCTTGGGTGCAGACGGAAATACAAGCGCTGAAATTTTTAGTAAAAAAGAAAAAAAGGATGTATTTATGCTTACAAAAGAACAATGGGTTAAGCTTGCTTGCGGATGTGGTGGCGATAAAAACACTACTCCTGATGAACTTGAATCTAAATTCGCTGCCTCTCAAGAAGAGATCGATGAGAAACAAGCTGAAGTAGATGAGCTTAAGAAAAAGTTAGCTGAGGCTGAAGCTGCTTTAGAAAAAATCAAAGAAGAAGAAGAGTCTGAAGCTCGTGAAGAACAATTAAAAGCTGCTGTTGAATCAAAAGGCTTAGAGCTTTCTGTTGAAAAAATTAAATCAGCTGCAAAATCTAAAGATTCTACTGCAATGTTGTTGTCATTCATTGGCGACATGAAAAAAGTTGAGACGTCTAATAAAATTGACAAATCATTTGCTGAAAAACTAAATCTTGGTGATGCTTCTTCTATGCGCGGAAAAGATGATGCTGAAGCAATCCGCTTGAAAGCAAACGCTATGGTTAAATCCGGCGAAGCTTCAAATTTTCTAGACGCAATTAATAAATTGAAAGGAACATAATATGTCTTACAGAATTCCAGGTATCATTAACGCCGTTTCTAAAGCTCCTGCATTGACAACTGGCGAGCGCCTTGTGGGGCAGCTTGTTCACTTAAATGCTCTTGGGCAAGGATCTTTAACTGCATCTGCAATTCACTTCCCAATCACTGAATACTTTAATGCTGCTCAAGGTGACTCGGCTTTTGCCGCTCAAATGACAGGCGTTGCAATGGTATGGGTTGAGGATTTCACAAGCATCGTGCCTGGATCGCCTCTTAAAGCTGGAGCAACTGGTTTGGGTGCTGATTTGGCTTCAGCAGGTGAAGCTTTCTTTGGTCATGCTTTGGCGCCTGCCACTGTTAACGGTCAGCTTATCCCTGTATTGCTCACTAAGGGCAATGTTGAAGCAGCTTAATTTTAATTAAAAGGAGTTTATAAAATGGCAACAAATTTTCCACGTCAGGCAATCGCAACGGCTATCGTTCAAGAAGCTTCTCTGAAGACTTCTGGCTTAGTCGCCGATTGTATTTTCCCTAGAGTTCAGACACCTTGTTTTTTCGAGTACATCGATTGGACAGATGCTAACAACATTCAATTGGTTGATGACGCAGTTACTTGCAAAAGTGATGTTAAAGAAGTTGATCCTGAGGCTTTCAAATTGGTTTCAGGTAAAGTTAAAGATCATGCTTTGACTCAATCTTTGGGTGACTGTTGCGTTTCTCTTTGTGGTGGCGAAAATCTTGCTGCTCGAAAAGAGCAAGGTAAAACAGTTCAATTGATGAATCGTTTGCTTATCAATCGTGAGCGAGAGGCCGTAGCCCTTGCTACTACCGAATCGTTTTACACGCCTGGTACTGGCGCTCCAGATGGTGTTAAATCAAATGAAGCTACGATGTGGTCTTTGACCCCAACAAACTTCAATGATCCTAACTTTGCATTGCTTAAGTATTTCCAAAATATCCAAGTTGGAAATAAGCGCACTGGACGCCGCACTAAAGCAGTTATGAGCCAAGCAAAGCTAAATGCTTTCACTTCGCATCCTAACTTTTTAGGTGCTGGTTGCATCGTGGATCCTGTTACTACCAAAGACAAAGTAGCAGCTTTGTTGGGTGTTAATGAGATTTGTGTTGCCGATTCTTATTATAATTCAGCGCTTGGAAGTACTCCGACATTCACTAGCTTGTGGCCTGATGAGTACATTCTTTTTACTTCTTCTTACGAATTGCTAACTGCAGAAGACCAACAAGTTGGATTCGGTTTTACCGCATACGACAAAGGTTTCCGAGTTAACAACTATAAAAAAGAAGAAAAAGGTCCAGATGACGGTGTTCAAATGCAAAAAATGGCACACGATCTTACACCGATCGTTATGACATATCTTGCTGCTACACTTGTTAAGATCACCGCTTAGGAATTTATGAAAATTATTAGAGCAAGCCGGGACGTTTACGTTCCGGTTAACCCTGAACAACCAGATAAGAATTCAATGAGGCTTGTTCACAAAAATTTGCTTGCTATCATTCCAGAAGAATTTGAATTGCCAGAGGATTCATATATTGACCTCGGAAAGTTCAATTTAAAAAAGACAGATAAGAAGCAATAACATCACATGAGGTTCCAAAATGTATTACTGCGAACCTAGTTCTACATGGGCAACCGTTGATGATTTGTATTCAAGATTCGGCGATGAATATGTTGATAAACTTGCAATCAGAAGAATTTTTGATGTTGATTTAGACTCATATGTTGCAGATGAATCAAGCGAAGGAAAGCTAAGGGTAATTACCTTAGCTCTTTGTGATTCAAAAGAACTTATAAAAAGAAAAATTTCCTGCCTATACAGTAATTATTTGATTCTAGATGACTACATTTTCCCTGGCATCAAGCAGTGGCATATTAAGATGACCATTGAGACTTTGAAAATTGGCGGTGATTGCATGGCATGCGAATGCAATACTAGCCTAGACGAATATCTCAAGTGCGGTTCAATATGTACTGAAGATGGTGTTTGCCTTTCTAAAAATACAACTTTCATTGAAGTCTCTGAATCAAAATTTTGTTGTGAAAGACTGGGACGTTGCAAATGTTGCTAACGGATATTCCTTATTTGAATCCGATGTGGCGATGGTTGCGTGAAGACCCTTCTTTAAAAAGTGAATTCACAGATAAATCTTTTTTCATGCCACACTCAGATTTAATTTCTGCCACAGTTGAGGCGATGAAAAAAGACTGTCCAGCTCCAAGGGCTCTATGGATCTTGCCTCAAGATACGCTCGCGGGCGCGCGCAGGGAAGGGTGTCGATCGCCAGGCACTCATACGTTTTACATTCAGATCATCGTACAATGCATAAGAGATACATTCCAAATCGTTAAACGTGACAATGAGGTTGTTCTTGAAGGGCAATTCATGGAACTTTGTGCTTTGAGAAAAAAAGTAAAAGACTCTGTCCTTGCTTTTGGTAATGACTATAAGAATAAAACGCCTGTAAAATTTGATAAGTTATATTGGGTTAAAGACACGATGTTGTATCCCTCAGGGGAGCAAAAGTTTTTGTCTACTGCTATACAGTTTGAAATTAATATTTATTAAGAAAAAGGAGCTATTAAATGGCACATTCAGGACTTTGCTGCGGACTATACAGAGGAACATTTTATCTTAAAGATTTGTCTAGCCCAACGGCTCCTCTTCTTCCTGTTGGAAATGCCGAAGCAAATATTACTCAAGAGATCACGGAAATCACTCAGCCTAATTTTCAATCTCTTGGCGGTTCTGCTTGTAAAGTTGAATACACTGAGTCTGTTGGATTAGAGCTCACACTCCATTGCACCAATCCTGAAAATCTTGCGATCGCTTTCTTAGGTACTTCTAGTCAATTGGCTGGTGGTACCGTTACTGATGAGCTTCATCCAGTATACTCAGTTGATGAATTGATCCCTTTTGATTTTGTGGCCAATAGACAATCACCAATTGTTGTTACTGATGAAGACGGCACTACAACATATGTCGTTAATGAGGATTACATTCTTACAAATGCCGGCATTCAAATTATCGAAGACTCTTCAATTCCTGTCGATGGTTCTTTGATAGCTGTAAGCTATGTTTACGGCGCAAATTATAAATTGGATGCGCAGACTGTTGGCCAAAAAGAATTCGCGGTTGTTCTGGATGGATTCAATGTCGGTGAAGCGGGCGAAAGAGCGGTTGTTCTTAAGGCTTGGAAAGTAAAATTTGCTCCGGCTGAATCATTTTCTCTTATCGCGGGCGAAGAATTTGCCAATGTAGTTATCAATGGCGAGATTCTTCGCGATGAGACTAAAGTTGTTGGATCAAAATTCTTCACAGTTGAATGGGGAGCTGCTACTTCTGGAGCATACTAATAAATGGCAGAAAAAACCGAGTGCTGCGTCCTTACTAGGGGCGAGTTTTTCATTTCTGATAATTGTTCTGATGAGGGGGGCTGCGATGGTGGCCTCTCTGAGATCATTTGCAATACAGAAAAAGGGTTTAAAAAAGTAGGAAATGTTTCTTCTTGCGTTGTTGAAATTACGTCTCAAATAATTGGCAAAGAAAACGAATACAATAAGACAACAAGTTTATGCGCACGCACACAAGTAACTGGAATAAATATTTCGATTACTTTCAATTGCGCATCCAGAGCAAATTTATTCAGAGCTATGTATGCAGAAATTCCAGCTGTTGGATCAGGTCCAGCTACTCAAGATTTCTGCATTTCTGAATTGAATGAAGACGATTTCTTTGTGTTTTCTAAAAAACTTGCAACCAAGGCCAGTGTTGTTGTGGGTTTATATGACCCCATGGGCAACCTCGTAAAGACTTTGGTTGAGGACTTAGATTATAGATATGAGCCATATGGCATTACCATTGCTCAAGAGATTGATATCGAAGACGCCAGCATACTTAAGCTGTCTTACAACTTTAATACTGCTGGTTATTATGAAATTGATTTCTTATCTAAGTACCAAGGATACAAAACTCTATACTTCAAAGGTACCAATTACGATTCGGACGAAGGTACTATGTTTGACGCCGTATTCCACAAGGTACTTTTTGCTCCGATTAGTACCTTTGACTTGATAACAAGAGATGAGTTCCTTACTCTCACTCTTAGCGGATCCGTTGAGAAACAAAATGGCTCTTGGTTCACGCTCACTAAACAGGAGGCCTAAATTGTCAGAAGACTTAAAGAATATTTTTTCAGAAGGTAGAGAGATTTCCATTGGGGATCACAAGATTGTTATCAAGCAAATTGCTTTAGGAGACATACCAACAATTTTAGATATCGTTTCAAAAGTGTTTGAAGTAATGCCTAAAAATAAGCAAAAAGTCGGCGATATTAAAAAAGAAATTTTGGCTGCTGTATCAAAAGACTTCGATTCAATCCTAAAAGTTCTTTCTGTAACAACTGATCTTTCGTCTGAAAACATTTCACGACTAAATCTTGGCGCTACGGCTAAGATTGTTGAGGCTGTTATCAAGGATAATGTCGATTTTTTTCAAAGCCACGTCGTTCCAGCACTCCAGGAACTGGCGCAGAATCTAGCTGGTATGGGCAAATCCAAAAGTTAGTTTCAAATGGCCATAACCTTAAAGAAATAAAAACTTACTCTGTTAAAAAGTTTAAGGGGTTCTTAGAAGCTGTAGAAAATAATGAACTTGAAAAAGTTAAGTTGTATTCTGTTTCTGTAAGGGCTGGCAGTATGGAGAAAAAGGACTATGAGAAGTTCTTAAAGGGGTGATTTATGGCTGATATGAATTTACAGATAAAAATCACCTCTGCCGTCTCACAGGCAGTAGATAGTTTAAATGAAATAGCTCAGTCACTTTCTGATATTTATAAAGAAGGTGGCCTTGCTGCTGTGGGAATGAAAGCTTTTGAAAGTGCATCTGAGGGCGTTGAAAAAGTAGCTGAAGGTCTTGATGAGGCAAGCAAAGGTCTTAAGAAATTTGGTCGTGAGCTAACGCAAAATGTAACTCTTCCAATATCAGCACTCTCAGCGTTGAGCCTTAAAAAAGTTTTTGATGATGCGGTGATAGGTAAGGGAAACATCGCAACGAATGCCTATGCTGGTGCGGTTCAAAATCTTAAAAAGCAATTCGATAATCTTTTGGTAACTATCGGTACGCAATTAGCTCCAGCTCAAACTCGCACCATAAATTTATTTACAAATATTATTGCCGCGTTCCAAAAGTTAAACCCAGAAACTAAAAAATTCATAACGGACTTCGCTCAGATTGCTGCAGTGGTTGGCCCTGTCGTATTGGGGTTAAGTACATTTATCGGCGTTGTAAGTAAAATCATTGGCGCTCTAGCTCCATTATTTAAGGTATTGTCTTCTATAGCCGGAGCGCTCGGATCAATTGGGGCTATTGTGGGTATAGCTATCTTATCCATAGCAAGTCTTACGAATGTATTTTTGAAGCTGAGAGATGCCGGCGTTGGAACCGCTGCTGCCTTATCAAAAACATTCCTATTGTTCGTAACATTTTTTAATAACTATGTCTTAGGATCAATTGTTGATGGCATCCAATTTGTAGTGACCAAGGTTGGTGAGCTTGTATCAAAACTCAATGCTGATTTGGGTGCAAAGATCCAAGGCGTTGATGTATTTGCTAAGTATTCAGAAAATTTAAAAGCTCAATTTGTCGGGGTGGTTGATGACATCAATGGTGAGCTTGGGAAAATTGGGACGAATGTAACATCTGCTGCCACCTTCGGAATTTCTGATATCGTCACCGAGATAATGACGGCAATAAATGGTGCGACTCAAGGCGCCACGCAAGCAGTTGTTGTTTTCGGTGAAGAGATCGCCAGACGTGCTCATGAAATAAAGCTTACGATAGCTGGTAATATATCAGGCGCTTTGCTTGATATTGCAGAAGGTGCAAAAACTGCTGAAGAGGCATTCAGAGACTTTGCAAAAAGTACCATTAGATATTTATTAGATATGATTCTTAAAGCTCAAATTTTTAAAGCTCTTTCTGGATTTGCAGGATTCAATAACGCGGCTACATCAGTGGCATCCGCATCTAATGTCCCAACATTGGCAACCGGAGGTCACGTTACTGGACCGGGTACAGCAACCAGTGATTCTATTTTGGCTCGATTATCTAATGGCGAGTATGTCAATGATGCTAAAACTGTAAAAACATTTGGAGTCGATTTCTTTGCCAACCTGAAGCGGATGTCTAGGTCTGGCGTGAGCACGCGCAAGGCATCTAGTTCGTTACCTTCATTCGCTGATGGTGGCGCTGTATCTGGTAATGGAGCGCCACAAGTAATCATTCAAAATTCTGGCACTCAAAAAGAGGCAACCAGTACTAACTATGATCCATCAACTGCCATAACAACTATTGTATTGGATGATATTCAAAAGAATGGAAGCATTTCAAAGTCTATTCAAAGGAATTTCGGAGTTAGAAGGAGTAGTTTTAAATGATACCAAGCTTTCCAAAGTATGTTTTCATCGATGATTCGACTCTTCAAAGAGTTCAATTATCAAATGTCATTAGATCAGAAACGGAAATCGGGGCTCAGAAGACAAGACCGATTCAAAGTATTCCAATGTTCAATGTTGTTATGGATATTTCCATATGCAATTCGGATCTTATTAATTTCAGAACATGGTTTAAAAACGAAATAGGATCAGGTGCATATTGGTTTTTGTTAAATGATCCGTTTGATGGAACCAGAAGGCGCTTTAGGTTTATAGAAACAGAATTTTCATGGTCTAAAAGAGGTAACAATCTTTTAACTAGTATAAATCTGGAAGCTTACGATGAGCTATAGTGATGGGTTTAAAATAAATGTTAACAAATTAAATAATGATGAAATGCTTTTGGTTTTACTGGAAGTTTCTCATCCTTTTTTGTCGGTACCAGTTAGGCTGGTAAATGATAATAAAGATTTTGTTTTTAATGGTAACAACTTCCTAGCAATGCCTTTCAAAGTTAAAAGGCAAGATGACGTTCAAGGCGAACTTCCTAAGGTTTCTTTGAGCATTCCGAATGTTGGAAGAACTTTGGTTAAGTGGATTGACTCCAGCGGTGGTGGCAGAAATGCAACCATGTCTATTATTCTTTCTAGACGATCTACTCCTAATGTAATAGAAGAGAAATTAAATCTTGGCATTCAAAGCGTAAGCATTAATACAGAGCTTGTTACTTTCATTCTAATTGTGCAAAACAATCTCTCAAAAAGATCAATGAAATTTACTTATGATTTAAACCGCGCACCAGGTTTATTCTAATGCATTGGGCATCTAAATATTTATCAGTAAGTTACAAAGATATGAACTGCTCTAAATTTGTAGAGTATGTTTTAAGAGACCATTTTGGAAAAGATTATAAATTTCCTCAAAGCGAAGGATCTTTATTCAATCAAAGTGTTCAGATAAAAGAAAACCTTCCAAAGCTTTGCGATAAAACAGAAAATCCTTCAGACGGTGATTTGGTACTCATGCACGGAGCAAGAAGAATGTGTCATGTTGGCTTATTCTTAAAAATACGTGGCGTTGATTATGTTTTGCATTGTGAAAGCTCAATGAGATGTTCAGCTTTGCATAAATTTTCAGATCTCATTAGTTTTGGATTTTCAGTAGAGGGTGTTTATACATGGCAAAAGTAATTTATTTTTTATCACCATTCGATAAAGAAAAAAAACTAGAAGTTAACAGCTCAGACTCAATAGAAAATATTTTGATAGGCTTTAACATTCAAAATCAACCATTGTCTATTTCAATAAATGGGGAAACACCTGATGATGTAGATCTTTCATATATTCCTTCAGATGAAGACCTCATCGAGATAAGAAAACCTGTCAATGGAAATGACTCAAGATCAAAAAGCGATTTAGCAACAATAGTTCAGATTGCCACGCTCGTAATTATTACTGTTTTATCAGGCGGTAGCACAAGCCCATGGCTTATTTCTGCGATTGCTGTTGGTGGTTCATTAGTTGCTGGAGCTCTTAACAAAAGAGCCATGGAATTAATGGAGCAGGGAAGTTTTGCAAGCGCTGCCGAAATGTCAGACATTGAAACTGCTTCAAATTCTTATTCTGTTTCTGGAGCGACAAATACTGCACGTCCTTTAAGAACACTGCCCTTAGTAATGGGTTCACACCGGATGGCTCCTGACATACATTGTGAGGCATTCAAATCAGTATACGGTGAGCAATATACAATTGGCGAAGGTCAGCCAATCGAGACTTCTTTTTATCCTGGTATTGATGGAGCAAACGGCGCTGCCGACCCATATTCTACTTGGATACCAATGCCAAAAGGTTTTTTGGAGTTGGGTGCTGGTATAGATAATACATTGCCACCATATGATATAAAGATTGCTCCGTATCATTTTGGATTTAGAGCTGTTAATCCGTCATCGCCGAATCTTACTCCAGGTCAAATAAGCTTGGCACTTGCAATCGTAAAAGATTTTTATAACAATGGCGGAAATTTTATGTCTTTTTCAAGTCAATTTGGATCAGGCGAATTTTCACCTTTGGTTATATACCATCAGGACCCAGCTGATCCATATTATAACAGATATAATTTAATGCATTTTGTTGTTAGATCTTTTCAATATCTTAGGCCGCTTACTTTTGGATTTTCTTGGTATAGTTATATTGATGATGTATTCACAAATACTCCTGATGCAACTTACAATACATTTTGGTATTCAAATCCTCCTGGAAGTTCTAAAAATTTAATAAGAATTAGCTCGCCACCAGTTGAGCAATTTTATTTCAATGTTGCTGCAGCTGACAATGTTGCAACAGTATTTAATGCCATCTTTTTTTATTTATTATATTTAAATGGTGGAAACCTGAATTCTTCAAAAACAGTAAATTGGATGACAGCTTTATATAGAAGGACTTTGGCAATAAAAGATTTCGGAAATGAAGGCGTTGAATATTCAACTCAATTGATGAATTACGGGATAGGTGATTTAGAAATAAAAGAAAGGCTTATCGGAGCTCTTGACGTTGACAAGAACGACATATCTTTAGCGATGTATGCTCCAATTGACCAAGACTACTGGTATGTTCCTCCAATTATTCCTCCAGGTACTCCGCCTGTTTATCCAAATTTTTCTCATGACGTCTTAGCTATTGGAGGTAAGAAACTTGTTAATGTTGATTCAACTGAAGACCCTATTCTAGTTAGCGATAACAACCAGTATAACTTCACATACTTCGAAGGGCAGCCAGGTCTTGATGGATTTTCATTTACAATAACAGGTCAGGTATATGCGACAAACACCACGACAGGATTTGAGTCAAACAGTGCAAAATTGGAAATGCAATATAAACTAAAAAGTGAAGAAAATTGGAGAATTTTTACAGATGCTCTTCAATTCGTAAACGACAACACTAAAAAACTTTCGTACAAAAAAACTCTCGGGATTTCATATCCTCCTGGATCACCTAACCCAGTTGAAAATGACAGGTTGCAAGTCCGTGTAAGAAAAATGGATTTGGATTCAAACAACAATGATGGGAGTAAAGTCTGCAATCTTTATATCGACCACATAAGATTCGTAAGAACGGAACTTCTTTCTATCGTTTTTGATTATAACAAATTCAATGCACCAATGAATATTGAAGGATTGTTTTTAACCGGATTAGTGACTGATTCTGCTCAAACAAATAAATATTCTGCTTTGGTTGAGTCAAAATGTTGGGTTTATGACTTTGAAGAAGAAGAATGGGTTTGGCAGTTAAATAGAAATCCTGCTTTTTGGTTTTTGTTCTTTGCAAAAGGTGGATTTTTAAATATGGATTCGGATGGTACTTTCGTCTATCCTTATTCGCCGACAAAAGGTTGGCAAAACTATACTGGTCATGCAAGTAACTCAGAAATTATTTTCGGATGCGGGCTTACTTTCGAAGAAATTGACATGGATAAAATTCTCGTATGGGCAGAGTTTTGTTATGACAATGATTTGAATATGGATATGGTTTTTATTGACGACACAAGCTGCGCTGAAACACTTGAGCGAATTGCAAATGTTGGAAGAGGATCCGTAACATATTACAATGGTAATTTATCAGTAATATATGAAGACGCTGAGCAAGTTCCGACATGTTTATATGGAATGGCTAACATTTTAGCGGGAACATTTTCAGTTGATTACAGTGTGGCAGACCCTGTTTATAAAATAATAGGTAAATATGTAGATAGAACTGATTGGGAGTCTAAAGAAGTTTCTGCTCTGGTTCCTTTTTCAAATTCAGACAATTTAAAATCAATAGAAATAAATTTGGAAGGCATAACAGAAACATCGAGAGCGCAAAGGGAAGTGAATTTGCTTGCTGCCAGACAATTCTATCAGAGAAGAATATATTCTTGGTCCGTTGACGTTGAAGGATTGCTCGCCAAAAGGGGTGAGGTTGTTTATTTGAGCCATGATTCAACTCAGTATGGATATTCTGGCCGTGTTAAGAACTTTATTATTTCAGGTGGTGTTGTAACTGGAATACAAACATCATCAATACTTGATTCATCAATCTCATACATAACTGTTAGGCATCCAGATGGTATACTGAACAATTATTCTTGTGAAGTAAGCGGGAATAATATTGTTTTTACAGATCCGTATCCTATCAGCGCAGCATCTGCATACATCGATGTTGACCAAGAAAATGTATCGAGTGCTTATACTGGTTCAATACCAGAGGACTTTATTTTTATAGCTGGAGCAAAAGAAACTCCTGGAAAGCTTGTTCGAATAACTGAAATCACTGCAAATGATGACATGTCATTTACCATCAGGGCGGTTGATGAAGACCCCGCAATGTGGGCACATGAGTATGAATCTGAACTTGACCCAGAAAGTTTTGATGACTCAGAGGTGGTGTTTTCTGTTGCCAACATAAAGATAGAATATCCTGCCAAAGGTCTAGTTACATTGTATTGGGAAAACATAAATGGTGATTTCATCGAAATTATAAATGAAGAAAATGAACTTCCAGTTGAGGCCAATGGCGCTTTCTCTTTTACGGGTGGCAAGGTAACTCTTGAGCTTACATCTGGACATAAATACACTTTAGTCATTAAGCCTTTTTCAATAGGAACGCCTTTTAAAGCCGTTTCTAAAAGGATCAGAGTATGGCCGACATAAATATTAGCGAAAACATATCTAAATTGCTTTCTGAGTTAGAATCAAAAATGGAAGACATGACCCCTGCGTTTAAAGACATTGCGGACTACGAATGGGGACAGACTAGAATGAGGTATGTTAACCAAGAAGACCCTGAAGGAGCCAAATGGCAAGACCCATTTACTGTTCGTCGAGATGGTGGTGGCGTTAGATCTCAACAATTCAGAGATCCGTGGCCATATGTAGTAGCAAGCAATTACAAAGCAGCTCCGCCGGGTTATCATTTTTTTGATGCTGGCCGTGGCGATAAGATTTTGCGCGATACAGGCACAATGTTTAATTCAATTGGTCGTGCATATGGTCCTGATTATGCTTTAGTTGGTACCGACATCGAATATGCTACAAAGCATCAAGAAGGTATAGGCGTTAAAAAAAGAGAGTTCCTTGGTATCAACCAAAAGACCTATGATAACGTAAAAAATGTTGTAGAGTTTTATTTAATGGGAGTTAAAAAATGATTAGATGGCCAGGGATTGGTTTATGGGGAAATTTCGAGCCTTGCGAAGAAGGTGTTTTAGCTGCCATCAATCAAAACTTTTTTATTTTAGATGTACTGACTCAGATGTCGATTATTGATTTTGTCACTGAACTTCCAGCTGATCCATTAGAAGGTGATAAGTATATTTTAGAATCCTCTTCATACGCATATGATGGTGGTCCTAATTATATTATGGTCTTTGACGGTGGAGAGTGGGTAGCTTTAGAGCCAAGAGCTGGTTATTTAGCTTATGTTGAATCAGAAAATAGTTTGTTTTGGTATAACGGAACTGGCTGGGTATCAATCCCAACAAACATTGGTGATGTAACTGGACCTTCTTCTGCTGTTGATAATACCATTGCAAGATTTGATGGTATCACTGGTAAATTTATTCAAGATTCATCTGTAATTTTAGATGATGACGGCAATATCAGTAATGTTAATTTGATAAGTTCAGAAGTGTCACAAACAATAAATAATATAGTTGATACATTTGAGCCAAAAATACTTATTAACTCTGCTGCGGTCGGAGTTGACCAAGCGTTATCTTATTTTGATTCTTTTGCTGTTCGATTTACTGGTGCCTTGGTATCAATTGCAAGCATTGCCGCTCCCCCTGCCACGTCATATGGCAGGTTACATATTTTTATAAACTCAACTGGCGGAAATTTAATTTTCAAAAACGGCTCATCCATTGTAACTGGCACAGGATCAAATTTATCTGTTAAAGATACGGCTGCTATATGGGCATTTTATGATTCATCACAATCAAAATGGATAATTATTGGCGGGTCTGGTTCAGGCGCAGGTGGTTTGGTTGTTCCAAACAATGCCGCACGCTTGGCAATTGCTTCTGCAGACCGATATGATGGAATGATGGTTTATGTTCAGGATGTAAAATGGAATTTTCAATTGCGAGGCGGTATAGCTGACGCAAATTGGTTTCCGGTTGATGCTGATATTAAATATTATGGATCAGTTCAAACTCTTGCGAATGCTTCGGCGATTGTTTTGACAGGTGCTTTACGTCAAAGGGTTAGAATAAAAGGAAATGTATCTGGAGGAGTAGTTTTAACATTACCAAACGGATCAATAGACAATCAAGAGCTCTATATTCAAGGTGATGATGATGATGCTTTTTTTACTATTGCCAATGGCAGCAATGTTTTTCAGAATGGTGACAGAAGTTTCTTTAAAAACCAGATTGGTCAATACTTCTGGGACGGAACGCAAAATTTATGGATATCTGTTAACGGGGGTTTTTAATGTTTAGGTATTTATTGTTCATTTCTTTTGTTTTGATTCATGCATGTTGCGGAGGTGGAATTGCGTTAGCTCAAAGCGACAATGTCATTTCAACTTTTAACCAAGCTGTCGGTACCCACTACAGAGAAAATTTTGTTAAAAACCAAAGCTTTGAAAAAAACGTAAGTCTTGGAGTAGTAACGAGCGGCTCATCAACAAAATCATGGGTGACATCGCCAAGACTTTTCGGGCAGAGGGCTGTGCAATGGCTTCCTTTTGCAAATGGAAACACAATAAAGTTTGGAATTAAAACTCTTCCAGATGGATTGAAAGCCGCCGGCAGCAATCAAAATTGCGAAATGTTTTTTACTTATCAGGGGGGTGCAAGTTCATTCTCTGCTTCAGATACGGCAACGGTGGGGCTTTACAATGGCGCTACTAAAATCGTCGAATACCCTTTGCCCACTTTTACAGACAGTGGTCCTAAGCTCTATCGAAACACAGGTTTTATTATACCATGCTCACGCGCGGTAACTGACGTTGTAGTAACTGCGACTGGATCTTTGTTTTCAACACTGACCTTTGATGAAGTTTTTTACGTTCAGGCTTCAAGCATTGGATCAGTTCAAAACTCTTATGAAGCAACAATGTACAGAACTGGAGGCTTGTCTTTAGGACCAAATAATAATGACGTAAAAGCAGCAATGAATGCCACAGCGGTTGACACCGGCGGATTTTCAGACATTGCAAACGGCAGAATGTCTTTCAAAGGAAGCTATGTTTGCAGTTTCAATGGAAGAATTGGGCTCGCTAACACGAATGTTTTGAATACCTATTATACAGCGAGAATATACAAAAATGGGTCGTTAGTTTCTGCAGGCGAGCAGTATCTTGCTGCAGCTGGTACTTATCTAGCAGTCACGGTAAAGTCCCCAGAGATTCAAATTAATGCAAGTGATTATGTCGAACTTTATATCGGTAGCTCTGGAAATAATTCAAGCAGCACTTTAACCGTCGTCACGGGTTCAGACAGTACTTTTCTGTCTGCCAAATGTTCGGTTCCTGGCGCCAATGCCATCACCGCGAATAATTATGACTATGCACGGAGATCTTATACTCCAGTGTTCAGCGGACTTGGCACTGTAACAGCAATTGATTGTGGTGAGTCGAGACAAGGCCAATTTAATCTGGTTGATTGCAAATTTACAACTGGAACAGTGACTAGTTCAGAGGCAAGAATTTCACTACCTAGTGGTAACGTCGTAGATCTTGGCGTGTCTAGTGTGCGGCTGGCATACGAAGGAGCAATTTTACGGAATGATGGAAACACCAATGTAAATAAGACAGGCGTTGTATTGATGAATGGGGGACAAGGTTATGTCACCTTATCGAGTGACGAATATGTTCCAGCTATTAATCCCCTTGTTTCTCAACCAGGCAGCTTCATGGGATCTGGAACCCTATATAATATTAATTTTAAAGTACCCATTAAAGATTGGGCGGTAACTCAGGGGGCGCCACAACTTGTTGGTAGCGTTACGAGCAATTCCTTAGGTTCGTTAAGAATAGAAGGCGCCTATGTAACCAACACGGGAAGTGCATGTTTAGTCTCTGGTAGTTCTAGCTCATGGCTTGGTTCGCCGGCAAATACAGCAGTAGGGCAATGTACATTTTCTTTGTCAGGATGGAGCACGGTTCAATGTTTTGGTAACACGGTTACTAATTCAGCGAATGATTTTGTAAGAGTAGATCAGTCTATTCCTAGTGTAACAACTTTGATAACTAGAACGACAAACGTTGCTTCTGGTGGGACCGCCCTGAACGAAAATTTTAATTTGTTCTGTTTTGGCATTAGAAATTAGTTAGGAGGTCCCGTGGAACAGATACATCAAGCTTCGAGTCTAAATGAAGTTATTATTGGTAAGTACGATTTTTGCACTATTCAAGGATAAACAAGGATGGTGACTGCCGTGCTTACTACATTAACAACCATGATAACAGCAATGAAAGCGTTGGGGATTGACGCCCCATTTATTTTCCAAAGCGTTGTTACGTTTCTGGTCTTAGGTATAGCTATTTTTTGTGTGCTTGGTATTTTGTTTATTTGGTTGGTGAAGAAGGTTAAAGAAATTATTCTAGATCAAACCAAGGCGAATGATGAGCGAGTTGACAAATTGGTAAAAGCGCTTGAGTCTCATAGTCAGAAGTTTGGAAGTGTCGAAAGTGATCTCAATACTTTGAAAAAAGATATGGGTGACCTTAAGGAAGACTTTCATCAATTAAAAGAACAACTTGTCAGCGATATGTCTGGCAAAGCAAGGGAGTAAAAATGGCTACAGTTACTAAGGCTTATGATATTAAGGAATTAATTGAAATTGTTAAAGAAGAGGGCGGTCCAGAAGCTGAAAAGTTTTTGAAAGCAAACATCAATGCAGTAAAAAAATGGTTAACACTTTCTGCCCCAATCTCTGCAAATAAAGTTGATGATATTGCAATTCCATTATCAATTTCTACCCTCAGCCCTTTGTTAGACAAAGTCATTGACCATGTCGATGGCAAAATTGGTTAATTAAGCCTGGGCCTTCGGGCCCTTTTTTATTTGAGGAATCATGTTAAATTTTATTATATTCGCTGTTGTTTTGTTGATTCTTATATTCAGCAATGCATGCACAGAATCTTTGCCGATTCAAAAACTAGGCTCAGATAAAACATATAAAAGAGATATGATCATTTGCGTAAATGATATTTGCCGAGAAGGATCCATTTCTATGCCAATAAAAGCATCGAATAAAATCCGTATCGATGCACCTAATGACCTAGACCAGCTTGTGATGAGCAATTGCTCCGGTGAATGGGATTATCCAAATGCTTGGAATTTATCTGTCAAAGAAAAATCGGGACCATTTGGTTGGTTTTCAAAAACTGTTGATAAAAAATCAATGCGTGAATTTTCATATTATCCAACTGGGGAAGAGTTTACCTCTGCTTGCCCAATGTATTTTTATAGCATTCAAAAATCTGGGAATATACAGTCTTGGGGTTTCATAGACTGGCAGACTGAGGGATTTAAATTGAATGGCGAGATGATATGTAATGGAGCAAAAAGATTATTCGAAGGTGTTGAAGTTTGCCAGACAAGGGAAGGGCTTTTAACTAAATTATCTTTTGATGAGGTTGTTGCAATATCGCCCGATGTGTCTTGCGGTATAAAAGAATCTCAGAGCAACAATTTTGAATTCGAACAGCCAAAGGGGTTTTGCGCTATTACATTTCTTGGTAAAGATTCTAGAAAAAAAGGCAGAGTGACGCTAATCGGATATGAAGGGTTATTGGTGAGGTAATGGTTTTAACTTTAATTTCTTTGTTCGGACCTATTGCTGCAAAAATACTTTCTCAGTTGTATGCGGAAAAATTAAATCGTGGTGAAATTTCTAGAAATGAGGCTGCAAGTTTCATTCATTCATTAGAATCTAATGTTGAAGGATTTTTAACTCCGGCTAAGATTAGAAAATCAATTTTAAATCAAGATGCTCGGTTGGATGAAATCGCAGCTGAATGGGATAAGGATAAAAACAATGCTAGCAAAAATTAAGGCTTGGTGGACCTCTTTATTCACTAAAAATACTAAGCAAGGTATAGACCCCAAACCTCCGGAAACTTTGAAGCCTGAACCTTTTTTAATTCCTTCTATCGCAGTAAATTCACCTCGAAAATTAGACAATAAAATAGAAACGATGATTGATGATTGGCTACTAAAAACTAGGCCAACCAAATTCAAAGATGCGATAGCTCGTAAAGATGCGAATGCGATTTGCGGTATGGCTGCTGAGGCTTTATCTGAATTTAACATTCGAGAAAAAACCAATTCTAACGATGGTGACCTGGTTGAGCGAATTCAAAAAACAAACTACGGATCAAAAGGCGATGCGTGGTGCATGTATTTCGTTCAAACTGCAGTGGCTTATGCTGAAAAGAAAACCGGAAAAGTTTCTAAAATATATTCATCTGGCTCTTGTGCGTCCGTTCGAAAATATTCAAGTTCACTTGCAATAGACGGCTCAAAATCACAATATGGTGACATATGGGTTTGGATATACAGTGCAACTGGACTTGGCCACACGGGCGTGTTCGAAGGTTGGATCAAATATCTGATCTCTGCAGTTTTAAATGAAGGCAATACAACGGCTGGTAAAGTTGGTGATTCAATCGTCCGCGAAGGCGGTGGTTCTTATCAAACTGAACGAGCATATGACACCAACAAAAAATCAAAAATGTATTTAGGTATGGTAATCAGACCTTTTTAGGAGTTCTTATGGGAAAGATCATTAATTTTTTTAAAAGATTATTTGGCATAAAAGAATCGCCGGTTATTGAGGATGCTCCAAAAACAACTGGAAGAATATCTTTATCTTGGGAAACAGAATCCAATCAAGATAGAAAAAAATGGAGTGACCTTTTAACTTCTATCATAAAAAACGACATCGCTCTTTATAGATCGGCTACCGACATTGGTCAGCTGCATCCTGAATTTAAGAATGCTTCTTTTGAGCGCCAAGTAAAAATCATTGGAGAGTTTTGGGTGGCCATGGCTTATTACGAATCGGGATACAATCCAAAATCATCAAGCGTTGATGTTGGTAGCGTTGGTAACCTTGAAACATATTCGGTCGGTCTTTATCAGATGTCAGGCGTGGATAGCGCAGCAAAGAAATACGGCTATAAATATGAAGCTCTTAAAGACCCTTTGAAAAATATTGAGGTGGCTACTGAGCAAATGAGAAGACAGATTGGCAATGCAAAATTGATATTTTTGCCAAATGCTAGCAAGTATAGATATTGGGCGGTTGCACTCATTGGAAATAAATATTCTAAGATTGCCGAAATAAAGAGCAGAATTCTAAAAAATGTTTCTCAGTAGTGAGTCCATTTTTTTCTGAATTCATCGAATTCCCATCCCATTGCAATTAGTTTTTCTCTTACTTTTGGATATTTTTCACTCATATGAAAATGCCCTTTGGTGCCTTGTTCCGTGTGGTGCTGCCGACAATAATGAAGTATATTCCACCATTCATCAGGTCCGCCCGATCCCCTTGCTTTAATGTGCGCGGGATCGGATCCGAAACGGTTACAAGCAATGCACCTCGATGTGTGAGATACATCAAGCAATTCACGGTCAATCTTGCGCTTTGTTTTTTGGAAAATCGCTGGCCCCCTTGGCGAGATCTAACAATAATCTTAACTCAGCCAATCTAGCAGTATAAAGCTTATAATTAAATTCATGCGTACCTCTTAATGATTCAGTTTCTGCTTCGAGAGCCAATTCCCTTGACCATCTTTGTTTTCGCTCTACTGCCTCAATGGCCTGATTTATTTCTTCTTCACTAAATTTCATTTGAAATGCTCCTTAAATCTTTTTATCCAACTGTCAGCTTTGCTTTGTCTTTTTTCTTCTTCTGAGGTGTCATCAATAATTTCAACTTCAGAGGCTAAAACGATTTCTTCTGTTCTTTTTAAGATGTATGCAAGTTCTTTAGGCATTTTATTCTTGCACCAACCTGCACAGATAAACTCTTCCATGCAATAAGTGCATACATAAGTTTCGTCTAAAATTTTTGATTTATTTATTTCTCGCATTTTTCATCACTCAAAATAGAAATTAATATTTTTTCTAAATGCTCAGCCATTCCCCAAGCGCCGATGGCTTTAAAATATTCAATCGCCGAATGGATCTTTATGACTTCTATGGTCACGACTCACCTCTGGCTTTTTTTATTGCAGCATGAGCAAGCTCGCGAGCCTTAACAGCCTCTGGTACCGCCAAGACATTCACTCCCCCCTGGCGAAGTATTCCGAATGCGTCGAGCATAGCCTCTAAAGCCTCAAGCATTTCCGGAGCCGCCATCAGAAGGCGTGTATTTGCCTCGCCTTCGGGCGTATTAAATCCCAATACCAAAGCCAGGCATCCCTCGGTTGGCTCGCCCTGGGCAGTTTTGGATTGATATACGATGGATGCTATGTGGGCTGAGTTTACATTTAGTCCCCAAGGGGTTTTGCTATGGTTCATTGGGACTCCATTTGGGTTCAAATTTAATGATGAGAGAGCACTCAAGTGTAAAATCATATGTGGTTAAAACTAATCCATATTTAAGTCTGTGACAGAAATCTTTATAGCCTTTTACGGGCTCTCTGTAATGGTAATGGTCTAGGTAATGCTGGACCTCAACAATAGCATTTTGGTAGTTTGGATAATCATAATTTTCTGAAGGCGACCCAACCACGGAGTTTTTCAAAGAGGCATTTTCCCCATTTGGCTTTGCGCATCCGACCATAAGCATTGCTATCAAAATGAAACATATTTTAAGCATTTTTGATTTTCCTTATACTTATATACAATGCATTTATGGTGCCAGGTATAAAGCAACTTGAGCCTAATGGGCAACTTTTTATCGTCTAACTTATATACACTGTCAAAAATCTATGCAAAATTTACAATTCATAGGGAGTAAGAATGGCTAAAAAAGAAATCGTTATAAATTGCAAAGGATTGGCAACTTTCGCTTTATCTGAGCTGAATGAGTTTCAAGGTGAATTAAAAGAGCGTAGTCCGGAACGAAAAAAGAAACTTCGAAAATCTATTTTGAAAGATGGTTTGTTGGCTCCGTTTTTTATTTGGGAAGACCTTGAAACTGCAAAGCTTAATATTATGGATGGTCATTCTCGCCGAGTAATTTTAAATGAATTAAAATCTGAAGGCTGGTCAATTCCTCAGATACCAATTGTATTTATTGAGGCTGATAATGTCGAGGATGCAAAAGTTAAGCTTCTGGCGATTTCTTCTCAGTATGGTCAAGTTACAGAAGAAGGGTTGAAAGGTTTTTTAAATTTTGAATATGACCATAATGAATTGTTTGGAAGCATTGAGCTGCCATCTATTGATATGAGTGTTTTTGAAATTGATGACGACAGCACGACAGTAAATGTCACAGAACATACTCGTGAAATTAAGAATACTGGGCGCGAAGTTGATCTTAATGACTTTGAAAACTTCCAACACAAATGCCCAGGATGTGGGTTGGAGTATAATACCAAATGAGTTTTGAGCCGTGGTTTTTAAAAGATCTTCCAAAACCTGCTTATGGATCTCACAAAGTATTTTCCTGCTTTCATTGCGGTGGCGGGTCTACCATGGGTTATAAACTGGCCGGCTATGATGTACTTGGCGGAGTTGAAATCGATCCGAAAATGATGCAGGTTTATAAGGCGAATCACCATCCGAAGCATTCTTACTTGATGGGCGTTCAGGACTTTAAGAAAATTGCAGATGCAGACTTACCAGTTGAATTATTTCATTTAGACATTCTTGACGGATCACCACCATGTTCTTCATTTTCAACTTCAGGCAGCCGAGAAAAGGCCTGGGGCGAAAAGAAGAATTTCCGCGAAGGCCAAGCCGAACAGGTCCTTGATGAATTGTTTTTTGACTTCATTGATATTGCTAAAAAATTACAGCCTAAAATTGTCGTTGCTGAAAATGTCAGAGGACTGATTGAAGGAAATGCCAAGTATTATGTGAAACGGATTCATCAGGCCTTTGTTGAAGCCGGTTATGATGTGCAGTTGTTCTTACTAAATTCAGCCTTCATGGGCGTTCCTCAGCGACGTGAGCGCACTTTCTTCTTAGCTCGCAGGAAAGATTTAAATTTACCGTTGCTTAAGCTTTCTTTCGACATGAAGCCCATTCCAGTAAAAGAAGCTTTTGTTGGGATTACCTGTAAAGGCCGAGACCGGACCAAGTCGATAGATTATAAATACTGGAAACTCACGAAGCCCGGCGACTCTCTTGCAAAGGTTCATCCGAAAGGACATAAATTTAACAGCATCAAGATTAATCCTGAAACGCCGGCTCCAACAATCGTTGGAAATGCGCATGTAATTTTTCACTGGGAGACCATGCGGAACCTTTCAGAACTTGAATTTAAACGGCTGCAATCCTTTCCAGATGACTATAATTTCCCGAATGAACGGCAAGCCGGATATATGTGCGGCATGTCGGTTCCACCAAAAATGATGGAAAAAGTGGCGCTGGAAATTAAGACGCAGTGGCTAGATGTCATAAAGAAACCTATTAAGCTGAGAAAAAAGTAACGCATTAAGACAATCGTGCTTCATGTTCTTGCATTTTATTATTTTTGTATACTTTGCAAGCTTTGCTAGGAATATTGATTTTGAAAAAAGAAAACCCAGCTTTTTAGGGCTGGGTTACTTAGAAAGACTATCGTGGTAGATATCTTTTTAAGTCAAAGCTCGCTCGAGCGCAAGGACTTTTTGCTTAAATAAAGCACTTTTTACCTGGGCAATTCTTTTTCCACAAAACCCGAGTCGGCAAGGCCTTACCCTCGTTAAACAAGGCATCAGGTGCATGAAAGTGCAGCCCTCCAATAATCATTGATTGAGAAATCTGGTTAAATTCCTTTTGAGGAAAGACCACAGGCCGAGCGTTAAAGATTTAGTAAATGGTCAATGGCTTGCCAAAGACTAACGATAGGGGACGGCGCTCGTGATTTTTACAGGTGTTTTATTGGTTGATAAACAGTAACGGGGAAAAACCATTCTGGGGACATAGACGAACTAAAGATAGTCGAGCGCTTTGTTTCTAAATTTTATTGTCGCTGGTTGCAAACTTATGCCTCTAACAAGAAAGAGGAATTGCTCTCAGGATGGTTTGGAAAGTTACGAATGAATCATGTTGCTAACTAGCTCAGCCATGGGCAAGCAAGCAACAAGTCCCCTCGTATTGTCTATTGATTATTTTTTATGATTGAGGATAAATAAATTATGAAGCTTTGGGTTCTTGAATACACAATCGGCTCTGTTTCGATATTTCTTAGCCCTTCTGGCCATGTCTGCAATGATATTAAATTAGCATTAAAGTTTAATTCCTTTGAATCTGCTTCGGATTACATGGCTGGTCAAAACCTCCTAATTAAATTTACTCCGAGTGAACATATTTTTGATTTTAACGAAAAATAACTGTTTACACTGAGGTAAATAAAATGCATACATCCATCTAAA
>Ga0247732_10000333_pt1 | contig 25013 bp, 13 predicted proteins | sample UWRJL163409C2_FD_180940 | JGI IMG/M metagenome (GOLD analysis project Ga0247732, IMG submission 180940) | Plant litter microbial communities from Arlington Agricultural Research Station in Wisconsin, United States - UWRJ-L163-409C-2 | ecosystem: Environmental > Terrestrial > Plant litter >...
TCGTCATGTGGTGCAGTCCGACGATCATGTCCTGGGTGGGCAGGGTCACCGGGCGGCCGTCAGACGGCTTGAGGATGTTGTTCGACGCGAGCATGAGCACGCGCGCCTCGGCCTGAGCCTCGACGGACAGCGGCAGGTGGACTGCCATCTGGTCACCGTCGAAGTCGGCGTTGAACGCGGCACACACGAGCGGGTGCAGCTGGATGGCCTTACCCTCGACGAGCTGAGGCTCGAAGGCCTGGATGCCCAGGCGGTGAAGGGTAGGTGCGCGGTTCAGCAGCACGGGGCGCTCGCGGATGATCTCCTCGAGCACGTCCCACACCTGCGGGCGCGAACGCTCGACCATGCGCTTGGCGCTCTTGATGTTCTGAGCGTGCGACAGGTCGATCAGGCGCTTGATCACGAACGGCTTGAACAGCTCGAGAGCCATCTGCTTCGGGAGACCACACTGGTGCAGCTTGAGCTGCGGTCCGACGATGATCACCGAACGGCCGGAGTAGTCGACGCGCTTTCCGAGCAGGTTCTGGCGGAAACGACCCTGCTTGCCCTTGAGCATGTCGCTCAGGGACTTGAGGGCGCGGTTGCCGGTACCGGTGACGGGGCGTCCACGACGACCGTTGTCGAACAGTGCGTCAACGGCCTCCTGCAGCATGCGCTTCTCGTTGTTCACGATGATCTCGGGAGCACCGAGGTCGAGCAGGCGGCGAAGGCGGTTGTTGCGGTTGATCACACGACGGTAGAGGTCGTTGAGGTCGGAGGTCGCGAAGCGGCCACCGTCGAGCTGCACCATCGGGCGCAGCTCCGGCGGGATGACCGGAACAACCTCGAGCACCATGGCGGCCGGCGAGTTGCCGGTCTGCAGGAAGGAGTTGACCACGCGCAGTCGCTTGATGGCGCGGATCTTCTTCTGGCCCTTGCCGTTGGCGATCTGGTCGTGCAGCTCAACGCTCTCTGCCTCGAGGTCGAAGGCCTGGAGGCGCTTCTGGATTGCCTCGGCGCCCATGAAGGCCTCGAAGTACGTGCCGAAGCGGTCCTGCAGGTCGTGGAAGACGGCGTCCTCGGGCTTGAGGTCGCCGACCTTCAGGCTGCGGAAGTCGTCCCACACGCGCTCGAGCTGGGCGATCTGCTCGTCGAATGACTTGCGGGCCTGACCCATCTCCTTCTCAGCGCCATCCTTGGTGCGGCGCTTCTGGTCGCTCTTGGCACCCTCGGCCTCGAGGGCCGCGAGGTCCTCTTCGAGGCGCGCGAGGCGCTCGGCGATGCGAGCATCGCGCTGTCCCTCGAGCGTCTTGATCTCGAGGCGCAGCTCGTTCTCGAGGCCGGGCATGTCAGCGTGACGGCCCTCCTCGTCGACCGAGATGATCATGTACGCGGCGAAGTAGATGACCTTCTCGAGGTCCTTCGGCGCCATGTCGAGCAGGTAGCCAAGACGGCTCGGAACACCCTTGAAGTACCAGATGTGCGTAACCGGTGCGGCGAGCTCAATGTGGCCCATGCGCTCGCGGCGGACGGAGGACTTGGTGACCTCTACTCCACAGCGCTCGCAGACGATGCCCTTGAAGCGGACTCGCTTGTACTTTCCACAGGAGCACTCCCAGTCGCGGCTCGGTCCGAAGATCTGCTCTCCGAAGAGGCCGTCCTTCTCGGGCTTGAGCGTGCGGTAGTTGATGGTCTCTGGCTTCTTTACCTCACCGTGCGACCAACGACGGATGTCGTCAGCAGTGGCAAGGCCGATCTTGATTTCGTCAAACGCGTGAACGTCGAGCAATGTTTTCTTCTCTCGCTTTAAGTTTCGAAGTCTCAGTTATCGGATGCCGCGATTAGATCTCGTCGATGGACGAGGACTCGAACCGGGTGGAGATGTTGATGCCGAGCTCTTCCGCAGCGCGGAACACCTCGTCGTCGGTGTCGCGCAGGTTGACCGTCGAGCCGTCAGCAGACAGCACCTCAACGTTCAGGCAGAGCGACTGCATCTCCTTGATAAGGACCTTGAAGGATTCCGGGATACCCGGCTCCTGGATGTTCTCGCCCTTGACGATGGCCTCGTAGACCTTGACGCGGCCGAGGATGTCGTCGGACTTGATCGTCAGCAGCTCCTGCAGTGCGTAGGCGGCACCGTAGGCCTCGAGGGCCCACACCTCCATCTCACCGAAGCGCTGTCCACCGAACTGCGCCTTACCACCGAGCGGCTGCTGGGTGATCATCGAGTACGGGCCCGTCGAGCGTGCGTGGATCTTGTCATCGACAAGGTGGTGCAGCTTGAGGATGTACATGTAGCCAACGGACACCGGCTCGGGGAAGGGCTCACCGGAGCGGCCGTCGAAGAGACGTGCCTTACCGGACGAGTCGATCAGGCGCTCACCATCGCGGGTCGGCAGAGTCGAGTCAAGAAGGCCCTCGATCTCCTGCTCGAGCGCACCGTCGAACACCGGGGTCGCAACCTTGGTGCCGGGGGCGGCGCTCATCGCAGCCTCGGGGATGCCCGCAGCCCACTTCGGGTTGCCCTGCACCTCCCAGCCCTGCTTGGCGACCCATCCGAGGTGGGTCTCGAGAACCTGGCCGAAGTTCATGCGGCCGGGGATACCGAGCGGGTTGAGGATGATGTCGACCGGCGTGCCGTCCGCGAGGAACGGCATGTCCTCGACGGGCAGGATGCGGGAGATAACACCCTTGTTGCCGTGACGGCCGGCGAGCTTGTCACCCGCGGTGATCTTGCGCTTCTGAGCGATGTAGACGACAACGCGCTGGTTGACACCAGAGCCGAGCTCGTCATCGTTCTCGGCGCTGAACTCCTTGACGGCGATGATCGTGCCCTCTTCACCGTGAGGAACCTTGAGCGAGGTGTCGCGCACCTCGCGGCTCTTCTCGTTGAAGATGGCGCGCAGCAGGCGCTCTTCGGCGCTGAGCTCGGTCTCGCCCTTCGGCGTGACCTTGCCGACGAGGATGTCGCCGGGGCGAACCTCGGCGCCGATGCGGATGATGCCACGCTCGTCGAGGTCGGCGAGCAGCTCAGGCGAGACGTTGGGGAGGTCACGGGTGATCTCCTCCTTGCCCAGCTTGGTGTCGCGGGCATCCACTTCGTATTCCTCGATGTGGATCGACGAAAGCGTGTCGTCCTTCACCAGGTTCTGGCTGAGGATAATGGCGTCCTCGTAGTTGAGGCCCTCCCACGGCATGAACGCGACGAGCAGGTTCTTGCCGAGTGCGAGCTCGCCGTTCTCGGTCGCGGGGCCATCGGCGATGACCTCTCCGGCCTCGATGCGGTCGCCAGCGCTGACGATGACGCGGTGGTTGTACGACGTGCCCTGGTTGGAGCGGTCGAACTTGCGCAGGTAGTAGTCCTGCGTTCCACCCTCGTCGAGCTGGATGGTGACGACGTCAGCCGAGACCTCAGAGACGACACCGGCCTTGTCGGCGGTGAGCACGTCGCCGGCGTCGATGGCCGCGAAGCCCTCCATACCGGTTCCGACGAGTGGCGACTCCGAGCGCAGCAGAGGCACAGCCTGGCGCTGCATGTTCGCACCCATGAGGGCGCGGTTCGCGTCGTCGTGCTCGAGGAAGGGGATCAGCGAGGTCGCGACCGACACCATCTGGCGCGGCGAGACATCCATGTAGCCGATCTGCTCGGTCGGAATGAGGTCGACCTCGCCGCCCTTCTTACGTGCAAGCACGCGCGGGTCGGCGAAGTGAGCGTCAGCGGTGAGCGGCGCGTTGGCCTGGGCGACGATGTAGTCGTCCTCCTCGCTGGCGGTCAGGTAGTCGATCGTGGTCGTGACCTTGCCGTTGACAACGCGACGGTACGGCGTCTCGATGAAGCCAAAGGCGTTGATGCGGGCGAACGAAGCGAGCGATCCGATGAGGCCGATGTTCGGGCCTTCCGGGGTCTCGATCGGGCACATGCGGCCGTAGTGCGACGGGTGAACGTCACGCACCTCGACACCGGCACGCTCACGGCTCAGACCACCCGGGCCCAGCGCCGAGAGGCGACGCTTGTGGGTCAGACCCGCGAGCGGGTTGTTCTGGTCCATGAACTGGCTCAGCTGCGAGGTTCCGAAGAACTCCTTGATCGCGGCGACGACGGGGCGCACGTTGATCAGGGTCTGCGGCGTGATCGCCTCGATGTCCTGCGTGGTCATACGCTCGCGAACGACGCGCTCCATACGGCTGAGGCCGGTACGGACCTGGTTCTGGATGAGCTCGCCGACCGCGCGGATACGACGGTTGCCGAAGTGGTCGATGTCGTCCACGTCAAGGCGGATGTCGACCTTCTTGCCGTCGCGGACACCCTTGATGGTCGCAATGCCGTTCTCGCCCGTCGACACGTACGGTGCCGAGTTGTCGTGCAGCGAGACGAGGTACTTGATCGTCGCGAGGATGTCTTCGATCGACAGCACCGAGTCGGTCAGCGGAGCGTCGATACCGAGCTTGCGGTTGATCTTGTAGCGACCAACCTTCGCGAGGTCGTAGCGCTTGGAGTTGAAGTAGAAGTTGTCGAGGAGCGCACGCGCGGCCTCGGCGGCAACCTGCTCGCCGGGGCGGAGCTTGCGGTAGATGTCCTTGAGGGCCTCTTCCTTGGTAAGGATGTTGTCCTTCTCGAGGGTGACCTCGATGGAGGGGAAGCCCTTGAACTCCTCGAGGATCTGCTCGGAGGTGAGGCCGAGCGCCTTGAGGAAGACGGTGACCGACTGCTTGCGCTTGCGGTCGATGCGAACGCCGACCTGGTCGCGCTTGTCGATCTCGAACTCAAGCCAGGCACCACGGCTAGGAATGATGCGCGCGGAGTAGATGTCCTTGTCAGACAGCTTCTCGGGCGTGCGGTCGAAGTAGACGCCGGGCGAGCGAACGAGCTGGGAAACGACGACACGCTCGGTGCCGTTGATGATGAAGGTTCCCTTTTCGGTCATCAGCGGGAAGTCGCCCATGAAGACCGTCTGGGTCTTGATCTCACCGGTGAGGTGGTTCATGAACTCGGCGTTGACGTACAGCGGGGCGGCGAAGGTCTTGCCGCGCTCCTTGCACTCGTCGATCGTGTACTTCGGCTCTTCGAGCTCAGGACCCGTGAAGGAGAGCTGCATCGTCTCGCCGAGGTCTTCGATCGGAGAAATCTCCTCGAAGATCTCATCGAGACCGCTGCGGGTCGGAAGGTCGGTGCGGCCCTGGGCCTCACCCTCCTCGACGCGCGCCTTCCAAATGTCGTTGCCGACAAGCCAGTCGAAGCTCTCGGTCTGCAGTGCAAGCAGATCGGGAACCGTCAGGGTGTCGGTGATCTTGGCGAACGAGAGACGGGACGCGGCCCGGCCGTTCTTAGTGGACTTCTTGTTGGACGCAGTGCGCGCAGCAGCCAAGGGAAATAACCTCCGTGGACCCCGTCGGGTCATGGTGTTGGTAGTGAAGTTCGCCCCAGGAAGAGATCCGCCCCGCCGCTATACTCGGGACGCGCCAGCTGTCCACAATATGACTGCATGATTGGCTGGGAGCGCAAAGAACAACTATAGGACACAATCGTCTCGCGTGTCTAGTTATTCCTTGACCACTTTCGCCGATTGGGCTATAAGGTCGACGGCGGCAATTTCACGCTCGGGGAATTTCGGTAGAACTCGCAGCTTGGTGTCCGCCACAATGACTAGTAGTGAACATCCGGTTGCAGCGGAGGCCGTTGGCCCCCGCTGCAACATCGGGTCTGCGCAGTGCGAACAGATCTCGGGTGATCATTAAACGTTACACACTGTAGCGCTGTTACAGTACCGCCGATCAGGCGCTATGTCCAGTTGAAGGGAACTCCATGAGCGAGATCACGCATCAGGGCCTCCGCCGCCAGCCTGCCCAAGACCGCAGCACCCAGCGCATCGAGCTCATTCTCGACACCACCGCCCGCCTCATCGACGAGGTCGGGTACACCGGCATCTCGCCCGCGCTCATCGCCCGTAACGCAGAGATGTCCGGACCCGCGGTCTACCGCTACTTCTCTGACCTCGACGCCATCATCAGCGCACTCGCGACCCGCGTGCTCGAGACCTTCCTCGTGCGTATCGGCGAAATGCTCGCCGACCCCGCGCTCACCTGGGAAGAGGCCATGGCCGGTGCCGTCGATATCTACGCCGACATGTTCGCCAACGAGCCCGGCTTCCGGATCGTGCGCCTGCAGGGCAGCGCCGCCGCGAGCGCCGCTGGCACGCGCGGCGACACCCGCATGATCGCCGACGCCGTCATCGGCTACTTCCAGCCGCGCTTCGAGACCTGGGATCGCCCGCTGTTCCGCGAGCACGTGCAGGTGATGATCGAGATCATCGAGTCGCTTGTCACCCTCGCCTCGGAGTCCGATCAGTACGACTTCTTCATCGCCGAGGCCAAGCGGGTCTCGACCGGATACCTCGGCACCTACCTCGCCGACGTGCCGGGCACACCGCCCGCCGACCAGTAGCGGTGGGACAATCGGGGCATGCCTGACGAGAACCCCTGGAAGCTTCTTCGCCTCAGCGGCTACCGCGCCGTGATTGAGCCGGACCGTTGGACGCCCGGCTCATACACCCTGGTGGTCGACGGCACCCCGCAGTCCCACGTCAGCCTCGACGACCCGAGCCAGCTCTTCTTCGAGTACGTGCAGAGAATGGGGCACGTCATCGACCAGCTACGGATACCGGGAGAGCCGATCACGGCGATCCACCTCGGCGCCGGCGCCTTCACCATTCCCCGCTACATCCACGCCACCCGCCCCGGTTCACGCCAGCAGGTCATCGAGCTCGAGATGGATCTCGTCGACCTGGTTCGCGAGCACCTGCCACTGCCGAAAGACGCGCAGATTCGCCTTCGCCACGGCGACGCCCGCGAGACCCTGAAGAAGCTGCCCGACGGCCTGAAGAACGCGGCCGACCTCATCGTCGTCGACGTCTTCAGCGGTGCGCGTACCCCCGCGCATGTGACGAGCATCGAGTTCTACACCGAGCTCGCCGAGTTTCTCGCACCCGACGGCATCGTGCTCGTCAACGTCGCCGACGGTCCTGGGCTCGCCTTCGCGCGCGGTCAGGCCTCGACGCTGCAGACCGTCTTCGGCAACGTTGCCGCTCTCGCCGAGACACAGATTCTCAAGGGCCGCCGCTTCGGCAACGTCGTCATGGTGGCGTCGAAGGCCGCGCTGCCGACCGAGTGGATACCGCGCCTGCTCGCTGGCGGACCGCATCCGTCGGTCGTTGTCGCCGGCCGCGAGCTCACCGACTGGATCGCGGGAGCACCCGTCTCAACGGACACCACCGCAATCGCCTCCCCACCGCCCGCCAAAACCTTTCTGCAGTTCAAGGGGTAGTAATGCGCACGATCGCGACCGCCGCCGTTCTCGTTGTGATCCTCGCTGGCTGCGCGCCCGTGCAGTCGCCTCCACTGCCTGCGCCGACCATGGGCGCCGACGGGCAGCTCGGCCCGGTGTCGCCGATCAGCACCCCGAAGGAGATCGCCAGCGGACTGGAGGCGCCCTGGTCGGTCGTGCGGCTGGAGTCGGGCTCGAGCCTGATCAGCGAGCGGGATCGGGGCGTGGTGGTGGAGCTGACCTCCGATGGCGAGCTGCGCGACGTCGCGACGATCGACGGCGTCGCCGCCCAGGGCGAGGGTGGGCTGCTCGGGCTGGCGGTTCTCGACGGCCGGTGGCTGTATGCGTACTTCACCACCGCATCCGACAATCGCATTGAGAGGTTTGCGCTCAAGGGCGAGCCCGGGTCGTACTCCCTTGGCGAGAGCGAGGAGGTGCTCGTGGGGCTCGAGAAGGCGGGCAATCACAACGGCGGCCGCATAGCCTTCGGCCCCGACGGCATGCTCTACGCGACCGTCGGCGACGCCGGCGAGCCCGACCGCGCGCAAGACCCGGCGAGCCTCAACGGCAAGATTTTGCGTATGACGCCCGAGGGCGATGTGCCCGACGACAATCCGAACGACTCGCTCGTCTACTCGATGGGTCACCGCAATCCGCAGGGCCTCACCTGGGACGATCAAGGCCAGCTCTGGGCAGCCGAGTTCGGCCAGGACACCTGGGACGAGCTCAACCGCATCGAGGCGGGCGGCAACTACGGCTGGCCCACCGTCGAGGGCGAGAGCGACGACCCGGACTTCGTGAATCCCGCGGCCCAGTGGGCGACCGATGACGCAAGCCCGAGCGGACTCACCTACACGCGGGGCACCTTCTTCATGGCGGGCCTCGGCGGCGAGCGCCTCTGGGTGATGTACCCGCGCGAGGACGGCACCGTCGACCCGGTCGAGTACTTCACCGGTGAGTACGGGCGCATCCGCGACGTCGTGCCCGGCCCCGACGGCAGCCTCTGGTTCATGACCAACAACACGGATGGCCGGGGCTCACCCGCCGACGGCGACGACCACCTGTGGCAACTGAGCCTCGATGTCATGCGTGAGGGCTAACCTCTATCGGTGGCTGAACTCGAGCGGGTGCGAACGTGGGCGAATGCCCTCATAGCGCTGCACCTCGACAGTGGCTGGACCTTCGGCTTCGACAACGCCAAGACCCGCGCGGGCCTGTGCAACTACACGGCCAAGCGCATCACCGTCTCGAAGTACCTCGCCGCCCGCTACGAGGACGACGAGATTCACCAGGTGCTGCTGCACGAGGTGGCGCACGCGATGGCCGGAACTCGAGCCGGTCACGGCGCACAGTGGCGCGCTACGGCAAAAGAGCTCGGCTACGAGGGCAAACGGCTGCACGACGGCGCGATCGCCGACGAGCTCGCGCCATGGGTCGGCATCTGCCCCGCCGGTCACGTGCACTACCGCTACAAGCGGCCCGCTCGACCGCTGGCCTGCGGCAAGTGCTCGCGGCGCTTCGACGCCGCCAACCTCATCACGTGGACGGAACGGGTCGTTCGCTAGCCTGCCGACGGATGCCGACAAAGCTCACAACGGCGCCGAGCACGAGCAGCGCTGCAGTCACCAGCACCGCGCGGTGGAACCCGCCGAGGTCGATGGCGGACCCCACGATGAGCCCGGTGCATGCAACGGTCACGAGCCCTGCGACACGGGCGACCGCGTTATTGATCGCGGAGCCGATGCCCGCGCGGGCCTGCTCAACCGCACCGAGCGTGGCGGACGTGAGCGGGGCGACGGTGACCGCGGTACCGAGGCCGACGAGCATGATCCCGGGGAAGAGCTGCGACCAGTAGTCGACGCTGCCATCGACAAACAGGTACCAGAGCCACCCGGCCGCGATGATGAGCGGCCCGGCCGTCATGAAGATGCGGGCACCGAAGCGCGCCGCCAGGGCGCCGAATCGCGGGGACAGCAGAATCAGCAGGATGCCGCTGGGCAGACTGATCAGACCCGCGATCGTCGCTGAGTACTTGCCGACCTCTTGCACGAACACGCTGAGCACGAAGCCGCCGAAGCCGAATGCGCCATAGATGAAGAGGGTCGCCAGGTTGCCGAAGCCGAAGTTGCGAACGCGGAACATGCCGAGCGGAACCATCGGCTCGTCGACCCGGTTCTCCCACCACAGGAATGCGACGAACGACACCGCACCGATGACCATCGGCACCCACGCCCAGTCGAGGTGCGAGAGCTCGATCAGGCCGAACACCGGACCACCGAGGCCGATGATGCCGAGAATCGCGCCGACGTAGTCGACCTTCGCGCGGTGCTCCACTGGTGCTTCCGTGCCCAGGCCGCGCATGAGCACAAGGGACGCGACAATCGGCAGCACGTTGATGGCGAAGACGAGACGCCAGTTGGCGTAGTCGACGAGCAGGCCGCCCAGCAGTGGGCCGGCGAGGAAGGCCGCGGTCGTCCACGCGGTCCAGCTGCCGATCGCCTTGCCCTGCTCCTCACGGCTGAAGTTGGCGATGATGAGCGCGAGCGCGCTGGGCACGAGCAGGGCCCCGGCCGCGCCCTGCGCGATTCTCGCGATGACGAGGATCTCGCCCGTTGGCGCAATCGCGCACGCGATGCTGGCGAGCCCAAAGCCGTAGAGGCCAACGCGCATAATGCGCAGCCGCCCGAAGGAGTCGCTGAGCGACCCGGCGGTCAGAATAAAGGCGCCGAGGGTGATGAGGTAGCCATCGACTACCCACTGCTGCACGGTGAGGCCGCCCCCGAGCTCTTCGCGAATCGCCGGAAGCGCGACGTTGATAACCGCACCGTCAAGGAAGGCGACGAAGGCAACGGTGATCGCAACGATGAGAACACGGGTCTGACGAGTCACGTCTTGAGCGTAGCCCCGCGGCTAACCGGCATCACGAGTTACAGGCTCGCGACGGCCTTCTCTAGCTCTGCGACCACTGTCTTCCAATGGCCGAGCATCATGCGACGCTCGTCGCGGTCGGCGAGTCGCTCGTGGTGCACGGCGATCGTGGTTCCGGTGGCTGCCGCCCGCACGCTGAGCTGCAGGGTGGTGTCATGCGGCCAGTCAGCCGGACGCCAGCTGAGGCGCAACCGCACGCCCTCGGTGCGGCTGATGATGCGACCCCGCACCCCGTCATCCGTCTCGTACACGGCGTTCTTCTCCGTGGGAAGCGTCGTCTCACCGAGCCACAGCGGCAGGCCGGGGCCCGTGAGGTAGTCCCAGACGATGGCACCACTCGCGGGGACGGTCGTGCGCACGCCAACCTCCCAGCCGGCGTCTCTCGTCAGGCCGGTAGTGTCATCGTTTTTCGCCATGTAACCAACTATATTGGTTACGTGACGCGCCTCCTCAACCAATCCGTAGCGACGGGCCAGTGGTTCCACTCGTCTGACGCACAGCGCTGGTGGTTTGACTCCGGATCGCTTGCACTCGACTTTGCCTACACGGGAGGCATGGGTGAAGCCGGCCGCTGGGAGCAGCTTCGCGGCGCATCCGATCTCGCGGAGTGGCTTGGCCAGCGGTACGCCCACGTCGCAGAGGCCACCGATCGCGACCTTGCCGATGCCCTCACGCTACGTGCGGCGATTGCCAGCCTCGCCCAGGCCGCGAGCGACGGAGCGGAGCCGCAGGCCGACGACATCGACACGGTCAATCTCTTTGCGGCCACCCCCGACATCCCGCCCGCCATCGAGGGCGGCCACCGTCAAGCCGGTCGCAGCCGCGTTCGCACCGGCCAGGTGCTCTCGACCATCGCACGCGACGCCGTGCAGCTGCTCGCGCACAACGACGATGGGCGCATACGCGAGTGCGCTGCCGACGACTGTCAGCTCGTCTTCTACGACGAGTCGCGCACCAACAACCGCCGCTGGTGCTCGATGCAACGCTGCGGCAACCGGGCGAAGGTGAAGGCCTTCAGAGCGCGAGAGAAGTCCTGACACTCTCGCTGTCGAATCGGCCTCTCGCGCCCGGCACGAATGCCCGCGAAAGGCCGATTCGACAGCGCGAAGGCTAGGCGACGACCTCGACCTCTTTCCAGAAGGCGACGTAGTTGCTGAAGTCCTTGCCGACGCGGTCGAAGGCGGTCGGGTACGGCGTCGGGTAGCTCCAGGCACGGTCCTGCAGCTTCTGTCCGTCGACCTCGACGGTGAAGTACTGGCACTCGCCCTTCCACGGGCAGGTGTAGGGGGTGGCGCTCTCGGTGAGCAGGGCGCTGTTCACGCTCGCCGGCGGAAAGTACCAGTTGCCCTCGATCTTGATGAGGTCCTCTTCGGGTGCCTCTGCGATGACGGTGTCGCCGACTACTGCCTTCATGGTGATGCTCCTTAGGTCGTTACGGTGAAACGCTAGCTCGCGGGGCTGAATTCCCGCAGAACGCGCACCTCAGGCTCAGCGTTGCGCGCCTTCGCGGCAGCCAGCGCGTCGGGGCCAACGGTCTGCCCGGTCTCGCTCGCGCTCGTCAGGTGCAGGGTGGCGTTGCGTAGGCCCTCGTAGGCGGCGCAGGCGGCGGCGGCCTCGGGCGAGTTGAAGTCGAGACCCACCGAGGCGAGGGCGTCGATGACGGCGCCTGCCGCCAGCAAGTCCTCGACGGCGAAGCCACCGGCATCCGTTCCCGCGGCGACGACCGCGACGATCGCGCGATCGCCCAGCTGCTGCTGCAGGTCGAGGATCCACTGCGCCGTTGCGGCAGCGCTTCCGGTCGACCCGGCGAGGATCGCGCCGTCAAACGATGGGATGCTGTGCCCCGTCGGCAACGCATCGCACCACACGAGAACATGGGCGGCGATCGCGACCGGGGAGTCTGCACCCCACCCGAATCGCACCTGGAAAAGTTGCTGGCTGCGTGGGTCACTCACAGTTCGAGGGTACAGACTGCCGAGATGCGCGTTCTTCTCAAGCTCGAACTCGACTGCTCCCCCGACGCCGCCTGGACTGCGATCCGCAGCCCCGCCGTGCTCGAACGAGTCTCCTTTCCGTTCACGGCCTTCACCTCGCTCGAGGCGGACGGCTTTCCCGAACGCTGGGAGGCCGGCGACCACCGCGTGCTCGTGCGCGCCTTCGGCGTCGCGGATGTCGGAACCCAGAACATCGGAATCTCGTTTCCGAAGCCCCGCCGCGGCGCTCGCATCATGCGGGACTCCGGCCCGCCTCTGCGCGGACCCCTCGCGCTGCTCACCCGGTGGAACCACCAGCTCGCGGTGAGCGAGCTGCCCGACGGGCGCACGCTCTACCGCGACCAGCTGAAGTTCAGCGCGGGGGCCGCCACACTGCTCGTGTGGCCCATGCTCTGGGTCTTCTGGCAGTGGCGCGGCTACCGGCTGCGCAAATTCGCGCCTACCTGGTAGCGCTGGGGCGAACTCGCTCGCGACGACGACCGACGATCACGAGGCACACGCCGGCGAGCAGCGACATGAGCGCCCCGATGATCCACACGTCGGCATCGCTACCGGTGCTGGCGAGCAGGAAGAGGTTCGAGAGCTGCAGGTCGAGAGTGCCCGGGTCGACCGAGACAGTGGAGCCGATCAACGGAACCCCGGCGATCGAGTAGACACCCATATCGGCGCCACCGTTGTCGAGCTCGTCGAAGGTGCACTCCGCGGGCACCGGCAGGTCTTCGAACCTGATCACCTGCCCCGCCATGATCGTGCGCATCTCGCCGTCCTTGATCGGCTCGATTCTGGTCGGCGTGCCGTTGACGTCCTGCCAGCACTCGACCGTCACCTGATAGGTGTTGTCGGCGTGCCGTGGCGCGAAGAGCCCGAGCGACTCCTTGCCGAGTGCGAGCGTGCCAACCTGGAAGTCGTTGACCACCTCGATCGAGACGAGTGGGGCCGCCGTGCCGTTCGCCACAATCGTCACCGGAGCGCTGACCGTCGAGGTGGCGGCGAAACCCTTCTGCGTCTCAGTCACCGCACAGACTGCGCCCACCGGGAGGTTGGCGAAGTCGTGGGTCCAGCCGTTGCCAGCACCGAAGGTAAAGGTGGGGTCGGGCACCTTCACCGGCGTCATCGCGCCGTCGACATCGCGTTCGCACGAGACGAGAACGCTGAACCCGACGTTGTCGTAGAGCGGCGAGCCATCGCCATAGAGGAACGAATCGCCGGTGACCGTCTTGTTCACGGTCAGTCCGCCGACCTCGAACTCGTTGGACACGTAGACATCGGCTGTCGCTGCCGTGGTGACCAGGTCGAAAGAGGTGCCCGGGGTCGGTGTTCCAGCGACGCCGAGACGGATCTCGGTGCTGGTGGCGCCACCGGTCTTCGTCTCATCCAGGGTGCAGTCCGCCCCCACCGGCAGGTCGTCGAACTTCGTGTAGTACAGGTTGTCGGCCGTCAGCGCACGCGTGAGTCCGTCGGGAATGTCGGCGTCGACAAGCGCCTCACCCTGGAAGTCACAGCGGAGCGTGACCTCGAAGGGGCCGTCATCGTAGAGCCCGGCTCCCGCGCCCGTGCGCTCCTTGATGACCTCGATAGCGGTGTAGTCGAAGGTGTTCTTGACGATCACCTCGGTTGTCTCGTCACTGGCGACGCTGACCGTTGCCGACGTGCCCTCGGTGGGGATGCCGTCGACGGTGACCTCGGTTGCGGTGGCTGATCCGTCATCCGTTTCGGTGATCACGCACTCCGCACCCGCGGGCAGGTGGTCGATCAGCACCGGTCCGAGGCCCAGGTCGTTGCTGAAGGTGTAGTCGCTCTCGAAAACGGTGCCGCGCGGTGTCACGACGTCGCTTGGGTCGGCGAGCGTGCACGAGACGGTGACCGTGAACTCGGTGTCGCCCCAGGTGTCGTCGGCGGTGCCGAGAACCTGCTTCGACAGCTCGATGCTGCCTTCGTCGTAGAAGTTGGTGAACTCGACCGAGTTGGTGGTGTTCAGCGGGCCGAGCACGAGCGCCGTCGTCGGCACGGAGGCCGGCGTCTGGTCGAAGCTCGACGTCACCGGGGTTCCGGATGCCGCCACCGTCGTCACGCTGGTCGAGACCGCGCCCATCACATCGGTCTCTGCCACGTCGCAGTCAGCGCCGCTGGGCAGGCCCTCGATGAGCCACGGGGTTGCCGCGACGACCGCATCGTTGACCATCGGCGATGCGGTGTAGCCGGTGCCGACGACCGGCGCGCCGTTGAACTCGCAGCTGACCGTGACGGCGAAGGGGCCGTAGCCGAGCGGGTTGCCGTTCGCGTCCAGTGCGCCACTGTCGATCTGCTTGGTGACGCTCAGCGCCGTCTGAGTGAAGTTGTTGGTCACCGCGATGGCCGGCTGCACCTGGTCGAGCGAGCTGTGGATCGTGCTGTCGGTCGCCACGGTGAAGGTGATGCCGGTGGCCGCGACCGAGCTCGTCGACGCGCCGTTCGTGATGGTCGTCGAGGAGGCGTCGCCGTCATCCGTCTCCCGCAGGGTGCAGGATGCTCCCGTCGGCAGGTCGGTGAAGGTCTGCGTCATGCTCGACGGCGTTGCCGGGTCCATGGTGCGGGTGACGGTCGTGGTGACCGTTGCTGCCGGACCGGTGATGTCGCGTGTGCACTCGAGCTCGACCTCGAAGGGGCCGGCACCGAAGCTGGAGCCCGCCGTCTCGACGACCGTCTTGGTGACGGTGACGGACCCCGTGAGGTACCAGTTCTCGATGGTCACGACCGGGTTGGCTGCCATGACGTCGACGCCGGCGCCGTCATCGGTCGCACCGAAGGCGTCGATGTACACGACCGCGTCGGGTGCAGAGCGGCCCGAGTCGGTCTCGACCGCCGAGCAGACGGACCCGGTGAGCAGGTTGCTGATCGTCTCGCTGAGGTGGGTGGGCGTCAGGGTGACGTCGCCCTCGTAGCTCGTGGTCGCACCGACCTTGCACTCCACGTGGATCGTGAACGGGCCGAGGCCGAAGGCGGTCGATGCGTCGCCGCGCAGCACCTTGGTGACGGTGAACGTGCCGACACCGTAGGAGTTGGTCACGGTCGCGGTGTTGGTCGTGGCGCCACCGGTGCCGTTGGCGCTCAGCGCGGTGATCAGCGCGGAGGGCGCGGCGGGGTCGGTCGTATCCTTGGTGCCGCTGGTGACGCCGTTCGTCCAGTTGATGCGCACGCTCGTCGCATTGGCGGGGAAGGCCGACTCGGTCACACGGCAGGCCGCACCAGCCGGAAGCCCGGCGATGTTCTTCGTCGAGGTCTGCGTGGTGCCGAAGTCAGCGGCGGTGAAGACGAGCGACATCGGGGTGGTCGCGGAGTATCCGGTTCCATAGACGCTGTTGCCCTGGAAGGTGCAGGCAACCGCGATCGTGTACGGTGCGTCCGGCAGGTTGCCGGCGTTGACCGCGGTCGTCTCGACAGTCTTCGTCACCGCGAGCGATGCCTCGTCGTAGTAGTTGGTGATGGTGCGCACCTGCGTCGTCGCCCCGATGGTGGCCGTCGTTGCAGCGACACCGGTCGCGTCGGTGATGGCGACGCGGGTCGCGCCCGCGGTCGCGGTCTCCGCGATTGTGCAGACCGAGCCCTGCGCGATGTTGTTGATCGTGTGGGTGAGTGAGGTCGCCGCGCTGAATGAGATGTTGCCGCTGAAGGTCGTCTCGAGCGGGGTCGTGCTGTTCAGCTGGCGGGTGCAGACCACGTTCACCGTGAAGACGCCGGTGGTGTGCGCGGGCGTGGCGGTCGCGGTCGCCCACGCGCCATCGATGACCTTGGTGAGCGACAGGCTGCCAACGCCGTAGGTGTCGGTGAAGGCGACCGAGTTGCCGGAGTCGTTAACGGTGAAGGTTGCCGCGGTGCCGGTCGTCGATGTGCCGCTCACACCGCCCACCGTCGTAACGAAGGTGGTCGACAGAGCGTTGCGCGACTCGCTCTCGGTGACGGTGCAGACCGAACCCACCGGGATCGCCGGTGACGTGTACGTGGCCGTTCCGCTTCCCGGGTCGAGGTCGACCGGGTTGTTCGTGTCGCGGGTCAGAACCGTGGTGTTGCCCGAGCCGTTGTTGAAACGGCAGATCACCGTGAAGTAGATGTCGTTCGGGTAGACGGCCGTTCCGCCGGTTTCGGCGTTGACCGCCCCGCTGACGTCAAGCGTCTTCGTCAGCGTGAACGTCGTCGTGGGGTAGTCGTTGGTCACGGTCGAGCGCTCGACCACCGGGCGCGCGGTGCTGAACACCGGGTTCGGGTCGAGTATTGTCTCGAGGCCCGCCGTCTGCGGGGCCTGCGCGATGACCGTCGACGGCGTGATCGAGCTGGTCTCCGGGTTCTGGTTGTAAGTCGAGGCCTCGCTGATCACGCACGAGGAGTACAGCGGCAGGCCGTGAACGACGACGGTCGTGTTCTTCGGAACCGCAATAGCACGCACAGGGATGCTGACCCCCGCCGACGTGCAGGTCGCGTTGACGGTGAATGAGGCCTGCGACCGCGATGCGGCGGCTCCCGTCACCGCCTTGCGGATCTCAATCGTTCCGGTCGCCATCGCGACACCGACCTTGCGCGGCTCAGTGACGAAGCGGTTGGCGACAATCGTGTTGGAGTTCGGGTCGAAGCCCGCGGCGGCCGCGGCGATCGAGTTGTAGGCGATCGACTGGTTGTCGATGGCCGCGCCGGTCTCGGCAACCTCGACGTACGGCGCGGTGCGCGACTGGTAAACGATCGACAGCTTGCTGCCCGGGGTGAGCGGGTTCGCGTTCGTCATGGTGACAACGAACTTCATGGCGACCACGCTGGCCAGGGTCGCCGCGTCTGCCGTCGGTGAGAGCACCTGCCAGGCGGCGGCGCGCTTCTGCACGGAGTCGGCCGGGGTGGAGTTCGTGAAGCAGTCGTTGTATCCACTCGTCGACTTGACCGGGCTCGAAGTCGGCGACAGCCCGAGCTCGTTCTGAATGTCGGCGCCGTTGCATCGCTGCGATGCGATCGCCCGGTTGGTGACGTAGTAAACCGTGTAGCTGGCGTTGGCCGGCAGGTTCACCATGGTCGGGTAGGTGGTGAGTGTGGGAGTCCACTTGCTGCCGCGCGACTCGTTGACGATGACGCCGGTGTCGTTGGTACCCGGCAGAACGTCGATCGCGGCGATCTCGGTGAGGCCGATGTTGCCGCCGTTGACGAAGGTGCTTGCCCACTCCTCCGTGCCGCCAGGTCGGGTGATCGGCACACAGGGGTAGCGGTAGTACTCCGCGACAACGCCCGTCGCCACATTGGGCACGTTGCAGTTGACGCTGCTGCCCGGAACGGTTTTGAGGATTCCCAGGTCGTCGTACGGCTGGATTCCGGCGGTGGACGCATCCGAGTCGATCGGGGTTCCCGTCGCGTCGAGCGGGCCAGCGCCAACGCCGCGAACGCCCTTGACGATGGTGACGGGGGCGCTCGCGAGCGGGCGGACTGTCGTCGACGAGTAGCAGTCGTTCACGCGCTCGCGAGGAACCTGGGCAGTGTTGGCGTTGTCGACGTACCACTGGCAGGTCTCGAAGGGCTGATCGGCGGTAACGGTTGCCGTGTTGACGACGGGCGTTCCCGCTTCAAGCCCCGCCGCGAACTGCAGGTTGACAGTGATGGTGACGCTCGCGCCCCGGGGCAGCACCCAGGCGTCGTCGAAGTCGAAGACGATGTCCTGGTGGTTGCCGGTGACGCTGCCCAGCGTGGCGGTGAAGGCCGGCGTTGCCAGGGTCGCGTTGCTTGCACTCGCCACGCGAATACTCGTCACGCTCGTGATCGTCTGCGGCAGACCGTCCTGGTCGGTCGGCACCACGAGCATGGGGGCACTGGGCACCACGGTGGTGTTGACCGGGAGGGAATCCGTCACGACAACGTTGCCGAGCTGCCGGTCGAGCGTGCCACCGGTATTGGTGACCACGATCTTGTAGGGAATGTTGGTGTTGAGTGCCTGCTCGCCCACCGGCGACTTCTTGATCATGACGCGAGCCGGCAGGTTCTGGTACCGGATCTGCGCGGACGCGTCGGCGGATGCCGACCAGACCGTGGGGGCGCCGGCGCTCGGGCGGGCGCTCGCGGTAGCCGTCACCGTGTTGGTGAAGGTGCCCTGCGTCGTCTCACCGGGGGTCGGCCCGGGGTAGGTGTAGAGCGTCGACGGCACCGTGGTCGACGGGTTAGAGACGAGGGTGGCCCGGCGGTCGACCGTGAACTTGGCCGTCATCTGCGGGTTGAAGGGGCGCTCCCACGCGGAGCCGTCGGCATTCGTGTAGGTAAAGCGCAGACCACGGATGTCGGAAACCTGGCTGCCCGTCGGCATGGCGGGAAGGGTCGGCGTGAGGCTGGGCGTGCCGGTGATCCAGCAGCCGGGGTGGGATCCGTCGTCGGCGCACGTGGCGGTAAGACCGGAGGTCTCGGCGTAGCTGACGCCGTAGCCCCAGGAGCCACTGCCGATGAGCACGTCCACCTGCACGCGCTTGCCCGTGTCAGCGAGCGGAGCGGCGTCGAGGGAGACGAAGTTGTAAACGTTCCAGAAGGTGGGCGAGACGTCTTCGAGAATGAGGTCTGTCGTCCGCACGTTGCCGGTCGGCTGCCCGCTGATCGTGACAACCGCGCGCTTGCTGATCGTCTCGCCGTTGTCGTACTGAATAGCGGCGGTCTGCGGCTGGCCGTGCACCGCTGGAGTCTGGCCGTCGGTCGACTGCGACGAGCCGGCCGTCGAGGTGGAGGTGCTGCTGCCGAACTCGGCGGTCGAGGTCGAGATGCTCTTGTTGACGACGACGCCGTAGGACCACGCCTCGATGTCGATGCTGGCGGTCGCCGTGTCGGTGACGACGTTGTTGGGTGCGGTCGAGGGCGACGGTGTGGTCGTGCCGCCCGGGTCGGTGACGGTCGCGGTGACCTCGTTGGTCACGGTCATCGGGGTGGTGCGCTCGGTCGTGCTTCCGCGGACGAACTCGCGTAGCTGGGTGTGCAGCTGCAGGCCGATGATGGCGTTCGGGGCCACCGGACCGGTCTGCGTCATGGTGAGGCCGACGACATCCTGCAACTGGGTCGGCGACATGGTGACGAGCGTGTTGATGCCGATGGGCGCGGAGTCGGGGTCGCTCGCGTAGTGCAGCACGATCTGCGAGGTCGTGTCGGTCGACCCGGCGAGCTTGTCGATCTTCACGATGTTGACGTACTGGAACGGCGTCGTGCCGCCGGTCGGCTCGTCGAGCTTCAGCTCGTTGACGGGAACCACGGAGCCGTTCTGGGCCGTGACCGTCATCAGGCCGATGGGGAAGAGCGACTGCGCGGTTCCGACGGGCGGTACGCCGAGCGATCCATCGACCCAGGTCTTTGTCGCGTTGACGTTGAGCGAGGTGTCGATGATGAGGATCTCATCGCTGTCGGCCTCGCTCCAGAGGATCGTGTCAGTCGCATCCCGGCCCTCGATGCCGGCCGCGTTGCTGACCTGGCCAGCACTCGACGTGTTGTAGGTCTGGCCACGGGAGGTGCCGAGAACGGCGGTCGTCCCGTCGGAGCGCAGCACGGTGCGCAGCTGGAAGGTCAGGCTGATGTGGCGGTTGAGCGTGGTCGTCGACGCGACGCCCGAGCCCTTGAGTGGCGCGCTCGACGACGCCGGGGTCGCGCTGCGGTTCGGGTTCTCGACGAAGATCAGGCGCACGCCGATGGCGTCAGCCCGCTCGGCCGCCGAGAGGGTGTAGCCAGGGAAGGTGCCGTTGCAGTTGCCGAGGGTGCAGAGGGTGGCGTTGGTGTCGTTGAGGGGTTCCCACTGGTTCGTGGTGCGACTGAAGTACTGCACCGCCGAGACCGCGTCGTAGGCGATGAGCGGGTCGGTCGTCGAGGTGATCGGCGCGATCGAGAAGAGGTCGAAGGAGTCGTAAACCGTCGAGTCGACAGTCGACATGCTCGGGTCGCCCGTGGCGGTGCTCGAGTCGTCGGGGGTGTCGCTGATGACGACCGAGTTGTACTCCTGGCCGCCGGTGCCCCAGGAAAGGATGGTGGTGGCATTCTGCCCGGAGCGGGCCTGAACGAGGTCCTCGACCCAGGCCTTCTCAATGAGGTCGTAGCCGGGGCCGCCGTTGGCGGGGGCGGGCTGCACGGTCACCGGAGCGCTGTCGTTTGCGTCATCCGACTGCTCGGTGTTCACGTTCTCAACGTAGGAGGTTGCCGTGTTGTTTTCGACCCGGGCGACGGTAGCGCCGGGCTCGAAGATTGTCTCGCCCGAGGCGCGCTCGGTCGTACGCAGCCGCACCTTGATGTTCGGCTGCACGTTGAATCCCGGCTGCAGCAGGGTGTTCGCAACAGTCGGCGTGTAGGTGAAACGCAGCGCGGTGATCGTGGAGACAAGCCCACCGGGGATCGTGACGTTGCCCGTTGACGGTCCGGCGGTGGCAGCGAGCAGGGTTCCCGTGTAGCTGGCGCCGCCGTCGGTGGAGTACTCGATGACCAGGGTCGAGCCGCTCGGAATCTCGGTGGCGACGATGTTGGTCGGGTTGAAGACATTCCAGAAGTCGGCGTCGTTGTCTTCGACCACGAACTTTGTCGCGCCGATCGTCGAACCGGTCGTGTCGGTCAGCGCAGTGGGTCGCGGGTCGATCTGCGCGCGCAGCGACAGCAGCAGCGGGGAGCCCGAGGTGGCGAAGATCGACCCGGGAGCGATCGTCTTGTCGATGGAGGTGCTGATGCGGCTGCTGCGACGAAGAAGCACGTCGGATGCGGTGGTCGAGGCGGACTTGCCGTCAGAGGTGCGAGCGTCCACCTGAATCGTGTTCGTGGTCGAGATGTCGTCGATCGGGGCCAGCGTGTGCACCGTGAAGGGCACGGTCGCATACTGGCCAGGGGCAATGGAGCCCCTGAAGTTGGCGGTGAAGCCGATGACCGTGCGGCCGGCTTCGGGTGTGGGCAGGGTGTTGCGCGGCGTCGTCCACGTGATGGTCGGGTTGCCGAGCGCGTCGTCGTAGACGTAGGTGACATCGACCGAGGTCGCGCCCGTTGGCCAGAACACCGAGCCCTGGTTGATGGCGACGAAGTCGAAACCCTGATCAGCGAAGGAGGCGGTGCCCGTTCGGGGTTCGGTGATCGCCAGTTCAGAGAAGGTGAAGTCGCCGCCGTTGCTCGCGCCCAGCGTTGCGGTGATGTTCTCTCCGCCGAGCACGTCGTGCTTGCTGAAGGTCTTGGTCGCGACCGGGCTCAGTGCCGCGGGCGTGATCGTGAAGGGGGCGTTGGCCGAGACGATCGTGCCGAGGGTTGTTGCCTTGGTGGCCTGAGAGCTCGCGATGTTGAGGCCGTTGAAGGGGGCGGGCAGGGTCTCGACCGAGGCGTTTGCCTTCGTGTTGATAGTGACGGATCCGGTCGCGCCCTTGGCGATGTCGACATTGGCCGCGTTGTTCGAGAAGGTGAAGCGCAGACCCTTGATGACGCCGGCGGGCAGCGTCGGCGTCGTGCCAGACTGCACGGAGCCGTTCACCCACGCGGTGCCGGTGTATCGGTCGATGCGAACGCGGTTGGCGCCGGTCGGGTAGCTGACCGTGACGCCCGTCGGTGTGAGGTAGTCGTAGGCGTTCGTCGGCAGCGCTGCCTCGGCAGGGTCCGAGATGATCAGGGTGTCGACGACGGCATTCGAGGTGTTGGTCGCGCTGAGGTTGAAGGCCACCGGCGCGTCTGTAAAACCGACAATGGCGTTCGGTGTGACGGTCTTCGAGATCGTCGACGAGACGACAAGGGGCGCGATGATTCCGACGGGCGCTGACGCCTGGTTGTTGCTGTCAGGGTTGTCGACCGTTGCGTAGGCGGTGTTGGTGACCGTGGTGCCGTCGAAGGAGGCATCAACATTGCCGACGACGTGGCCGATCGCCTGGAACGAGACGCTTTCGCCAGCGACGAGGCCGACTCCACCCTCATCGAGAGGGTTCGTGAACGTCAGGGTGAAGCCGTTGGCGGCAGTGCCGATCGTGTAACTCGAGTTCGTGTTGACGGAGTCGAAGACCAGCGGCGCAGGAAAGGAGTCGGTGAGCGTGAGGTTGACGCAGTCCGACTGCGTTGACGAGCAGGTGATCGTGAAGTCGAAGTTGACTGACTCATTAGCTCCCGCGGTGCCATCGATGGGGGCCGAGGTGGTCTTCGCCAGGTCGATGACAACGGGCACCAGGTCGTCGGCCATAGCTGGCACGACAGCGAAGAACGGGGAGACGAGAATGAGGGCGACGCCAGCGGCAACTAGCGCACGGGCGCGCTTCGTCGCCTCGAACACGCCACCAGACTTGGGTGACGTGCGGACAGCACGGCGCAGCGAAAACATGAGGGACCTCGGGTATGACCTCGCCGCCGGGTGTCAGGCATTCTTAGGCCGCTAGGGAGCCCAATGCGAAGATATTTCACTCAATATATGCATGGTGATCCATGCAGGTGAATAGGTCGGAATGCCCCAGAGAAGGGGCACACGACGCGGTTTACCCCCGATCGAGGGGAACTACCCTTGGGGCATGCCAGCACTCGATGTCGCCGATTGGCGTCGCCAGGTCTTCGCCCTCTATGCGGCCGCGCGGGAGGCCTCCGATCTGCATGCCGCTCACGATCTGTGGCGGCGCGGTCGTGACCGGCTGTTCGCGTCGCACCCGTCGAGTCCGCTGCTTCCCGCTGACCTCGCCGCGTTCAGCGGGCTGCCGGTGCGCCCCTACGACCCCGACTGGCGCTTCACGGCTCCGCTTCTGGCCGCAGAGCCCACCCGCCTCGAGGTCGAGACCGGCACCGATGGCGTGGTGCCCTTCGAGCGCATCGGTTTCGTCAGCATCCCCTCGATTGGAACGCTGGATGTCTGGAGGCTCGCCTCGTACGGCGGCGGCATCTTCATCCCGGTGAAGGATGCGCTGGCCGGGGTGCCCGGAGGTACCTACGGTGGCGGGCGTTACCTCATCGATACCGTCAAGGGGGCGGATCTCGGCGGTGACTCGTCGTCTCTCGTTCTCGACTTCAACTTTGCGTACAACCCCTCGTGCGCGTACGACCCGGCATGGGCCTGCCCGCTCGCGCCGGTCGGCAACGTCGTGGACGTCGAGATTCCCGTCGGCGAGAGGTACTCGGGCGCCCACTGAGAGAGGTGCGCCGAGTTCCCCCTCCCGATTGGCCCGAAGGGGAGTTTGACGCACCTCAGTGACGCAAACACCCCGTCTGCTAGGCTTGAACCACTTGCAGCCCACGTCTGGTCTGCCTGCGTCGTTGAACGCTTCCTCTTCTCGCTCATATCAAAGGGCTCGTAGATACTTTCGCGGCGATCGAGCGCGGTTCTCCGCTCTCGCCACTCACACCCGCATAGCACCGGGTGCTTTAAGCATGAAAGAAACACCCATGTCTGAAATCACGTCAACCTTCGGCGCGCTCGGCGTGCCCGCTCCCCTCGTCGCTGTGCTTGAAGCACAGGGCAAGACGGAGGCCTTTCCCATTCAGGTCGACACCCTGCCCGACACCATGAACGGGCGCGATGTGCTCGGCCGCGGTAAGACCGGCTCCGGCAAGACCCTCGCCTTCTCGATCCCGATGGTCGCGCGCCTCGGCGGCAAGCTCGCCGGTGGACAGCGCCGCGCCGGTCGTCCGCTCGCCCTCGTGCTTGCTCCGACCCGCGAGCTCGCCACCCAGATCACGGCTGTTATCGACCCGCTCGCCGCGGCCTACGGACTGAAGACGACCACCATCTTCGGCGGCGTCAGCCAGCAGCGCCAGGTTGCCGCGCTCAAGGCCGGTGTCGACATTGTCGTCGCCTGCCCCGGTCGCCTCGAGGACCTCATGAAGCAGGGCTTCGTGCAGCTCGACGCGATCGAGATCACCGTGCTCGACGAGGCCGACCACATGGCCGACCTCGGCTTCCTGCCGGTGGTCACCCGCATCATGGACAAGACTCCCCAGACCGGACAGCGCCTGCTGTTCAGCGCGACGCTGGACAACGGTGTCGACAAGCTGGTGCGGCGCTACCTCCACAATGAGGTGCTGCACTCCGTTGACGAGGCGACGTCGCACGTGTCGGCGATGACGCACCACGTCTTCGAGGTCGACGGCGTTGACGCCAAGAACGAGCTCATCAAGAAGCTCGCCTCTGGTACTGGCCGCCGCATCCTGTTCATGCGCACCAAGCACCACGCCAAGAAGCTGGCAAAGCAGCTGACGGATGCCGGAATCCCTTCCGTCGACCTGCACGGCAACCTCAGCCAGGTGGCCCGCGACCGCAACCTCGCCGCCTTCGCCGCCGGCACGTCACGCGTGCTCGTCGCGACCGACGTCGCCGCTCGCGGTGTGCACGTCGATGACATCGAGCTCGTCATTCACGTTGACCCGCCGGCCGAGCACAAGGCATACCTGCACCGCTCCGGTCGCACTGCGCGCGCTGGCAAGGAGGGCGAGGTCGTCACGATCGTGCTGCCCACCCAGCGCAAGGACACCGCTGACCTGCTGCGCAAGGCCGCGATCACCGTCACGCCCCAGCGCGTCACCGCCGCCTCGGAGGCCGTCACGGCCCTCGTCGGCCAGGTCGCCGAGTACGTGAAGCCCGCGCCTCGCGTCGAGGTGCAGCAGCAGGGCGGCGGCGGCGGACGCAGCAACGGAGCCAACGCCCAGCGCAAGCGCGCCAACCGCGATGGCCAGCCGGCCCGCACCGACCGCAGTGGTCGCCCCGCGCGCTCGAGCGAGGGTCGCCCCGCACAGAGCTCGAGCAGCCGTCCGGCAGCGAACACCGGTGGAGGCCGCGCGGCCGTCACCGGCGAGCGCCGGGCAGCCCAGCCGGCTCGCGCCGAGCAGGCTCCGAGCCGGGG
>Ga0247732_10000334_pt1 | contig 24915 bp, 24 predicted proteins | sample UWRJL163409C2_FD_180940 | JGI IMG/M metagenome (GOLD analysis project Ga0247732, IMG submission 180940) | Plant litter microbial communities from Arlington Agricultural Research Station in Wisconsin, United States - UWRJ-L163-409C-2 | ecosystem: Environmental > Terrestrial > Plant litter >...
GTGACAACAACGCGAAGTACCTGACGACTGTAGATGTGAGTTTCGGGCAGCGATCCAAAGCCGCCCAGGATGAACACGAGGCCAGATGCTCGAGTGGGCCAGAGACGCCGTCACCGACGCCGAGCTCCGTCGAAGATCAGTCAGAAACAGCACGGTCTGCGACGGCAAGTCCCACGACCATGTCCCCAGCCGAGATCAACGCGTCGTCGGACTCCGGAGATGAACACGAAGTGAAGCCCCTGTACATAATTGCGGCATTTGCCATCGTGGTGATCGGGTTCATCGTAATAGCTGTCAGGCGATTCAAACGAGGCCGCCTGGACGTTGACGGGGAGGGTCACATCCTCAACAAGCCGATCAGGAACAGCACTACCTGGGGTGACGGCTCGACCGGTTCCGACTCCAGGTCTGCGAACAACGAAGGGTCCAACAATGAGTAAAAAAACTTATCACCGATCACTTCGCGCGACCATCGGCATGTCCAGCATCGCAATCGCGTCGCTCGCGTTGACTTCGTGCTCTCCCCCAACGACGGAGCCCACTTCGTCGGCCGGAGCTCCCTCAACAGCAGTGACGCCTTCGGCTGATCCTGATACCGACTGGGTGGAGCAGGATAAGCCCCGAATCCCGGACAGCGTGGAGGTCAAAACTCAGGCCTTCAAGATGTGGGCCCCGGGCCGCCCGCCGTACGATGACCAGCTTCAGCATGCCTACCGCCAGACTGACCCGGTCGCCAACAATTACATAAGCGAACTCGTCTTGGCAGACGACGGCATGATCGACATCGCGTTCGTATTCGAAGGCCAGGATCTCATTCGCCGCGTCGTGGGTGCATACGTAACCGATGACAAGGACTCCACCAAGGCGAAGGTTCCGATGACGTGCTCGCTTGCTGACCCCTCGGGGCCACAGCAGTTTGTCTGCACCGCGCAATTCTCGGTTCCAGGCAACCTTGGTGGGACCTTCTACGGTGTTCTCGAAACCGAGCCGTCCAGCCCGCCCGACTCTTCGTACGGCGAGCTCCGGACGGTCGGCTCGGTCACAGTCTCACCTTTCGGATCGAATGGCGACCTATGCGCCGAGGTAGACGGCGAGACCCACTGCAACAGTCTTCCCGCCACTGGATAGCTCGGAGTCGACCTGCAGGAACGGCGTGGCTCGAAGATCACTCGGGCCACGCCATTTTTGCGGGCTATCACCTGAGCGCCTCAGCGTCTCTCTAAGCGATCGAGGACTTCTCGCGAACTAGCGCTCGTCGAACGACAGGAATGCGCTCAGTCGATCACCCAGGCGCCGATACGGGCAACTTGATGATCTTCGTCGAATCGCTACCTCGCGAGAGAGACACCGGGCCGGGGTCAGCGGGGGCATCATGGTCTCCCGCGAGGCAGCTTCCTTGAGATCGCCCGCCACCCAAATGCAGATGCCGGCTGAACGCGATATCGAGATCGAGCTTAGATCCGGATTCGAGCACGGCATTCGACCGTGCGATTTGAAAGAGCCCCCTCGTCTATCTGAGGGGGCCCTTCTGCCATCTCGGAGTTGACCAAGTCCGAGGCGGCGCCGAGGGTTCAGTCCTCGGAGTCTGTCGAACTCAGAAGTCAACCCACCGGGCTTGTGCAGCCAGTAGTTCTGGATCGCCGGTGACCCGAGCGACACAATCGACCGCGTAGGCATCGCAGGCGACTGAGCCAAGCACCGTGTCGGAACTCACCGTGATGCGACCAGCGGCGTCTGTGGTTGCCAGGACGTAGTGGGTCCGAGCCGCGTTGACCAGATAGCTGACGGAAGTCCCGATGGAGAACGTCACGTCCCAGCCCTCTATGGACCGATCCGTGAACGCTTCGAGCGACGGAGCATAGAGCCCGTCCAAACTTTGCGAGACCGATTGAAGCTGCTGGACGTTTCTGGCATTTGCAGCGGCAGGCACCACCTGAGCCGAAGCAAGTAGCGGTCGACCAACCACCACGAGAGCGACAAGACACAACACAACGGCGACGAGTCGTATACGTGCCCTGTGCGTCCTGGATGCGCTCGCCATAGTCGTTACCTTTCGTCGTCCCTACGTGCTACTATTCAATTCTAACATGAATAGTTACACAAGGCTAGAGCCTCGATAATTCGGCAGCTAGGCCTAACTCCAGGACCCCTCATAGTCACCAAGAAGACCGTCGACGTCCATTACCCGAACCAGAGTGGCGCGCTTGCTGTGCGTATTGGGGTTGCGGACTACCGCGTGCCAGTTAGCGTCCGGATGAGCCTTGATTGCCGCGTAGATATTTGCGCGTTGCTTTCCCGTAGCCCGCGCAGCTTCCGCAACGCTCATCCCTGGCGCCGGTGGTCTATCGGTCGACTCGCCTGCATCCTGCGCGCCCCTTCCGATCGCAGGAGCAGTGCCGCCGTATCTACTCCAGGCCGCGTCAGTCGACATACCCAGCCGGGCACCAATTGCGACGAAGCTGTTGACCTTTTGTCCTTTTTCCGTGCCGCGAAGCCCCTCTATAAGATCAACCTCCGCTGCTCGCAGCGCTGTTGGGAGTTGCAGCTCACGCATGATGGCAACTCGCTCGAACGCAAGATCATCACCGCGGACTTCCGGAGCCGACTTCTCTTTCTGACGAGCACTCAGCCTCCGTCGCGCCAAGCCGGTAATAGCCTCGTCAATCTCGGGGGGCAGCCCATTCATACATTCCTCAATTCACACACATGTCACTCAGAACGAGGAGGAGCCAAGTCACCCGCGGATTCAGATCCTTTGTGCAGAAGAACTCTTCCAAGTCGAACTATTCGTATAAGTCAAGAATAGTTCCGAGTCGCGCTGTGACGTGAGCTTCCTCGTACAGGACCATCTGCATCACTCACTGCAGAGGAAGCAGATCCCCCACGAAGGCCTCTTGATGGGATACCTCCTCAGGTATCCCATCCGCACATACCCCTCCGCCTTCTCCCACAACCTCGTCCAGGTGTAGCCGTTACTGACGAGGTCTCCGATGGAACGGAGCCGGGGAAACCAAGAGTGTGACGAACGCCACCTATCCGAACGCGCACAATCTGACAACGGCACTTCGCCGTGACGCTACCTCTCGGACCTCAGATAGATGCTCCGCGCCAAACGGATCGCCCTCAGCAGGTAGGCCCGAACCGCAAGTCATTCGATCTGAGCCCTCTTCGTGGTGACCCCGGTCATGGACAGACAACCAGAAGTCGCTGATTCAACGAGCCCATTCGAACAACCACCCTCTCAGTGGCCGGAGTCGCTGAGTCATAGAGCAAGCGACGAACAAGTCGGATCAGCAGGGTTCGGCGCCCGTCCAAGAAGCCCCGTGCCATCAGGTTTTTCGCTTCTTTCTAATAGCTATTCGTCTCTAATAGGGAATCTCCTCCGTCCCCGATTCCCTATTAGAAAATAGCTATTAGAAAGCGAGAAACCATGACTACTACATCTGACGCGGCACCGACTAAGCAGCTACACATTGACCTCGCTCTGTATGACCAGCAACTCGGCTCCCTGCTGTGGTCCTCCCTGGGTTCGCCATCAGAGGTACTGCTCGCTGTCATGACCGGGGCCATCAAGCAGGACCTGCCAAGGACTGAAGTCCGTGTCTGGCTGAGCCGCCGTGTGGAACGGAACTCATCTGGATCCCGAGAAGCACTCACGGAGGACGCCATCATCAGTCAGGCGCCAGATCGGCAGCGTCCGAACCTCTCGAGTGAACGGATCCGCTCCATCGGAGACCTGGTCAGTAACGGCTACACCTGGACGAGGTTGTGGGAGAAGGCGGAGGGGTATGTGCTCAGTCCTACTTCGGAGTCGAGCGTCGCGAGCTCGGTCGTTCGCGCTCTCTACGCACGGCTACTACTTCCGCTCCCCCACGGTGACGACCTGGGCTACAAACGGAACCTCAACACGCGCGTTGCATTGGCTGCCATGGTCACAGAAATGGTCCGGAGCGGCCGGAACTGGAATTCGGTCGTCTTCACTCAGCCGCGGCTCGCCATGCTCGTTGGGTGGAGCATTACGACAGCAAACGTTAACATGCGCGTCCTCTGCGAACTCGGAATCCTCAAGCGTCTACGGAGTTGGGGGGTGTACCGCGTTGTCGCTCTAACGAAAGATGAAGAGAATCTGATCAGAGACTTCGAGGACAGCATCGACTCATTTCAGGGGGATGAACCAGACGCTCTGGCGACAGTCATTCGGAGCGTGACGCACCCTTCGTGGGGATACAGCAACACGGTTCAACACGGGCATTGGGCCAAGCTGCTCCTAGACATCGCGGGCGTCCCGGTAGCAACTTGGAGGATGAGACCAGCCATCGAACGCGAGCTATCGGGAGTTCTTCATGAGGAGCACTTGATCGAGGCGACTGTAGTCCGCTACCTCGATCGCATCCTCGCCGAGATCGCTGATAGCGGTCCGGCGGGCTCCACAGCGCGCGAGGCCTACATGGCAGCCGAAGCACGTTGGGGGATTGCCGCAACCTTGAGTAAGACACGAGTCACCGGACTAAAAGAGGACAAACGACAAGCCTTCCAAGAACAGAAGCTATTGCGAGCAGCGATGCCATCCACGGGCTCGCAGCGGAAAGCAAGACGTCGATCCGATGACCTGGAGGACGAAGCTTCGGGGGCGCTATCGAGCGCCGAGGAAATTCACGTAAACGTCGACACAACGGCTCTCCAGTCAGACCTCGTCGAAGACATCATGCGCGTTGGACCGATACCCCGTCCGTCACATCTCGGCGTCGACGAAGCGGAACAGACACGCCTCTACACGGCGACTCGCGTCTGGGCGCACGACCAACGCCTTCTGGTCCTAGGCAGCGAGGAGTTCGACCAGTTCGATTTCCAGCAAGCGGGCAACGAGCTGACCAGACTCCTTACGGCCGCGCAGTACGGCCGGAAAACGTGCGCGAGCATCGTCCGCTTCATTCTTCAGGGCATTCCCCTGCCCGACTGAGAACAGGCGAGTGCGCGTGCGAACTACTTACGTCTTGAGTGCATCAACGAGGCAAGCACCGTGTCGGTTCCGCCGAGCCGCGGGGGGCGATATGCCTCCCAAATCCAGCTAAGAACTCCTGCGCCCGCAGTCACGCCAGCAATCACAACTGGACTACCCTTCGTGGCGATTTCACCAACGACAGCGGCGCCCGTGGTCAGCACCAAGGCACGGGAGTTTTCCTTGATCTTGGACAGGAACTGCGACTGCGTCGAGCGAGTTTCCAGCCGGCGAATCTGCGGCTGCAATGTATCGGCAACCCGTTCACGAAGTGTGGGAATATCATCGTCGGCGGAGTCGCGGCTTAGGGCCGAAAGCTGATGCCTCCATTCCTCGAACGCATCCTCGTCAGCACGCATCTTGACCAAATCCCCGATCTCGATCTTGAGACCCGGGACTGCGAGCTCAGCAACTTCCTCCAGAAGGCGTGCGGGATAGCGACGGCCTGCGTACGTCAACGGAACGCTCGCTGCCTTGGCACGCAGAAGGGCGAGATCTGCCTCAGTCGTCGGTGCGTACCTGGCGCCTACCGAATCTGCAAAACAAAGCGTTTTGGCAAGATAGAAGAACTCATGCTGAACCGTCCAAGCCTCATCACGACGGTCGACGGGTTCGCCGAGCCCTATCCGCATTCCCCGAAGGTTGTCCCAAATTTGGAGCTTCTCATCCGCCGGAGAATTATCGTAAGCATGTGCCGCCTCCTGCATGGAGGGACTCCTCACGTCATGCCTAACGGACACCTCGAGAGAGCGCTTGCGAGCAATCTGGGACGGCCACTGACTTCGCGTTTGCAGAACACCAGATCGAATCAGCGGGGCCGCAGCAACAAGATCACCAATGATTGACGCGAGTTGCCCCTTAGCCTCCTTCGGCTGTTCAGGGAAGCGTGAATAGCTACTGGTGCCACCCCACACCTCTGCGCCACCGAACACCGCCATGTTGCCCGACCTGGTTCGAATCGGTCGGAGCTTCGCAAGCCGAGCGAAGTCATCGAAGAAAAACTCGGCCAGCGGGTCGTGCACAAGCAGACGCGGGTAGTAGAGCAGCGCGATATTCCGATCACGCTCTAGCGCGGCATTCATTCCGTACGCACCGAACCATCCACCTACGTACGTCGTGTCTGGTAGCACCGGCGTTGCGGCCTGCGAATCCCCAAACTCTGTCGCCCGTTCACCAAGCTCGGCTACTTGCGCGTCAGTCAGACCGAGAATTTGACCTTCGCTAGGCAAGACGCCGAAGAAGTTTTCAAGGAGGTCAATGACCGTCGGACCCATGGGACCTCTTCTCTCAGATTCTGAGCGTGCCGATCGGAGCGTACTGAACCATCTAACGCGCCATGAGCACGGTGCTCGCCATAACCTAGTTCGCCACGGCTATGTCAAACATCATGGCCTTCGTTTAATCGATGATTGCCGACCGACTCGTCTTGAACTATTGAATTGATAACTCGACGCATCATTGGTTAGCCGGAGAACATATTCTTCAGCCCTGTTGTGCCGACGGTTCGTCTTTTGGATTGTCCCGACTCTTGATCAATCTCCGCGCAGTAATGATGCCAATCTCAAAAAGAACTATCAATCCGATCAGGCTGCCAAGTGACCACCAGGACCATTCAGTCGTCGAATCAGTGAAGGCCCGCGCTAGAAGTGGTATGCCCCCGATACCGACAACAAAGAGGACAGCGACGGAGACAAAGATCGTCGTGTTGCCCACCGTTTCGTCATGCACGTCCGTGCGTGCTCGACGCCCGAATGAGAAGTACACAAAAAGGAACGCAGCCACTACCACCAACCCCGCCCCCAGCAAAGGCTCTCTGTTGATCAAAATCGCACCCGCTGCTCCGGCACCGGCCGAGACCAGGGAAATCAGATCTGCCCATGTTGGGGTTCGGTTATGGCTAGAGAAGAAGTAGGCCGAGACGGACGCTAAAACTGCGGCAAAAGGGACAAAGACTACTAGTCCGGCTTCGCGATCAGGCTGCTCCCAAACTTTGTAATAAATCAAGAGGCTGGAAACTACCAAGAAGACGGAGAGGACAGCCGCTATCGACCCCACCACGCACTCCGATCGTGCGATCTTACGTTTGCTTCCGTTAGTGTTCACAACCGCAACGATACAAGCGACCTCCGGTCGCAACCGCGATGATCTAAGAATCATCTCCGCAAGTCTCTGTCGACATTGAGGGTCGTTAGTTCAAGCGGATGAGTAGATGATGACGAGCTCTAAATTCGACACGACGCCACAGATTGCAGTGTCGGAGGGTCCCTCTTAGGTTCGAACATACGTTCTAGCAAAGGGGTCCCATGTCCACGATCATCAACGTATCAACGACGACAAACGGCGTCCCCGCCAAAATCCTCTGGGACGACCAAGCGTTCGTCGTCACCCGGAAACCCCGACCCTGGGTTGACCGCAATGCTTGGTGGCTTGCCGCGTCCCGAGCGCCTTCGGGCCACTCCGCGGGCCTCCTCGAGCGGCTTGTGTACCGGCTCCAGATTAGTGATGAGGCTGGGCGCACGAAGACAGTCGATGTGTCAATGAACGCTTCTGGGTGGGTCGTCGATGAGTTGCTCGGCCAGTGACGTTCACGCACCTGCATGTCGCGTCCTTCTTCTCCGTCCATCACGGAACGCGCAGTCCCGTTTCATGCCCGACTCCCACGGGTCACCGTCACCGATCCGCGGAAACCGGGGAAGCATGTCCGGCCCTCAGTGCACGCCCGATTTCGCCGGTGAAGAGAACGCCTATGAAGAGCCAGTAACAGATGACTGGCGGCTAGTCCTCGAGTACCTGATTGAAGACGCGTGATGCAGCGATTTGGTCAATCTGTGCATGCAACGCAAATTGCATCGGCGGCGTAAAGCACCATCCTCTCCGCTCCAGGACTTCCCACTTCATACATGGACCGAGTCTTTCGCTCTCTTGGCTCGCTTAGGCGGCAGTAGGAGCCCTTGATATGAGTTACGTACGATGCCAACAATGCCTTTTGCTCAAAGGTGGGCGGGTGATAGCCACCCCAGAATTCGCCCGCTCCGTACGCGCAAGCTAATGCGTTGGCGAACTGCTCACTCTCGTGGGTTCCATGAGGGGCGAAGTGTCCCTCGTAAAGATCGTCGTAGACCGTGTGTTGCAGTATGTGTGCAACTTCGTGGTAGACGAGATAGAGAGCAGCGCGTCCGACCAGATCGTAGCCGTTGGGTTCGGGCTTCCGCCAGGGGGCTATGAGTGCGACGAAGTCATTGAAATAAGACTCGCGCAGCCAGATCATTCCTCGCTTTCGGCCATCGGCCCCGGTAATTGTTCTTGATGCTCCAGCGACGCGAATTCCATCGATCAGGGGCGGTTCCCTCACATACAGGACGAACGGGATATCCCCCAGTAGGTACTTGATGTGTGAGCGCACCACAGCTTTTTCTTTCGGCGACACTGCCATGTTTTCCCCTTCGATTCGATCTCTTACTTCGACGTTACGAGGCGTGCGAACGCCGTCATCGAAATAGGAAATCGCTCGAAAGAGGAGGCCTAATTCCTACTGTCGCGCGCTGATCAGGTACACCCGCTCTCCTTGCACCAATGCCCCCGCGGCCGTACCTGCGGTGTGATCGTCGATCCAGATCCGGCTGTGCTCCTTCGTGGACGGGTGCCACTGATTCCGCCAGTGTCCACGCACGCTCCACCTACCCGTGCGCACGCCGCTCCCGCTTCCGCGCTCCGCCATCCCAAGTACCGAACGTGACGCGTAGATCAGCTGGGTGTCGGTATTGGCCTCCCTCTCGGGTCGTTCTGTTGGGATCTCCCGCTGCTCGGTCTCGCCCTCGGAAGACGTCGACGGCCGCCGCTCGGGCAGAGACGCCCAAATCGACAGCAGCAGTCGTACCGTGCCGTTCTGAGCCTGGTACCCACCGGCCGTGCGAACCAGGTCGGTCTGTCTCATCTGCACCGGCCGAAGTCGGCTCATCTCTCGCTCCCCCTTGATCTGCAGGGCGAGTGTCGCCACACGCACCACGTCATCCACGCTCGCCCAGGCGATCAAAGTAGGGGTATCGCCATTGGTATCCGGGCGAACGACCATCACAACCCCGGCTGGGCCGGGCAGGTCATCTTCTTGGAAGAACTTCTCTCGTCCGCCTATCGCGCGCTCGATCACTGGGAACGACTTCGCCGCGACGTAGAAGAACAGCCGCTGTTTCGCTGCTGCAGCCATGACTTCATAGACAGGTGCGCCCTCGGCCGGATCCCGCAGCAAGATGTCGATGAGTTGCGGCAGCCTCCTAGGAAGCGCGCCCATCAGACCGGCAGCTTCCAACCCACCGGCGCCCTCGAGCGAAGGGAAGACCGGATACACAACTTCCCCACCGAGCAACAGCTCACGGAGTCGGCGTGCGACCGGGGGCTCGACGGAGCTGCTCGGTCCCTTGACGTACAGACCCATCGATTTCAGCGCACGCAGCGCTACCTTGGCATCGATCCCGAGATCGCTAGCAATCTCGTGAACGCGCGGCTTCCTTGCCATGTCTCCCCAATTCGACGTGATCCTGAGTGTGACATACGCCGCGATAGTCATCGACTATGCTGCTGCAACCCATCCCGCAGAAGGCGCTAATCCAGGGACTCTTCTATGATCGGCAACGTGCCCTCGAGAATATTCCAACGTACAGATACGCGATACATAGCGGCAGCTCTAGCCGACAACACCACCCATTCAGGGATCGGTACATTCGAGTTGTCGCTGGGTGAATTCGAGAGCACTGGCAATAAAGGCGAACGGGCCAACCAGATCGTGAGTGAGATTTTTAGGCGACCGGATACCGACGCTCTTATGCTTGCGCTTCTGAACTATCTCTTTGTGGAAAACCCTTACGCAATTACTTCTGAGCAGAACACTTCGTACCGGAATCTTCTGACGAAGGTGCTGAATCCCCGCAAGGTCGTCCTCACTGACAACGGGTACGCGCTTCCGGACGGCCAGGACGTTGACTCATTTACGAGCGAGTCATCTACTCACAGCGGCGAAACTCCTGCTCCTACTCGTCCGAAGCCGATCAGCAACGTCCTTACCTCATGGACCCCGGCAACCAGTCGGGATGCAGCTCGTGACCGCAAGAAGATATTTGTCGTACATGGTCGAGATTCGCGGCCAGTCGAAGTGCTCGCTAAATACTTGCAGTTCCTTCATTTGGAAATGATGACCTGGTCTGCTGCGGTCGATCTTGCCGAGGGTACGCAACCTCACACGTATGACATCGTCAAGGCGGGCATCGACAATGCTGCCGCCGTCATCGTAATTTTCTCCCCCGATGATGTTGCGCACATCAAAGATGCGTTTTCGGCCGACGGTGACCCCGATAGAACTCCTACGGGCCAAGCACGTCCGAATGTTTTGCTGGAAGCCGGTATGGCGTTCGCTCTTGCTCGGGAAAAAACCATATTCCTTCAGAGCGCGCAAACGCGCCCAATTTCTGACATCGCTGGTTTCAACTGGGTCAAGCTCAACGGAGTCTGGGACAGCCGGAACGACCTCAAGAACCGACTCGTAAAAGCGGGTGCTGACGTCCGCCAAGGCAATTTCGACTTGATGGACGCTCTCGCTGGACCGTTCTACGTAACTCCGTAGAGACCTCTTCGAGGACGGCACCCGGTTCGAAGCGTCCTGTGGGTTTCATCCGTCCTTGGCGGTGTTCTGTAAGCACTTCGTGTCGTCTGCAATCGAGCCAGCGGCCCTCTTTGCGGATGGTTCGTGACCGCTGGTAAAGGGTGGCCCGAGACACGCCCAGATCGCGAGCGACCTAGGCGGCTGGAGTCAAGACGCTAAATCGTGTCGCAGATAAGGCACCCTTGCGGGCAATTAAATCGGGCGGGGTATACGGGCATCCCAGCAACGACGCGGGCGCAGCAACGATATTCGAGTTGAAGTGCCCGTTTGCGGACCGTCTTACGGGCAGTAACGACCGGCCATTCCTGGATGGCTACCACACCGTTTCCGGGCCGGTTCATCCAACTGAGGCTGATTTTTCTCGAAGGTGTAAGACTGAGCCATGGCCCGACCTCAGAGAACACTGCTTTGGACGGCAGCAACCATCGCAGTACTACTTCTTGGCGGCTGTACCTCTGCGCCGACTCAGCCGACGGTGTCGCCCACAGCACCACCCTCGCGAGTCGAAGCTGATGTCGACCCAGCTGCGTCCGCCGTTCCCACCGATGGAGACGAGAATGTCGTTCTCCAATGGGAGTACCTACCCGGCGCCGAGTCGACGGACCCGATCGTTGATGTCGCGCAGAAGACCACTGCGCTGAGACTGCTCGCCCAGGGCTCCCCGGCTTGGAACGACGCCGGCCGCATCGACGAACTGAGCAGGGCGCTAACCGATCACTCCGATGAGAGCGTCTCGAGCGCCGACGCGCAAAGGTGGGTGGTGCAGAACAAACCGAAACTTCTCTACCCGGTGCGTTTGCTCGTACACGCTCCGCAAACAGACGGCGACAAGGCCACAGTTTTCGTCTGCATGGATTTCTCCACATTCAACCAAGAGGAGCCGGTACCTAAGTCGGGTTCCCCGATCACGAGAATCGACCTCGCCGTCATCGACGGTTACTGGAAGACCACTTCATACAACCAGAACACCGCGGACTGGACGCTCGAAGACTACAAGCCCTGTGAAGACTTCTAGACCGGAATCGACCATGGGTAGCCGGCCGTAGTTTCGCCAGAAGTCTTCTGCAGCTGAGCGTCGACCTACGCTCCAACTCGTGGTGCCCGCTGACGGATCGCCTTACGGGCGGCTCTGGCGCACCAGAACTGGTTAGTACCGTCCCGAGCGATACCGCTGATCCGAGCTCGCGTCGCTAGTCACGCGCGCCTTGGTCTAGCTTCTCCAGTTGGCGAGCGGGTATGCGCCGTGTTCCCGCTTGAACTCGAGGAGCCAGCGAGACTCGACGACGCCTGACGCTTCGGTGGGCGTCTCCTTCCAAGCGGCGATCAGTTTGCGCGCATCGTTGAGCTGCCACAGCGCCCGGCCTCCTGTATGGCTCGAGGACTGCGTGCTGAACACCCCGAGACGATCGCGGAGACCTCCAGCGCCGTCGGTGCTACCGATGTAGACGATCTCGTGTCCACGAGTAACCTTCTTCTCGAGCCGCTCGATCGGGTACGGCTCCCGCCTCGTGATCGGATTCGTTGCCAGGAACACGGGTGCGCTCCTCGCCTCCCGAAGAACCACGTACATGCCACGACGGGGCGGAAGCAGCGACACATCGAGCCCGATCAGCGGGATGAAGCCCTCGAACTCGAACTCCTCGAGACCTGGTCGATCCCATGATGCGGGAAACGAGAATGTCATCCGGGTAGTCCGATCTCGACGTCCCGTATGTCTTCGAGGGCTATGCGGTCATCACACCCAGCACTGAAACGTAGGCGATAATCGAACCTTTCCCAGTTGATTCGCTTCTCGCTCCGACACTTGATGCGGTCCCCATCCGCCGTCGTTATCGTGATGACGAAGCTCGGGCTGGACGAGTCTGGGGTCATATCGACGATGACGTTGGTGTAAACGGTTGTGCTTTCGACGATCACAGTGGGAAGGACAGTCCAATGTCCGCCGAACTCTTCATCGCCGCTGAGCGTCCCATGAAGCGTCTCGCGAGCCGTGTCAAAAGTCGCCTCAGCCCTGTCGTTCGCTTCACCGGCGATCGCGCCGTAGATGAAGAACGCCGGCACCGTGATGACCACAGTTAGTACTGCCCCGAGCCGGTATGGCCGTACATCTGCTCCGGAGTGCCTGTGGTTGTAGCCGCGCCACAGCAGTTGGAGTGCCGCAAGCGACAGGAACGTGAGCGTGAAGAAGGCTGCCCAGATACGGCCGCTGTTCTCCGTGGCCGCCGATGCGGCCCAGACCACAGCGGAGATAACGAACAACACTGCGGTGACGACGATCCCCATGAGGTCAACCTACGGCACGCCTGCAGATCGATCGTGGACGGCGAGATCTAACCAACCTTTGCCGCACGTCTCCAATGCAGCTAGACGTCGATGAGGTAGCCGCTGTTGCCCGTTGAGGGATCGTCTAGCGTGCGCTCTCGTCTGTCCTAGATCGGTCTGATGGCAAGTCGACCCACATAGTGGGATCGTCTATTCATGCCAAAGGATGACGATCAACTCGACTATCTAGTCGCGGAGTACAACCGTCTTGCGGACCGCTACGATTCCCACGCAGACAGGCTCGTGTGCTTGGCGTTACACGACGGGTGGAACGACAACTTGGCGGGCAATTTCTGGGATCTTCGGCACCAAGCCGCAACCCATCGGACACTAGCCCAAGGAGTGCAAGACCTCCGCCCCTAAAGTTGTCGCGCCCATCCCTCTCGACACGCCGGGTCAGGTTGAAGTGTCGGTGGTCCCCGTCTAGGTTTCGAACATACATTCGAAAACTAGAGGCGGTGTGATGATGTCGGTCAGCGTAGCAACAACCCCAGACGGCGTACCGACACGTCTGGAATGGGATGGGCGATCGTTCGATGTCGCGCGGAAGCCGTTGCCGTGGGTCGACCGGTCGGCGTGGTGGTCGACCGCCACGCGTGCGCCGCGCGGCGCCGGGGATGGTCTGCTCGAGCACCTGGTGTATCGACTCACTATCCGAGATCAGGCCGGGCACCTGGTCGTTGTCGACGCCGCCCGTCTCAAGGCTGGCTGGACAGTGTCTGAGGTGTTGAACTAGTGACATTCACACACCTGCACGTCTCGTCAGCGTTCTCGGTACATCACGGCACCAGAAGCCCGGCCGAACTCGTGACCATGGCGGCAGACCTTGGCGCGGCCGCGGCCGCGATCACCGATCGTGACGGCCTTTACGGGGCCGTCAGACATATCCGGCAATGCATCGAGTCAGCCGTCTCCCCCATCGTTGGTGTCGAGCTGCAATTGGACGATGCGACCCCAGAGAACGGCCCGTCAAGCGTCACGGTTCTGGCCCACGGACAGAACGACGGTGCCGGATGGGCTGGCCTGTCGCGGTTGATCAGCGCGGCGCACTCCCCCAAACGCGGCCGCCGCGTCGTATCGGGGACGGCCAACCGGGCTGCTGCTGTTCCGGCGAAGCGGCTGCCCGCGTTCGTGTTCTCGGACGGAGCCCCGGTCGCGACGGTGCTGCTCGGAGCCGAATCCGACGTCGGCCGCGCCCTCACTGATCAGAGCTATGCGCTGGCCCGGTCTCGGCTCGAGGAGTGGAAGCGGCTGCTGCCGGGAGCGATCGTGCTCGAGGTGGTGTGTCACTTCACCATGCCCGGTGCGCCGCGCAGCGTGATGCACGCCGCAGCAATGCTCGAGCTGGCGGATGCCGCCCAAGTGCCAGCCGTGCTCACCAACGAAGTCCGCTACGGAATCCCCGATGACGCTCTCACCGGCGACGTACTGGATGCGGCGGGCCGACTGCTGCCCATGGGGCAATTCGAACCACAACCAAACGGGCAGGCGTGGCTAAAACCCGAATCTAAAATGCGGGCGATCGCATCCCAGATCGTCGAACACTCCCGTCTCGACACCCGCGCGCGGGACGACATGCTCACCAACACGGAAGCCCTGGCCGCGCGGTGCGCGCTCGATCCGGTGGCAGATGTGGCCTGGCAGAAACCGAAGGTGCCCGAACTGTCGGCGCTCGGCATCATCGGGGATCCCGCGGACGTGCTGTGGAAGAAATGTTTGGCGGCGGTCCCTGAGCGGTACCCGCGTGCCCGGGGCGTGCAGCTCGAGGAGGTGCACCAGCGCCTGGCCATGGAGATGAGGAACATCATCGGCTTCGGGTTCGCGTCCTACTTTCTGACGGTCGCGGATGTGTCGGGCATGATGCAGGGCATGAACGTCCGGAACCAGGCGCGCGGATCCGGTGCCGGGAGCCTGGTCGTGTACCTGCTGCGGATCTCGAACGTCAACCCGCTTGAACACGATCTGCTGTTCGAGCGGTTCCTCGGCAACAAACGCTCCACCCTGCCCGACATCGATATCGACGTCGAGTCCGCCCGGCGACACGACATCTACCGGGCGATCTTCGACCGCTACGGCGACCACCGCGTCACGCTCCTCAGCATGCAAAACACGTACCGGGCGCGCGGCGCTGCCCGAGACGCTGGCCTTGCTCTGGGCCTGGATGAGCAGCAGATCGATTTCGTCGCCAATAACATCTGGCGATTCGAAGCCCGGAACTTCCGTGATGCGATCGCGGAACGACCTGAGCTGCGGGAGTTCGGTGAGCTGGTCAAGAACGACAAGACGCTGGATCTCCTCGTCGACGTCGTGGGCCGCCTCGATCGACTCCCCCGCCACATATCCCAGCATCCCTGCGGCGTCATCCTCGGTGACAACAATCTACTGAGCTACACACCGACTCAACCGAGCGGGCTGGGACTCGCGATGTCGCAGTTCGACAAGGACGATATCGATGACGTGGGCTTCCTGAAGCTCGACGTCCTGGGCGTCAGGATGCAATCAACGCTGGCCTATGCAGTGCGCGAGATCGAACGAGTGAACGGGCCCGACGCAGCGACGGCAGGGAATCTACCGGTCACCGCTTCATACATCAGCCCGGACGGATTCGTTGAGCTCGACGCCGTGCCCCATGACGACGAACCAACCTTCGAAGCAATCCGAACGGCGCACACCCTGGGCATGTTCCAGATCGAGAGCCCAGGACAGCGGGAACTCATCGGCAAGATGCAGCCTGACTGCTACGAGGACCTGATAGCCGACATCTCACTGTTCCGTCCGGGGCCAATGAAAGGCAACATGGTGGCGCCCTTCATCGATACGAAGCACGGATTTCAGGAGCCGGACTACCTGCACCCAAGCTTCAAACCGTTCCTCAAGGAGACGTTTGGGGTCGTGCTCTACCACGAGCACATTTTGCGGATATTCCACGCGTGCATGGGCATCTCGCTTGCCGAGGCTGACGAGCTGCGACGTGCGATGGAGAAGCGTGCCGACGGGATCGAGGAGGCGTTTCGTAAGAAGACCCGCGCGAACCTGGACGAGAAAGGCAAACGTCGCTTCACTGATGCCGACGTCGACCGCATCTGGAAGGTGCTCGCCGGGTTCGCCTCCTACGGGTTCTGCAAAGCCCACGGCGCAGCATTCGCGCTGCCGACCTACCAGAGCGCCTGGCTGAAGACTCACTACCCGGTCGAGTTCCTGGCTGGTGTCTTCGAGCACGACCCGGGCATGTACGAACGTCGACTCCTGATGGCCGAGGCACGGCGTATGGGGATCACTATCCTGCCGCTGGACGTCAACACATCGACGGACGAGTACCTGGTGGAGCGCACGCCCGACGGCACCAAGGCGATCCGGTATTCGCTGACAGATGTCCACGGGATCACGCAGCCCGAGAAGAACCGCATCCTGGCCGGCCAACCGTACGAGACCATTCTCGACTTCTGGATGCGGGCGACACCATCACGACGGCTCCTGGTGGACCTGGCGACCGTGGGTGCCCTGGACAGTCTTGCCGGGGAACACTTCGGACGCGGAAACGTGATCGCCTACGCCCGCGAACTCAGCAGTCGACGAAAACCCAAAACGGGCGAACACGACAATCAGCTCGAGCTGTACAGCGGCGATGACATCCCCACCATTCACCCGGAGCCCAGCGTCGACGAGCGCATCGGCGCCGAACTCAACATCCTGTCCACCGAGCTGAACCAGCATTTAATCGAGAGTTACCGCCCACTCTTAGATTCACTGGGCGTCACACCAGCAGCCGACCTAATAAACCTCCCGAACAAGACCGAGGTGATCGTGGCAGGCGTTCGCGTGGCTACACAGACTCCACCCATGCGCAGCGGGAAGCGAGTTGTCTTCATCAGCCTCGACGACGGTACGGGATGTTCCGACGCGACCTTCTTCGACGAAGCCCAAGAGAAGTCCGGTCCCCTGCTCTTCGGAACACGGTTGCTCCTGATTCGCGGGCGCACTCGACGCACAGGCGCGCGGGGCGTCAGCCTTCAGGCCGAAGAGGCATTCGATCTAAAACAAGCGTGGTCAGCATATCGGACCACTAATTCAGATCTGCGGTGATCATGTCCGGTCGCGACGCGAGCAGGTGAGCGTTCTGAGAGCCTAGCTGGGGGTTTCCTACCCCCTAACTGGGGGCACAGGCGCGTTCATATTCTGACGACCCTCGAAATTTCGGCCCTATCCTTGCCGAGACCACGAGAAGGAAGAGGACTGAGATGACCGAGTATCACCCCGTTACGGGCATGGAGATGATCGAACTGACCCGAGAATCGTTTCTTGCCGACATCCAGTCCGCGCTCACGCAGGTTCTTGACAACATCAACGCTTTCGCCATTTCTGGTTTGGGCGGAACTGCTTTTCTGCTCTCCGATATACAGGTCCGTGAAGGCAACCGCAAGGCAGCACTCCCGTCCTACGTCGATCAAGTCAGTGGCAACCCCTATGAATCCATTACCACAACCGCGTTTCAAGATAATGCGTCGTTTCATCTTGGGCAGGTACTGCTTCGAAGAACGTCGTATGTTCTGACAGAGAATCGCGACGAGGTAGCGTACCTCCTCTTCGATTTTCTCGAGGAGACGGGACGCTTCAACAAGCGGGGCCACGCCATTCTCGCGCCTCGCGTCGCGGAACCTGAGCCGTACCCGGAGATCGACGCAGCTCTAAGAGTGGACGATTCCGTCGCACCCTAGCTAAGAAATCGACTCGCTCTTAGCTGGGCCCGTAGTCCAGTGATGTACTCCGTTGTCTTTTTTCTCTCCGTATCGAATCTGAATTAAGGTGCCAGGGTTAGAAACGCTTGCAGCCGTGGTGCGAGCTAGCCAGCCGAAGGACATGAGTCCTCTAGCTCGGACAATCGCTGCCCGATCGATTTTTGTGATCGCTGTGCCTCATCGACATAACCAAGCGAGCTTCTTAGCACCGTTATTTCTTCAGCACGCTGCCCAAGCCTTCGGTGAACTCGAGGGGCGGCGGAGGCACGCTCATATTCACTTGGTCACACACGGTATTTTGCGGGCGTCCTAGCGATTTCTCGATCGACCCCGACTTCTAGACGCAAGGACAGGGTTCTGCCAAGATCAGACATGACGATTCGTCGCAATGACCGCGTAACAATGACGGACGATTCTGGTTACCAGTTGTCATCTTCAGACCTTGATTTTCTTGGCATAGCTAACGAAGCCGCGTTGGAATGCATGGCGAACTCGGTTCCACTGGGCATGCCAATTGACCAGTATTCCGAGTTCATACGCACCCTCCTCTACGCTCTCCGACGAGAGGGCGTCGATGCCGCCGACATCCGGCTCCAAGGGAGCTCAGCGAACTTTTTCTCTGGACCGCACAAACAACTCCCATTTTCCGCGCAGGAGTTTGCGGAGATATATACCGACGAATTTGGCCGCTTGCCCAGCCAGTTCGAACTGGCGGGTGTCTGGAAAAGGTATGCGGAACAATGGCCTTCAAAAGCGGCTCGACCGTTGAGACGACCTTGGGACTCACTTTTCGTCTTGGGGTCTTCGCCCGTGAAAAGTGATTTCGATATTCAGATTTCCTCAGACGCGACATACGAAGTCGTTGCGAACGACATTCGATTCAGCGGGATAGATCCGAAAGACTTTCCTGTCGACAATTCCTCGTATGGATTTATGCGCAAAGAGCTGTCTGACCGTGCCTTTCTTTACCTGCAGGCCTGGGCGGCTCGATGGCAAGAGATTCTCGACCGCCCCGTAAACATTGCGCTGTTCCAGGCCGTTGGACCAAGAGAGCCGCAGGCGGACGCGTCCGATTCTGAGATCGCTCAATCGAGTCACTTCAGGGAGTCGGACTGGGTCCTCCATACCGGACCCATCGAAAACACCGATATTTTCCTTGAGCTTGTTGGTGCCGAGCACACTGATTCGGAAGCGGTGAGATGAAGAAGAATAGAGTGCTTCGAGCCCGGCTGAGACCGACCCGTTTAGGGCATCGAATTGGAGGAGGGTCGCAGAACGAGCAAACCGTGATCTACCAGCAAGCCACGGAACTGATTACGCGCGGTTCAATCGACGTGACTTCTGCGCGGGCCTCAAGGCTGCTGCCAATAGCAGATCGGCTGGTCACCTATGCCCTCCGCGGCGACTCCAAAGCGAAAACCCGTGCTCGGTCGATCGTTCGTGATCGAGAAGTCGTTGAGAAACTTTTTGCTAAAGCCAACTCCGGAATTGTGAATGGCTATACCAAGGTTGCAAATCTTCCCGATCACAACGGAAAACCGATGGTCAGGATCTTCCTCGTGTTCGATACGTTCGCCACTGTGTGGCGACCGCAAAACGCGACCCGGAACCTTCGCAGTATCGAGATGGCGCGGTCCGCTGCGGGGGAGGCAAGAAAGGCCGCTGCAGAAGACACTGATCGCACTGGCGTGAAGGAACAGGTCTTGGTTCGTAGGAACGGAGACATTCAGTACGCGGAGTTGGAGCGACTGGCCAAACGTGTCGGCGTGCAAATTCTGCATTATGGCGATTCGGCTTCTTGGACGTTGGGCTCAAGACTTATTCGCGATTCTATTGACGAACCCGCGCTTATTCGATTCGTGAGGAGCGGAGCTGACCGCGAAGGATTTGAGGTGCACCTTGCGTGGGCCGGGTCCGACATCGAACAGTCGGTTATCAGCGAATTGGAAACATCCTTGAATGACGGACTCTCAGATCTTCCGGGCTAGTGGCTGCGCAGGTTCTTGTCTCAGGTCTCATCCGGTGCTGGCGGTGCGGCGGCCCAGGGTTGCTGCGTCAGCGTGTATCTCTTGAGACCGGCCGCGGCCTAGGCAAGCGAATGATAACTGTGCTGGACAGCAATTCAGCTCCCGGTGAATGCTGCACAGCTGAGATTTTCGCGCTACCCAACGATATTGAGACGGGCGCATTTATGATCCACGCCGACCACTCGATCGCGAGAGTCAAGCACCGTATATCGAGAGCTGGTACGAGATGAGCACTGTGACAGAACACCTAACAAGCATCGATGGGGTGATTTGCAACAACATTGCTTCGTTATCTGATGATCGAGCTCTGCTTTCGCAAAACATGCTGTCTCAGCTTAGAAACCTGGTCGAAGGCGTCGCAGTACTCACCCACACCAGGAAAGGCTCGACCGAATACGACTACGCGGCCATCGAGGCGGGTCTAGCGTTCATGAAGACTCAGGGCAAGCTTGGCTTCTTGAGCCGTTTTTACCGCTTACTCCAGCCGAGCGCATCTCACTACACGTTTGATGGCGATGGGTCTGAGCGCCTCATGCTCAAGTACTACGAGTATCTCCATCGCCTTCGAGCACACCTGGCCAAGACATTTACACTCGATGTATTGAGCAACTTGGAAGACTTTCCGGTTGATCTCGACCCTGCACTTCGTGAATATCATCAGAAGATCGCGGAACGCGTTGAAGTGGCGAGCGACGTTCAATCGCCCGGGGACCGGTCTTCGCGTTACTACGTGCTCAGGACGCGGCCGTTCTTCAACGGCGGTCGAATATATTACGAAGTTACCTTCGCCATACCTTCTGACCGCCCAAGTATCAGTAAGTTCGATCACGTCATCGCCTTCACCGAACACGACATCAACGAGAAGCATGCCGCTCGTCTGACGTTGCGAAGCGACACTATTGAGGTGCTTGGTCGAACCATGCCGGTTATCCTCGTCACAGCTTGGGAAGTTTCCATTCGTGGTTGCGAATTCGAGAACTTCTCACGTTTCTTCGGTCAGCGCTCACGCGTGAGCACGAAGAGTAGTGAGTACAAAAATCTGATGACGTATCTCACCAGGACCGGATCGACGATGCTCGACGTGATCGACCTCCCCGATACCGATTACGATCGCGTCAAAGCTTGGTCGCTGGAAGATGCCAAAACTCCGCGGATATATCCGTCTCTTGATAGGGCACGGGCAATCATCCAGAACGCGCGGCCCGGCTACCTGCTGCTGCGCTACCTGCTCCTCTCGATGCGCAACGTAGTCCTCCGCCGGCAGTACAACTCCGACGTCTGCAACAAGCTGTCGAACCTCCACCTTCAGTGGGGATGCATTCCATTTGAGGCGATGCCTTTCTGCACCTACCCAATGGGCCACAGAACCCGACTCTGGGATCTGCTTGAGGCCATCGATCCCTCTGGCCGTGAGCACGAAATGCTTGCTCGCCGCATTAGCAACAATGTCGATCGCCACGGCATGCTCTATACGCCCCTCTCGGATTTGGCCGACTTTGGCGACGACGTCACGCCGCTCATAGAACAGCACAACTCACTCCTCTACAACAACTCGCGGCATCAAGCGCGATGCCTCGAGCTCGATAACGCCCACGTCTTCATCCGCGGCTACGAAAATGATGTCGTCCAAATTGTCGAGAACCTCCAGGGCCATGCCGCCATCGGCGTTGGCGGGTGGGAGGCTGCGTTGTCGAAATGGATGAACGATTTGCCAATTTCCCTCGATGACCCAACCAAAGCCGCTGCACTAAAAACGCTCTACAAGGAATCACGCGTTGCTTTCATTTACGGCGCCGCTGGAACGGGCAAGTCGACGATGGTGAACTACATCGCCAACTACTTCAATGGAAAACCAATGTTGTTTCTGGCAAATACTCACCCTGCCGTCGATAATCTTCGGCGACGAGTCCAGACGCAACATGCCGAGTTCCACACCATTGCTAGCCATAATTGGAACTCCGGGTCGGACACGGAGTACGAAGTTCTAGTTATTGATGAGTGCAGCACTGTAAGTAACGAAGACTTACTCAAAATACTTAGCAACACGAAATTCAAGCTGTTGCTACTTGTCGGCGATGTGTTTCAGATCGAATCAATCCAATTCGGTAATTGGTTCAGCATCATGCGGTCATTCGTGCCAGATTCCTCAGTCTTCGAACTCGACAAGCCTTGGCGATCCGACAACACGCAGCTACTCGCGCTTTGGCATAAGGTCCGCGGACTGAGCGAGGACATCACTGAGTCCATGACCCGTGGGCACTACTCGACATCACTCAGCCCGGAACTATTCGGGCGGCGCCGGGATGACGAGATTATCCTCTGTCTGAACTACGACGGCCTTTATGGGATAAACAACGTCAATCGCTTCCTCCAGAGCAACAATTCCAACCCAGCAATCGAATGGGGGCCAGCGACTTTTAAGGTTGGCGATCCTGTGGTTTTCAATGACAGCGAGCGTTTTAAAGGCCTGATCTATAACAACCTCAAAGGCACCATTGTCGGCATTGATCGGCAACTGGGACGAATCCGATTCGAAGTACGTCTTGCTCGCACCGTTACCGAGCTCGACACGTGGGGCCTAGACCTTACGTGGCTTCACGATTCAGTCGTGGCATTCGATGTGTATGAGCTGGCGGACAGCGACGACGATGACGCGGCGGCTAATACCTCCGTGCCATTTCAGGTTGCTTACGCCGTATCGATACATCGGGCTCAAGGCCTCGAATATGAATCCGTCAAAATTGTTATTACTGACGCCAATGAGGACGCAATCACTCTCAACATTTTTTATACCGCGATCACCCGGGCTCGGGAGTACCTTCAGGTTTTCTGGCCTCCAGAGACTGAGAAATCCATCATCTCGAGCCTCGAACAAAAGTCAACTGGTAAGGACGTGAATCTCCTCATCTCTCGTCGCGGGCTGGTTCGCGGTTCGATCGGCACCCGGGCAAAGTCCAACTAGTCGAAATGATCCGTCGATAACTTGGTCACGGTGCTGGCACCTACCACCTCGAACGATCGACTAGATCCGCAGAAGATGAGCTGGTCGTGGGTTTCTAAAACGATCGTTTCTGACACCGAATGTCCTCGAGGCTCCTTTGGGCTCGAATAGCTCGCTTTTTTGTCGTTAAACTCGTCTCGAAATCTAAGTAGCAATACGACTTGACGGAGATGAGTTTTGACATATCTAATGGGTTATGCCCGCGTCTCCACAATGGAGCAGGATCCGGCGCTTCAAATCAATGCTCTTGAAGCAGCCGGGTGCGATCAGGTGTTCGTTGACCGAGGCGTGTCAGGAAAGCACGCTCGACGACTCGAACTGGATAAATTGCTGGAAAGGGCACGGCCCGGGGACACCTTGGTGACTTGGAAACTCGACCGACTTGGTCGAGACACCCGAAACCTTCTGGACCTTCTCGAAGATCTCACCGACAAGGGCGTCAAGTTTCGCTCCCTGACAGAGGGCATTGCGACCGAGGGGCCCATGGGCAAGGCCATGTTGACAATCGTCTCGGCCTTTGCAGAGCTTGAGCGGGATGTCCTCATCGAGCGAACAAACAAGGGACTTGAGGTCGCGAGAGCTCGAGGCAGGTTTGGTGGGCGGCCATCAGCATTGAGCGAGGAACAAAAGCGCACGGCTAGACAACTTCATCAAGCCCGCAATCTGACTCTTGATCAGATCGCTGCTGTTCTCGGTGTGAGTAAGTCAACTATCCACCGCACGATCAAAGAAGGTCGCTTGTAGCAGTCCATCCAGTGAAGACTTGGTGGCTTCAGGCTTCGAAGACCTTAGGGCAGGACGCGCAAGAAAAATTGTCATCCAGCCATGTTTGATGTGGGTCCACGGGGCACCTCACTAAGTTGCGACGCTCCATCGGTAGGCGCACCTGCCATCCTGTGAGCATGGGATCTCAGACAGAAGCGGCAGGGGAACGACTGTCCAGGACTTCGCTGCGCGATTTTAAGCCGCCGGTTCCAGCCGACGAGCCTGGCTATGACCTCCCCTCGTACAAAATCACCTTTTCTGCAAAAGAGGCTCCAATCCCGGTCCTGCTCCGTCATGCTCTCGACCTTGTTGGAATTAGCCACACCGGCCCAGCAGAAAAAGTGGCCTGGTGGTCCTCGTTCGTCTATAAGGGCTACTCCAGCTCACTCGCTCATCAGAAGTTCGGACTCCGGTTGCGCATCCGTGGGGAACTAAATGAGGAGGAGGCCATGGAGTTATTAGCTGAGATGCGGAAGAAGTTACTCTCGGCCGTCAAAACCGTGGAGGAACATCTGGTCGAAATGACCCACGACACCCTAAACGCAGGCAACGTGACAGTCGTAAACCAGCACCAACAGTTGCGCCGGGCCTACGACTACTTTCGCCAAAGAGCGACGAACCCTGAAGTGGTCGAGGACGTTTCAGAGCGTGGGGAGACAGAGTTCGGATCTTGGTCTTCGTTCCGATCAGGCCGAAAAGTCATGGCAATCAACTCCTTCCATGACCTTGTGGCCGCCATATCGGCGTTTTTGAGTTCCCTAGAGCACGATCTGGTCCTGGCATTGCCATTCCTAGACTTTTCGCCGTCAACCGATGATCTGACAGAGATCATTGGTAACCGCTGGGGTGAGAAGTGGCGACGGGTCGTGGGCCACGTTGACCCCGAAGCTGTGCGCCTACGACAGCAGCTCGCCGCAGTCGTGGAACGGTGGCGCAATCCTTACTCACATGGCGGTTTCGAAAAGGGACATGGTGCCACGATCTATGTCCACACACCAGGTCTTGGAGCCCTGCCAGTTGGGTTGTCCGGCATCCGCGATAGCCCACTGTTCTCCTTTCACCCGGCTTCAGAAACAGACATCGAAGCTATTTTCACTTTGTTCGATGCGATCGACGCCTACCTCGCGAGGACGAGACCTCACGCAATGAACTGGATAGAATCCGGGCTTGATGTCCAATTTGATGCTGAATTCCGGGCAGAAGTTGTCGCTCGCATTGAATCATTTGGTGACCTCGACAGGATGATAGAGGCGCATTCCTCCTATCAAGACATGGTCAACAACATGGACTTCTAACTATCAAAAATCGAATTAGTTCAGCCAGCAGACCATCGGTGTCAGGGCTGTGGGATGGTGTGACCACGGCAACTACCACGGGTTGGATAGAGAGCTCGCGATTCAACTCCGGACGGA